>Ga0082212_10008821_pt1 | contig 13100 bp, 8 predicted proteins | sample TergutNt197P3_FD_71548 | JGI IMG/M metagenome (GOLD analysis project Ga0082212, IMG submission 71548) | Neocapritermes taracua P3 segment gut microbial communities from Petit-Saut dam, French Guiana - Nt197 P3 | ecosystem: Host-associated > Arthropoda: Insects > Digestive system > Gut ... | reverse complement strand
CATCGACACGTCCTTGCCACGCACCTTCTCAAGCTGCTTCGGCGTCATCTTCAGGACCTCTTTGCCGCAGACCTTGATCGTCCCTTCCTTTATCACACCGGGCGGCGTCTGTACCAGGTTCAGCACCGACAGCGCCGTCGACGTCTTCCCGGCCCCTGTCTCACCTACCAGCCCCAATGTCTGCCCCTTCTTCAGGCTCAGCGTTATCCCGTTTACCGCCTCCACCGTCTCTTCTTCCAGTACGTAATGCACCACCAGGTCCTTGATGTCCAGCAGTACATCGTCGTCTATCACACCGGGATCTATATTATCTTTGCTTTCAATATTCTTATCTGCCAACTAACTCCCCCCCCTATCTCTTCATCTTTGGGTCGAGTGTATCGCGAAGCCCGTCACCGAGCAGATTGAACCCGAGAACTATTATCATTATAGCCAGACCTGGATACAGTGCAAGGTGCGGCGAGGTTCGAATATACTCCCTGCCGGCCGAGATAAGCGCCCCCCATTCGGGAATCGGGGCTGGTATACCAAAACCGAGGAATGACAGCGACGCCGCAAAGAGGATATTGAGTCCGAGCAGCGCAGTCATCTGTACAATAATCGGGCTGAGCGAATTTGGGAGCACCTGCGACGCCAGTATGCGCAGATTGTTAAACCCAATCGCGCGCGCCGCCTCGACATACTCGTTGTCCTTAACGGTAAGTATAGCGGCCCTTGATATTCGAATAAAGTGCGGTATCCCCGCTATGCCCACCGCAATAATCAAATTCTGCAAGCTAAATCCAAGCATGACCATAATGACCATTCCGAGCAGTAGGCCGGGAAGTGACGCCAGCGTGTCGGATACGCGCATGATGATATTATCGGTCAGACCGCCGTAAAATGCGGCGAACGACCCCATAATAACGCCAATGATCGTTGAGAAAATAACAGCGCTGAATCCTATTACTATTGAGTACCGCGCCCCATAAAGCACCCTCAGAAACAGATTGCGCCCCATTCCGTCAGTACCGAACGGGAACTGCCAGCTCGGGTCTGAAAACCTGTTTGGTATATCGTTCACAACCACGGCGTCATATGGGATAAACAGCGCGGCAATCGTTACCGCAAACACGAAGCCCAGGATGATGATTCCGGCAAGCGAACTTTTGTTCTTTATCAGCCCGTGCCATATCTCGCCAAACTGGCTGCGTTTCTTATATTTTTTAATTACTTCGGCAACATCGAGCGTTTTGTCGCTGATGGCAATATGCTCGTACTGCCTGGTGATATAATCCTGCGCCCCGCTGTAGGAAGTGTCCGCCGACCCGGTATGTTCTGAATCCCAAGCGTCTTCGTCCGTTTGCGATTGTAATACCGCGCCTGACGCGGAGGTTTGACCGTCAGAAACAGCAGCGGCAACATCAGGCCCGTCTTTGGCGTGCGCCATACCAATAACTGCCGCACCGGCATTGGCGCCCGTGGCGTTAGGCTTGGACGATACTGACGCCGTGATTCTCCTCTTTCGTCTTTTTGCGGTATACTGCGCTTTTATCCTCGGGTCTACGAACGCGTATAACAAATCCACTATCAGCATAACGAGGACATACAGGATGGTCGTCATAATGCTGCATCCGATAATCACCGGGGTGTCGCGCGCCTGCATACCCTCTACGAGCATCCTCCCGATACCGGGCCACGCAAATACCTGTTCAATTACCGCGCTGCCGGCAAGGCTCACGCAAATCGAGGCGCCAACCGCGGTTATTATCGGTATCAGCGCGTTACCCAACGCGTGCTTCCTGACAACTATCCTTTCCGGCGCGCCTTTTGCCCTTGCGGTCCTTAGGAAATCCGCGTTCAGGACCTCAAGCATACTTGAGCGCGTTTGCCTTGTACTGGTCGCCATCAGTACCATCGCGCTGCATATACCGGGCAAGATCAAGCTGCGTATCCCCTCCTTATTACCTCCGGACGGGAGCCAGCCGAGCTTCAGCGAAAACAGCATCATCAACAGAAGGCCCAGCCAGAACGAAGGCATTGATACGCCCGCGAGCGAAAACGTCGTCACCGCGGCGTCTGTTATCTTCCCCGCCTTTCTTGCACCTAATATGCCCAGGGGTATCGACACCGCTATAGCGACAACTGCGGCGGAAAACGATAGGATCAGGGTGTTCGGCAACCTCTGCACAAAATACATATACGACACGTCCATCCGGGTCTGGAACGAAACTCCGAGATCCCCCTGAATCAGATTGTACATGTATTTCCCGTATCTGTAAAACATCGGTTTATCAAGGTCATACTCCGCTTTCAACGCAAGGACGTCTTCCTCAGTCATATAGCTGGAGATAATTGAGTCTACATAGGTTCCGGGTGCGAGTTCGATCAATATGAACACGATTAGTGAAACCGCTATAATGACCGGAATCAATAACAGGATGCGAATTATGATATAGCGTATCATTTTTCGCTCTTCCTCCTTTTTGTCTGGTTATTCTAAGCAGATATATGGTACTGATAACAGGTAAGCGCTTATTAACTGCGGGGATGCAACACAACCTTCGTCTTGCTGCATCCCCTGTTTTCTTGTTTGAGTCAATTAGCCAAGAGTGTCATTAGTATGCCTCAAGGCACATGACCCGCGTCAGGTTTATTAGTTGTCAACCAACATGAAGACGCCCCTTAAGTCGTGGTTCATGTCGGGATTGATCAGGACTCCGCCGACCCTGTTGTTGGTGATGAATGTCCAAATCTTTTCGAAGATGCTGAGCTGCGGGATATCCCGCGCAACGATCTCCTGAATCTCGTAGTATACCCTTTGCTGCTCCGCGGGATCGCCGACCGTCACAACATAGTCGAGTAAATCATTGACTTCCTGGTTGATGTACGTCGCCCTGTTAGCGGACATTCCGGGATACAGCATGACTTGCGCGCTGGACGGGTCGAGCTCAAACGGTGAGACAAAGTGCAGCAGGGTGAACTCCGTATTGCCATACCCTGCCAGACTTACCAGGGTCGGGACGTCCGTCGTATAGACGTCGCAGTTGATACCGATGACCCTGAGTTGCTCCTGCAGCGCCTGTGAGGACACCGTCAGCGTATCCGGGGCGGTAATGATAGTGATCAGTTCGCCGTTGTATGAGGATTTCGAAAGGTAATCCCTTGCCAAATCGAGGTCTTGCGGTATACGCGGGATGCTGGTGTTCCTGAACGGGGTCGAGTCTCCCCAGAAAGCGCCGTCCTGCGTCGGTTTGGCCCAGATCCCCGAGGCCGCCATAGCTGCGTCTTCCCTGTTTATCGCATGCGCTACCGCTAATCTGAAGTTTATATCAGCGGTTATCGGGTTGTTCAGGTTGAAGGTGAGGCTATGGGTGGAGTTCGCGGCATAGGCATACAGGTAATGATCGGGGCTGTTCATAAACATATCATTATCCTGTGATGGCACTGACATACAAATATCGGTCTCGCCGTTGATCTGCATGAACGCACGGGCCGCCATCTCCGGCACATAGATGTATTCCACCTCGCTGGTCAGCGCCTTCGTCCCCCAGTAGTTTTCGTTGCGGCCGAGGAGTACGGAGTTTCCGCTTACAAAGTCTTTAACATAGAAAACGCCGGTACCGACCCACAAGCCGGAAACAGGATCTGCGTCCCTTGCGGCCTTTGAGATTATTGCGCCGCCGGGCATCGCAAGGTTGTACGCGAAGCTGGAGTATGGTTTCTGCAGGGTTATTTCGACTGTATAGTCGTTGATAATCCTCATCGAGTCAACGTACAGCCATTGGTCATAAGCAAGCGAGCCGGGCTCGGTCGCCGATTGCCAGGTGTTGACAACGTCCTGTGCAGTGAACTTGTCGCCGTTGTGGAAGTAAACGTCCTCGCGCAGATAGAAAGTCCATACTTTCTGGTCGGAAGTTTCCCAGCGCGTCGCAAGTTCCGGGTTTGTCGTACACGCCACGGGGTCAAAGTAAGTCAGTCTCTCATATACCATCTGGAAAATCATACGGCATACGGTTACAGTGGACGCTGAAGATTGCGGGTCGATCCTGTTGACGGGCAGCTCGGCGGAAATTGTGATTTTATCCGCCAGCGTTGCCCCTGCGGGCACCGTAAGTACATCGCCGGGCCAAAGGATGAGCCCTGTGGGGTCAACCATGGAAATATCCCCGCCAGCGTCGCCTACATCCGATGGGGGCGCCGGGGGGGCAGGGGGTGCGGGTTGATTGTTCGAGCCGGTGTCTGTGCCGGTGTTTACACCGGTGTCTGTGGTGTTGCTGTCCGAATCACCGTTGCACGCGACAACGGCGGCGCAAAGAATCAGCGTGAGCAGGATTGCTATGATTCTCCTTGCGTTCTTCATTCTCTTACCAACCTTTCTTTTTTCACTTTTATTAAATAAACCCTTTGTCAGGTTTACCTACCCGAAGCTCACGGAGCATGTGAAAGGAGGACGGTCGATGCTTTCTGTCAATAATGATGGAATCCTAACATGTAGCTTGTAAAAAGTCAAGTGTTTTTCATTAGTGGATATATTGCTTCGGCACAGTGGATACAGCATTGTGCGTAAGCGCTATTGTATAAAAAAATGTATAGTCATATCATGGCTTTGTCAACCCAAACGCAACTCGCACGTAAAGGTTTTGCATCTTGACAAGCAAGACTCTTTACGGATAATATTTCTATGGTATACTATGCGTGAAGGCTGTCAGGAACGATGACGGCGCGAGTATGCCTGACTGCCGGGCAACCACTGATTAGACCGCGCCGCCGGATTTGTACCGGAAGCATAAAAGCAACGGTAATCGCCGGCCCGGGGGGTATTTATGGGATCAGAGCAACTACTGGCGTCATTTGTCCGGAACGTGAGTTATTCCGATTTGGACGAGGATACAATAAATACTGTCAAGCATCAAATCGTCGCGACCTGCGGGGCGCTCATCGCGGGCAGCAGGTCGGCCGTGGCTGCGGCTGTGGACTTTGTCAATGATATGGGAGGCAAGCCGGAGGCCACGGTTTTTGTTTACGGGACTAAAGTCCCCGCCCAACATGCGGCTTTCGCCAACGCGGCTATGGGGCGCGCGCTTGATATTGACGACCACATCTCGCCCGGGGCGCACATTGGCGGAGCTGCGGTCCCGGCGGCTTTTGCCGCAGCGGAACTGGCGGGCGGATGCACGGGCAAGGATCTGATAACTGCCATTGCGGCCGGTACGGAAATATCGTTGCGGCTCAAACTGGAGGAGGAGGATTACGCGGGGTTCGACCCCACGGGCGTAACCGCTGTATTCTCAAGCGCAGCCGCAGCGTCGCATCTTATGGGCCTTGACGAGACGCAGATATGGAACGCGCTGGGCCTGGTATCCGACAGGAGCGGCGCTTCGTTTCAGCATTTTATTGACGGGGTCCTTGCGGGGCCCGTGATGCAGGGTTGGGTCGCCCAGGCGGGAGTGGAATGCGCAAGGCTAGCGCAGCGCGGGATAACCGGGGTCTCAAATTATCTGGAAGGCGGTTACGGGTACTTCCATCTGTACGGAAAAGGCAAGGCGGACATATCCCATGTAACAAGGGGGCTTGGTAAAGAGTGGCATTTACCGAACCTCAACTTTAAGAAATACCCATCCTGCGGCATGACGCAGAGCGGGACGGAACTAATACTTGAGATGATGGTGGAACACGGCTTTCTTGCGGGCGATGTCGAGCGTATTGAAATCGTAATGCCCCCATATGGTTTCAAGCTGGTCGGACACCCGTTCAAAATTGGCGCGAACCCCAGGGTCGACGCGCAGTTCAGCGCTGCTTACTGCGTCGCCAACGCACTAATACGCGCCCCGGTAACACTATCCCACTTCGAAGCGGAACAGGTCAACGATCCGGAGGTCGCGGGTTTTGCAAAAGAAAAGGTCTCCGTGTCTATGGATCCCGCTGTGGACAGGACCCACTACGCAGTCGATATCCGCGTTTTTACCAAAGACGGTAAAACACACTTAGGGCAAACCGACGTCCCCCCCGGCACTCCCGCGAAACCAATGACGGACGGGCAGCACCGCCAGCGTTTGTACGACTGTGCAGTTTTTTCGGGGAAACAATGGTTCAAAGGTAGAGAGGAAGCTATCCTGGATTACGTCGGTTCACTTGAAGAAAAAGAAGACGTCGGCGGCTTGATTAACCTCTTCCTGCCATAAGCATCGGTTGATGAATGGCATATTATCAACCGATTATAACCGGGTAGCGGGCCGGGCCCCGCGTTAGTCACACTGCTATTTGAAGAGAGGGTAACAAAATGGCAAAATACGCGATAAGAAACAAGCGCCTGACTGACGAGGAGTTTTTCCGCATCCGGAAAGAAGAGGTGCTCCCGCAGTGGGAAACGAGCCGCGACATAGAGAACCTGGACGAAAATATCGCAGCCGCATATGAGCATTCCGTCGGGCTGGGCCGGAATTATGCAATCACGCTGCGCGACGCGAGTGTACGCGGGATACATCTCTTCCAGCCTCAGTTCGGTCAGGCCCTTACGGAATACATGCTCGCCGGCATGGGCTATGTGGAAGAGAACTCCTCGATAGTCCCCGACGGCTTATGGAATGTTTTCACCGACTCATACACCAGGAAGAATAAATACGACCAGGCCGCGGACGGCATCGTGCGAAGCCGCAAAGAAGGCGCCACGATGCTCAACGGCTGGCCTATAGTGAATCATGGCGTGCATGAAGCCCGGAAAATAAAAAAGGCAATTAAGTCGCCAATGTCGCTCAACTCAACAGACGAGGATGGCCGGCTGGCCTCCGAGATCGCCCTTGCGGCAGGATGGAACGCCTGTAACTGCCGCTCCATTCAGGAGGTCATGTCCCACTGCAAACACATCACCCTCGAAGAAGAGATACGTATCAACCAGTACGAGACGCGTCTCGCGGCCATCTACCACGAGCGCGGCGTGCCGCAAAGCCCGCATATCGCGTGCAACCTCACCGGCTACGATAGTTGCGGGTTTAAATCATTTGTTATGGTTGCCCAATCGCTGCTGGGTGCGGAACAGGGGCTAAAGCAGGTCTATCTGGAGTTCGGCATCAACATGAACCTCATTCAAGACGTCGCAATGATGCGCGTCACAAAGCGGCTTTGCGAGGAATACTGCGCCCGTTTCGGCTACAGTGATATCAGATTCATCCAGAATAATAATATGTTCCAGGGGGCGTTCCCCGCGCGTATAGAAGAGTGCAACGCAATGCTGAATCTGGCCGTTATGATTGGCATCCTCGGCGACTCCACGGCTCTTGTGCTCAAGTGCCAGGACGAGGCGTTCGCCACGCCGACAAAGGAGGGCATGTGCGCCACTGTCCGGATGGCCCGCCACATGGAGAGGCTGCTTGCGGACCTCAGGCTTCCAATCGGCGCCGAAGTGCTGGAAGAGGAAAAGATACTCGAGATGGAAGTCCGGGCAATGATGGAGAAATGCCTGGAAGCCGGCGATGGGGATATAGCCCTCGGCATATGCATGGGCGCCGACGCAGGATGGGTCTCCACGATGATATCCCCATGGAAGTACAACAAAGCCGGAGTCCTGCTGATGCGGGATTCGGAAAACGCCATGCGTTACTTCAGCACCGGCGATATGCCACTGCCAAAAGAGGTCAAGGAGTACCATCTGGAAAAGCTTCAGAGCCGCGCAAAAAAAGAAGGCAGGCCCCTCGATTTCGATATGGTAGTCGACGACCTCCAGTATGCTTCGCGCCTTCCCGTTCCATCTGCAGATTGACGATCAAAGACCTCGTCAGCGGGGTTGCTTGCGGCCGCAGGGGGTTTGGACGTATCTTTCCCGGTGGGACCGACAGGTTGTTGGTTGCATATAATGATGAAAAGGACGAGCTTATATTATGGAGAAGCGTAAGGTAAATAAAAGCGTAGTAATCGGGACCATAGGATCGGATGCGCATATCATAGGCGCATGGGTAATCCAGCACACTTTCCTGCAAGCTGGTTTCAAGGTCGCTTTCCTTGGCTCAATGGTACCGCAGGAGGATTTCATAAACGCGGCCATCGAATCGGACGCCGACGCAATACTTGTATCATCCTCTTACGGGATGGGCCCCATCGACTGCGAGGGGATGAGGGACAGGTGCATCGAGGCAGGTTTGGACGATATTATCCTGTACGCGGGCGGAACGGTCGTCGCTCCGTTGGAGATGGAGCAAAGGTGGCACGAGGTGGAAAAGCACTTCACGGAAAATCTGGGGTTCAACCGCGTGTTCAAAAACACAGTCGACGCCAAGCAATGCCTCGCCATACTCAAGAAAGACCTGGGGCTCGAAGATTGATGGTACAGCATTGAAGCCGGCTAAGCGACGTTACTCACGCAAGACAGAGTGAAATCCCGGCTACCTGTAAACTGTACCGCATGCGGTTTGGTGGCGTAACCCCCGCGTTGGATGATAGTGACTTTAATAACCCAATATAGTATACTAAACTTAACATAGTGCCGAACAGAAAAATAATGCAAAGGAGAACCTTATGAAAAGAGTCAACCTCAACGAGAGCAACCCGCGCGTCAGCGAATTTCATTCTGACGACATTTGGTACCTATTACCCGGTTTTGAACCAAGTCCGACCAAAATCCCGTATGGCAGCAAACAACTTACAGGCGTCTATTATGACGGGCACCCGCAACTCATCAAGGAACCGGAAGCGCAGCCGGTGTACAAGTGGAAAGTGGACAAGGACGTCATGATCCCCATGCGCGACGGCGTCCGCCTGGCCCTCGACGTGTACCGCCCCGACAACGCGGAAGGTGAGAAATTTCCCGTCGTACTTGCTATCGGGGAGTGGGGAAAGGACGCCCAGGATTGCATCGAATGGTTTATCGACTATCCGCAGGACTACTTTATAACCCCGTTTTGGAACGGATGCCTCGAAGGCTGCGACTTTACCTACACAGTTCCAAGAGGGTATGTCCATATCATTGGCGAACCCAGGGGCCTCGGCAACTCCGAGGGTTACGATCTTGGCGACGAGACGGAGCATAACGCAAAAGACATACAAGACATCATTGATTGGGCCACAAAGCAGCCGTGGTGTAACGGCAAAGCTGTCATGATGGGCCCCTCCTCGTACGGCAGGGCGCAAATCGTGGCGGGAGGCGACCCCCACCCGAACCTTATCGCGATCCGGCCCGATGAAGCCCCGTCCCACCTGTACGACAACTTCACCGGAATCAAGGACTCAATGTTTTATAATGTCCATTCGGGGCTGCACTCCTACGATTCGATACAGGTAAACTCCAACCTGCACCCCGAGTACAGGCTGGTTCCCGGATTCCTTTCAAAGTATACTAAAGAGGAGTTCAAGGTACTGCAGCAGGAGCTTCTTGACGACCCCGACGTCAAATGGAACCAGAAGTTCTACCCGCATGTTAAATACCCGACGTGCCAGCATCAAGTCGTCGACGAGCTGATTTATCTCGCGCACCCGACAGAGGTGGACAGCGGCCTCCAGAACATCAAAATCCCAATGTATCTCGGAGCTTGCTGGAACAATGATATCTACTGCTGGGCGACATTCGAATGCTTCAGGAAGTCCACGCAGGTGCCCGAAGAGCACAAGAAGCTTATGATCTTCCCGCCGATGAACGCGTCCCGCCCCTTCTGCTGGTTCCACGACGAGGACGTGCGCTGGTTTGATTACTGGACCAAGGGTATAGACAACGGCATCATGGAAGAGCCCCCAATAAAAATATTCGTGATGGGCATCAACAAGTGGAAGTTCGAGAACGAATGGCCGCTTGCGAGGACGCAGTACACGAAGTTCTTCCTGCAGCCGGGCGGCGGTCTGGGGCCCGACCCTGTGAAGGGCAACCCCGAGCCCGATACTTTCATCCAGCAGGCGCCGTATATGGATCCAACCGTATATTGCCTGAGATATACCACCTCCCCGTTCGATAAGGACACTGAAGTGACCGGGCATATGACGTTCCGTTTTGACGCGGAAATCGATATCGACGACACAAACTGGCTAATCGATGTGGTCGACCTCGGGCCGAAGGGCGACCGTTTCCTCGTAGGAAGCGGTTATCTGAAAGCCAAATACAACACAATCGACGAAAACAAGTCGCTGCCTTACTACCCCTGCCATAAACGCCAGGAGCCAATCCCCGTAACACCGGGCGAGGTAAACCGTTATGAGATTGCTATCATGCCGACTTCCACTATCTTCCAGAAAGGCCACCGCATGGAGTTGATAATCAAGAACCAGAGCGACATGCGCGGTAAGATGGCCAGAAACGGTATTTACTGGTGGCCGTTTATGCGGACATGCAAGCATACGGTCTACTTTGGCAACTCATATCTGGAAGTGCCGATAATCCCTGATTGATCTGAAAGGACGTCATCGATGGCGAGCCAATCGAAATCGGGGCGCTTGCCGTATTTCTTGCCTCGCCGGCCGCAAACCATATCACGGGAACAGTGATTACGCACGACGGCGGGACAGTGATAACAGGAATATGACTCAACCCGCGTGAAATAAAGCGCGCCCGGGCAATTGTACGCTAGTCGGGCGGGAGGCGCCCCTCCTGCCCGGTCACCCGCGCCGCTTAACCTCAAATTTTCTGAAAGTTTCGGCAAAACGTTGAACTTCAGGCGGCGCGCCGCGGCTCCAGACGCATCCGAAGTACCCTTTCTTAGGAAGCGGGTATGCTACGATTTCGGGGAACGAGCAAAGCTCGCTGTTTGCAGCGCACAGCATCACGGCATTGTTCAGCAGCATTTCCGCGTAGCCTGAAGACAAGTATGTGCATTGAATTGCGGGGATGACTGTTATCCCTATATCGGACCACGTTGCATAAAAGCTCTTTAGGCATACTGAGTTGGGACTGTTGTCCATATTCCAATAAATCGCCTGTTCGCCGTTAAAATCCGATAGTACGGTATGCTCGTTGACTTTAGGGTGGCTTTTCGCGGTTATGAGTACATAGTCGACTTGTTCCATGATTATGTACGAGAAGTTCTTGTTTACTTCACTTTGTTCCGGTATGGTGGTGAACGCCAGACTCAGTTTCCCGTTTAGCAGCTTGCTTTCGATTACCTGCGGTATATAGCGCAGAATTTTATAATCCGTATTGGCTTTTTGGCGCCTATACTCCCCCAACGCATCGAGGACCCTGGAATCGACAGCGACGCCAAGCTCATACCCGATCAGAAGGCTCTCCGATTGTGCGCCCGGCTTTCTTAGCGTACTGATAAAGGACTCTATATCCTGGATTTGATTGCGGAAGTAAGTCAGGCACAATCTCCCCTCGGTGGTAAGTTCGACAATATTGGCCTTTCTGTAAAAGAGCTTAACGGCCAAACGTTTCTCAAGCGATAGTATCGTTTTACTGACGGCTTGACGGGACATAAAAAGCTCTTCGGCCGCTTTTGTGAAACTCAGGTGTTTGGCTACGGCCAGAAAACACACTACGGAAGACTCTTTAAGCATCGGCAACACCTCGTATATGCGTGCGTGGCACTTGTTTCACCATAATGTTATCATCTTTTTACAAAAAAAACAATCAGAAACGAAGTTGCCATTCCCCGCTTGCTAATGCGCCGTTACACTTCACACAGTCCGGTAAGGCGTTGTGAGTGCATTCCGTAAGCGGAATATGGATGCGGAGCGCCGCATGTATAAGACATGGACGCTTATCCATGCGGGAAGGAATGCAGTTGCAACGCTTGCTCGGTCGCTCTGTGAAGTGCGGCAACAGTAAAATTATTCGCAATTTGTACTTGACTTTTTTTGAAGGATTCGTAATAATTCATACATAAATAAGGTAAAATAAAGGGAGGAAATCAAATGCTTTTACAGGACAAGGTAGCAATCATAACCGGAGGCGCCGGAGGAATGGGAAGGGCTATGTCGGTCAAGTTCGCCAGCGAGGGCTGTGACGTCGCCGTTGCCGACATCAACCTACAGGGTGCCCAGGAAACCCTGGCCGAAGTCAAGAAGCTTGGCAGGGATGGTTTAGCTATCCAAACCGACGTCACAAAAGGCGCCCAGGTGGAAGCCATGGTAAACCAAGTCGTCGAAAAATTCGGGCGTATCGATATTATGATCAATAACGCCGGCACTTTGTTTGACGTCGCAAATGTGACGGACGGAAGCGTAGCCGACATATCAGAATCCGATTGGGATAAACTGGTTGAGATCAACCTAAAAGGCGCATTTCTGGGCTGCAAGTATGTGACGCCGCATATGAAGAAAAGGCGCTATGGCAAGATCGTGAACTTTTCAACCGTCGGCGCTATCCACCCGCCCGCCGTCTGTCCCCACTACAACGCCGCAAAAGCCGGCGTCCTTGGTCTGACCTATGACGTCGCCTCGGAGCTGGGGCCCTTTAATATCAACGTCAACGCTGTCCTCCCGGGGCCGATCCGCACTCCTTTCTATAAAAAAATCATGGCGGGTTTATCCGAGAAAGAGCAAGCGGAGCGTTATGCGTGGATGTGCAGGGGCACCCCACTGCAAAGGATGGGCGAGCCGGAAGACATAGCCGGTGTAGCGCTGTTCCTGGCGTCAGAGCTGTCGGCATATATGACCGGTTCGGGACTTGTTGTCGCGGGTGGGATGCCTTTGGAACCCCGCCTTCCGTTAGCGCCTGACGAAGGCTTCAACCCCTGATTTGTGTTCCTGGTAACCACTGATTAAGCCGCGCCCGCACCGCATGGCGCGGGCGTGTTGCTTAACTCCATAAAGCATCGGTAGGATAAGTTATAGAAACTGAATGACGCTTAATCGGTGGGGCGGTCGCTTTTCAGCCCGGCAAACCGTACCGCTATTATATTTTCGATTATTAATAAAAGCAGGCTCAGGGTACCCGGAGGCTGTAGTAGCCTGAGACCGGAATGAAAGGGGAAAATATGAGTACAGATATTAAGGGAGTAGCCGTGACAGGCGTCATTGGCGAGGACGTCCATGTGGTAGGCATAAGGGTAATAGAGCGCGCGCTGAGCGACAGCGGGTTCAAGATCCACTCACTGGGCGCGCAGGTCTCTCAGGAGGAGTTCATCCAGGCGGCGCTGGAGACGAACGCAGACGCGATCCTTGTCTCATCGCTGAGCGGGCACGCAGAGATACTGGTCAGCTCA
>Ga0082212_10008820_pt1 | contig 13101 bp, 12 predicted proteins | sample TergutNt197P3_FD_71548 | JGI IMG/M metagenome (GOLD analysis project Ga0082212, IMG submission 71548) | Neocapritermes taracua P3 segment gut microbial communities from Petit-Saut dam, French Guiana - Nt197 P3 | ecosystem: Host-associated > Arthropoda: Insects > Digestive system > Gut ... | reverse complement strand
ATCCGGTTCCGAAGCAGCTCCGACAGGCAGTGTAAGCGTACAGCCGTCAAGTTCCGGCAGCATGACGGAAATCATCACTTCCGACGCCGTGCATCCCTGTATAGATTCCATCCACTCCCGCTCGGTGCGATGGGTCATAAAAAACGGATGCAGATACGGCGCGTCAATTTCCGTCAGGAGATTGACGCCCGAATCCGCATCTCCGCCGGCCGGCCCCGCGCTCAACCGGAATGACATAAAGTTTAAGATGATATCCGGTGGCTTTGGCAGTTCCCTGGTCAGCATGTCGCGCAGTTTTTGCTGATTTTCCGCCGTGACGCCTGATATTGCTATCGGTATGACGTTCCCCAAACGCTCGAGCCGGTTTTTGATATCTGATACGCACCCAGACGTATCAGCCGGATAAATATGCCCATAAAATAACATTATTATGACCGGAAGCTCCGGACTAAACTTAAATCTCCCCGCGTACTGGTCGAAATTTTCAAACGCTTCCATAGTTTCGGGATCGCAGAACGCGATGTCTGGTATTTCGCGCGGCGGCGTTGGTTCCGGCAGTTTTTGACTCAGGCCGCCGTATTCACGAAGCAGCATAAGCAGCATATTATACATGTTTTCCCTGTCGGAAACCCGAAAGTATTTGTTCACCGCCGAATAGTTGCGCATATCGCGGGCATACGGCGGCGTCTTGCCGCCCGGCTGCCCCATTTTTCCCATCATGCCCATACCGCCGGAGCTGCCCGAGCGTGATCGCATGGCCGCCGCCGTGAACTCGCCCAGCCTCATATACTCGCGCGCGGAGTTGCCGTAAGGTATCACATCACCGCCGGTACGTTCAAGCCCATCGTGCAAGGCTTTTACGACACTCGGGGGCGAACCCATCAAATCGACAAATGTGATATCGGCGGTTTCGACGTCCATTGTAAGCCGCTCCGTTTTATCAGCGGAAAACTCAGTCACAGCGTAATACACGCGCAAATCCAGCGCTTCGGGCAGAATTTTATTGATCCTTTTTCCCGCTTCTATAAGCCCGCGCACAGCGGGAGACGAGACTGTTACAAAGGTGAGCTTCATTGCCTTCTTACCTCCGGATAACCTTTTTCGCATAAAATATCGGCCTGCCTGTTTCCGTGTCGTTTGTTATTTCCGCATCGACACGGAACACATCTTCAAGCACATTCCCGGAAAGAACGTCCCAAGGCTGCCCCTCCATATATACCTTGCGGCTGTGGATAACAACCATCCTGTCGGCAAAACGCGCGGCGTGATTTATATCGTGCAGGACCATCACAACAGTTATACCGTCCTCCCGGTTCAGCGACGCCGCAAGTTCCATGATTTCGAGTTGGTGAGATATATCTAAATAAGTGGTCGGTTCGTCAAGCAGAAGAAGTTTTGGCTTTTGAGCAATCGACATAGCGATCCACGCGCGCTGCCGCTCCCCGCCGGACATCGTATTGATTTTCCTGTTCTCGAACCCGCGAAGGCCGGTTCGGCCTATGGCCCAATCGACGATTTCCTCGTCCCCGGAGCTTTTACCCCGCCACCATTCCTGATGAGCGTAGCGCCCGAATTGGACTAAGGTTTTTACAGACACGTCGCTCATCGTATTATGTATCTGCGATAAGACAGCAACGCTTCTGGCCACTGCCTTTGAGTTTGTTTTAAATATGCTTTTCCCCTCAAGCAGCACTGTCCCGGCGTCCGGCTTCAAGTTCCTGCTCATGGCGCGCATAAGCGTCGTTTTGCCGCAGCCGTTCGGGCCTATGATGGAATAAATCTTGCCCCGTTCAATGTTCAGGCTGATATCCTCGATAACCTTATTATTCCGGTAACTGACGCTGACGTTTTTTACTTGTAAAAGGATATCTCCCATCATTGACCCCTCCTGAGCAAATAAAGGAAGAACGGTGCGCCCAAAACCGCCATGACAAGCCCGACCGGTATTTCTGTCGGACTCATAACTGTCCGCGCAAACGTATCACTGAACATGACCAGCGCCGCGCCCATCAGCGCGGACGCGGGAAACACAAACCGGTAATCGCTTCCGATTATCAGCTTTACGCTGTGCGGCACGATAAGCCCGACAAAGCCGAGCAGTCCCACCGCGCTGACGGAGCTTGCCGCTAAAAACGCCGCCAGTGCCGTAAAGCAAAGCCGCACAGCTTCCACATTAAGGCCCAGGCTCCGCGCTGTTTCGTCGCCTAATATCAGGATGTTGAGTTTTTTCGAAAACAGATTGACAAGGACAAGCCCCGCCGCCGAATAGGGCAGTATCATCTGAACTTCCGGCCAGCTTCTTGCCGACAGGCTCCCGTTCATGAACGTCAGCGCGCCGTGGACGCGGTCGCTGAAAAAGACGAGCGTGGCAGATATCCCCGCGCCGAACAGCGCCGACACCGCGACGCCCGCGAGGATGATCCGCATAGGCTGGATCCCGCCTTTCCACGCGAGGATATAGATGATACTCGCCGCAAGGATCGCGCCGACAAACGCGACAAGCGGCACAACGCTCTGATGCTGCGGCACGACTACCAGTACAAATATTGCAAACAGTCCGGCCCCGCTGCTGATGCCGATGATACTTGGGTCGGCCAGCGGGTTTCCCATCACGCCTTGCAGTATCGCGCCGGCCATCGCGAGGTTTATACCGACAAGTCCGGCCAATATCATGCGCGGCAGGCGGATGTTCCAAATTACCATGCGCTCCGCCGTGCCGTCGTCGCTGAATAAAACCTCAAAAACCCTGCCGGAGGAAATGTTCATAGTCCCCCTCATATTGCCAATGACAAAGGCGATCACGCACAACGCGGCGAGTATCCCTATGAACGCCAGCTTAAACCCGCGCCGGTCACGAAGGGCTATCTCATTATCTTTTGAGTTCATACCAAGCTCCGACTTCGCCGTAAATTTCAGGATAAACACCTTGCGCCATAAACTCTACCGCCTCATTGTAAAACGGCCCCGCGTTATACAGAAAGTATTCCTGAGGCAGATATACGACGCTCCCTTCTCTGACCGCGCGTAAGCTTTGCCATATCGGGTTATTCGCGAAAATATCCTCCATTGTCTCAACCGCCGTCGCATTGTCGGCAATCATGCTTGTCACCAATATGACGTCCGGGTCTTTTTCCACGACATACTCAATGTCGAGCAGGGCATTCTCGCTCCCAATCGAATCAGGCGGGAGGTCTGACGCTATATTGTAAAGCCCCAGATTCAGCGCGATATCACCGGCAATGCTGTTATTGAGCTTCACCGACAGGGCGTTCGCGGTCAGATATAATATAACGATTGTTGTATCATCCTGCGGACTCGCCGCGAGCAAATTATTCCGCTGATTTATGAGTTCCAATGACTTTGCTTCGGCCAAATCCTCAACCTCCAGTATTTTACCGAACGCCAAATATGCCGATATCACATCATCAAAGCTGCGGATATATGTTGTTATCACATCATATCCCATCGAACGCAGGGCAGCCGCCTGCACGTTCTGCGTTCCGAATTGCGCGATGACAAGGTCAGGTTCATGTTCTATGATGGCCTCCATATTTACCGAGTACACCACTCCGATAGTTGGCAGGGCGAGCAGTTCTTCTGCGTATTCCGGTATCAGCTTCAGGTTCGCGGAGATTTCTGCGGTGCATACAGACTTACCGCCAAGGTCATACCAGATGTTCAGCGGCGTACCCGATAGAACAGCTACCCGCCGCGGCCTTGATTCCAGGACGGTTTCAACGTCGAGAAAATCCCGCACAGTGAGCGGATAACTGTTTCCAAAGACTTCTACAGAGCGCTCGCCGTCAAATACGAAAGCCGCTGAGATCGTGACGCTTTCTGTATTTGAGTTTGGCTCTGTATGTCCGGCGGGTGTTTCGGGTACGGACGGCGTTGCTGTTTCGTCGAAGTCCGCCCCGCCGCAGCCCGCCAGAAGCAGCGCGGCTAAGATTACGGATATGATCTTAACAGATTTCATCGCAAATCCTTTCACATCAGAATATTACGCCCCAAAGCTTGCGTCATTGAACGCTTCGGAGATGCTGACGCCGAACTGAGTGCGGAAATAGTTTTCCATCTTCACAGCCTCAGCGCTGGTCGTTTCGGCGGCGGTATCAAACCTTCCCATTTCTTTGAGCGTTTCTGAGACGTCCTCCCGGCTATCGTTTTCTATTTTGAGCAGTTCTCTTGCGCTTGTGTCAAAGGTATAAAAATAAGTAAAGCCCATTGCCGAAACAAACCGACGCCATTCCATACGGCCTTGGCTGGGCATGAACATGAAATAATCTGTCATTACCGTACCGTCAAGGCCAACTACTGTGAATTTTACATATCCGTCCGACCCGTGCAGGATCTCAATCTTATAACCACGATCTGGGTCAGGCGAGTTTTCCAAGTCTATCAGCGTAAGCACTCCGCCGATGTTTTCAAAAGGACTTGAAAGCGCGGGCGGCGGCTCCGGTGTAACTGCCGGAGACGAGTCCGGGCTGGGGGCTTGGGGCGGCTCCGGGCTGGGGGCTGGGAGCGGGTCCGGGCTGGAAGTTGGGCCGGACGCCGGCGCGACTGTAGATGATGGTTCAGGTGAAGTTGCAGGCGACGGCTCCGGGGTGGAAACGGGGGACGGCTCCGGGCTGGAATTTGGGTCGGACGCCGGCGCGACTGTAGACGATGGCTCAGATGAAGGTTCAGGCGACAGCTCCGGTACGGACGCGGGAACCTCCTCCGGAGAGGGCGTGGGAGGTGTATCCAGCGTGGCGGGCGGAATCGTTTCCGGGCTTTGGGACCCGCCGCAGGCGGCAACAGTAAATATCAAGCTAAGGATAATAATCAGGATAGTCGTCTTTTTCATGTTCTTCGCTCCCCCCTATTTTTCTGCGGCAATAACAAAAACCTCTCATTTCCACGGGGAAATAAGAGGTTCGTCAGCAATATGCAAATTTGCCAACGGCCAGAAATCCCTCTCCCGGAAACTGTTCACGCCGCAGCAGTATGGCAGGTCTCCTGACTTATGACGCGGCCTTTGCCCAGCCGGTGAAAAGCGCCTTCTCAGGCTTTTGCAAGCCCAATGGCATAGTGCTTTTCTGCATCAATCACAGTAGTGGGAGCTGTACCGGATTTGCACCGGATTCCCTTAAATCGCAGTCTTGCGAAACCATATTGCTAATATTAAATTTCGTCAAAAGCATAGCATACACAAAATTGAATGTCAATAGCGCCTGTTTGAAGAAAAAAATAAAAATTTTCAAAAACCTATTGCATTTTTGAAATAAACGCGGTACAGTAGCGTCAATATAAATATCGCTGATTCAATTCACTGTATTGTGAAAAGCATGGAATGGGGTGCGAATCCCCGCGAGTAGGTCACTGTGATGCTTCCCGGCGCAAAGGGGAGATAAGTCAGATACATGCTGGATCAGCCCCGCGCCTGCCTCAACCGGGTTGCGAACTGATATAAGCGTTCGCTTACCTTTCAGAATAGGTGCGGACGCTATTATTTTTGGCTTTATAGATTGGACATATATAAAGCACATCCTGTTTTGCGCACCCTCCTTTTAATTGCGGCGGCGATGAGGTGGCTCCTCCGCGCCGCCGCACAGACCACTTACCAAGAGTGTTCTCGCATTCATCATGAGTGCGTGGCATAAATTAAAAAAATAGGAGACAATTATGAGAAATTTACTTAAACGCTACGGACTGCTCATCACAGGCGTCATCATTGGGGCATTATTAACGACCGCTGCAACGGCGCTTGCCGCGAACATTCTGTCCGCCGATTACAACGCGAACAAAGTTATCTTTGATGGGCAAGAATTAGAACTGGACAGACCGCTGATTTCCGTCGTTGACGATGAGATGGACGGGGCCTTTGCAAATTATATGCCGATCAGGGCTGTGCTTGAGGCGATGGGTTATACGGTAGTATGGGATGGCGCTAATAGCGCCGTTCTCGTGACCACGCCTTCCGCCAGCAATTTAACGTTGACGCAAACGGTGAATATTGAGCTTATGATGGGTGGTCCTGTTCCCGTCGCCGTTGTCATAACCGCCGACCCCGATTTTACCGAGTGGAGAGCCGAATTTACCATTGCGGGAAGCAACTTTTTCGCCGCTGGAACGTTCGACGATGATATGGTAATGACGGTCGTCGAAACCGACAGCCAGCGTTTTGAGGAAAGCGTACTTCCCAGAGTTCAAGCGGGACTTACCGACGACTGGGAATAGGCTAGCAAACGATTCTCGACCTTTGCAGAGCTGCCGCAAGCATATTAGGGAATATATTCGGGGCCAGAAGAAGAAGTAATGACATGGAAAAGGGCTTCAAGTTCAGGATATACCCGGTATTCACTCAAAACATGGCACAAACACCGGCGTGTCGCCCCAAGGCGCGCTAATCCGATGAATATCCACCGAAACGCCGTAAACCCTTTCGATCAAAGCCGGACTCAGAACATCCTCCGGCTCGCCGTACATCATCGCGACGCCCTCTTTCAGTACAAGCACCTTGTCCGCGTAGAGCAAGGCGTGTTCCGGATTGTGTGTGGACAACACGACCAAATAACCCTGCTTAGCGAGCTGCTGCACCTGGCGCATTACGCGGAACTGATTGCCGTAATCCAGATTCGCGGTCGGCTCGTCCATTACGAGTATGCGCGACTTTTGCGCCAGTGCCCGCGCGATCAGCGCGAGCTGACGCTCCCCACCCGAAATCTCGGCATAGCCGCGCTCGGCAAGATGCGTTATATTCATCAGCTCCAACATTTCCCATGCAATCCCGCGCTCATCCCGGCCGGGAGACCGGAGCTTGTCCCTCAAAATGTTTGTTCCCATCAGCACCGTTTCAAATACGTTGTAATTGAACATCGGCGCGTGAGCCTGCGGGATATAGGCAATCATTTTCGCGAGTTGACGCGCGGTGAGATGCGCTCCTTTTATTCCGTCGAGATAAATCTCGCCGTGATAGTTGCCCAAAAGCCCCAACAGGCAACGGAAAAGCGTCGTCTTTCCCGCGCCGTTCTGGCCGAGCAGGCACACGCATTGGCCGGACTCGGCCGAGAAATCAACGCCCGTCAGCACGGGATTTTTCTTATACGCGAATTGCAGATTTTTGACTTCAAGCGTCACATCCGGTTCCCCCTGTCCAAAATAAGATACAGGAAAAACGGCGCGCCGACAAACGCGGTAAGTATACCGAGCGGTATCTCCGCCGTTGCGATGGAGCGGGCGAGATTATCAACCAGCATCATAAACGACGCGCCCATGAGCATCGACGCCGGCATCATCACGCGGTAATCATAACCGACAAGCAACCGCGCAAAGTGCGGGATAACGAGGCCGACCCAGCCGATAAGCCCGCTGATTGCCACGCTTGCTGCGGTTATCAGCGTCGCGGATACGACAATCACGATCCGCATGAGCTTCGTGTTCACGCCCATCGAACGCGCCTCGTCCTCGCCCATTGTAAGCAAATTCAGCTTCCAGCGCGCGATGAGCAGGACGAGCAGCCCGGCCCCTACAGGGATAGCGGCCCAGACAAGCTGACTTTCCCGGACGCCTGATATGCTGCCCATCAGCCAAAAGGTGATGGACGGCAGAATGTTATTCGGGTCGGCGATGAGCTTTATAAATGACGTGGCGGAGTTGAACAGCGACGAGATCATGATCCCCGCCAGCACCATGCCGAGCGTCGGGTTTCTTCGCGCTCGTGTGCTGATGATATACGCCGCGCCGACTGACATGATGCCGAAAACGAACGCGCTGGCGGATATCATCACATAATTCATGCCCATGTAAATCGCGAGCGCCGCGCCAAAACCCGCGCCCGCCGACGCACCCAGCACGTCCGGCGACACCATTGGGTTGCGGAAAAGCCCCTGATACGCCGCGCCCGCCGCCGAAAGCCCAGCGCCAATCATCGCCCCAGCCAGTACGCGCGGCATTCTGATTTTGAAGATGACAAGCTCGACCTCGTTTGTCCATGTCTGAGCAGCGCCCGTCAGTTTCCCGAAAAAGACCTCCAGTAATTCGCCGGGAGAGATTGGATATTTTCCTATCGCGAAACTCAGAACGAACACCGCCGCAAACAAGGCGGTGTTCGCAATTATATAGTATTTACCTCTTTTTTCCTTAGCAGTTATCATTTGAAAGTGGACTTCGCGAGCAGTTCCGCGATCTGCGCGTCCGTAACGTCGCAATGGTAGAACAGCTTATAAAACTCCCGCGTTTCCGCGGCCATATCATAGTCAAAAATGTCGGGATAAAGCAGATTTCCGAGCCATTTGATACCGAGTATGCGGTTGACGGACGGCGGGCGTCCCATCCAGTTATACGGGCCCAGCGGTACCTCATAAAACCGTCCGGCGCTTATCGCTCCGATCCCTGCCCATTCCGCGCGCGACGCGACTTCGCCGTAAACGCTCTCAGGCGCGAACAGCACAACGTCGGGGTTCCAGAGCATGAGCTGTTCCATAGAAACCGTCGCCGCGCCGCCTCGCACGGATTCCTCGACCTCAGCGACATTAAATCCGCCCACGGCGTCAATAACATCGGAGTGGACCGTTCCGCTCACGATAGCGGTAAGCCCGTCGTCCTGCCCGTAGTATACGCTGACGCAGTCGGACGCGGGGATAGCGCTTGCTTTTTGCGCTGTTTCGCTCAAGGTCTCTGATATGTAGTTGATTATGTTCCTCGCCTGTTCCGGTTCTCCGACGACCTCGCCCAGCGTCTCATACGCCGAGAGCATGGAGTCCATCTCCATATGCACAAAAATGGTCGGAATCCCGGTTCTGTCCTCGATGCCGGTCATATCGTCGGCGATGTTCGGCTTAATCTCGCCGATATCAATGATAACTTGCGGGCTTGCAACCATGACGGACTCGAGGTTCAACGTGTCGGCATAAAAATTCCCGAAAACGGGCAACGAGGCGTATTTACGATCTATATACTCAAACTGATCGTCGCTGATGTCGCTGGCAAAGCCGACCAGCTTATCAGGGCAGAGCGTGAAAAGCACGATTTGCGCCAGCGGGCCGGACGGCGCGATGCGCTCTATATTTCGCGGCAACTCGACCTCGCGTCCGGCGGAATCGGTGAATATAAACGTCGCGCTTTCGGGAGGTTCTGCTGGCGGCGAGTCCGGAGTGGTTGCGGACTGCGGTGGCGCGGAGTCGGGCGATGGAGACGGGGATTGCTGCCCCGCTGGGGTTTCCGTGTTTGCACAACCCGCGATTGCCGCCGCGAGCATTAGCGCGGAGAGGAGCGCTGATAAGATTTTTTTCATTCTCATTCGTGTTTCTCCTTTTAAATCGTCATATAAATTCCACGGGTTCATACCGCGCCCTCCAACGCGTAGTACGCCCCGTCCGCGCAGGCTTTGCACATCGCGCCGCCGCCGCGCTCGACTTGCCGTCCGTCTATGACTTCCTCGCCGCATTTCGGACAGTTCATGGCCGCAAGCGGTTTGCCGGGCAAATCTTCGGGCCGATAGTTGACTTTTACGCGCGTGACGCTGAACATCTCATCATCGGAGACCGCCTCGAAAAACGCGACCAAATCCGCGCCTTCCGGCGGGCGCATATGCGTTTTGGTTTTGATACGGTACGCTTCACCCGTCTGCATGTTTAAAAACGTCGCCGCCGATTTGCCGTAATCCATCCATTTCAGATTGCGCCGTCCGAGCTTGCAGCCCGTCACCGTGCCGATGGAATCCGTCAGGCAGCGGTCGCACTCGACGTATACAATGAGGTCGCGGAAGCTTTTCGGGTCGTCTATGCCGAGCGTTTTCAGCGCCAGTCGCGCCATACGGACGCCAATAATCTGCCCGGAACATAAATGCCCGTGATACGCGACGGCTTCTTGTAAATCCTGCTGAAAAGTGTTCATAATCACTGACCCCTATCTATAATGAAAATACCGAGTTCTTTTTGATTGGGCAGGTAAAGCGGGAAGTCGTCCTGCTCGGTGTGTACGATATTTTCTTTCAGAAAGCTGCTAACCTCGTCGGCGCTGGCCTCCGGCGCATTTTGGAGGATATACATCTCCGCATCCTGCCATGTCCTGAGCGGCTGGCCAAACTCTATTGAGTGGAGCTCCAGCTTGTAGCTTATGCCCTGCGCGGCGAGTTCTTCCTGTATGATTGGGACTGTATCTTTGACATAGCACCTGTAACGCGCCGGATAAAGGCCGCTCTTGTTATCCGCGCTGACCACGCGAATCAGCCTCTGGCGGCAGAGTTTCAGGAAACCCGTTATGTTTGACTGCCCGAAGAAACTCATGAGTAAAGCATCGAAGGTTTCCGTCAGCGTGTCGGCGTCACGGACGTTAATGCTCAGATTATCCAGTCCGCGCTCTTTCGCGTCACGCCGCAGCGCGGCAACCGCGTTTTCGCTCAAATCGACGGCGACGAGTTCCGACACATATGGTGCGAGTTCCAGGCTAAGTCTGCCAAGCCCGCACCCGGCGTCGCAGAGTGTGCCGCCCGGCTCCAAATACGGAATGATTTTCTGCGCTAAAGTCTTATGAAAGCCCGTATAGGCGCTGGCGTCTAAAAACCACCGGACTGTTTGTTCTTCCCATGCAAAGCGCATTTCGTTTACCTCCAGTTTTGCTCCAACAGCCAATTTAAGACTGCTTCTCTATTTTCCGCCGTTACCTCGCGCACGTTCACATGGGGATGTAATCGGATTGCGTCAAGAAATTCTATTTGCAAAGGTTTGATTACGCCCAATACTGGGACGTTCCCGGAGAGGAGGAAGCCGGGCCTCCGGCCCCAACGGAGACCCGGCCAGTGTCAAAACACTAAACTTCGTGATGTCTTCGCTCGTTCGGTCATGACCGAGCAAGCTCGGTCGCGACGCTCTCTTCGCTTGACAATAAAACGGCAGTCCGGTTTGAGACAAACAAAACGGACTGCCGCAATACAGCAGTTGCGCGCGGATACGCTCCGGCGCGGTGGTTCGTTTTCTTCTCAAAACATGAAGGCTGTGTCATTTCTAACGCAAACCCCGTGAGCTTTAAGCTCAGGCCAAGCGTCCATAGGAATAAACCCGTTAGGCCGCAAGGCGCGAAAACATTTTTATTAAATTTTTCGTTCAATTTCACATCATTTCGTGCTTGATTTGTTTTGTGTTGTGTGATATTATGCGAAACAGCATGAAATTCAGAAATTTACGCGTAACATATACAACAGTACTTCTTATAACCCAAAATGTCAAGAACTTTTTCCGGAGGAGAGTATGAACAAGCAGAACGCACTGTCCACGCAGGATGTAGCCGATATGCTCGGCGTCAGCAAGAGTACCATCTATAACATGATCAAAAACGGCGAGATAACCTCATACAAGGTCGGGCGCAAGGTCAGGTTTACCGAAGATGATGTGAAGGATTATATAAGCCGTTCGTCGGCAAATCAGGCCGTCTATCATTCACAGACAGACGCCGCGTCAGGTTTTAGCTTGACGGAAAGCGATAAAGAGCAGAGCGGATTTACCATCTGCGGTCAGGATTTAATCCTTGATATTTTGTCCAATTATATGAGGTCGCATGGAATCCCCGCGCTGCGCGCGTATATCGGCAGTTATGATAGTCTCATGCTTCTGTATAAAAACAAAGTGAACGTGGCGTCCTCGCATCTTTGGGACAGTGAAACGGACGAATATAATATTCCGTTTGTCAAGCGGCTTCTGCCCGGTATTCCCACGGTTGTGATTCATCTGACATGCCGTATGCAGGGCTTGTATGTTCAGAAAGGGAATCCAAAAAGCATAGTGGGCTGGGAAGATTTCAGACGCGACGATATTACGATGATCAACCGCGAACATGGTGCAGGCTCAAGAGTGCTTCTTGACGAAAACCTCAAAATGCTCGGCATATCCGGGAGCGGCGTCAAAGGCTACAATTCAGAAAAATCCTCGCATCTTGCGCTTGCGAGCGCCGTGAGCGGCGGGAAAGCGGACGTCGCGGTTGGCATTGAAAAAATCGCCCGTCAGGTCGATAATATTGACTTCATTCCTATGAAAAAAGAGCGGTATGATCTGGTCGTAAAAAAAGAAGAACTGCACTCGCCTGAAATGCTGACGTTGATGAATATAATTAAGTCCTCGGCCTTTAAGCAGGAGTTTTCCAATATCGGCGGCTATGACACGGCTGATATGGGGAAGATTGTGGCGGAAATATAGTAATACGATACGGATGTTTTTGGAATGAAAAGACTGTTGGACTCCATCATTGATGAGCTGGAAGATTAGAAAAAGCCCGTGGTGACAATCGGCGTGATCGCGAGCAGCGGCTCAACGCCGAGAGGCGCGGGCGCTATGATGGCGGTTTTTGGCGATGGTGATTCAGCGGGCACAATCGGCGGCGGCGCGGTCGAGTTTGAGGCGCAGAAACAAGCGGCGCTTATGTTTAACAGCAAACAGTCGCACATCGCGTCGTATACTCTCGCGAAAAGCGACGTGGCGGATTTGGGTATGATCTGCGGCGGCGACGTCACCATGCTTGCGCTTTGTTATAAAGGGATTTCCGAGAGTGAACTTTTTATCGAAGCAACATTAGAGAACACAGACACGGTTATTGAGTTTGTATGCGAACGGCTTGGAGATTGCCCGCAGAAAATCCGTCATCAAATAGAAATTGCCGTGGAGGAAATATTTACCAATATCGCGCGCTACGCTTACCATCCATCATCAGGCAGCGCAACCGTCCGTGTTTTTGCGGATGATGCGGATGATATTGTCACGATTGAGTTTGAGGACAGCGGAGTAGCGTATGATCCTCTTTCCAAAGACGACCCGGATGTTTCTCCGGCTGCCGGAAAGCGCACGGCCGGCGGGCTTGGGGTATTTATGGTGAAAAATATTATGGATTCGGTGGAATACCGGCGCGAGGGCAATAAAAATGTTTTAAGGATTCAAAAGAGATTAAATTGAATTGAAATACAAAATTCAAATCCGTTTTACGACTTCTATAAGTCGTAAAACACCCAGTTTCAGATGGAGATTAAACTCTACCTGAAATAATGCCGCCTAAAGAGGCGGGAGTCTTAACTCACTCTTGCCTTCGGCAAGACCCCCGCCTCTAAGCGTAGCGTAGGCGGGGGACGTGATAAAT
>Ga0082212_10008819_pt1 | contig 13103 bp, 12 predicted proteins | sample TergutNt197P3_FD_71548 | JGI IMG/M metagenome (GOLD analysis project Ga0082212, IMG submission 71548) | Neocapritermes taracua P3 segment gut microbial communities from Petit-Saut dam, French Guiana - Nt197 P3 | ecosystem: Host-associated > Arthropoda: Insects > Digestive system > Gut ... | reverse complement strand
ATCGTAAACCAACCCGAAAATGAGAAAAAAAAGACGTAGTCCCCCATAAACGAATCTGGAGAGATATAATCACCTTACTATGAGATATATAAGTTCCAATATATGGCAAGTTGGGTTAACATACTCTTTCAGCATGTGCGAGAAAGATAACCTTAATTTTTCCAAATTTTCAAGGACGGATTTTTCAGGCGACAATAGCGTATTATTCTTTTTCATGGTAATATATGTTTTATGGTTGAACGTACATCTGTGAAGCTACGAGCGAAGTGTATAACCCCTTCTTTTCCATTAAGGATTCATGCGTTCCTATTTCGGCGATAAATCCTTTGTCTAACACGACTATTTGGTCGGCATGACGGATCGTACTTAACCGATGGGCTATGATCACTACCGTCCTACCTACTGACGCGCCTTTTAGCGCTTCTACGATCTTCTGCTCATTAATCGTATCCAGCGCATTGGTGGCTTCGTCTAAAAAAAGAAGCTTTGGATCACGGTATAATGCGCGGGCAATAAGCAATCGTTGCTTCTGCCCGCCGCTTAATCCGCGACCAGTTTCGCCTATCATGGTATCGTACCCCTTGGCCATGGCTCGAATTTCTTCATCTATCTGTGCAATACGAGTCACTTCACGTACACGGTCGTAGTTAGTATGTTCATCGTCAAGCACGATGTTGTTGAGGATCGTGTCGCTGAAAATTTTACCGTCTTGCATTACAACGCCGCACAAAGACCGCCACTGACGCAGATTGATGCTGCTTACATTCATACCGCCCATCTTTATCTCGCCATAACTGGGTTTGTAGAGACGTACCAGTAACTTCAATAGCGTAGACTTTCCGCTACCGCTACCACCTACGATGGCTGTAACTCTATTTTCAGGTATTTTTAAATAGATTCGATTCAACACGAGCGGAGCATTACTCGTGTATTGAAACATGACGTTTTCAAGGATTATACTTTTGTTTTCGGGGAGGTCTATCATGTTTCCAATAGAGAGCAGTTCGTCTTCGTCTTCCAACTGCCTTATCTCATTCATACGGAGAAAACTGATTTTGGCGTATTGAGCGGATACTATAAAGTGGATGAACTGCACCAAAGGGCCGTTCAACATACCGAGTATGAACTGCGTCGAAATCATCACTCCGAAGGTGATGTTACCCGTAATGACCGCATTGGCACAAAAGAAGACGATAGCCATGTTCTTGATATTTTCAATGAATTGCGCGCCGAGATTCTGGGAGTTGGTAACCGTCAAAACCCGTTTGTTTACCTTGTATAACCGGGCCTGTATAGCTTCCCATTTCCAGCGGCGGTGTCTTTCGTAATTGAATATCTTAATGTCCTGAATGGAAGACACGGTTTCGACCCAGTAACTTTGGTTTTTCGATACCAACTCAAAATATTCCCAATCTAATTTCTTACGGATGCTTAAAAATAAAAGCACCCACGAAACATACAGGATAGAACCTGCGAGGAAGATGTAAAAGATGATAGCGTTGTATATCAGCAGGATAGCACCAAAAACGACAAAAGTGATGGACGAAAAGATGAGCGACAGCGAGTTGTTCATAATGAAACTGCGGATACGTTCATGGTCGTGCGCCCGTTGCAAGATGTCGCCGAGCAGTTTGTTTTCAAAGAAGGTGACAGGCAGTTTCATCAGTTTGATCAGGTAATCAGAAATTAAGGAGATGTTGACACGCGAGGTGATGTGCATCAGTATCCAGTCTCTGATCACGTTGAAGATGGTCACGCTGAGCAGTATTGAAATATTGCCTATCAAAACCATGTTGATAAATTTCAGGTCGGTCGTTTTGATGCCAACGTCAATCACCGCTTTGGAGATAAACGGCAGGATAGCCTGTAATGCGGTTACAATCAGCATGATGGCAAAAATCAATGTAAAATCCTTGATGTAAGGATAGAAATAGCGGAGGATACTCCAAAAGCTGTTTTTCTTGTGTTCATGTTCTGCTTTTGTTTCCATGAAATCGACGTTAGGCTCTGCGGCTAAGAGCGCTCCTTTTCTTTCACCCTTCAGATACCAACCTTTTTGAAATTCTTCATGTGTATATTTCACGCGTCCTTTGGCTGGGTCTGAAACGTAAATGTGTTTTTTGTCGGAACGATATACAATAATGAAGTGATTATCGTTCCAGAATAGTATTGCAGGTAAGGGAACGCGCAAAAGGTCTTCGACTGTGCATCTGATAGCCACAGTACGTAATCCGATACTTTCAGCGCCGGTACTTAAACCTAATAACGAGACTCCTTCTTTCGTTATGCCGCATTTGTCGCGCATCAGCTGCAACGAATAGTATCTTCCAAAATGTTTGGCGATGAGCTTCAGACAAGCAGGTCCGCAATCTTGCGAATCCATCTGGTATTCTATGGGAAAACGTTTAAACATATGATTTAAGAATTTAAAGATTTAATAGGGAATCAAGGAACAGTACGTGGCGATAGTCGGCGCCGCTTTCGATGTAGTCTATGACATCGCCCTTGTGCAGGATGTTTTTGTCTTGCTTCAGTGGATGAAGACGTCCCGGCGTGTTAGCTACTTTGATTACTTTCTTTTTCATGTCGTTTTTTCGTTAGTGTATAGGAAATTCTGAATCAAGTTCAGAATGACGCGGGGCGTTTGTTGTGGATGAATAGATTTATAAGGTCTGTATTCTTTTCAAAATCGTAGAGGGTTAGCTCGCGGAGCTTGTAGTAACTGTCGTAAGCGTCGCGGACGGCTGTGTAGTATTTTTGCATGGCATTCGCCTGCTCCTGTTGCGATGCTATTAGCTCGTAAACCGAACTCCTGCCCATGGCAAACTCTTGAACAGTTAGTTTGTACTGTTCCTGTGCAAGGTGGTATGAACGTTCGGCTATACGCCAGAGGTTGATGTTGTGATTATAACTGTTTACCGTCCTGTCGATCTCATTTTCAAACTCTTCTATCTCGCTCTCTAAACTGATGATACTTGAACGATAATTGTTTTTGGCCATGCGGGCAGTGTTTCGACTGATGCCCCACATCGAAAATGGGATGGATAATCCTACGGATACCCCTTGCTGGCGGCTGGGGCTTGAATACACGTCCATGATGCTTTTGGCATATTGATTCGTACCGTAACTCATGTTGATATTGGCATTAAAACGGTTTTGGAGTTCCGACGCATACCGACTTTTTTCAGCTTCCAACCGTCTGATTTCTCGGTTCAACATGGCGGGATTGTTTTCTTTGACATATATCCTGACTATTTCGAGATTAACCTTTAACGGCAGCGTAAATTCGGGCGTTTCAATGACTGTATTCCGGTAATTACCAGTCAGGTTGAGAAAGGTAGCTAATGACCTTAGCGCATCATCGAAATGCTTGTCTGCATTTTCTTCCAAGTATTCATTGTTGACGGTTTGCAGCTCTATCTGTTTGAAGTCGGATTCGGTGATTCGTTTGTTTTCATACCTTACTTTTGCTATACGGAACAGGCTGTCGGTTGCCTGTCGGTTTGCTGATGATTGTGCTTTTTCCAATGAGGCAAGGAAGGCACTCATAAAAAAGCCTAATGCCTTTTGTTGAATTCCTGATACAGACTTGCAGTAGGTTTTTATCTTCTCTTCGTTTCTTTTGTACTCGATGGTTTTTTCCATTCGCATGGTTTTTCCGCCTCCAAATAGCTGTTGCGAATAACTGAAAGCATAAGGCGTTGAACTGAAACTCTGTCGGTTTCGTGACAGCTCGTTCAGGTAGTTCAGGCTGCTGTTAGCGCTAAGCGTACCGCCTGTAAAAGGTATTTTTTGCGATACGGATACGCCAGCGCTACTGTTGCTTGAATAGTCTTCTACATAATTGTACTGGCCGTCTGTCGCTTGTTGTAACTTTACGATTGAGCGGTTGAAGCTGACCGGAGACATGTTGATTGAAACAGACGGCAGGAAGCCCTTTTTGTAGTTTTCAAACTGAAGCAGTTCGTTCTCAAAGCTCAAACGCTGAATTTGTGCGGATGGCGCTTCCAATGTCAAAGTGTCGATAACCATCGACAATGACAGCCTGACAGGCGGCTGGGCACGGACGTTTAATGGCAGAACTATGCTAAGCGCTGCCAGAATCCTATTTATATTAATGTATAGCTGTTTCATTTCTTCTCACTTTGTAACTACTCAGCCTCTTTCTTCCTTTGAAAGATTACGGCAAAGATAGCGCTTTAAAATATATTGACAAAAAATATCAGCAACGCAGATTCAACTGAATACCTCATTATCCCAATTTCCAACATTTTCATTTTCGTGCATAGCAAAATAAAATAGTTTTTTTAAAATGGAATTTATAAATATGGAATTAGCCGATTTACAGATGTTTCTGATTTGAAATGCCGCAATGTGGGTTAAACGACCTTTTTTTGTTTTTTTGAATTGATATTGGTTTGCATTATCTTTGCAACCCGAAACAGACATGAGGATCGAAACTTTAATGATGTATGATTGAACTTATACCCGCAATAGATATCATAGACGGAAAATGTGTGCGTCTAACACAGGGCGATTATTATACGAAAAAAGTATATAGCAACGACCCGCTTGAAATCGCGAAAATATTCGAAGATTGTGGATTGAAACGACTACATGTTGTTGATCTGGATGGCGCGCGCGAAGGAAGAATCATTAATTATAAGACGTTATACCTTTTAGCAACAAGGACATCGTTTGTCATTGATTTTGGAGGCGGGTTGAAATCGGATAAAGACCTCGAAATAGCTTTTGAGAATGGCGCACAGATGATTACCGGAGGCAGTGTCGCCGTTAAATCCCCAGTATTGTTCGAGTCATGGCTGCTTCGATATGGCGACGAACGTATCATACTCGGCGCTGATGCCAAAGATGAAAAAATAGCAGTCGGCGGTTGGCAGGAATCAACGACAAAAGACTTGATACCCTTTATCGAAGATTATCACCAATGCGGCGTGAAGAAGGTGATATGTACCGATATCGGTCGCGACGGCACGCTGCAGGGGCCTTCGACGGATTTGTATGTAAAAATCCGCCAGACCATCCCTGATATGTACCTGATAGCCAGCGGGGGAATAAGTGCAATAAAAGACCTTGAAACACTCGACAGCGCCGGTATTCCCGCCGTTATCTTCGGAAAAGCCTTTTATGAAGGACGCATCACTGCAACCGATCTAAAAAAATTGAATTGTTAATTTGTAATTGTAAAAGTAATTTGTATTTTTTTTAATTTATAATTTATAATTTTTAAATCAAATCTATGGTAACAAAACGTATTATTCCCTGTTTAGATGTAAAAGATGGTAAAACGGTAAAAGGAGTTCATTTTGTTGATTTCCGCGATGCGGGCGACCCAGTTGTGATGGGCGCTGAATATTGCCGTCAAGGGGCTGATGAGCTGGTTTTTCTTGATATTACCGCCACTTTCGAAGGACGAAAAACTTTTGCGGAATTAGTGGCAAGAGTTGCTAAAAACATCACTATTCCTTTCTGTGTTGGCGGTGGTATCAGCGAATTATCGGATGTTGAACGGTTGTTAAAAGCTGGCGCTGATAAGATATCAATCAATTCTGCTGCCATCCGTCGGCCGGAACTGATTGACGAAATAGTAAAGAACTTCGGAAGTAAGGTATGTGTCATAGCTATTGACGCGACAATTGACAATCAAGAATGGATATGCTACTTGAACGGGGGACGCATCTCAACAGGAAAAAGCCTTTTCGACTGGGCGGCAGAAGCCGAAGAACGCGGCGCCAGCGAAATCCTCTTCACAAGCATCCTCCACGATGGCGTTAAAGAAGGTTATCCTAACGAAGCGTTAGCAACGCTGTCCAACAGGTTACATATCCCGGTAATTGCATCGGGAGGCGCCGGTAAAATAGAACATTTCCGTGATGCCTTCCTCTTGGGCAAAGCCGACGCCGCGCTGGCAGCCAGCGTATTCCACTTCGGCGAAATAAAAATACCTGAACTGAAGCAATATCTGAGAAGCGAAAATATTGCTGTCAGATAGTAACTATGACAAGATATGGAAAGCGAATTGATAGTTCATCTGGAAAATATTGACGTCTGCCAAGAGGAAAATGTAGTGCTTAGCGATGCTTCGCTCACCCTGTACAAAGGCGAGTTTGTCTATATCATCGGTAAGGTTGGCTCCGGCAAAAGCAGTTTGCTAAAAGCGCTTTACTGTGAAGTGCCTTTACGAACAGGGAGCGCTTTTGTCGCCGGGTACGACCTGCGCAAAATAAAACGCCGCGAGATACCTTTCCTGCGTCGTAAATTGGGTATTGTTTTTCAGGACTTTCAACTGCTTATAGACCGTACAGCCATCAAAAATCTGGAATTTGTTCTTAAAGCGACGGGTTGGCGCAATCAGAACGACATTTTAAAACGTATTGAAGAAACGCTTGAACAAGTTGGAATGTTGAACAAAGGTTATAAAATGCCCCATGAGTTATCGGGCGGCGAACAGCAACGAATAGCCATCGCCCGCGCACTGTTGAATAACCCTGAGATTATCCTCGCTGATGAACCCACCGGCAACCTCGACCCTGAAACAAGCGGACAAATAGTCCAACTATTGCATGACATTTGCAACAATGGAACGGCTGTTATCATGTCAACGCATAATTATAACATTGTCAACGCCTTCCCGGCACGTGTGGTAAAATGTGAAGGAAACATGTTCTATGGCGTAGTTGACAATTCATCGCCCGAATACGGTGAGGCTATGAATGAAACAATATATGATTTTTCATTTTAATCATTACCTTTGCGCCAGAAAAAGTAAAAAATTACATTAATAAATATGAGAATATGAAACGAGCATGTACCTTAATACACCCAAGTAAATGAACATGCGAGTTCCTTACGACCGAAAAATAAAAAATAATAAATGTACGTATGAAAGTATTAAAGTTTGGCGGTACATCCGTAGGCTCTGCACAACGCATGAAGGAGGTAGCAAAATTAATCTACGATGGAAATCAAAATCTGGTGGTATTATCGGCCATGTCGGGTACAACCAATTCATTAGTTGCTATTTCCGATTTTCTGTATAAAAATAATTACGATGGCGCAAACCAAATAATCGACCATTTGGCTGAAAAGTATGCCGGCGTTATTGATGAATTGTATAGTACGCAGGCATACCGGGATCAAGCGCATGAGTTTATCCGTTCCCATTTAAACTGTATCCGTTCGTTAGAGAAAGACCTTTTCACCTCAATAGAAGAACGTATAATATTGGCACAAGGCGAATTAATGTCCACCAATATGGTAAATCTATACTTTCAAGAAAAAGGCGTTAATTCAGTGCTGCTACCGGCTTTGGAGTATATGCGTACCGATGAAAACGCAGAACCCGACACAGTCTTTATCAAAGAAAAACTAATCGCTTTGCTAAAAAAATATCCAGATGCCGCCTTTTATATCACACAAGGCTATATATGTCTGAACGCTAATGGCGAGATAGACAACCTGCAACGCGGAGGCAGCGACTATACCGCCTCACTCGTCGGAGCAGCTGTCGATGCCGAAGAAATACAGATATGGACGGACATCGACGGTATGCACAACAACGACCCGCGTATAGTGAATAAGACGTCACCGGTTCGCAACCTCAACTTTGAAGAGGCAGCGGAATTAGCCTATTTCGGCGCGAAGATTCTGCACCCGACCTGTATTCTGCCTGCCAAAACAAACAACATACCGGTGCTGTTGCTCAATACAATGCAACCCGAAGCGCCCGGCACTACTATATCGAACGACCTCGAAAAAGATAAAATCAAAGCCGTTGCCGCAAAAGATAATATCATTGCTATCAAAATAAAAAGCAGCCGTATGTTGCTAGCAACCGGGTTCCTACGCAAAGTGTTCGAGATATTCGAAACATGGCATACCCCTATCGACATGGTCACGACCTCCGAAGTCGGCGTATCCATCACTATCGATAACCCCAAATACTTGGACAAGATTGTAAACGACTTGAAAAAATACGGCACAGTAAACGTTGATAAAGATATGGTAATCGTCTGTGTAGTAGGTGATCTCGAATTGAATAACGTCGGATTCGAAGCTGAAATTGTCAATGCGCTGAAAGATATTCCAATACGGATGATTTCGTATGGAGGCAGCAACTTCAACGTCTCGTTCTTAATCAAATCGATAGATAAAAAACGAGCCCTGCAAGCCCTAAGTGAATATTTGTTTGATGATTAATGATAAATAATTTTCAATTATTAATTAATTTTTTTATGATAAAAGGAACTTTTCCGACCGGACGTTTTGCTCAGATACAAACACCTTTTTACTTCTATGATATAGCAATCCTGCAAGAAACATTGAACATTGTTAAAGCTGAATTAACTAAATACGGCTACCGCTTGCATTATGCGGTCAAAGCCAATGCCAACCCTCGTATCCTGTCTCTCATCGCACAAAACGGAATGGGGGTCGATTGCGTGAGCGGCGGCGAAATACAAGCATCCCTGGACGCAGGTTTTCCTCCGTCAGAGATAGTCTTTGCCGGTGTCGGAAAAGCCGACTGGGAAATCAACCTCGGCCTCGACAACGACATCTCCTGCTTCAATGTCGAATCGTTAGCCGAATTAGAAGTCATCAATGCGTTAGCAGAAGCCCGCCACAAGACAGCAACCATTGCCTTTCGCGTAAATCCTAACATTGATGCGCATACCCATGCTAAAATTACGACAGGATTACAGGAAAATAAGTTCGGCATTAACATCGGCCAACTGCCTGCCATTATCGACAAAGCGCTTACTATGAGTCATATACGATTCATCGGGATACATTTTCACATCGGTTCACAAATAACCGACCTCACAGCTTTTCGTAACTTGTGTATATGCGCCGAAGAACTGCAATGCGATCTCGAAGCGCGTGGGTTGAAGCTAAATTCCATAAACTACGGCGGCGGCCTGGGCATCGACTATTACCACCCGAATCACCTCTCCATACCGGAATTCGAAAACTACTTCGCGCTTTTTAACAAATTAATCAAACCTCGTGAAGGGCAACATATCCATTTCGAGCTTGGACGCGCGATAGTAGCCCAATGCGGTTCGCTTATCTCAAAAGTTCTGTACGTAAAAAAGGGCGAAGTCAAACAATTCGCCATCGTGGACGCTGGCTTTACCGATCTGATACGTCCCGCCATGTACGACGCCTACCATCACCCCGAAAACATTACCAGCGATGACCCCCTCGAAACGTATGATATTGTCGGCCCAATCTGCGAATCCTCTGACGTTTTCAACCGCGATGTCGTATTAAATAGCGTACGCCGTAACGACCTGATTGCCTTTCGCTCGGCTGGCGCCTACGGCGAAATCATGGCCTCCCAATACAACTGCCGCCACCTACCCAAAAGTTATTTTTCCGATGAAAAATAAGACAAAATACAGCTTGATTGCAGTTGTTTTTTTTACGTTTTGCGCCTCTTGTTCAAAGCCTTATCAAGTAGAAAAGGGTGGAATATTTAACACCTATTATGTTGTAAAATACGAATCTTCGATCATCCTCGCCGACAAAATAATGAAAGAACTTCAATCCTGTGATTTATCTTTTAATGCGTTTAATCCAAATTCCATCATTTCAAAAGTAAACCGAAACGAAACGGTTGAAGTCGATGAAAAATTCAGCATCGTTTTCAACAAGGCGATGGAGATGTCCGAAAAGTCGGGCGGCGCTTTCGACGTGACAGTTGCTCCATTAATCAATCTCTGGGGTTTTGGTTTTGAAAAAAAAGACAACATTTCGCAACAAAGCATTGATAGTATTAAAACTTTTGTAGGCTATAAAAAGATACGGCTCGAAAACAACCAAGTCATCAAGGACGACCCCCGCATTCAGCTAAACTTCTCAGCCATAGCCAAAGGTTACGCCTGCGACGTGATTGGCGAAATGCTTGAACGTGAAGGAGTAACAAACTATATGGTGGACATTGGCGGTGAAAATAAAGTCAAAGGCAAAAACCATAACGGTCAATGTTGGCGCATTGGCATCAACAAACCCGAAGACGACATCACCGGCATAATCAACAATATTGATACAACCATCCTTTTATGCAGTAAAAAAGGAATGGCTACATCCGGAAACTACCGCAACTATTACATAAAAGACGGCAAGAAATACGGGCATATCATCGACCCTCGAACCGGTTATCCTTCCGAACAAAGTATTACAAGCGCTACCATCGTAGCCTCCGACTGTATGACAGCCGACGCCTACGCTACTACATTCATGGTTCTTGGCGTTGAAGCCTCCTGCCTGTTGGCTGAATCTGTCCCTGAAATTGATTATTATATCATCTACCCCGACGATTACTTCTATAATTATAAAAAAAAATATTCCAAAGGTCTGAAAGCTATGCTTATACAATAGGCTTTTACTAGTGTCGTGAAACTTCAACCCATTGCGTTACCTTATGCTGATCCATGATGGAGATGGAGAAAGCGCCATAAGAATCAGTAGGCAATACATGCACGGGTGGCGGTAGTAATCTCAACGATTCTCCAATACCGGGTCCTAATATTTTTGAAATAATAACATCATACGAGTGGTTACGGCGTACCAACACTCGTTCATTTGAAATAACAGCATCAGTGTCAAAGATAAACACTCGATAAAAGCAATTACCCTGATAGTAACCAATAATTATTTCGCTTGCTATATCCAAGTTGATTGCATCAATAACTGCTGCGCTTGTTTCAGGTGTTGGCGATGTCCCTACGCCATAAAGTCCTACTCCGGGATTATACGGGGTATCCGTATCTTTCTTTAGTACCCATGCGTAATACTTGCACAAATTTTCCTTTCCATGAATAAACAATTTTTGATGTTCAAGGTAGTATAACGTATCATTAGATGACGGCGAAGCGTTGTAAACAACAGGCGCATAATCTGTTCCAGGAAAAACAGCGCCGGGTGGCGTGAAGGGTGGAATGGTTGCTCCGTTAAAAGCTATAATTGGATCATTAATCACAACAGCAGCCTGTTCCAAACTCGAAATCCATCGTTTTGGATTATATTTTCCTCCTACGATAAGGTATGTTGAGTTATCGATATATCCTGCAGAAAACTCTTGCGCATTCTCCGTTAAATACAATGTATCCATTCCTAACCGTACCGAATTGGGTTCGCCTGCCTGACTCCCTGTCATGGCGTTATAGATATTGGTAAGTGTATTAGCGCTTGTAAGGAATTTTTTGCCTGTACCAAATACGCGCGTGTTATCGAAGTTTTTATACCATTCATCATTGCTGACAACCGGATCGCTATTAATATGATTGTAATTATCATCGACAACTGATCCAGCGAAAAATTTCTGAAATACAGTTGTTTCCTTATTGATATTACCGGCAGTGAAAATACCGGGGACGCCGGTCGCAGCATTCCATGGGGTAAAAAAACCCTTATCGCCATCACTTCCATCCGACAGATAGGAATACCCGTCGGTATGCAGGAGAGAGGCATCAAACTTCATCGTAGCTTTTGCAAGGGCAAGTTGTACATTGATTGTTACGGCATTGCTTGTACCGGCCATTGCATCATATTTCGGTACGTCCGGAGCAAAAGTAAACATACAGGTTGATGCGTAATCAGCTGAATTGTCGGAAACAATATCATCTATAGAGTTATCCCAATTCGACAATAAATAATGGCGCCCTACACTTGTTGCCGTAGTAGGCGTAAGCGCTAAAAGTCCTTCGGAAAAATTAGACGTCCCGCCTGCAAGCGCCTTAATCAATCCATTGGCCGATCCTTCTTCTGCACCGGAAACCGGCGCCGAAAAAGACCATCCGGGAGAAGTCGCTCCGGATGACCAAATGACCGCGTTCAGTTGATTGAAAGGAATCGAAAAAGCGTTTCCTTCGTCCAAGGTAGTAGAATTAAATGGTATAGCCGAGCTCAGTAACGTACTGCTTGTCGTACCAATATTCGCTGCAACGAATACTTTCTTCGTTCCACTCGTTATTTTCAATAATATCGGATTCGTTGGGGCTGATGTTACCAAAGCATATTGTTCAGGATTTGCATTCGCGCCATCCCATTTATAAATAAAAACGGCAACATTGGCAATATTCTTTTCATCGGCGAATCCTTTTAACGAAGTTTCACCTGCATAAGTGTTTGGCTTCGTTGATAAATCCAAAGCAACATACGTTGGTTTTCCGGTTGAAGTATCATCGAAATCATTCGAAATGCCGTCTTCAACTATGTTATCGCAACTTGTTAATGAAGCAACAACAAACATCACAATGCAATAAAAAACATTTTTCATATATTTCATTATTTAATAAGATTAAATTAATACCGCAAAGATAATAACTCTTTTTTGAAAAACAAAAAACCTTCAACATTGCTGTTGAAGGTTTTGTATAAAAAACGGCGGTTACCTACTCTCCCACTTGCGCAGTACCATTGGCGTGACGGGGCTTAACTTCTCTGTTCGGGATGGGAAGAGGTGGAGCCCCCGTGCTATAACCACCTTAAATCTTTTTTTTCTAACAATGGGTTTAAACCCATTGTTTTTTTGACAATGGCGGACAAAACAGAAAGGTTCGACGCTAATAACTAAAGATAAGCCAATCTTATGAGGTTTTCAAAAAAAGTTTCGGGCAATTAGTACTGCTTGGCTTTGACATTACTGCCTTTACACCTGCAGCCTATCAACGTCGTAGTCTACAACGACCCTCATAGATATCTCATCTTGGGGCAGGCTTCGCACTTAGATGCTTTCAGCGCTTATCCTATCCGAACATGACTACCCGGCGATGCTCCTGGCGGAACAACCGGTACATCAGAGGTTCGTCCAACACGGTCCTCTCGTACTAGTGTCAGTTCCCCGCAAATATCTTACGCCCACGATAGATAGAGACCGAACTGTCTCACGACGTTCTGAACCCAGCTCGCGTGCCACTTTAATGGGCGAACAGCCCAACCCTTGGGACCTTCTCCAGCCCCAGGATGTGACGAGCCGACATCGAGGTGCCAAACCATTCCGTCGATATGAGCTCTTGGGAATGATCAGCCTGTTATCCCCGGAGTACCTTTTATCCTTTGAGCGATGGCCCTTCCAT
>Ga0082212_10008818_pt1 | contig 13103 bp, 9 predicted proteins | sample TergutNt197P3_FD_71548 | JGI IMG/M metagenome (GOLD analysis project Ga0082212, IMG submission 71548) | Neocapritermes taracua P3 segment gut microbial communities from Petit-Saut dam, French Guiana - Nt197 P3 | ecosystem: Host-associated > Arthropoda: Insects > Digestive system > Gut ... | reverse complement strand
AATTTCGCAAATTTCTTCTGTCATTGGGAGATACGGATCTAATGTTGCGAAAAGACATCTATGAAGATTGCTTGGTTTTATATCCGATGCCGGTTTGGCAAGAAGAATTGTTGACGCTTTGCAGCAAATTGAAAAAATATGGTGAAGAGTCGCGGAAAATCTACCGCAAATTTACACAGAATGCGAATCCGGTGGAAATGGATTCCAACGGTCGGATTCTGATTCCTAAACGTTATTTGCAATTGGTGGGTATTGACGCCGATGTTCGTTTTTTACTCGGCATGAATCAAAAAACCATTGAAATTTGGGCTCCAGATTGCTTGGCAAAGTCGGAACTGGAGGATGATATTTTCAAAAATTTTATGAATAACATCGATGAATGAAAATTTTCCATATCATGTTCCCGCCCTGTTACAGGAATGTATTGCCGCACTGAATATCCGGCCGGAAGGAACTTATGTGGACGCCACTTTCGGCGGCGCTGGTCATGCTAAAGAAATTATTCGACGATTAGCGAACGACGGACGCCTTTATGCTTTCGACCAGGATGAAGACGCCGAGAAAAATATCCTGCCGGATAAACGTTTTATTTTCATACGAAGTAATTTTCGTTACTTGGCTTCTTTTTTGGATTGGCACGGTGTGCAAAGGATTGATGGCTTGATTGCTGACTTAGGCGTTTCTTTCCATCATTTCGACGATGAAAAGCGCGGATTCTCTTTCCGCTTGTCTGGAAATCTGGATATGCGGATGAATAAACGTGCCGGACTAACCGCAGCTGACATTTTAAATACGTATTCCGAAGAAGCTTTAGCAGATGTATTTTACCATTACGGCGAATTGCACAACGCACGCACTCTTGCCAAAGCAGTTGTCGAGGCGCGAAAAAGTCGAAAAATACGCAGCACGCAGGATTTTTTAGATATCCTTAAACCTTTTTTCAATCGGGAGAAAGAGAAAAAACAATGGGCAAAAATTTTTCAATCACTTCGTATTGAGGCAAATAGCGAAATGGTTGCCTTGAAAGAAATGCTTATGCAAGCCGGCGAGTTATTGCGCCCCGGCGGAAGAATGGCAGTGATCAGTTATCATTCCTTGGAAGACCGTTTAGTAAAAAATTTTTTCAAATCAGGAAATTTTGAAGGCATCGTTGAAAAGGATTTTTACGGGAATATCCGTTCTCCTTTTTGCGCCGTTAATCATAAAGTGATTGTTCCGGGCGAGGCGGAAATAGAGCGGAATCCCCGTTCGCGCAGCGCCAAATTACGTATCGTTGAAAAATTGCAGTATGGAAGAGAGTAAGAAAAAAACATGGGATCTGCTCATTAAAGATGTGATCAACGGTCGGTTTCTAACAGAGCAATTTATGAGTAAACATTTGAAATTGCTGGTGCTCATTGTCGTTCTGATTATTATTTTTATCAGTAATGGTTATTCCTGTAATAAAAAACTGGCAGAGATTGAGGCATTGAGCGCCCGACTAAAAGATGTTAAATACGAAAACAAGACGCTGACTACGACATGGACATCCGTCAGCAGGCAATCTCAAGTGAAAACATTATTGGAACAAAAAGGTATGAACCTGTCGAGTCCGACAAGCCCGGCATTTGAAATACAGAAATAGATATGACGCGATTAACTACCTCACATAAAAAGATAATTACCCGCTATTTTGTAATAGCGGTGTTCATTATTCTGTTTGCCGTTATGATTTTTGGGAAAGCTTGCATCATTGCGTTTGTAGATGGAAATGTTTGGCGGCAATTGGGTGAAAAACGGGAGATTCCCAACAGACAAATACCGGCTGAACGGGGCAATATCTATTCCTGCAATTACGAATTAATGGCAACTTCCGAGCCTTGTTACCGTCTGTATATGGATTTTTTGGCAGAAGGTATTGAAGGAGATACGTTGAATAAATATGTAAAAGCGCTTTCCGTGGAACTGAACAAAATGTTTCCGCAACGTTCGGCTACCGAATATCAAAACCATATTATGAAAGGCTGGAAGCAAAAAAACAGCCGGGAATATCTTCTTCTCAGTCAATCCGTTAATCACACACAGTGGAAAGCCATTCAGCAAATGCCGTTTTTCATAAAAGGACGAAACAAGACAGGTTTATATTCGAGACCCATTGCCCGGCGGGCCAAACCTTACGGCACCCTGGCTGCACGCACTATCGGTAATGTCGATAGCGAACCCGGAAAAGGCGAAAGTTATGGCTTGGAAAAACAATACCATCATTTGCTGAGCGGTCAACCCGGTACCAGTACCCGTCGTCAAGTCAACGGGCTATGGATAGATGTGGACGATGTGAAACCAATTAGAGGAAAAGACATTGTTTCGACCATTCATATTTCCATTCAGGATATTACCGAAAAAGCGCTTCTGAATAAATTGCAGGAACTCAATGCCGAATCGGGCACGGCGGTGGTCATGGAAACAGCAACCGGCGAAATCAGAGCCATTACCAATATGGGACGCATCCGGGAAGGAGTGTGGAGCGAAACTCAAAATTATGCGGTAAATGATATGAGCGAACCCGGTTCCACTTTCAAAGTGGTATCCATGATGGTGGCTTTGGAAGACGGTGTGGTGCAGCCGGACGACCCTGTGGATACCGGCAACGGAGTAGCCGTCATTGCCGGTCGTGAATTGAGGGATCATAATGCCAATAGAGGAGGTTACGGACTGATTACGGCATCCAAAAGCATCCGCTATTCGTCGAATATCGGCGTGGCAAAAATTATCCAGAAAGCCTACGGCAATAATCCTGCAAAATACGTGGACGGTATTCGCCGCATCGGTTTTCACAAAGACATGCATTTGGATATTCCGGGATATGGCGTTCCGAGAATCTATCATCCGAAAGATTCCGCCCGTTATTGGGCAGCGCCCGATTTATCGCGCATGTCGTATGGCTACGTAACAGCGATACCTCCCATTTATACCTTGTCGTTTTTTAATGCTATTGCGAATAACGGAAAATTAATGAAACCTGTTTTTGTCCGTGAAATTCAGGAAAACGGTCGAAGCATTGAAATGAGAAAGCCGGAAGTTATCAATTCCAAAATTTGTTCTGCTTCCACTTTGACAAGTATTCGCCAAATGTTGGACGATGTGGTAAACTGTTCCGACGGAACAGGCAAACCCGTACATTCCGATAAAGTACGGATTGCCGGCAAAACCGGAACAGCCAGACTTTGGAACGTTAAGACAAAACGGTATGAACCCGGAGAGCACCAAGTGTCGTTCTGCGGCTATTTTCCGGCCGATGAACCACAATATTCCATGATTGTTGTTATTCGGAAGCCTCGCAACGGTGCGGCATCCGGCGGATTCATGGCTGGATCTGTTTTTAAAACCATCGCAGAAGAAATGTGGTCGAGAAATCTTATTTCAAACATAAAAGATTTACCGGTCGATACCACTCGTTCGTCAGAAGCGGTGATCAAAAAAAGTCTGAACGATTTGAAAATGGAAGCCGGTTTAGTTCCGGATGTAAAGGGAATGGGCGCTAAAGATGCCGTATATGCAATGGAAAATGCCGGATTGCGTGTAAACTTGACGGGCAAAGGAACAGTCGTTTCTCAATCTATTGAACCCGGAAGCAAGGTGATAAAAGATCGAACCGTTGGATTACAATTAAGATAATAAGATGATTTACAATTAAATAATTTGCTATTTACCATTATGAATTTCACATTTGCAGGTCGGGAATTAGACATTACGGGGATCCATGCCGACTCCCGTAAGATTCAGCCGGGTTACTTGTTTGTAGCGGTAAAAGGAATCCAATCCGATGGGCATGATTATATAGAACAAGCCATCGAAAATGGAGCACAGGAAATTGTGTGCCAAGTCTTACCTGACAGCCCCCATCCGGATGTGAATTATATACAAGTTACCGACAGCGCCGAGGCTTTGGGTGAAATTGCTTCGCTCTGGAATGGCGAACCTTCGAAAAGTCTTCAATTAACAGGCATAACCGGTACGAATGGGAAAACGACTACGGCGACCTTATTATATACCCTGTTTCGCCATTTAGGATATAAAGCCGGATTAATTTCTACAGTGTGTAATTGTATTGACGGAAAGGAGATTCCGGCAACGCATACTACTCCCGACGCGCTCGAATTAAACGACTTGTTAGCCCAAATGCTTGCAGCCGGTTGCGATTATGTATTTATGGAAGTCAGCTCCCATGCAGTAGTTCAGAAGCGGATTGCCGGATTGAAATTCAAGGGCGGGGTATTTACCAATCTTACCCGCGATCATCTGGATTACCACGAAACTTTTGAGGCTTACCGGGATGCAAAAAAAGAATTTTTCGATCAACTTCCTGTCGAAACTTTCGCTTTGACCAATAAAGACGACAAAAACGGCTTCTTCATGTTGCAAAATACGAAAGCCGCTAAATATACTTATTCCTTCCAATCCCTGTCAGATTTCAAAGGACGGATTTTAGAATCGCATTTCGACGGCACATTAATGACCATCAACGACACAGAAATTCTGACACAATTTGTAGGAAAATTCAATGCCTGCAATCTGCTGGCAGTGTATGGAGCAGCCGTATTATTGGGACAAAAACCCGATGAAATTTTGGTTGCGCTGAGTACGCTTTGTTCGGTGCCGGGTCGGTTCGAAACCTTTCGCTCTCCGGACGGTTATATGGCAATAGTCGATTACGCACACACGCCCGATGCCTTGACCAATGTGCTCAATGCGATTCACGGAGTGATAAACGGGGAGGGACATATTATTACCGTAGTAGGATGCGGCGGCAACCGCGACAAAGGCAAGCGTCCCATCATGGCGAAAGAAGCCGTTCGGTTGAGCGATCGGGTAATTTTGACTTCCGATAATCCCCGCTTTGAAGAGCCTGAAGAGATTATCAACGATATGGTAGCCGGTTTGGATGACGAAGAGCGGAAACGCTCCGTTTGTATCACCGATCGGAAAGAAGCCATCCGCACGGCATGTATGCTGGCGCAGTCCGGCGATGTGATTCTCATTGCAGGCAAAGGACACGAGGATTATCAGGAAGTGAAAGGAGTGAAAAATCACTTCGATGATAGAGAGATAGTACAGAAAATTATGAATTCATAATTCAATAAAAAATGTTATACGATTTATTTCATTATCTCGACCAATTAAATATTCCGGGAGCCGGACTGTTCCATTATGTCTCATTTCGCTCGGCTTTAGCGCTGGTGTTGTCCTTAATCCTTTCTACCGTGATAGGAAGACGAATCATTACCGCCTTGCAACGACAACAAATCGGCGAAGTCATCCGCGATCTCGGTCTGGAAGGACAAATGCAGAAAAAAGGCACGCCGACCATGGGTGGAACAATCATCATTATTGCCATTCTGATACCGGTTCTATTGTTGACTCGCTTAAATAACGTTTACATTATCCTGATGTTAATTACCACTGTTTGGCTTGGCACACTTGGATTTATCGACGATTATATTAAAGTAGTCCGGAAAAATAAGGAAGGTCTGTCGGGAAAAATGAAAATCATAGCACAAGTCGGCTTAGGACTTATTGTAGGTTTAACCATCTATTTAAGTCCCGATGCCATAATGCATGAAAATGTAGGCAAACAGCGGGTAGAAGAAAAGGTAGAAGTGGTATATACGCCTGCCGTGAAATCAACACAAACCACCATCCCGTTTTTCAAGAACAACAATTTGGATTATCGTTCACTGGTTTCGTTTATTACGCCTAAATACCGGACAGCCGCTACTTGGATTTTGTTTGTACTCGTTACCATTTTTATTGTTACCGCTGTATCCAACGGCGCCAATTTAACCGATGGACTGGATGGACTGGCTGCGGGAAGCTCGGCAATTATCGGAATAGCCTTAGGTATTTTGGCTTATGTTTCTTCGCACCTCGGATTTGCCGGTTATTTAAATATTATGTATATACCCGGTTGCGAAGAACTGACCGTTTTTGCCAGCGCATTCATCGGCGCCTGTGTCGGATTTTTGTGGTACAACGCTTTTCCGGCGCAAGTTTTTATGGGAGATACCGGTTCGCTAACCTTGGGCGGAATTATCGCAGTTTTCGCCATTGTCATTCACAAAGAACTGTTATTGCCCATTCTTTGCGGCATTTTCTTTGTCGAAAGTTTATCGGTAATGATGCAGGTAAGTTATTTTAAATACACTAAGAAAAAATACGGCGCAGGAAAACGTATTTTCAAAATGACTCCTTTACATCATCATTTTCAGAAACCGGGCAATACCGGAATCATCGCTCTTATTCAAAAGCCTCTGATTCCGGTACCCGAGTCGAAGATAGTAGTCCGTTTTTGGTTGGTAGGGATTATTTTGGCAGTGTTGACAATTGCCACTTTAAAAATCAGGTAGTTAGAATAGACTAATAGTCTGATAATATAACAAAATATGGTTTTTTTTAACATCGAAAAAAAAGAAAACAAAGGTTTAAACCTTGCATTCGAGATGCCTTTAGCCTTTCGGCGAATAGTTGTGCTCGGCGGCGGCGAAAGCGGTACGGGGGCAGCTGTCTTGGCAAAAAAGCAAGGTTTCGATGTTTTCCTGTCCGATGCTTCGGAAATAAAACCGGAATACAAATCTATTTTGGGAAAATACGGCATTGCTTACGAAGAAAACCAACATACGGAAGACTTGATATTAAATGCCAACGAAATTGTAAAAAGCCCTGGCATCTCCAATCAAGCAGCTATTATTCAAAAGATAAACGAAAAGAAAATTCCGGTGATTTCGGAAATTGAATTTGCAGGACGCTATACCAATGCCAAAATGATTTGCATTACCGGCAGCAATGGAAAAACCACTACTACGATGCTGATTTATCATATTCTGAAAAATGCCGGCTTCCATGTAGGCTTGGCGGGAAATGTGGGCAACAGTCTGGCTTTGCAGGTAGCCGAACAAAACCACGATTACTATGTGGTTGAATTAAGCAGTTTTCAATTAGACGGCATGTATGATTTTAAGGCAGACATTGCGATTCTGTTGAATATCACGCCGGATCATTTGGATTGCTATCATTACGAAATGCAGAATTACGTGAACTCCAAATTGCGGATTCTGCAAAATCAGACGGAAAACGACGCTTTTATTTACTGGAACGACGACCCGTTTATTTCGCAGGAAATCAAGAAACGGAAACCGCCTGTAACTCTGTATCCTTTTGCAGAAAAGAAAGCAGACGAACTGAGCGCTTACACGGAAAACAATACAATCAATATACTCACACCTAATGGATTATTTACAATGGAAGAAGAATTAGTAGCATTAACGGGAACGCATAATCTGTACAATTCCATGGCAGCAGGCATTACGGCTAAATTATTAGACATCAGAAACGATGTAATACGACAATCACTCAGCGACTTCAAGGGAGTAGAACACCGTTTGGAAAAAGTAGCGCGGGTGCGAGGCGTGGAATACATCAACGATTCGAAAGCAACTAATGTCAATTCAACTTGGTACGCATTGCATAGTATGCGGACGCCTACCGTTTTAATTCTCGGAGGAACCGACAAGGGCAACGACTACCGCGAAATCGCCTCGTTGGTACAGAACAAATGCCGTGCCCTGATTTTTCTGGGTGTCGATAATTCCAAACTGCATGAATTTTTCGATGGAAAAGTGGAAACGATTCTCGATGCCCGTTCGATGGAGGAAGCCGTTTCGCAAGCCTATCAAGTAGCCCAAAAAGGCGATACGGTTTTACTGTCGCCCTGTTGCGCAAGTTTCGATTTGTTTCAAAACTACGAAGACAGGGGCAGACAATTTAAAGAATGTATATATAAACTTTAAGTCTTAAATTTTAGACGAATAGAAAAATAACAGTATGGATTTCATCAATAAAATATTCCGCGGCGATCGGGTTATATGGACGGTTTTTCTACTTCTTTGCCTGATTTCCATTGTGGAAGTCTATAGCGCTTCCAGTCGATTAACTTTCCGCACCGACTATTGGAAACCCATTTTGCAACATTCGTTTTTTCTTTTAGCCGGAGTAGTGGTGGTATTAAGTGTTCATGTCGTCCCTTCCCGTTATTTTTCCATCATAGGAATCTTACTACCCGCAGCAATAATCTTGCTAATATGTGCACGCATCTTAGGAGAGCCGATTAATGAATCTTATCGCGAAATTAAACTTTTCGGGATTAGATTCCAACCGGCTGAAATTGCCAAACTCTGCTTGATTGTTTTTGTGGCATTTGTCCTGAGCAAACGGAAAAATACTCAGGATGATAAATCGTTTGAATGGATCGTAATCGCTACCATTGTTACTTGCGCAATCATCATGTTTATCAATGGCTCCGGTTCAACCGGTATTATACTGTTCGGAATCGTCTATTTGATGCTATTCATCGGGCAAATACCTTTTAAAAAAATGTTGTACTTAACATTAGGTCTTTTGACCGCTGTGATCTTAATGGTTGCGATCATCCAAGCAATTCCTGATCAAACTTTAAGAGAACATGCACCCAAAGTCTTGGTATGGAAAATGCGTATTTCAAGTTATTTTCCCGGGGAAAAAGACACGACAAATAACGTGAAAAGACCAATTACAACCAACGAATATTTGAGTTTGTCGCAAGAAGAGCATGCTATCATCGCTATTGCAGAAGGAGGTATAAAATTGCCTTTCGGGAAATTGCCCGGCAACAGCGATGAGCGGGATTTTCTCCCAAATGCCTACGACGATTTTATCTATGCCATTATTATTGAAGAAATGGGCTTAATCGGCGGGTTGGCAGTACTGTTTTTGTATGTCATCCTTTTCATCCGGGCAGGCATCATCGCTAACCGGAGTGAAAAACCTTTTTCAAAATTTTTAGTGATGGGTGCAGCATTGATTTTGGTTACACAAGCATTAACCAATATGGCGGTTGCCGTTGGATTGATTCCGGTTACCGGACAAACTTTGCCTTTGGTAAGCAAGGGCGGAACTTCCATTTTGATTACTTGCGTCTATTTTGGGATGATATTAAGTGTCAGTGAATTTGAAAATCCGGAAGGCATCAAAAGAGAAGAAGCTATCAACGAAGAATTTATGGAAGATGAAGAGGCTACTGAAAATAATCATTAGCGGTGGTGGAACCGGAGGGCATATTTTTCCGGCGCTGTCGATTGCCGATGCCATTCGTGCGAGATACCCCGACGCAGAAATTTTGTTTGTCGGCGCAGAAGATCGCATGGAAATGGAACGGATCCCGGAAGCCGGATATAAAATCATCGGTTTGCCTGTTGCGGGTTTTGACCGGAAAAATCGGTTGAAAAACATTCCCATCTTGTGGCAATTAATGAAAAGTCTGCGGCTAGCTCGGAAAATTATCCGAGATTTCCGTCCCGATATTGTGGTAGGCGTAGGAGGCTATGCCAGCGGACCGGTATTGAAAGCTGCCGTCCGAAAAGGGATACCAACTTTACTTCAGGAGCAAAATTCATACGCCGGAGTAACCAATAAACTGTTATCCCAAAAAGCGGCAAAAATTTGTGTTGCTTACGATGGAATGGAACGATTTTTCCCGAAAGACAAGATCGTATTGACCGGTAACCCTGTTCGCTCGAATTTAAAACTTACGGCAGATCGGAAAAAAGAAGCATCCGATTATTTCGAATTAAATCCGGATAAAAAAACCATTTTGGTAATTGGAGGCAGTTTAGGAGCACACACCATCAACGAAAGTATTCTGGCACATATAAAAACAATCGAAGAAAACGATGTTCAATTTATTTGGCAAATTGGGAAAATCTATTACCAAGAAGTGATTCCTCATTGCGAGCAGAAAATCCTCCGGAATATTCATCCGACTGAATTTATTTCGCGCATGGACTTGGCTTATTCCGTAGCCGATTTACTTATTTCCCGCGCCGGCGCCGGTTCCATATCCGAATTTTGCATGCTGGGCAAACCGGTTATTTTAGTTCCTTCGCCAAATGTAGCGGAAGATCATCAAACGAAAAATGCGCAAGCCTTAGTGCGGGGAAATGCCGCCATTTTAATCTACGATAAAGATGCTGTGCAACAATTGATTCCCGCTGCATTGAAAATTGTACAGGATGATGCAAAATTACAGGAGTTGAGCGCTAATATACTAAAGTTGGCTTTGCCGGATGCGGCGCAAAATATTGTCGATGAAATCGATAATATTTTGGTACGCGGTGCACGGTACTCGGTACGCGGTTCAGGGTGCACGGTGCACGATGACGCAAACCCGGTCGTGCACCCTGCACCGTGTACCCTGCACCGAGTACCGCGCACCGCGCACCCTGAACCAAAAAACCTTTATTTCATCGGCATCGGCGGCATCGGCATGAGTAATCTGGCACGTTACTTTCTCGCCGAAGGCAAAAAAATTGCCGGATACGACCGGGTGGAATCCGTTTTAACGCAACTATTAAGCGCTGAAGGGGTGTCGATTCATTACGAAGATGACGTGAATTTGATACCCGAAGTTTTCAAAAATAAAGACCATACTTTGGTTATTTATACTCCTGCTGTTCCTTCCGATCATTCGGAATTGGAATTTTTCCGGAAAAACGGCTTTCCAATCATGAAACGCGCTCAGGCTTTAGGCGAAATCACTCGAACCCAACGGGGCATTTGTGTTGCCGGCACTCATGGGAAAACCACTACTTCGTCGATGATTGCCCATCTCTTGAAACAATCGTCCATTGATTGCAATGCTTTTTTGGGCGGCATCTTAAAAAATTACGACAACAACCTTCTGCTGTCGAACAAAAGCGATTTAACCGTTATTGAAGCCGATGAATACGACCGTTCTTTCCATTGGTTGACTTCCTATATGGCTATCATTACTTCGGTTTCGCCCGATCATTTGGATATTTACGGAACGGAAGAAGCGTATCGCAAGGCTTTTGAAGATTTTACTTCGCTGGTGCAGGAAGGAGGTACTTTGCTGATGGAGCATAAAGTCGATATTATTCCTCAAGTCCGGGAAAATGTAAAAGTTTATTGTTATCAAGGGATTGCCCCGTCCTCTCCGACTGCTGATTTTTACGCCCAAAACCTGCGAATCGGTCAAGGCGAAATCTATTTTGATTTTGTAACTCCTCAATCGCTTATTCCAAATATCCAATTGGGAGTGCCGATGGAAATCAATATCGTGAATGCGGTAGCCGCTCTGGCTATCAGCTGGTTGAATGGCGTATCCGAAGAAGAATTGCGTCGAGGCATGGCTTCTTTCCTCGGAGCCAAACGCCGTTTCGATTTTCACATAAAAACCGACAAAAGAGTTCTGATTGATGATTACGCCCATCATCCGGAAGAATTAGAAGCCTCGATTTCATCGGTACGAAAACTCTATCCGGACCGGAAATTGACAGTGGTTTTCCAACCGCACCTGTATTCCCGCACACGCGATTTTTACCAGGAATTTGCCCAATCACTGTCATTTGCCGATGAAGTAATTTTAATTCCGGTTTATCCGGCGCGGGAAGAACCCATTGCCGGCGTTTCGTCGGAAATGATTTTGGATTTAGTAAGCGTTCCAAACAAGAAAATACTTGCTTATAACGATTTAGTCGATTCGATCATCCCAGACAACATTGATGTATTATTAATGGCTGGAGCCGGCGATATTGAATTATTAGTTGAACCTGTAAAAAAGAAGTTATTATGACTAAAAAAATTATCCATATTGTATTTGCTGTTCTGCTGTTGATTTATTTGGCTTTTTCTGTCGCTTTCATCAGTCCGAAAGTCGAAGACAAGGAATGTAGCAGTATCCAAATTAAAATAGCCGAAACGACCGGCGCTTCATACTTGAACGAACCTCAAATCGAAGCTCTGCTTGAAAAAGCTCACATTCGACTGAAAGGACAAAAAATGTCGGAAATTCAGACTCGACACGTTGAAACAAGTTTGGAAGAAAGCAATTTAATAAAAAATGCCGAAGTGTATAAAACCATTGATGGAACAGTCGTGATACGGGTGTATCAGCGAATTCCGATTTTGCGGGTTATATCCGAAAAAGGGAATTATTATGTGGATACAGAACGGCAAATCATGCCGGTTCCGCTTCAATATGCGGCTTATGTGCCTCTGGCAACCGGCGCTATCAGCAATGAATATGCCATGAACCAATTGTATGATTTTGCTGTTTTTTTACGTAAAGATAAGTTGTGGAACGAACAAATTGAGCAGATTCACGTATTACCGAATTTGGATGTCGAATTAACTCCTCGCAAAGGCAACCATACCATTGTGTTGGGGAAAATCGAAAATTACAAGAAAAACCTCGAAAAACTGACTCTTTTTTACGAAAAGGGATTGAATAAAGTAGGATGGAATAAATATTCGCAAATCAATTTGAAATATGAAAATCAGGTGGTTTGCACTAAAAGAGAATAGATATGGAATACATTGCAGCTTTGGACTTGGGAACGTCCAAAATGCTTGCTATGATAGCAAGTAAAAACGACCGGCACAATATTTTGGCGATGGAACAGATTGAATCGGGTGACGCTATTCGTCGGGGATTGATTTATAATACGACGGAAGCTTCGATGAAAATTGCCGAACTCGTCCGGCGTCTGAACCGGAAATTGCAAGAAACGAATCTGCCGGCTTTGAAACAAGTGTATCTCGGCATCGGCGGAAAAGGCTTGCATGCCCAGACCTATTCGGTGGACGAAAACATCGAAGGAAACGTTGTGAACGATGATATATTAGACCAGCTTCGCGACAAGTGTCAAGCCGATTGGAACGGAACATTTGAACTGATTGAAAAAACTTCACCCGAATATTATTTAGACGGGAATCTGGAACCTCGACCGCAAGGCGTCCGGTGTGACAAAATAGAAGCACGTTTTCAGTTGGTATTGGGTTATTTTTCCGATTTCAAAACCGAAGTAGAAAACGCTTTGAGAAAAGAATCTGTAGAAATCATTGATACCTTTGTTTCGCCCGTAGCGACTGCTAAACAAGTGTTGACGGAAAAGGAAAAAGAGCGCGGGTGCGCATTAGTCGAATTTGGAGCCGGTATAACTTATCTTTCGGTGTATCATGCCGGATTATTACGTTATTTGGTTACCATTCCATTAGGCGGCAATGTCATTACA
>Ga0082212_10008817_pt1 | contig 13104 bp, 10 predicted proteins | sample TergutNt197P3_FD_71548 | JGI IMG/M metagenome (GOLD analysis project Ga0082212, IMG submission 71548) | Neocapritermes taracua P3 segment gut microbial communities from Petit-Saut dam, French Guiana - Nt197 P3 | ecosystem: Host-associated > Arthropoda: Insects > Digestive system > Gut ... | reverse complement strand
CGCCCGATGGAATAGGTATATTCGTGAATTCAAGCCCTGTAGGGGCGTAATCCGGCACAATGCCTGACGTCGCCCTTACAGGACTTGTCTATACCACTGCCATAAACAGACAAAACTATCATATATACTGACAATCAGTGCATTTTTGGTTTGATTTTAAGTTTTTCACTGCCATAAAAAGACAATAAAAAGGCAAAAACAGACAAAAAATCGTTACCAAATCGTTACCTGTACAGAAAAGAAAAAGTGCGTTTTTGTCCGCATTTGACACTGTTAATATCCTTTTTTAAGCGTGAGATAAAAAACAGTTTTGTACCTTAATTTAAAAAACAGTGTTATGCGAAGTACATTTAACATTTTGTTCTATCTAAAAAAGAACAGCGTAAAGAAAACGGGATACGCGCCGCTTATGGCACGTATTACCATTAACGGAGTATCGGCTCCGTTCAGTTTGAAAACCGAAGCACGTCCCGACGACTGGGACACCAAAGCGGGTCGGCTTCGTGGACGTGCAAAAGAGGCAAGCGAACTTAACGCTCACCTTGATGACGCACGGTCAAAAATCCGCAGGCATTACCGGGAACTGTGCGACAGAGAAAGTGTTGTAACTGCCGCAATGGTCAGGGATGCCTATCTGGGGTTGAATACACACAGGGATACTCTTTTATGTTTGTTCGACCAACACAATGAAAACCTGAAAACTTTAATCGGAAACCAAACCACATCCGGGACATACGGTAAATATGTCAATACACGAAACCGGCTATACGAGTTTCTACGGAAAAAGAGAAATAAGGAAGATATTTATCTGAAAGATATTTCGCCGGAGTTCATCAACGACTTTGAACGGTTTTTGTTTGTTGATTGCGGTTATTTCAGAAATACGGTAATGAAATGTATGCAGCAATTCAAACGCATCGTAATTATGGCACACGACAATGGATGGTTGTCCATTAACCCGTTTTCGTCATACAAATTTCAGTTTGAAGCCACCGACAGAGGGTATCTATCTGAAAAAGAACTGATGTGTTTGATGCAGCATCCCGTTGAAAATCCTTCTATGGAAATGGCTCGTGATGTTTTTGTTTTTTGTTGCTTTACCGGACTTTCATACATAGATGTTAAAAATTTGCGCGAAGAAAACATACAGCGGTCGTTTGACGGTAATCTATGGGTAATGACCAAACGTCAAAAAACCAATGTTCAGTCTAATGTCCGTTTGTTGCCTGTTCCACTCCAAATACTTGAAAAATACAGAGGCAAATGCAGGAATGGTATGCTTTTACCGGTTCAAAACAACAGGGTTGGAAACGAGTTTTTGAGAGAACTTGGCAAACAATGCGGTATTACCACAAAGGTTACGTTTCATCTTGCCCGTCATACCTTCGCAACCACAGTAACGCTGGCAAAAGGCGTACCTATTGAAACGGTATCGAGTACGCTCGGACACAAAAGCATCAAAACAACGCAAATCTATGCCCGTATTGTGGACAGTAAGAAAAGTAGTGATATGGAAGCGTTATCGCACAAATTGGGTAATTTTGAAAAAGTGTATCAACAAATGCAGGCTGTTTGAGCGCTTTGCCTGTTTATAGCAAAAGCCCCGATTTTTCGGGGTTTTTGCTTTGCTTAAAACGCATCTACCGTATCTTTCCCCCCGAACCTGCTTTTTAACGGTTTTGCCTTTCCGTTTTCGCAATATACCTCAATATCTACGGCGTGTTGCCAGTTCTTTTCGCCCAGAAAGTTTCCGTCTTTGGTGGTTTGGAACAGCAATACCCACGACAACTGCGGATACAGTTTTGCCGACTGCTCAAACTTCGGTAAGTCAAGTTGCATCGAGTTTGCCGAATCACAAAATACAAAATCATACTCTACCAGGCGCGGCGGCAGTGTTTTTGTGATAAACAGGTTCGGATGAAAGGCGTTTAACCGGGTCATTTTTTCGTGGAGCGTGGCTCCCGTACCCTCTTCGTTGGCTACATACAAAACCCGCTTATGCAGGTTTCCGGCAAGGTAACGGGCAAATTCGATAGCAAGGGTAGATTTACCGGAGCCGCCCGTTCCCCAAATCATCATTTTGAACGGTACGGAAGGATTGCCGACAAGTTGCTGCCATTTACCTGAAAAGCCCATCAGATTGAATGAGGCATTTTTGAAGTCGCTTGCCGACAGTATTTTGGTTTCATTTTCCGGCAAGTTTCCCAAGCCGCTAAAACCGCCAATTCCTGCAAGTCCGTACAATCCCTGCAAAGCCATTTCGTTAATTTCGGGCGCGTCGGTTTTACCGGTAAGGTAATTTTTCAGGCTTTTGGTAATATTGACGATGGCGGCTTTTGCCTCGCTCGAAAATTCAGAAGTCTCGATTTTCTTTAACAGCCGCTGCGCTTTTTCTTTCAGTCCTGTTTTTGTGTCGTTCAGGATATTGATATACTGCCTGATGACCAGTACATGGTCAGCCCAGCGCATATTGCACTTTTCTTTGAGTTCCGACAGTTTGGCGGCGGGTATTTCATACGTTTTCGTGCCGGATTTCATGTTGTTGTGAAATTCAATCAACCGCTTTTGGATGTACTCAATCTGCGGTGCATACTCCGAAGTTTTGCGTATTTTCCTTTCGGCAATGGCTTTTTGCAGGCGCTTGATGAACGTGTACACCTGCGTTTTGGTTTTCACTTTGCCAGCCCAGCCGCAATACGATTTGAGGAAAACCACTTCAAGCGGTATCTGCATGACAGGGTTGCCCGGCTTTGACGGCTTGGGCTTCGGCTCACGGTTTGGTTTTGGGGACTTTGTGGGCTTTTGGGACTTTGGTTTTGACGTTTCCGGCTTCCCCTGTTTTCCCGATTTCCCCGGTTTTTCCTGTTTTTCTATTGCTTCATTCAACTTTTCAATGAAAGTATCCACAAATTTTCCTATGTCCCCGTCTTCATCAATCAAATCGAAGTTTTCGGCGACAAAATCAAATTCATCCTGCTGCAACGCTTTGGGCAGTGCGCTTTGAAAAATACGTGGATACTCGGTGAGTAGATTATTCCTTGTAATCATGTTTTTACAGTTTTAAGAGATTTAATATTTTCAGTTTGGCTTTTGCCTTTGCTTTGGCGATACGAAGCCGTTTTTCCCTGTCATTATCCTGTATGTTTTCAGAATGTTTTTTGGTAATTTCTTTCAGGTCATACTGCTGCTTTTCTTTGACTTCGGTGCGGACAATATCCGGCTGCACCAGTTCCACCTGTGAGGCGGACAACAGGGCGTTACAAGCCGATTGTTCGTAGATGAGGTCAATAACCTTTTTGAGGTTGCCGGTCAGCGTTATCCCCGTCCATGTGGAACCTGATTTTTGAAAACCGCCCGTTTCTTCGATGTAACGAAGCAATGGTCTGTTTTTGACCAACCAACCGAATTTTTCAATCGAGAGGCTTTTGGTAAAGATACGGATATTGCCGTTGAACTGCATCATGAACGAAATGTCGGCGTCGGTATTCAAAACTGCGCCACGCGATAAGCCCAAAATTGCACGTTTACAGAATTTGAGCGGTACGCTGCGTTCTGATTTTTTTTGATTAGTATTTGGCATCCAGTGTTCGGGCATGAGAATACCCTTTTTCGTTTGACTTCGTCGAGCTAAAGGTTCGCCGTTTTTGCAGGTGTAAGATATGAGTTTGCCGCTCTCCGCACGGTCAAACGCCTGTAAGAGATTGCCGGTGTAGATGTAGCGCGTCCGGCGATTGACGTTGCTGTTTTTGGTGAGGGTATCCCAGTTTTGAAGTACGTTTGTTCCACTGTTGCGATTGCTTGATGCAAAGAATATCGCTTGTAACTGATTGCCCTGTTCGCCGCTCAATACTAATTCGATGTAGCGGTTGCTGTCGGTGGTGGCGATACGTGCGGTGACGGCGCTGGGTGCATACGGATTCTTTTTTGTGGGATTGATTTTAAAACCCAGAAACAGTGCGGGTACATCCACATTGCCGTCGGGCGTTGCCGTCTGATAAGCGATGGACTGCCCCGCTTTGACCGCCGTAAAAAACGAGTTGATGTAATTGCTTTCATTATAAAGTTTTGCTCTCATGTTTTTGATACGCTGCTCGCGGCTGTCTTCCAGTTCCTTTGTCCTGTTCTTGACGTATTGCTCCTTATCGCCTGCTTTTTGGTATTTTTCCTCGTTGGTGATATTATTGATAAGTTCCTGAATATACTGAATGATTTCTTTTTCCTCGCGCTCTGCACGTTCCTGCATAAAGGTTTTCATCGTTTCGGAAAGTTCCTTTTGAAGCGCATCCGGCGTTTTACCGCCGAGCGTTTCTTGAATCATCCGCTCCACTTCGTCTTTTCTGAACGGCTTGCGCAACACGTTTGCCTCAACCTTCTCCAGAAAACTGTCGCCGCCGAAGTCGCTGCGCCCGCCCTTGCCGTAGATGACGGTATCTTTTTCGAGGGTAACCGCCTGCAAGTTCATTTCCTCAACTTCCAAATCATATTCGCCGGTTTGCCGGGCATAACTGACCTTTGCGTTGTAACTCTCAAACACCGTATCGTAAAAGGCTCGCTGCTGTTCGCATGAGAGTACCGCCACACGACCGGATACTTTCAATGCCATGCCGTCCAACGCCAGGCTTTCTTCTGATTCCAAACCTGCGGGGTCGCCCAGCAATTTGTTGATGTCCTGATTTTCTTTCAGATAGTCCACCACTACCCTGTCGCCGTATTTGTTCAGAAAATCGGGACTTTCCAATAGCGTTTTGCTCTGTTTTTGGTTTGATGTGGTATTTGCGTCGAGCGATTTGAGTTTGCGTTGCAACATCATCGTCAAACGCTGCTCTGCGGGGATAGCCGAGTTGATATAATCGTAAACGGGTTTATATACCTGTCCGGTGCGGTTGATGCGCCCGCGTTTCTGAACTTCACGATTGATGTCCAATTCAGGCTGTAAAACAATCATTACGCGCTGTTTTACCTTATCAAGCGGCACACGGGGCGTTACAATAGCGTGTGCCGATGCCCCGGTGCTGCCGCTTTGATTGATGAGCAGCACGTCCACCTGATTGTTGTTGAATTTGCGAAAGGCGTCCGACACATTTTCACGCTTACGGTTTTTGACCATTGCCGACATGCTGCCCGCCTTCTGAAATTGCAACTCTGTCCCTCTTCCTGTTACTTCGGCGACGTTGTATCCCGCCCGTTCGATGTGAAACTTGATGTTGTCAATGGGCGATATGCTGATGCCGGTGCTGATGCTGCGGGCGGCAGACACTAATTTGGCATATTCATTCTGCGCTTCTTTGGGGAACGAGGCAATGGACAAGCGTTTTTTTATGCGGTCGCCGTTGGCGTCTATTTCTGTAATGGCAAAAAGACTGTCCAATCCGCGCTGCAACACTTCCGAAAAATCGGCGTTGATGATGTCGCCGTCGCTAACGGGTTCCCCATGCACATTTTCCATACTCTCCAAAAATGAGCCCATGGTGGATGCAAAAGCGATGACCGGTTTTTTCCCTTCCTGCAAACGCTGAATGGCTCTTTTGGCAACTGCTTCCGCTTTTATCGAAAAAAGCATCTGATTGATGACCATAAACAGTTTTGAAAAATAGGGCGTGGAGGAAACGCCGAGTTGCGCCGTCCCCTTGCGTTTCTCTACCTCTTTCATCTCCGCTTTAATTTCCTCATCCATTTCTTTGACGACCGCCTTGATGTATTTGTCCTCGAAACTGATGATGCCGCGCAAAACATCGGTTATTTTGTCGGCAATTTCGAGGTGTTTCCTTTCAAGGTCTTCCACCCCAAAATCACGATGACCGTCTTTGTTCAATGTGATGTAATTAACCTCTACCCCCTCAAATGAACGTTCCCGCCGTATCATCTGCCCTTCGGCGACGAGGCTTGCCGAGAGTACCTCCTGCAAGGCAACGCCGCCCTTGCTGATGGCTTCCACCAGTACTTCGTTGGTCATGGCGGTTTCGCTCATGCAGGTTTTCACGGCATACAGCGGCATGTTGTCCGGGCGTTTGGCAAAGGTTGCCGACAAAAACAGTACTCCGCGCGTATTTTTGACAATATCGTAAAACAGTCGTGCGGTGGCTGACGTTTCGATGTTGCCGCCGGCGTTGTGGCTCTCGTCCAATATCAATACATTATCGGCGGCGATAGACTGTAAAAATGTCTGTTTAACAGTGGGTTTGTTGCTGGCAAACTGCGAATAGGTAGCCATGACAAAATCACATTCATCCGGTACATAGCCGTCGGCAAAACAGGTTTCCTGATACGATTTATCAAAGGCTTCGTACATCACCCGCCCGTCCTCGTTCTTTACCTGCGTCTTGCTTTCCCGCCCATTGACGATGAACGGCACGAGGTTGCCCGAACCAATCGCCACTAAATCGCGGTAAATATCGGAAAACAGGTTGGGTTTTTCGGTAATGAAAATCGGTTTCAATCCCATTTTTGCATAAACACGGATAAGCGACGCTGCGATGCGTCCCTTGCCGATGCCGGTCTGGTCGCCGGTAATCATTCCCTCATTGCGCACTTCGATATTGTAAACGGCAAGGGCAACGGCGTCCACCTGTTCGGCGCTCAATGCGTTTGCAAGTTGCGTATCGTTGGAATAGCCCATGTATTTACGAACGTAATCGTTGATGTTGCCCACTTCGCCTTTCAAGCGGTGCAGGGCGGCGTGTATCTCGTAGCCCATTGAATCGGGAACAACCGTCTCCAGACTTTTGACGGGTGGTCGGGATGCAGGACGGTAAGCCATACCCAGCCCGCCGGGTTGAATGTTTTTCAGTTCCGCTTTCGGTAAGAAATGGCGGGTGCGGTTCATCCAGTTTTCGGGCAACTTTTCCTCGTTGGGGACGTGGATGTAATACACACCCAAAACGCTCATGCGTTCGTCGGTCTGTACCGATACGCAAAAACAGATTTCTTTTTTTCTTTTGATTTTGAAAAAATGATATAGGATTTCGTGCTGTTTCATGCTTTTTGATTTGATAGAACGCGGATAACGCGGATGATACGGATTTACGCGGATTTTTTTAATAATTCAAGCATCTTTATTTTTGCAAGGGCTTTGGCTTTGACGATGCGCAGGCGTTTGTCAGGGGACGATTGAGACGAATGAGACGATTGGGAGTGTTGGGACGCCGTTTTTTCGTCTTTTGGGATAACCGCCGTAACACGCCGGTAGAGCGTTTCAAAATCTTTTACCGCCGTATCGTCTGTATCTTTTAGCGGCGGGTAGCCACCGGGGTTAGACTTGCGCCCGTTAATCAAAATCAGCCGTACATCGAAACTTGTTCCCTGACGCGAATACAGGTCGCCGTCAATGTTGATGATGTCGCTGGCGTGATAATGGCGATAGAGATACGAGAAGAAAATACGGTTTTTGCCTGCTCTGATGCGCCCCTCGCTGTCCCACTCCGTATGCCCGCCAATGATAATCGCCGCCCGTCCTCCGTCTTTCATGCAGTCCAGCGCACGGATAGCCATTACGTGGTCAAGCGTATTGATGTGAAAGCCGCCAAAAGTCAATGTTTTGTCCAACTTGCCGAATGGCGGGTTGGTGATGACGCCGTCAAAAAGCGGCTTGTCTGCCAATTTTCCGAACGGTTCGGTGGCATCCTGCCGCATTTGCGTTAAAAAAGGCTGTTCGGCAAGGTTTTTACTGCGAAATTCGTCTATCTCGTTCACTACGGTTTGGTTGGCAGGCAAGGCGACTGTGAGCAAACCGTTCCCTGCCGAAGGTTCAAAATAGTGTGCGCTGCGCAAATTACGCCATACAAAAGTTCCTGCTAAAAAAGCAATGGGCGCAGGCGTGGAATATTGCTGCAACATCACGCTTTGGCTGGTGCGGTGCGAGAGATTGACCTGCGAACGGTAAAGTTCGACAATGGCGTGGTAGCGTTCCCGAAGCGAACCGGCACCCTGCGCCAGTTCCCGCGCACGAAACACAATCGCCAGTTCGCACATTTCCTTTACGGCGTTTTTGTCGAATATCTCAAATTGCGCGGCAAAACGTTCCGTATCGCGTTTGTTCATCTTCACGCCGGAAACGATTTTTTGCCGGATGAAATGACAAAAGTCTAACTCTTTGCCCTGATGCGACATTTTCGTAAGGAATTTTAAGAATTTAACGAATTTAACGCTAAAACGGAACATTTACCGTGCCCTGTCCTCTGTCGAGCATCTTCAAAGCATCGGAGCGGTTGCTGACCGATTGCAGAACATCAATGATTTCGTTGCGGATTTCATCGTCATCTTTGCCGTGTCCGTAACTGCCGTCATGGTCTTCCCAGATTTTTTTAGCCAAAGCGTTGATGGTGTACCCCTTGTTATCAAGGATAGACAGCATCTTTTTTCGTTCGCCGTTGCCCCAGCCTGTTTCTTTGGCGACGCTTGCCCATTTGAATTTGTATTCGCCGGTGGCAATGCCGAAAAGTATATTGTCGCGGTCGGAGTGAAGGTTGTTTCCGATCCGCTTCAAACGCTGTTCTGCGGTTTCCTTTTTCTTTCTGCCGCCGCGAAAACGTCGGCTGTCAAAAGGGTTGTCAATCGTCCGCCTTTGCTTTTTTGCCGCCTTGTGCCTGCGTTTGCTCCCGTTGCGCAAAATTTCGGTAATGCGGTTTTTATTTTCCTGCAAAAGACGGTTGATTTTTTCCTTACTTGACTTCAATATCCTGTCTGTCTGCGCTTTTTTTGCTTTCAACACTTTTTTCATTGCCGTCCTTGCACCTTCCTTTTTGGCGGCTGATACGGCTTTGATGGCTTTGGACGTTGCGGTTGAGCCGTTCATTCCGGTAGCGTTCATGCGGTTTTTTGATGCCGCTGTCCGCTTTTTTATGGTTCTCACAGGTTTTACTGTCCGCTTCTTTGCGGTTGGTTTTGTCGTTGGTTTACGTTTTACCGTTGTTTTTTTACGTTTGAGAAGTGCCATTATTAAGAAATTAAGGAGTTTGAAGAATTTAAGGAATTTAAGGAAAAGATTAACCACTAATCACTATTCACTCTTTTTCCAGTTATTCAGGGCTGTTTTCAGTTTTTTGTTTGCCAAATATTTCAGTTCGCGAATGGCTACCCAGACCCAGTCAAAAACAAGTCCAAGTATCCACGCCCACGACAAGCCGAATGTCAGTCCGGGAAAAATATCCGAGAAAAAGCGTACAAAACTGTATGCCGCCAAAATGTTGAAAATGAAACGCAACCGGTTATCGTGGTAGAAAAACGCCCACGAAAACTGTTTTGGGGTGTTGGTTGAATTTTCGTCGCGGTTGAACACGTCAATACCGATATTGAGCGCCGCTCCTATCAAAAGAAAAATAAGAGAGGCTAAAAAATATGCCGGGGTCATCGTTCCTAACAGATAGGAAATAAATTCGTTAAGGAAGGTTTGTTGCATGATTATTGAATATTGAATATTGATTATTGATTATTTTGTTTTCTTTTCTGCTGAAATACTGTATTTTATGCTGTCTTTCTGTTGTTGCTGCTGCTGTTGTTCGCTGCGCTGTATATCGAGTATAAAACCGTATATATCCTGTTTGGTGGCAACGTTTTCGAGATAGGGTACTATCCTGCGTATCAGGTCGCTGTTGCTGTTGGCGGCTACTATCAGGATGACTTTCGTTACCTTGCCGTCCACATCATCCACAAGGGCGGATAAAGTTCTGATTTCCCTTATCATCATGCTGTCGTTGCGGGTAAATTCATTACGCATGGCGGTCAGTTCGGACATTACCGGTTCATTGTTCGTGTTCCGGTCAATATCCTGCAACAAATATATGGCAAATCCCATGCTGGCTATGATGGCGCAACCTGTGCATACAATCGCTATGCTTTGTTTTGGTAAATGGTTCATCCACTTCCAAAAATGCGTCCATACCTGAAAAAGCGCTTTTATCATTGGTTTCTCATTTTAATCGAATTGAATTTTTTTTTGAACGCCGCCACTGCGCAAAATCAGGTAAAACGTGCTTCCATTGACCCAAAAGGCAAATGAATTGTCGGGGATTACCGGCTCGGTTTCCTGTGCGATGATTTCCCCCTTTTGCATGATTTCGGTAAGCGTGATGGTTTTATAGGGTAATGCGTTGCGGGTAAATCTGATGTCCTTGTTGTTAGTTACGCTTATCGCAGGGGCTTCCAGATTATCATTGGGCATCAGTTGAATGGTATTTCTTACCTGTAAAATCTTATTGTCTATGTTATACGTAAAATAAACCCCAAAACTGTCCGAATTTAATTTATATTGAATGCGCTGATCATCTGCAAGAAAATATATCTTTTGTGTAGCATAATTAAAACCGGTATGACTTACCCTGAACTCTGTTTTTGTTGTAGAACCTTCATTTACAGTAAAAGACATCACATTTGAAGTGAGCGTAAATTTTCTGTCGTAGTTAATACCCGTAGTAAAGGTACCATTCAGCGTAAAATTTGTAGCGCCGTAATTGTGAGATATAACATTGGAAAATTTTTCAAAATCTTTAACAACAAAATTCATCATACCATTCATGGGGATATGGATACCCGTATAAAAGTTTTCATTATCCGTGTCAAACCGAAGGCGGTTTCTTACGGAAAATGTAGTATCTGCTATTGACGAGCGGAACGTCCAATGACTGTCATCCTGCCGGTGTTCTGTCAAACCGCCCGGATTGAAGCGCAGAGAAGCGTTTCCGGAGGTAAAACCCACATCCGCCGCCGATAAACTGCCAATTAAACCGTTGTTGATGCCCAACGTGCTGCCTGCAAACCTGTTTCCTGATTTGGTTTGAATGGAACCTTCCAGACCTTCGGACGATGCGCCCTGACTTTCCTGTGTTTTCAGTTTCCAGCGTCCCTCGTGATACCACCACTCGCGCCACTGCCCGGAACCGTCATTCAATACAAGGTGCGTTTTGCCCTCGTGAAGATTTACCGTTATTTTGGCGGTGTCTGCCAGTGTTTCAAGCACATAATCCAACTGTAACGGTGTTGCCGAGAGGACTTCCGCGCCTTTGAGCAATTTGGTGCCGTTTTCGTACTTTTGACCGAAAACAGTTGCCGCAAAAAGAAATTGAAGAACGGCGGCGATGAGAATTTTTCTGATTTTTGATTTCATGGGAATTAAAGAGTTTTAGGAGTTTAAGGAATTTAATGATGATAAGGATTTTAGAAACTAAATGTTACTTTGTAATTATTGCCGGTTATTTTGGTGTCGAACACATACAGCGAGTAGTTTTTTTCTTCTTCCGAAAGGGTCAGTCTTACAGCGGTTTTCTTAAAGGCTGCGGTTACGTCAAAGCCGTTTTCGTCTTTTATGTTTTTGATGACGCGGCTTTCAGGGCAACACATCCATATATGTTGGTTGCTGATTGAGCCGTAAATATTGACAAAACTGCTTCCTGAAATTTTAACGGGAGTTACCGTAAGTATTTCCGTTTCCGAAACGGTCATTTCGTCCGAAACGCCACAAAACAGTGGCAATACAAATTTGTAGGTCAGTTTGTTGGAAAGATAATCGTTGCCGTCGGATACCGAAGCGGTAAAAACGACATCGCCTGTTATGCCTGTGGGCAGGTCGAAGGTGTAAGTTTGGGAGCCTTCGACAACTTCAAATACATGAAGGGTATTTGTTCCCTCGAAGATGCGCACGTCGCGGACGGGTTCCGTACCTGCGGTAACGGTAACGGTTAAAATCATGTTTTCCAGCATTTCACCAAAGAGATACTCGCCCTGCGGGATGGACGATGATAATGTGATTGATGGCGGACTGTACGGCAACGGCTCTGCGCCCACATAACAGCCGTCTTCGAGGATTTGTAGCCGGTTGCCGTCTTTTTGGCTCAACTGAACGCCGAGCGGGTCGGCTTCGCTGCCCTCTCCATGCAGGCTCTCATCGGTTTTCACTTTGCTGATGAAGGAACTGCCGCCGGTGCCGCTGCCGTCGCCACAACACAGGCAAATTACCTGATTGCCGTCCGGGATGCGGCGCAACGATGATATGCGGTAGGCTATTCCGTAGATGACTACCTTATCCGAGAGAAAATCCCAAAGGAAACCGTAAGGATGCGAAAACAGGTAATTCTGAAAATCGCGGTATCCTTCGGTGGCGTTGCCCTCGTCATCAACGCGGGGTTCGTATTCGTACATTCTAATCATTGTTAAGGACATTAAGGACTTTATTGTTTTTCGACATAGATTGAATAGGTAATTGTGGCGTGCGGGTTAGCGTTGGTTACGGTTTGGATGTACCGCTTGTGCCCCCAGTGCATAAACCAAAACCTGTGCGGACGCTGCCAACTTTGGACAATGGCGATGCTGTCCCTCGTTTGAATGGCTGTGTAGGCTGAATCAGCGACAATAGCCTGCTGAAACTCTAACCAGCGGTCTTTGTAATGGGTGTATTGAATTGGGGACAATAGGGACGGTTGGGACGGTGGCAACGTTAGCGGTAAATCCTGTACATCCTGATTATCCTGTAAATCCCGGTAAATCTTTGTCGCTATTTCGTAGTTTGCGGCACTGTTGATTGCGCTGTATCGCTCTAATTGCCGGAACTTTACATCCATTTGCTCAACGGTAGTTTTAATTTCAGGAAAGTACGCTTTGATTTCGGCGTTGTCTAACAATATCCGTTCCGAGCGGGCTGCGCTGATGCTGTCGTTGATGCGGTAATATTCCGTTCCTTTGATGATGGTTGAAAAATTATCGGATAAGCGTCTGTTATCCTTGAATATCCTTGCTATGACAAAGGTTTGAACGACAAGAATACCTGCTATTAAAAGGATTGTCAAAAATTTTACTGTGATGTTCATGGTTTGAGGATTTTAAGGAATTTGAGGATTTTAAGGAATTTAATGACTGAAAACTAATAACTGAAAACTAATAACTGAAAACTAATAACTGAAAACTAATAACTGAAAACTAATAACTGAAAACTAATAACTGAAAACTAATAACTGAAAACTACTTTCTATTTCTGAACCACTTTAAAATGCCTACTGCTGCGGCAACGAGGAATACCGTTCCTGCGCTGATGACTGCGATTTCCGTTTTTTTTTACTGAAAAACTCCTGCCATGCCGACGGCACTTTGCGCAACATGGCTTCACGAACTTCGGCTACC
>Ga0082212_10008816_pt1 | contig 13104 bp, 11 predicted proteins | sample TergutNt197P3_FD_71548 | JGI IMG/M metagenome (GOLD analysis project Ga0082212, IMG submission 71548) | Neocapritermes taracua P3 segment gut microbial communities from Petit-Saut dam, French Guiana - Nt197 P3 | ecosystem: Host-associated > Arthropoda: Insects > Digestive system > Gut ... | reverse complement strand
ACAACTTTTTATGATTGACGGAGTAATAAAATAATCAATAATTTTTAATTTATCATTTATTATAAACAATACAGAAAAAGTATATCGGTTTTTATGCGGATTTAAAGAACATATTTCATTAGATAAATTTTCAGGCAACATAGGTATTACTTTATCTGCAAGATATACACTATTACCTCTATTAAATGCTTCTTTATCTAATTTTGTATTTTCTGCCACATAATATGACACATCTGCTATATGAACTCCTAAAAAATAATTACCATCGCTTAGTTTTTTTAATGATAAAGCATCATCAAAATCTTTTGCAGCAGTTGGGTCTATTGTAATTACTTTTTCGCTTCGCATATCTAACCTATCAGATATATTATATCCAGGTTCAGTAAATTCATTTGCTTCATTCATTACTGCAACAGGAAATTTATTAGGAAGATGATATTCTTTTAGTATTTGGTTATATTCATTTTCTAACGTGCTATAATCTTTAATTATTTTATTAGATTCTTTTTTTGATTTATTAGATTTTTTTTTATTTTTTTGTTTTTTTTCTATAACCATTGAATATTTCCTGCGACTACTTTTGTTTATTAAACCTTGTTGGCATAATGTATTTAAGACATTTCGTAAATATTCGTATTCGTCTGTATCGGATTTAAACTTGAATGTTTTTGATATATCTAAAAGTTGTAATGGAACATCTGAATTAGAAAGTAATTTAATTATTTTGTCTATTAGTTCGTCATTTTTTTTTAATTTCATATTTTGTTACATAAATATTACACGTGATTATATATAATTTTCATCTTGTTATGCCGTATTTATTATGGCATCTCCTACTAAAAGACATAAACTCATTACAATTTATTATAAAACAAATATATAATAACAATATTACAAATATAGTATTTTTTTAAATAAAATTTAATAATTTAATAGTGCATATGAGACAAAAACAAACAAATCTTACTCCTGAACTGTTTAATTATATAGAAAACAATTTTAATGCTGAAAATGATTTCTTGCACTCTTTGGTTGCTAATTGCTATTTAGAAGCAGGTATTCCACAAATAAATATTACAGGTTATCAAGCAAATTTTCTGCAATTTATTATTAAGTTAATTGATGCAAAAAATATTTTAGAGATAGGCACTCTTGCAGGATATTCTGCCATATCAATGGCTTTAAGTGGAAATAGTATAGAAAAAATTATTACAATAGAAAAAAATATTAAGCATTATAATTATGCAAAACAAAAAATAAATGAGGCAAATTTAAATGATATTATAGAAATAGTAAATACAGATGCGAAACAGTATCTTATGAATTATGATAGTAAAGATTTTTTTGATTTAGTATTTATTGATGCCGATAAACCTAATTATAATAATTATTTAGAACTTATTACGCCTTTATTACGACAAGGTGGAGTGTGTATATTTGATAATGCTTTTGCATTTGGTTTTTTATTAGATTCTGCACCCGAAAGAAGCGAAGGTTCAGTAAAATCTCTTTTAAGTTTTCATAAAAAATTATTAGAGCGAAAAGATTATTTTACTACAATAGTTCCAATCGGTGACGGGATGTTATTATCTGTTAAGATAAATTAGATTGTTTAGTATAAAGACAACTTTAATAGAAGATGCCGAAATAAATTCGGATAGACAACTATATTTTATAAAAAAATTGATTAAGATATGATAAACTTTGCATTAATCTTCTTTTGTATATCGTTGGGTTGCTTAATATCCCGTTTCCGTCTTGTTCCTGATGGGACTTATAAAGCAATAAATATATGGTTAATTTATGCAGCCCTGCCATCTTTAGGATTGCGTTATATCCCTGATATACAATGGAGCATTTCGGCTTTATTACCAAGCATATCTCCTGTAATAATGTGGTGTGGAGCATTTTTATTTGTTGGATTATATGCAAGAATAGTAAAGATAGATAATTACACTAAAACGGCGTTATTGATAGCAATGGGAATAAGTAATAGTGCTTTTCTTGGCTTTCCAATGATTGCTGCATTTTTTGGCGAAGCAAATATAAAATATGCAATAGTATTTGACCAAGTAACGTTTATAATGTTTTCTACGCTTGTAGTATCAATTGTTTTAAAAACACATAATGGTCAAAAAGTTTCACCCAAAATTATAATAAAAAAACTACTTCGATTTCCTCCATTTTTCAGCACTTTAATTGCATTAATACTATCTTCTTTTGTTGATTATTCTGTTTTAAATCCATTTTTTGATAAGATACTTGCTACACTTTCGCCATTAGCATTATTTTCTATTGGATTGCAATTAAGGTTGGATAATATAAGAAATGAATTAAAAACTTTATCAGTCGGTTTGCTATACAAATTAGTAATAGCACCTGCTATAATACTATTATTAGTGGTTTTGTTGGGAGAGCGAAATATGCTTGGAAATGTAACTGTATTTGAGGCATGTATGCCTGCCCATATTACATCAAGTTTGCTTGCAACACAATATGGAATAAGACCTGATTTATGTAGTATGTTTGTTGGAGTAGGAATAGTAATTAGTTTTTTTACAACTACGTTATGGTATTTTGTATTGCAATGGATTTAGTTATTGAGATTTGGGACTAACGATAGCAAATGTCAATCAGGGGAAAATGAATTATATTTACTTCCACCATTTCCTTGTAAAGAAAAATGGCAGGGTGGTGTTATATTGCATATTTTTACTTAAAATTTGGAATAAATATTTGTAAAATACATAAAAAATATATATAATTAAAAAAAAATATAAATTATAATAGTTATTTTAAAAAAAATTATTATATTTGTAATTATTTAAAAAATTATTTATAAAATATAATATGATTTCTCAAATACAAATGCCTGAAAATGTGATGTTAGAAGAATGTAATTCTTCTTCACACTGTAAGTTTATAATGCAGCCATTAGAAGTAGGTTATGCAAGTACTATAGGAAACTCCCTACGTAGAGTGCTTTTGTCTTCTATACCGGGTGCTGCTATCGTTGGAGTAAAAATTAGCGATGTATTGCAAGAATTTCAATCAATTCCACATGTTGTAGAAGACGTATCTGAAATAATTTTAAACTTAAAGGAAGTAAAATTAAAATTAACAGACCCTAAAACAAATAAAGTCCAATTTCATGTAGAAGGACCAGGAAACTTAACCGCAAAAGCGATACAAGATGCCAATTCGGCGATAGAAGTTATGGACCCCGATTTTCATATTGCTACTATGTCTGGAAAAGCCGACTTTGATGTTGAACTTCGTATAGAAAAAGGTATAGGATATGTCCCTGCTGAAGAACAAACTATAACCACTCCTAATGTTGGAATGCTAATAATAGACGCTGTATTTACTCCTATATTACACGTGAACTATTCTGTAGAACCTCAAAGAGTTGGAAATAGAACAGATTATGAAAGATTAGTATTAGAGGTTAGAACAGATGGCACTATCGCTGCAGGTGAAGCAGTTAATATAGCTGCAAGTATATTATCAGATCATATTAACTTATTCTATAACGAATCGTTTTCTACTCAATCAGAGGAAACAACATCTATGTTACAATTGCATCAATATGATGCTCCGCCGACAAAACCAATAGACAAAGAAAGAACGAAGAAAATATTACTTACTCCATTAAAATCTATCCAATTTTCTCTGCGGACACGTAATTGTCTTAGCGATGGTATAGATGGAAAAAGTATTATTACTGTTGCTGACCTTGTAAGATATAAAGAAAGTGATTTGTTAAATATAAAAAAATTAGGTAAAGTATCTTTATCAGAGTTAGTAACATTCTTGAAAATGCACTCTTTAGAGTTTGGTATGGATGTTGATCAGTATTTAGATATTGAAACTAATGTCAACGCTGAAATTGAAACCAATACTAATGCTGAAATTGATATTAACGTCAACGCTGAACAAAACACAGATTAAATAAAATATAAAATTATTAATATGAAACAAAACAAAACATATAAACTATTAATATTTATTTCATTATTAATTTTGTCTCTATTTATTGTTGAATCTGTTAATTGCCAACCTTGGCGAAAACCAAGAAAGAAGCAATACAATAAATATGTTGATACAAATGACTTTGGAAAGCAACAATTTGTTAAGCCGACTGACACTGTTAGTAACAGAGATATTGAAATTAATTTAGAACTAATAAGTCGTCTTGCTACAATGGAAGCATTTGGAACTAAAAACGCAAGGGTTAACGGCAAAGTTATTCTTGAGTTGCATATTGATACCAACGCTAATTTAGTAAGTATGAATGTGGTAGAAAGCACTCACAGACCTTTTGGTGGTATTGCACTTAAAACAACCAGAAACTATTTCCAAAACTATAAGCCATTACCTGCCAAAAAAGATGGCGTTCCCGTAGCAGTAAAAAACCTCCTTATTCCTGTTATCTTTGATATGTCTATTATAGAAGATAGCAACCAAAATAGATAGATAATATGGTTCTTATTGAAATTTTTGAAGCAATCAGAATCGCATTAGAACAAATATTTGCAAGTAAGCTGCGAAGTTTTCTTTCTGCTTTGGGCGTGGTTATTGGTATATCGGTCGTAGTTATTATGGGATGGCTAATTATGGCATTGGATGATGTTGTAGAAAATACTTTTAATATGATGGGAACAGATATGTTATGGGTGTCAAGATGGGATTGGTCAGGACAAGTAAGATGGGAAGAGGTGCGTAATAGAAAACGAATATCATTACCACTCGCACAAGCATTTCAAGAACGTATGACAAGTGCTGAATTTGTCACCATCCAAGGTAGTATGTGGGGAAATAATACTATAAAGTATAATAACGAAACTTATTCTGGTATCAATATAGAAAGCGGAGATGAATTCTTCCAATACACACCAAGCGGCGAAGTCACCGAAGGACGATTTTTCTCCCCTTTAGAACTACAGCAAGGATTACAAGTTGTTATACTCGGTTCTAAACCTGCCGAAACAATTTTTCCCAAAGGTGATGCCATCGGCAAAAGAATTACACTAATGGGGCGACACTTCACTATTATCGGTATATATAAAAAACAAGGAACAGCAATGATGGATTTTGTTGATAATAGAATAAATATTCCTCTGAAAACATTTATAAAAATTTATGGAAAAAATAGAGATTTTGAAATCGGTGTAAAAGCAGGTAGCGAAGAAAAATTAAATAAAGTTAGAGACGAAACAGAAGGTATTATGCGTTCACTACGTAATGTTAGAGCAGGACAAAAAAATGATTTCTCTATAAACGAATCTAAAGTGTTTGAAGAACTAACTATATCTGTCCGAAGTGCAGTATATGGCGTAGGTATAGGTATGACTATGCTATCTTTTATTGTTGGTATTATAGGGATTTTGAATATTATGTTCGTATCTGTCGTAGAGCGAACTAAAGAAATTGGTATTAGAAAATCTGTCGGGGCTAAAAGTAGGTCTATACTGATACAATTTATTACTGAAGCAGCAATGTTATGTTTTGCAGGGGCTATTATATCGTTTATTTTTTGTAGTGTTTTGATATTTGTGGTTGTTACTACTATTGTGCCGATGGCAATACCATCTATAGATTTTCTTAATCCGTATTTACCTATTAATTTACTTATTATAGCAAGTTTTATTTCACTAATAATTGGTATTATTGCAGGACTTTTACCAGCATTAAGAGCGGCTAAACTTCCACCAATAGAAGCGTTAGCTTTTGAATAAAAAATATTTTTAAAAACTATTGTTTTTTTCTTTTTTTTTATTATATTTGTAAATATGGAATGTGCTTTACCTGAATTTACTAGTATTAATGAAAGAAAGATAAACTTGAAGGTAAAACAATTGAAAAACTTACTGATAAATAATATTAGAATGTAATTATTAGTAATATGTTGTTTGAAAAAACATTATTTTTTATAGTATTTTTTACTACAAAAATAATAAATTTATATACATCGAGAGATGCTGAATAAAGATGAAATGACAAATTTATAATATATAAAAAAAAAAATTAATAATTCTAATTATAGAACCTCATTGTTATTTCATTATAAATGCTTAACAGCATCTCCTATATTTGCAGAGGTGCTGTGCATTATGACATCTTCCGATTTTTTAATATGACACATTTTAATTTTTCTTGTTATATTGTAAAGTCGCACGGTATCTCCTTATTATTTTTTTAAATTATGATACTTCTATCCAATATATCTCTTGCTTTAGAGTCAATAAAAACAAATAAATTAAGAACGTTCTTAACACTACTTAGCGTTGCAATCGGTGTGTTTGCTATTACAGGTGCAGGTGCTTTAGTAGAATCAATAAATACCACAGTATCAACCCAATTAGACGAGTTAGGGGAGACAGTATATTATGTAAATCGTATTCCGATGATACAGATGGGTGGTGGTCCTGGTTATTGGCGCCAATATATGGCTCGTAAAAATCTAACAATAAGGCAATTTGAAGAGTTGAAGAAACATTCAACAGTGCCGATAGATTTTTGTGTGTTTAATCAATCAAATCAGGTTGAAGTAAAGTTAAATGATGAAAAGACAGATAAAGATGTGATAATGGTTGGTTGTGATGCGTCCTTTTTACCTATGTTTAATTATCATGCAGAGAAGGGACGTTCGTTTACAGATTTGGAGGTGTATTCAGGAGCGAGAGTAGCCGTAGTTGGAAATGATATAGCGGTTCGTTTAACAAGTGATGGAAATATAGTAGGCAAGGAGATAAAGATAGATGGTCATAAGTTTAGAGTGATAGGTGTTCCTAAATCAAAAGGTTCAGTGATGGGGCAGAGTCAAGATAAATATGTAATAGTTCCAATACTTTGGTATTTGAAATATTATGCTCGTGAGGGAATAAAATCGGATGTTTCGTTTGGATTTAAAGCCCCATCAATGGGGTTGCTAAATAAATCAAAAGATGAAACAATAGGAATATTGCGTAGTATACGTAATTGTCAGCCGTGGGAAATGAATAATTTTGAATTAGAAGATAATAAGGCATTGTCAGAGCAATTATCATCAATAACGCAATATTTATCGTTCTTTGGGGCTGCATGTGGGACGATAGCATTGCTTGCTGCGGGAGTAGGTATAATGAATATAATGTTAGTATCAGTAAAAGAACGGACTCGTGAGATTGGAATACGTAAAGCAGTAGGTGCAAGGAGTGTATCAATATTAACACAATTTTTAGTAGAAGCGGTAAGTTTATGTTTATTAGGTGCATTTATAGGAATATTAATAGGCGTGGTATTAGGATTTTTATTAGGGGGATTAATAGGAATTAATTTAGGTATGCCTTATTTATGGATAATATTTAGTATAATTACTTGCAGTATATTAGGAATAGTATCGGGTGCGTATCCTGCTTGGAAGGCAGCACGATTAGACCCAATAGAGTCGTTGAGATATGAATAGGATTTGTTATTTTTTTTAATATATAAATATAGATTTATCATTTTAATTTTAGCAGGCAAAAATATGTTTATTTCATTTGAAGGAATTGATGGATGTGGAAAAACTACTCAACTAAAACTAATTAATAAGTATTTAATAGAATTAGGTTATGAAGTAATTGCAGTAAGAGAACCCGGTGGAACTCCACTATCTGAAAGAATTAGAGAGATATTATTATATAATAGCAATAATATTAGCAATATTGCTGAATTGCTTTTGTTTGAAGCAGCACGGGCAGAGTTAGTTCATAGTATTATAAAACCTGCTTGTGATAGGAGGCAATTTGTTTTAACAGATAGGTTTATTGATTCTACACTTGCCTATCAGGGTTATGGTAGAGGATTAGATACTAATTCTATAAATATATTAAACTCAATTGCTACGGAAACACTTTTGCCAAATATTACATTTTATCTTAGTATTCCCCTTTCTATAGCAAAGCAAAGATGCAATATAAAAGAACCTGATAGAATGGAACAATCAGGAGAGATTTTTTTTCAGAAAGTGATTGATGGTTTTGATATGATAGCAGAAAATAATAGTGAAAGAATTGTTGTAATTGATGCTACACAAAGCGTAGATAAAGTATTTAAAGATATAATTAATAAGTTGAGTATATAAATGTATTATTTAAAAAAATATGATATTACATCTCAATGATATTTTTTTTCAAAAAAAACGTATATTAGAAAAAAATTAACTTTAAACACTGAAAAAATATTTTGAAAATAAATTTAAGGATAAAAAAATGAATAAAAGAAACACAATAATTTTAATTTTAATGCTTGCATTATCGAGCAGTTTGTTGTTTGCACAATTTTCAGGTGGTTCTGGCACAGAAGCAGACCCGTATAGAATCTCTACAAGAGATGATTATAAAGCATTGCTTGATTTAATCCATTCAGATTCTTTTGAGTTCTATGGCAAATATTTTATACAAACAAATAATATTAGTTTTCCTCCTTACGAGAGCAATTATTTTAGTTTTATTCATGCAGTTACTTTTTGCGGTAATTTTAATGCCCAAAACTATAGTTTTATACAACATCATGCTTATGGGATATTCAATAAAATAGATGGGGGTAAAATTAGTAACTCTATTGTAATTAGTAATGTAGAAGTTATTTCAAGTAACGTTAATAATAATACTGTGATTGAAAATTGTATAAAGATAAATTATTCTGTTCCGAGATTAGATTTCCCAGGTGTGTCTAATATTGTTAGAGGAGTTCATGGGAGTAATGTGCAAATCAAGAATTGTATGAATATTTCTGCTATGAATTTTATTAATGGGGAATACTACGGCGGTATTGTTGGATATATGTCACCTAACAACACCAATATAATAGAGAATTGCATAAATTATAGTAGTATAATTGGTAAATTAGTGAGGAATATTGGCGGAATTGTGGGTAATAATCCGAGTGTGGGGCAAATAAGGAACTGCGTAAATGTAGGGGTTGTTATTAATAACTATAACGATGATTTAATCGGCGGTATAGCTTCACCTGATTAATATAAAAATAATTATTATGTATAGCGAGTGCAACCTCGCTCCTCGCTATACTTTTTTAACAATTTAATATAGGAAAATTAAAAATGAATAGAAAACATTCATTAAATGCCACTGAAACAAAAAATAAAAATAGCGGTGGTGTAAGAGCATCCTTAACGGATGAAATAGTAAAGATAGCGACAATAATTTTCGCTACAATAATAATTCTTTGTAGGAATGTAGTAATAGCACAAGATTTTTCTTCGGAAAATGATATTCCTAAAATACTTGTAGATGCTACTAAAAAAGAATTAATTCGCTCCTTTGAAGAGTTAAAAAAAGGAGAATATGCTCCATATTTTATTTCTTACCAACTAATAGAGAAGCAGACCCATAGAATTTCTGCTAGGTTGGGTAATATTTTAACTAATTTTAATAATCACACACGTCAATTAGATATAGATTTACGTATAGGTAGTCCCGAGTTAGATAATACCCGACAAATTAGAGGTAATTTTGATTTTGGTGGCAATATAAGTGCAACATCACTGCCATTAGAAGATAGTGAAATTACTATTCGCAATACTATATGGTCGGCTACTGATAGGGCTTATACAAAGAGCATAGAAAAATTTGAAAAAGCAAAAGCAAATAACGAAGTGAAGATTGCTGCCGAAGATACTTCTGCTGATTTTTCTATTGAGTCCCCTAATACTTTTAATGAGCCATTCAGACGTATTCATTACTATAATGAAATGACACGCATCTATTTAGACCCTGATAGGTTGATAGGATTAGATACTGCTGCTTGGGGCAAAAGGTTGCGAGACCTATCATCCAAATTTGTAAAACATACTTGGCTACTCGAAGGCAATATTACTTTATCAGCAGAAATAATTAATAAATTGTTTGTTAATACAGAAGGTAGCGAAGTTATAGTGTCTGAACCATATATTAGATTAATGATAGATGCAAAATGTAAAGCAGAAGATGGGATGAGTTTGCCTTTATATAAAAGTTATTTTGGCTTCAATATAGATGAGTTGCCAAGTGTAGATAGCATTAGTAAAGATATTGATGCTATGATTGAACTTTTAGACCAACTTCGTAATGCAGAATATGCAACAAGTTTTATTGGTCCGGCTATGTTAAGTGGAGAGGCAAGTGGTGTGTTTTTCCATGAAATTTTTGGACATCGGGTAGAGGGCTTCAGAGAAAAAGATGCTGATGCTGCAGCGATGTTTAAGAATATGATAGGTCAAAAAGTATTGCCTGAATTTATGAATGTATATTTTGACCCGTCATTGAAAACATTAGCGGGAAAATCATTGGCAGGTTATTTTAAATACGATGATGAAGGTATTTATGGTCAAAAAGTAGAGACTGTTAAAAATGGCATATTTCAAAAATTTCTAATGTCTCGTAGTCCTATAGAAGGATTTAGTAATAGCAACGGACACGGTAGAAAGGCAGTAGGTAGAAGCGTTGTAACTCGGCAATCCAATTTAATTGTTACATCAGAAAAAACACATAGTCACGCAGAATTAAGAAAATTATTAATAGAAGAAGCAAAAAAACAAGATAAAGAATACGGTTTATATTTTACAAAAGTGGCAGGTGGTTTTACAATGATTGGAAGATGGTATCCAAATGCGTTTAATGTTACGCCTTTAGTTGTATATAAAATATATGTAGATGGTAGACCTGATGAAATTGTTCGTGGTGTAGATTTAATTGGAACACCTTTGACAACTTTTTCTAAAATATTTGCCGCAGGAGATGATATTGGTATATTTAATGGAATATGTGGTGCAGAATCAGGTGGGGTTCCTGTATCAGCATGTTCGCCGACTTTATTGGTTTCACAAATAGAAGTTCAAAAGAAACCAAAATCGCAAGCAAAACCACCACTACTTCCATCACCATTAGATGAAGAAAATAGTGCTAAATAATTAATAATACAGTTCCTTAATATGTTATTGTGAGACAATTTAAGAATAAAATTATTGCATTGCCAACAAAATCAAAGATTTTGCTGGCAATGCAATAATGAAATAATAATATTAATAACAAAAATAGCAATAATTTCAACAAAAAATAAGAAATTATAAAAAAACATAATGAAAAATATTACAATTTTAGGTTCTACGGGTTCAATAGGACAACAAACATTAAATATAATAGAAAATAATTCTGATTTGTATAAAGTAGATATTCTTACGACTCACTCTAATATTACTCTTTTAGAAGAACAATGCAAAAAGTTTAAGCCGAATGCAGTTCTAATTGCCGATGACGATGCTCGAAGTAAGTTTATAAAAAAAACAAAATATAAAGGCGATATCTCTAACTCTAATGCTTTACCAATTATAACTCGTGCTGCAACTACTGATATTGTTGTGTCTGCATTAGTTGGTATTGCAGGACTATTGCCAACAATAACAGCAATAGAATCAGGGAAAACAATCTTATTAGCGAACAAAGAAGTATTAGTCGTAGCAGGAAAATATGTAATGAATAAAGTAAGAAAATATAAAACAAAGATTATCCCAATAGACAGCGAACATAGTGCAATATACCAATGTTTAATAGGCGAAAAGAAAAAAAATATAAACAAAATTATTCTAACCGCATCAGGTGGTCCATTCTTTAAACTAAAAAAAGAAGAATTAGAAAAAGTTCAACTTTCGGATGCTCTTAATCATCCTACTTGGAATATGGGAAAAAAAGTAACAATAGATTCTGCCACGATGATGAACAAGGGGTTTGAAGTAATAGAAGCAAAATGGCTATTTGGAATTGATACAAATAAAATTGATGTTGTAATACATCCGCAATCTATAATACATTCTATGGTTGAGTTTATTGATGGCTCGGTGAAAGCACAATTATCTTATCCTGATATGCGATTTCCTATTTCGTTTGCTCTTGCAACTGGCAATCGGACTGTTAATAGTTATGAAAAAATTGATTTTACTAAATTTAATAGATTAGATTTTTCTGATGTTCCTAAAAATAAATTTCAATGTTTAGATTTAGCATATAGTTGTGTGAATAAAGGTGGTAATGCTTGTGCTATATTAAATGCTGCTAATGAAATTGTAGTAGCAGCATTTATTAAAAATAAAATAAAATTTACAGAGATACCTATATATATTACTAATGCTTTAAATAAAATTGAATATATAGATAGCCCAACTATAGAAAAACTTCTCGAAACAGATATAAAAACACGCAAATATGTTAGTAATTTAATGTATAATAATAATGTAAAATAATTTTTGTATATTTGTATTTATTTATAAAATGTATTAAATATATATGGCAAATAATCAAAACGATTCAAACAAAACAAAGTTGAAGATCCAACCACTAAATATACTAATGCTACTATTTGTTGTGTCTATTGTTGTAGTGTTGGGTTATATTTCTTTTTCAACTAAAAAAGAAAAAGAACAAAATCCTGTGAAAGATATTAGAACTAATAGTTCATTGTTTGTTCCCGATGCCTATTCAGAAGAACAAGTAGCCACTGATAAAGATGCATTAGATTCTATGCTTATATCCATTAACTCATATAAGCCGAGTAATGTAGTAACTATTCCCGGTATTGTCAGCGAAGTGAATCATTTTAGATTTTTAATATCAGATGCAAATTCATTTGCTCATAAGTATTCAACCGATACTTCTTTTACGAATAAGGTAAAAAAAATATCAAATTTATTAGAGCAAAAACAGGTATATTACTTTCCTACTTTTCGTTCCTCTTATTGCAAAATTGCTAATAGAGTAATGCTTGATGATAACATTAGAAGTGTTATTTCAGGAACTAATAATACTGTATTAGAATTAATAGGTGATAGATATTTAGAACCAGCAAATATTAGAGTTGATTATAGTTTATTATTACCGCATTTAGAAACTTTGCGATATAAACAAGTTATTTTTAAAACTGATAACGAAATAGTTAAAAGTTATAGCATAAATTCATTAAGCGACAATGTTATAATGTAATAAAATTAAAACAACTTTTTTATAAAAATAACTTTTAACACTATTTTTATAAAAGGTATATACATAATATTCAAAATTATTATTTTCTAAAAAAATGAAATTACAAAAG
>Ga0082212_10008815_pt1 | contig 13108 bp, 11 predicted proteins | sample TergutNt197P3_FD_71548 | JGI IMG/M metagenome (GOLD analysis project Ga0082212, IMG submission 71548) | Neocapritermes taracua P3 segment gut microbial communities from Petit-Saut dam, French Guiana - Nt197 P3 | ecosystem: Host-associated > Arthropoda: Insects > Digestive system > Gut ... | reverse complement strand
CCGGCGCGGAGGAGGGCCTGCCCGGCCTGATGGTGCTGCGCGCCCTCGGCGGCGGGCTCCAGATCGAATACTCCCACGACGGCATCGCGACCAGCGCCGTGGCCACCGTCGGTCAGGACGTCAAGACCCTCACCGTCGAGGTCGCCGCGATGATAAAGGAAAACGGGAACTGGTGCGTCGAACACCAGCGCGTCACGGACGACATCCGGATGATGAACGAGCGCTACGCCCAGGCGAACATCAAGGTCGTGTGGGACGGGGAGCTCAACCATTTCTTCGCCCCCCCCTCCGTCGCCACCAACATGGCGGGCTGGTTCACGTGCACTGAAACCATCACCGGGTTTGTGATGACGGCGGAGTCCCGCGACGTGATCGACGCCTCCGGCCTCAGTGCGGACAATATGCGCGTTATCTATGTGCCGGAATGGATACGAGGTGAAGCTTTCCTAGGTGATGAGCTAGTGCAGGGGGAGGCCGACGGTGTTGCGTTTGCCACTAATATTTTCTCGAACGCCCTCGACAGGGCTTACATCGACACCTGCTTTATATCATCCCTGTCCACGACAAACACCGTCCCGCCCCACGAAGTCACACATCTTTTCGAGGTAGGCCATGAAGACGACCTGTGGAACCTGATGTATGAGAACACGACATCCGCAGACGACCCCCGAGGCTCGAAACGCCTGACGCAGAAACAAGTGGACAAGATACGCAGTAAAGGCATTGAACGCAACAAACTGAAATGAGGTGAAACATGAAAAAGGCAATGCTAACAATAGCTGGTATGATAGCCCTGCGCCTCCACAGCACCGAAGTGGCGACGGTATCCTTGCCGTTGACGGATGAAACGCGGCAGATAATCCGTGAGTATGTAAAAGAGTTTGCTGAATATGAGAACCCCTTCCGCCGTATGCACTCTACACGATACAGGCAGATTTCATCAGAGTGGAAAGCGATTGGCGGTGATGCCAAAATGGCTGTCTTTCTCGAGATGATTGGGGAGAAACCCGATGACACTGACACCGTGAATTGGATGATGTCAATGTTTAATAGGACCGACGGGGCGGATTTGGCCTCGTACGGGAATCAGGAGGCATTGGAGTGGGTACGGAAGGTGTTGCGAAGTGAAGGGGAACGGTTTAAGAAGGGAGGGGCGGAAGCGTATCTGATGAAGAAAGGCGACGAGAGAGACCTTGACATACTCGGGGGTAAACCCGGAGACACATTGTCGATGCGGGTGGCCGGTACCAATGTCATTAATTATATTCCGTCTGGCGCCGCTATTCTAGAAACAGATGAATGGCTCGGCTGCATCCCGTCCGTCACCAACACGGGGCCGCAGGGGATCTACGTTGAGGCAATCCTGCGCCAGTGCTGGGAGAATCTGGAAACGGAGACCCGGTTTCGGGGCGATAAGCCATACCCTTTCAAGGACAAGGCAAAGATACCCCCCGAGCTGTTGACCCTCGTGGTATGGTTCGACGACGGCGGCAACCCCGTGTGCAACGTGGATTTGGCGAAGTACGGGCTGACCATGCCCGAGCTCGACGTGCCGAACCGCCCCAAGGGGAAGGAGAAATTAGGAATTAGGGATCAGGGATTAGGAATGGGGGATGAGAAATCACGGATGCGCCGCCTCTGGCCCTACGCCCTCACCACCGCGCTCACCGCCCTCGCCACCCTCCTCCTCGCCCGCAGGAGGCGGCGGTGACACCGGGAGCGCCATGCCGGGAGCGCAAGGCTTCCGCCTTGCCGATATGCCGGGAGCGCAGGGCTTCCGCCCTGCATAATAAGCTAAGCGTTGCAAGGCGGAAGCCTTGCGCTCCCGGCATATGCAGCAAACTGAAATGAGTTGAACCCATGAAAAAAGTATTGTTCGTGATGATAGTTATGACCGCCCTGTGTGTCCGCAGCGCGGTGTTTCATGAAGAGGTTGAAGGCAAATCCACCGAGGAGTTGTGCAAACTGCTGGAGGAGAAATTCGACGACCCCGGGGTCGTGAACGCCGCCATGTGGAGTTTCTATTGCGGCGACGGGGCCGACCGCGCGTCGTACGGGAACAAGGAGGCCCTCGGCTGGGCGCGGAGGGTGGTGAAAGAGAAAAAAACGGGGTATCATATAACTACGGCGATGGACTATCTGGGGCAGAAAGGCAACGCGGAGGATATTGCTCTGCTGAGCCAGTATTTAGTGGGACGCAAATTGAGTGCGCGGGTGGCGGGGACGAATCTCCTGAACAACCATTTGACAGACTTTGAGGGTTTATGGTGGCTCGGCTGCACCCCGTCCGTCACCAACACGGGGCCGCAGGGGCTCTACGTCGAGGCAATCCTGCGCCAGTATTGGGAGAATCTGGAAGTGGGGAAGGACCGCCATGGGAACCCTTACAGGGATCAGTCCAAGATACCCCCCGAAATCCAGACCCTCGTGGTGTCGTTCGACAAGAAAGGCAACCCCGTGTGCAACGTGGATTTGGCGAAGTACGGGCTGACCATGCCCGAAATCGACGTGCCGAACAGGCCCAAGGGGAAGGGAAAATTAGGAATTAAGAATCAGGGATTAGGAATGGGAGATGAGAAATCACGGATGCGCCGCCTCTGGCCCTACGCCCTCGCCACCGCGCTCACCGCCCTCGCCACCCTCCTCCTCGCCCGCAGGAGGCGGCGGTGACGCCGGGAGCGCAAGGCTTCCGCCTTGCAACGCTTAGCTTATTATGCAGGGCGGAAGCCCTGCGCTCCCGGCATTGTGCTTCCGCCACGCCCTTGGGGCAGGCGGGCAAGATGTGCGCGGACGGCATAAACCGCAATAAACTGAAATGAGTGGAATCATGAAAAAAACCGCGTTAATAATGATAAGCATGATGACCCTGTGCGCCCACAGTACGACAGTGGAAGAAGAGATTGACGGTAAGTCTATTGAAGAGTTGTGCAAAATGCTTGAAGAGAAATTCGACGATCCAGGGACGGTGTATTTCATCATGCGGAGATTCTATTTAGGCGACGGGCGTAATATCGCCTCCTGCGGCAATCAAGAAGCACTCGGCTGGGCGCGAAGAGCGATGAGAGAGAAACCCAAGGAGTACGGTGAGGCCGGTAGGTATCTGGCATTGAAAGGGGATACGCGGGATATTGACATACTGCCGCCGGGGCAGGAGAGGCGCATATTAGAGGCGCGGGTGGCGGGGACGAATCTTGTCAGCCATCCGTCTTTCGAGTTCCTGACGTTTCGGAACCTCCCGGCACGGTTCACTTTTTTTCCATCCGTCGCGAACACAGGGCCACAGGCCCTTTACGCCGAGGCAATTCTGCGCCAGTGCTGGAAGAATCTGGAAGTGGAGACCCGTGTTTTGGCGGACGGGAGTTCGCGTCCTTTTAAGGACTTGTCCAAAATCCCCCCCGAACTCCTGACCCTCGTGGTGTGGTTCGACGACGGCGGCAACCCCGTGTGCAACGTGGATTTGGCGAAATACGGCCTGACCATGCCCGATCTCGACGTGCCGAACAGGCCCAAGGGGAAGGAGAAATTAGGAATTAGAAATGAGGAATTAGGAATGGGGGATGAGAAATCAGCGACGCGCCGCCTCTGGCCCTACGCCCTCATCATCCCCGCCGCCCTCGCCGCCCTCTTCCTCACCCGCAGGAGGCGGCGATGATGCCGGGAGCGCAAGGCTTCCGCCTTGCAACGCATAGCTTATTATGCAGGGCGGAAGCCCTGCGCTCCCGGCACGCCCGCCCTTGGGACAGGCGGGCAAGATGCGTAAAGGCGGCATAATGCGCAACAAGCTGAAATGAGGTGAAAGCATGAGAAAATTACTGATGATGGCAGCTATGGCGGTCCTGTGCGCTTGCGGGATCGCGCAGGAGGAAGCGGCAGGGGCAGCCGCCCGTGAGCCCTCCATTGAAGAGTTGTGCAAAATCCTTGAGGAGAAATTCGATGACCCGGGCGCGGTGGATTTCATCATGGGGAGGTTCTGTTTCCTTGACGGGCGCGACTTGACTTCCTACGGGAATCAGGAGGCCCTCGGCTGGGCGCGGAAGGTGGTGAGCAGCGGAGACAAACGGTTTAACATGCACCCCGCGCGCGAGTACCTGATGAGGAAAGGCGGCGCGGGAGACCTTGACATAATAGGTTCTTCCGGCTTTGGCTCGGTGCTGGCAAAACGGGTGGCAGGCGTCAATGTCATCAATTATCATCCGTTCCTTACTTTTCACGAACCACACTGGCTCGGCTGCATCCCCTCCGTCACCAACACGGGGCCGCAGGGGGGTTACGTGGCGGATATCCTGCGCCAGTACTGGGAGAATATGGAAGCGGAGACCCGTGTTTTGGGCGACGGGATTCCGCGCCCTTTCAAGGACAAGTCCAAGATACCCCACGAACTCCAGACCCTTGTGGTGTGGTTCGACGATGACGGCAACCCCGTGTGCAACGTGGATCTGGCGAAGCACGGCCTGACCATGCCCGAAATCGACGTGCCGAACCGCCCCAAGGGGAAGGAGAAATTAGGAATTAGAAATGAGGAATTAGGAATGGGGGATGAGAAATCAGCGACGCGCCGCCTCTGGCCCTACGCCCTCATCATCCCCGCCGCCCTCACCGCCCTCGCCACCCTCCTCCTCACCCGCAGGAGGCGGCGGTGACTGCGCCGCCATGCCGGGAGCGCAAGGCTTCCGCCTTGCAACGCTTAGCTTATTATGCAAGGCGGAAGCCCTGCGCTCCCGGCATCGCGCTCCCGGCATGGCGCTTCCGCCATGTCCTTGTGACAACATCAATTTAAATGACTATATGTCTGTCCGTTTCGAGGGCGTGATGCCTGTAGGGAGTTGGGCGGTAGGTTCCTGCGAACCGGGTGTCTGGGCGCGTGTGGGCGGGGGCGCGTTCCCTTGTGTCCGTTGTGCAAAAAAAATCTGCGCACTGAAACGCCATGCCGAAGCCCAAAAAAACTGAAACTTGTGCTTGCGTCCGCTGCGGGGGGTTTGGTATCGTATATCCCCAATCGCGCGGGCTGCCGGGTGGCAAGCCTTGTGCGGAAGCGAGAACGGCGGGGCGTCAGGCGCCGCGCCGTGAAAGCGGATTAACCCGGTGCGGCGGCAGGGAGACTGCCGTGGGTGCATCACGTTAAGAAGGACTATACATGGAAATGCCTGTCTCGAGCCTCACAGGGCTCACGCTGCAGGACCTGCTGGACGCGGGCCTGCATTTCGGTCACCAGACCAAACGCTGGAACCCCAAGATGAAGCGCTACATCTTTGACAAGCGCAACGGTATCCACATCATCGACCTGACCCAGACGGTCACCCTCCTCGACGACGCGGCCGCGTTCCTGCGCGACGTCGCGCTGAGCGGGCGGAAAATCCTTTTCGTGGCGACCAAGAAGCAGGCGCAGGAGGTCGTGAAGGACGCGGCCGTCTCGTGCGGCCAGTACCACATGACGGAGCGCTGGCTGGGCGGCACGCTCACGAACAACCAGACCATCCGCCGCAGTGTCAAGCGTATGCGCCAGATCGAAGCCATGGGGCGCAACAACAACGGCGTGCTGTCCGTCCACAAGAAGGAGGCGTCGAGCCTCCGCCGCGAGCTGGACAAGCTGCAGAAGAACCTCGGCGGCATCGCGGACATGGAGAGCAAGCCGGGCGCGATGTTCGTCGTTGACATCTGCCGCGAGCAGAACGCGGTGGCGGAGGCCTTGCGCCTGAAGATCCCGATCGTGGCGATCGTTGACACGAACGCTGACCCTGACGCGATCGAATACATCATCCCGGGCAACGATGACGCGGTGCGCGGGATCAAGATGATTGCCGATGCGTTCGCGAAGGTCATCAAGGAGGCGGGCGAGGAGTATTCGCGCGTCGCATCCGAACGCCAGCGCCAGCGTGACGCGGAGCAGGCGCAGCAGGACGCGCAGGAACGCGCCACGCGCAAGCCGCGCATCGGCGAAACTTCGGATGAGGCCGAGCGCCGCGCGAAGGCGAAGCTGACCGAGACGCGCAAGCGCGCCGCCAAGGCCGCCAAGGCCGCGGTCGAGGCGAAGGTCACTTCGTTCGAGGCCGCCCCCGCAGACGAAGCTCTGGAGGAGGAGGCGCCAGCCGCCGAGATCCCGGCGGTTGAAGCGCCGGCGGCCGAAGCCCCTGTGGCGGATGACACGCCCGTGACCGAATAACCCATCACAATCTTAAAGGAGTATCACAATGGCTGAGATTTCAGTTGCGATGATCAATGACCTCCGTCAGCGCACCAACGCGGGCATGATGGACTGTAAGAAGGCCCTCATCGACACGCAGGGCGACATGGACGCGGCGATCAAAATCCTGCGCGAGAAAGGTCTCGCGATTCAGGTCAAGCGTGCGGACAAGGAGTCCAAGGAAGGCATCATCCGGGCCGTCGCCTCGGCGGATGCCAAGACGATGGCCATGGCCGAGGTCAACACGGAGACGGACTTCGTCGCGAAGACCGACAACTTCAAGAACTTCGTCAGCGCCGTCACGCAGAAGGTGCTGGAGATCGGCGAGGACCTCGGCGAGAGCATGAAGGAGGCGCTGATGACCATCGTCTCGCAGACGGGCGAGAACGTCAAGATCCGCCGCACCGCGCGTTTCATGCAGGACGGCACGGGGAAGCTGGAGTCCTACATCCACATGGGCGGCAAGGTCGGCGTGTTGGTCGAGGTCGGCTGCGGCAAGGCCGAGACCGTTGACCACGCGGCGTTCGCCGAGCTGGTGCATGACCTCGCGCTCCAGATCGCCGCCGCCGCGCCGCGCTACCTCGTCCCCGAGGAAGTCCCGGCCGATGTCGTCGAGGGCGAGAAGGACATCTACCGCAATCAGGTTCAGGGCAAGCCCGAGAACATTGTGGAGAACATCCTCAAGGGCAAAATCCAGAAGTTCTATTCGGACGTGTGCCTGATCCACCAGCCGTTCGTCAAGGAGCCCAAGCAGAGCATCACGGACATCGTGCAGGCCTGCGCCAAGGCCACCGGCGACACCGTGACCATCAAGCGCTTCGTCCGCTTCCAGTTAGGCGCGGCGTAAGGGAGGGCGCAGGTGTCTAGCCCTGAAAGGGCGGTATCTCCAAGCGTAGGGCAACGCCCTACGCTTGGGTGCCGCCAAAACACCAAGTTTTGGATTGCGCCCCTACAGGGCTTGGTATTCTTTTGACCGCTAACGTAGGGCGTTGCCCTACGCTATTGATTGCCGCCCCTTTGGGGCTAAAACCATGCTAGCAACTAGAAACTAAAAACTAGAAACTTCCCCCCCATGAACATCGAACACCGTTTCCGCGCGCTCATCCCCGAGGCCCGCCGCATCGTGGTCAAGATCGGCACGCGCGTCATCGCGCAGAAAACCGGCCGTCCCGATATGCGCCAGCTGAAAAATCTGGTCACGCAAATCGCGAGTCTGCACCAGCGGGGCTACGAGGTGCTGATGGTCTCCTCCGGCGCGGTCGGCGCGGGCGTCGAAGCGCTCGGCATGAAGCAGCGCCCCACGACCGTCCCTGACCTCCAGATGTGCGCGGCCGTCGGGCAGGCCCGCCTGATGGCGCACTATCAAGAGCTGTTCGGTGCGCAGGACATTTTAATCGGGCAGATACTGCTCACGCACTCCGACTTCCAGCACCGCATCCGTTACGCGAACGCCAAGCGCACCATGGAGCACATGATCCGCCAAGGCGTCATCCCCATCATCAACGAGAACGATGCCGTCGCGGACGAGGAGATCAAGGCAGGTCTCTCGCTGGGCGACAACGACTACCTCGCCGCACTGGTCGTGAAGCTCGTCCGCGCGGACATCCTCGTCATCCTCAGCACTGCCGACGGCGTGCTGGACGCCAACGGCCGCCGCGTGCCGTGCATCGACAACATCGCCGACGCGCGCAAGCTGGTCAACGCCGAGAAAAGCAGCCCCCTCTCCAAGGGCGGCATGGACTCCAAGCTCTCCGCCGCGCAGATCGCCATGAAGGCCGGTTGCGGCGTGGTCATCGCCGGCGGCCGCAAACAGAACGTCCTCACCAACACCATGGCCGGAAAAGACATCGGGACACTCCTGTTGAGCAATGTGCTGTGAGGCAGTTTCTAGTTTTTAGTTTCTAGTTTTTAGTTTTTAGTTTCTAGTTTGCCAATCCTGTCAATCCTATCAATCCTGTTAATCCTGTCAAAAAAACGCAACCTGTCAATTTCTAGTTTTTAGTTTCTAGTTTTTAGTTTCTAGTTTGCCAATCCTGTCAATCCTGTCAATCCTGTTAATCCTGTCAAAAAAACGCAACCTGTCAATTTCTAGTTTTTAGTTTCTAGTTTCTAGTTTTTAGTTTGCCAATCCTGTCAATCCTATCAATCCTGTTAATCCTGTCAAAAAAACGCAACCTGTCAATCTTATCAATCCTGTCAAAAGAGAGAGAAGCCATGACCCTCCACGAAACCATCCGCAAAATCGGCGACAAGGCGCAGGCCGCCTCGCGCAAGCTCGCCACCCGCTCGACCGCGAAGAAGAACGCCATCCTCAACGCCATGGCCGACGCGCTCGACGCACAACGCGCCGACATCAAACGCGCGAACGACATGGACATCGCCGCCGCCAAGGCCTCCGGTATGGCGACCGCCATGGTTGACCGCCTCACGCTCACGGACGCGCGGATGGACGCAATGATCCAAGGCGTGCGCGACGTCGCCGCGCTCCCTGACCCCGTTGGAAAAAAACTCTGGAAGCGCACACGCCCCAACGGGCTGGTCATCGAGAAGAAGCGCGTCCCCATCGGCGTCATCGGCATCATCTACGAGTCGCGCCCGAACGTCACGGCGGACGCGGCCGTACTGTGCATCAAGACCTCCAACGCCGTCATCCTGCGCGGCGGCAAGGAGGCCATCCACTCGAACCTCGCCATCGTGAAGGCGTTGCAGGAGGGCGGTGAACGCGCGGGGATGCCCAAGCACGCCGTCCAGCTCATCGAGACGACCGACCGCGAGGCCGTGCGCCTGCTCGTGCAGATGGACGACCGCCTCGACGTGGTGATCCCGCGCGGCGGCGAATCGCTCATCCGCGCCGTCGTCGAACATTCGCGCGTCCCCGTGCTGAAACACTACAAGGGCGTGTGTCACGTGTTCGTGGATGCCGCCGCCGACCGCGACAACGCGCTCGCCATCATCGAGAACGCCAAGTGCCAGCGCCCGAGTGTGTGCAACGCCATGGAGACGCTTCTCGTGCACCGCGACACCGCCAGCGCGTTCCTGCCGCAGGTCGCCGCATTCGCCGCACGGCGCGGCGTGACCCTGCACGGCTGCAAAGAGACCTGCGCGATTGTGCCGGGCTGTGTACCCGCCACGGCGGACAGCTGGACCACGGAATACCTCACGCTCGATCTGTCCGTGCGCGTCGTGAAAGACGTGAAAGCCGCCATCGCGCACATCAACGCCTACGGCTCGCACCACTCCGACGCGATCGTCACGGCGGACAAGCGCAACGCCAAGCGTTTCCTCAAAGAGGTGGACTCTGCCGCCGTCTATGTCAACGCCTCCACGCGCTTCACCGACGGCGCCGAGTTCGGCATGGGCGCGGAGATGGGCATCAGCACCGACAAGCTCCACGCCCGCGGCCCCGTCGGCCTCGAAGAGCTCACCTCCTACAAGTACGTCATCACCGGTGACGGTCAGGTGCGCTGAACGCCCTCTAACGTTGTGATTCATAAGGAAGCCCTTGCCCGCACCACCTTGGGCAACGGCAGGGATGCCGTTGTTACTAAAACCCCTTTGTGTTTGACAGGTTTGGGCGATAAGAGTATGCTTTCTTCTTTTGCGGGTGTTGTGCTAAGGAGGAAAAATGAAGAGACTTGTTTTGCTGGGTATGGCCGCGTGGGCGTGTGCCGCATCGGCGCAGATGGAGATGCGCGTCAAGCCGTTCGTGCAGGTCGTGGGGGACGGTCAGATCGGTGTCTCTTGGCTGGTCACGTCCAATGCGTTCGGGAGCGTGAAGTGGAAGCAGCAGGGCGACGCGTGGGCGGAGGCGTATTATGCCGCTGACGGTCTGCGCGAGGCCAACGCGCCCGTCCAGCGCGCGCGCATCGCGGGCTACAACCCGGCGCTGCCGCTGATGCTCGAGGCGGCCTCGTCCGAGATACGCTCGTTCAAGGTCTATCGCGCACCGGAGTATGGCACGGCGGTGACCAACCGCCCGCCGCAGGTAGCCGCGCTGATGAGCGCGGAGGGTGACACGTCCTTCGCGGTGTTCACGGACTGCCACAGCCGCACGAACTGCATCACGGAGATGCTGCCGAAGCTCGGCGAAGGGTTGCGCTTCGTCGTTCTGAACGGCGACAACCTCAACGACCCGCCCACGGAGCAGGCGGCCATCGACGGTCTGTTCGCGCCGATGGCGTGGCTCACGGAGCAGGGTCTGGCGACGCTGTTCCTGCGCGGCAACCACGAGACGCGCGGCGCGTTCGCGCGGGACCTGAAACGTTACCTCGTGCTGCCGGACAACAAATATTACGGCGCGATGACGCTCGGCAAATTGCGCCTCATCTGGCTCGACTGCGGCGAGGACAAAGTGGACGGCCACAAGGAGTATTACGGCCTGAACGATTTCGCGCCATATATGCAGGCGCAGCTGGAATGGCTCAAACGCGAGCTCGCGGGCGAGGCTTTCAGGCAAGCGGCGTGGCGCATCGTCATCACGCACATCCCGCCCGAGTGGAACAGCGAGGAGGCTGCGAAGTGGGAGGGTACGGTGCGGATGAACACGCAGTTCGCGCCGCTGCTCAGCAAGGCGGGCGTCACGGCGATGATCTGCGGCCACACGCACAAGCCGGCACGGTTGCCGCCGTCCGAAAAGGAGGGTTTCGGTTTCAGCGGCCCTGTCTTTATCGGCGGCTGCTGGCCCACCGAGAAACAGGTCGTCACGCGCGTGGACGTGCAGGGCGGCCAGCTGAAAATCACGATGATCAAACCCGACGGGAGCGTCTTCGCGGAACAGGCGTGGCCGGAGAAATAGCCGGTTGACGTTCCCGCCCCGTTGGGGTTATACTGTTACGCATAAAAGGAGGAGTTCAAATGCAAACACCGAAGCATGAATGCCATTGTTGCCCGCAGTGTTCCGAGGAGCCGGTCTCGGACGCGCAGCTAGAAATGTCCCGGCGCCAGTTCGTCGCCATGGGCGGCGTGCTGCTGGGGGGGCTCACGCTGGCGGGCCTGCGGGGCAGCGCGTTCGCCGCTGAGGCGGATGCGCAGGCCCTCGGGCCGAAGCCGCGCAAGCCGCTGATCGTCAAGCCCGTCCTCGTGCATGACCTGCCCCAGCGGCGGGAGAAATCCTCGTGGCGCAACTGGGGCGGCATCGAGACGCAGGAGCAGGCCGCGGAGGAGGTCGCGCGGATCAAGGGCGAGCTGGCCGCGCTCAAGGCCAAGGCGGATTACCCCATCGAGTTCTTCGACGTTTCGACGGCGACGGACATCGGCCAGATGAACGGGAACGCGGACATCGCCGCGTGTGACACGATCCTGCTCTACGGCGCGGGTCACAACATCAACGGCGTGCAGAACTTCGGCAAGGACGTCATCATCTTCCAGCGGTGGAAGAGCGGGCCGGTCTATCTCCAGTACGAGATCGTCAGCCCGCGCTTCCTGCGCCAGCACACGGATGTGTCCGCAATCCCGGGCATCAGGGATGAGGATGTGGTCACGGACAAGGTCGAGGACCTTGACTGGCGCTTCCGTGCGCTCTGCGGGTTGAAGAACACAATCGGCTCAAAGATCGTCACCATCGGCGGGGCCGCGGCGTGGTCGCAGCCGCCCGGCGTGTCCGTGCCAGAGCTGGTCAAGAAGGTGTGGAAGTTCGAGTATCACGATGTCAACTACGATGATCTGGGCAAGCTGATCACCGAGGCCCGCGCCGACGGGGCGGTCATGGCGCGGGCGCGGCAACGCGCTGAGGCGTACCTCAAAATACCGGGGACGAAGCTGGAGACGACGATGGATTTCTTCGTCAACAACTTCGTGCTGGACGAGGTTTTCAGGATGCTGATGCGGCAGGTCGGCACGGACATGATCACGGTCAACTCGTGCATGGGTACCATCATGGGGCAGGCGCAGACCAGCGCGTGCATGACGCTGTGCATCCTCAACGACGACGGCTACCGCGCGTTCTGCGAGTCCGACTTCGTGGTGATCCCCAGCGGCGTGCTGCTGGGCAACATCTGCGGCAAGCCCGTGTTCCTCAACGACCCGACCTACCCGCACGACCACATCATCACGCTCGCGCACTGCACGGGCCCGCGCAGGATGGACGGCAAGAACTACGACCCCGTCCGCATCGTCACGCACTTCGAGTCCGACTACGGCGCCGCGCCGCACGTCGAAGTCCCCCTCGGGACGGTGACGACGAACATCGCGCCGGACTTCGCGTCGCAGCGCTGGGTCGGCGTCAAGGGCACCATCTGCGACGTCCCCTTCCGCCCGATCTGCCGCACGCAATTCGACATTCAGTATGAGTGCTCGGACAAGCTCCTCGCGGAGCGGATGCCGGGCTTCCACTGGATGACCTGCTACGGCGACTACCGCAAGGAACTCGGCTACGCCCTCCGCCGCGTCGGCATCCAATGGGACAACCTCGACGAGGTGCCGACCAAGGAGATGGCCTGACGTGACGGGGCCCCGCCTGGAGATACGTTGCTCGGGGTGCGGCGAGGTGACGCTTGTCCGCACGGAGGCGGTGTACGAGGGCTTCACGCGAATCGGTGAGGCGTACATCTGCACGTCGTGCGGCAAGCGTTACGCGTCGGCGGAGGAGACGCCGTTTGCGGCGGCCGACAAGAAACCGCAGGTCTTTACGGAGGCGGACAGGGAGGTCGCGCTGACGGTGTTTGACGCGGACGAGCGGCAGCACTGTTGCGGCTGGTGCAAGCACATGGTGCTAAACCCCTTCGGCCAGCGTTGCGGTGTGTCGAACCGCTTCACGGAGGCGACGGATATTTGCGAACACTTTGAGAAGCAAGGTTCTAGCACTAGCAACTAGAAACTAGTAACTAGCAACTAAAAACTAAAAACTAGAAACTAGCAACTAGCAACTGGCAACTAAAAACTAGCAACTAAAAACTAAAAACTAGAAACCCCCCCCCCCCCCATGTCCCC
>Ga0082212_10008813_pt1 | contig 13109 bp, 14 predicted proteins | sample TergutNt197P3_FD_71548 | JGI IMG/M metagenome (GOLD analysis project Ga0082212, IMG submission 71548) | Neocapritermes taracua P3 segment gut microbial communities from Petit-Saut dam, French Guiana - Nt197 P3 | ecosystem: Host-associated > Arthropoda: Insects > Digestive system > Gut ... | reverse complement strand
CTATCCGCCTGGGTGTATTGCCAGCCAACGATTTCTTCTTTTATTAATTTTTGTGTTCCGCCCCGTACTATTCCCGCAAAATTTACAACTCTTGCATTCCCTTGCAGGCGTAAAATGGAAGTGATTGAAACGAATCCGATTGACATAATAATTACAATGAGAATTGCCAGTATCATGTATTCCCGTTTCTTCCATGTTATCTTCATAGCCATGTAAGTATATCACAAAAACGCTGATACGACAACGGTTATAAATCTATTGTTTTTCCCACGTCTCAGAACCTGGGGATCTTGTATAAGTCCCTATTCCTTCTTCTTGATACTTTTCCCATACATCTCCAATATTAGCAAATGGATAATATTCTGTAGAAATAGTATCATTATTAAAAGTAACGCTGGTAAGACCGGAGCAATTCATAAAAGCATATCGCCCAATGAAGGTTACGCTGCCAGGTATAGTTATTTCGGTGAGATTTTCTTGTCAATCATTTTCCGGTAAATTTTTCAACCGCCGCCCAACTATTGATGATTGCAGCAATGGCCCCATTGTGCCCCCTTGTAAGTTTCATTCGTAAATAGTAGAATCCTTACAATGAGCCGAAAAATAGACTCTTTGGATAAAACAACGCCCAAACCAAATTGAGGAGAAATCCTATGAAGAAGCATTTTATAATAGTGCTGGCTGTTATTGCCCTATGTGTGGGCTGTGATAACGGCAATGATACTCATAACCACGATAGTGGCATATGGCGAACCGTATTGGAACCTGATTGTGAAACAACAGGCACGAAAGAATTGCACTGTAACAGTTGCAACGAAGTTTTTGACACAGACACCATAGCCGCACTCGGGCATAACTACCCCGAATGGACAGCCCCCACCTGCGAAACAGCAGGAAACGATACACGAGTATGCACTCGTACCGGCTGTGGACATGAAGACATACGTTCAACAGGTTTTGCCGTGCTCGAACACAGTTTTGAAAACGGTATTTGCACCGTCTGCGATTTCATGCAGTATGACATCGGCGACACCGGTCCTGCTGGTGGCATTATTTTTTATGTAAGCGCAACAGGTTTTACCTTATACGACACTGATCCCGCTAAAGACAAAACGGTATATTATCTTGAAGCAGCCTTTGCTCGTGAAACATATTTGTCCCAATGGGGGGATAATTCTGAATTAATAGACGGAGTAAGTACTCTTACATCGGCTGGAGCGTTATCCGTTATCGGGCAGACTATAGGGTACGGCAAAAAGGATACCCAAATCATAGCAGCCCACATGGACGGAAAAGGAATAATACCATATGTCGCGGCGCAAGTATGTGCTAACAAGAGTGTAACTGTAGATGGAACCGTATTTGACGATTGGTTTCTTCCCAGTATACATGAACTGATGGAACTCATCACCCAAAAAAAGTATTTTAATAATATGTTAGGCGAATACTGGTCATCGTCTCAGTACCCTGTCAGCGCCGCATGGCTCATGAGTACTGGTGGTACTCCTCACCCCGTCTCCAAGAATTCCCTCTCGTACTATGTTCATGCGGTGCGGGCTTTTTAGGCAATCACATCAGTCTGGACAAAAAATCCGGTTAACCGTTTGTTATGTGCCGTGGGTTATTTTAGACTCTTAATAAAACTTCTTCTTTGATTTTATTAATCTTTTTTTTGGGAAATGTTTTTATTTCCAATCCCATTCCAAGATTATTTAAGTATTCAATTAACGTTGAAATTCTTATGTCCTTCCGTTTTTCAAGCCGCGAAATTGATGTTTGGCTAAAATTATCAAATTCATCCTGTTTTACTCCAAGTTTTTCCCTTAGTTGACCAAGTCTTATGGTCAATATTTCCTGTTCCGCCATCATTCTTGAACGTGCCACCGATTCAGGGGTCATTTTTGACTCCATCATTTTTATTGCATCACGCATCTTTTCCCTCCATAATTTCAGGATATTTCTCTATTATTTTTTCAGCCAGATCAATTAGTTTGTCATAAAAAGGCCCTTCATTTTTTCCCTTCTTATTTCCGCCAATCAGTAACCACCCGTTACGGCTTTTATCAAAACAAAATAATATTCTAAAAACAGTGTTCTTATATTTAATTCGCAATTCCTTTAGATTATTATGTTTTGAACCATGTATTGTATCGACATAAGGTCTGCCCAGATGAGGCCCAAATTCAGAAAGCAATAAAATTTTTGCATTAATTGCCATTTTATTTTCTTCCTCTTGTGCAGAAAACCAGTCTTCATACTCTTGGGTATACCCAATTGATCACATTAACTATTATATGCACTATAATACATATAATGTCAAGAGTTATATTTAGATACATTTTGAAAAGAATTGTTTTTTAATATGTCCAGAAATGTATACTTTTTATACATTTTTATATATTTGTCTCATGTCGCCTAACCATTAGTGATTACAGCAATAATCTCCGCGTTCTTTGCGCCTTTGCGTGAAAATTTCTTAAAGTTTTACCCGCCGGGCTTGCGCAGTTTGGGCAGGTTGGCGGCGGCGTCCCACTCTGAAAGTATAACACAATACAGTGCTGCCATATATGGACGGAATGTTTGTTTTGCTTTATTCGCAGCAAGAAATTTGAGACTAGGTTCCTTCAAGTGAAACCTGACCCGCTGTTTAGCGAAGCCAGTGGTGACGGCAGAGTCACTCTCGGCTTTTTGCTGGCTGCGCAACATTTGCACAGCCTTGTATGATATGATATACTTCCCCCCAAGGAGCGCTCATGAAAACTTCAATGCTTCGTTGTTCCCAAACATTCTTTGCCGTGTTGGCGGCGCTTTGTGGTGTGCTGATATGTTCCTGCGATTTCCCGCCCTGGTTTAAGGAAGGAACCGGTACCGTGGAGATTATCCTGCCGGGGGGGGGCGCAAGGTCTGCGGCGCGGGCGATTCAAATAGACGATATAATAAATCAAATGATAGCGGACAATACTAGTGGCATTACTTTATCGTACTCACTTGAGTTTACCGGTCCGGGCGGAATACGTTTTTCAGAAGGCGCAAGCCATGGTAAGGCGATTCAGGCGGAGCTTATTGCCGGCGAATGGCACGTCTCGGTAACAGCTTCTTGGAAATATACAGATCCTTATTTCCTCCTTGCGGGTGCGGGAAACGAGACATTCATCGTACAAGCGGGGCAGAAGAATACGGTGTACCTCGAAGTGAATCCGGTCCCAGATTTTCTTGACCATATTTTATCACCGAATATTGATATACTGGGTTATGATGGAATATGTGTACTAGGCGAAACTACCACCCTTGCGGTAGATGTAACAATGTATCAAAATGGGAGCGACTATGCCGATCCTGCGACCTTGAGCTATCAGTGGTACCGCAACACAGTAAACAGTAATGAGGGAGGGACCGCGATTCCCGGAGCAACAACCGAAACGTATACAACTCCCGTACTAGATACCGAAGGAATTTATTACTATTATGTGGAAGTTGTCGATAAACGCCTGGAAACCGAAGCTGCCTTTAAGAAAGCCAGCGAGGTAATGGCCGTGCTGGTCTCGCAATATTATGTTGGCGCTTCCGGCGAGGCGGGAGGTATTGTTTTTTACGCCGATCCGAACGGATTTATGTCCAATGGTATTATATGTCACTTTTTGGAAGTCGCGCCTGAAGATTGGAATGGAAGCACACCGGATCCGACCGCTCAATGGGGTTTGTATGGAATTTATGCAGGTATATACGGAACCTCCATTGGGGACGGTTACGCCAATACTCAGGATCTGATTGCACAATTGAATGGCTACGGTGAAACGGGAATGGCCGCGCAGCTTGTTGATGACTATAACAGCACCACCCCGGGAGGCAAGGATGACTGGTTCCTTCCCAGCTTTGATGAGTTGAGAGCCTTGTGTACTTCAGGCATTGATGTGGGGATGATGGAAAGTCCCCCTCCCCCACCTTATGTTTATTATAATTACTGGTCTTCCACTGAAAGAGACTATTATTTTGCCGCATATTTCTATGTCAATGGTGATAGTGTTAATTGGCAAGGTCAGTTCAAGAATGCCTCCTCTTACGTCCGGCCTATCCGGGCATTTTAATAAGGATGATATAATGAAACACCTTCATTGCTTGCTTGTGTTCGTCCTGTTGCTGGTTCCCCTCGCGGCGGGCAATGCCCAAAGCGCGCAGGATACGGAACAACTCCTGGAAACTACGGAAATAACGTATACCCAGGCCGCGTTGTATACCCTCGCCCTCGTTCTGGATAATCCGCCGGAAGACGGCGAAGGGGCATTCGCACTTGCCCGCGAAAAAGGCTGGCTGCCCAAACAGGCGGAAGGCGGCGGCAGTGTTACCCTGGGTGGGCTTTCCCTGTTGGTCATGAAAGCCTTCGATCTTCAGGGCGGCCTGTTCTACCGGTTGTTCGGCAGCAGCCGGTACGCATACCGCGAAATGACCCGGCGGCGCTTTATCGAAGGCCGCGCGTACTCTAACCTCAAGGTTTCCGGGGAACGGTTCCTTGCGATTCTGGCGAACGTGCTTGCCGCCGAGGGGGGGCAGCTATGAAACGCCTGCTGTTCCTTGTTCTGGCTGTGGCTGCGCCATTGTGTTTTGCCCAGGATTTCGGCATCATTCTGGATCAAAAGCTGGTGTTGGGCGAAGGGGAACTTTTTCCCGGCAAGGCGCAATACGCCGCCTCGCTAATACCCTGGATTGCCGCTCCCCTGGGGAAAAACGCCGACCTGTACCTGTCGGGGGGCATCACCGCCCTGTACGAAAATGAGGATTTTAATGTTCTGCCCGAAGTACACCGTTTTGAATTGATCCTGAATTTTTCCCCCGATCTGCGCCTTGAAATTGGCCGCGTTCCGTTTCAGGCCGGCCTTTCCTGGATCATGGCGGGTCTTTTTGACGGCGCGCAGGTTGGCCTGAACATCGGCGGCGGCCGGCTAACCGGCGGCGCTTTGTTTACCGGGCTGCTCTACAAAAAGACTGCGGCAATTTACATGAGCCTGAAGGATCGATGGGAGTATTACGACAATGAATTGTACTTCGCCTCAAACCGTTTTGTTACCGGGGCCAACTGGGAAAAAAACAGTCTGTTCAATACCGGCCTTTCTCTTTCCGCGAGCGCCCTGTTCCAGTTTGATCTGAACGATGATGCATACGACCGCATCAATTCCCAGTACCTTGGGGCAAAAATCGGCGCGCCCCTTGGTAATATGTTCCACGCCGAACTGGGCGCGGCGGCAGAGTTGGCGCAGGAAACGGGAATCGATCCTTACATCGCTTTTGCCGGTTCCGCCGCCCTGCAGTGGATGCTTCCCACCGCCATGCACGACATGCTAACACTTGGCGGCCGCTTTTCCTCGGGAGCCTGGAACGATACGATAGGCCCCTTTATTCCGATCACCGCCGAGGCGCAGGGGAAGGTATTAAAGCCCATGCTTTCGGGAATAGCCATTGCACAGGCCGATTATACCGCACGGGTTCACCAAACACTGTCGGGAACCCTGTCTGCCGCCTATTATTTCAGGACAGACAGATTCACCTATACACTTAATAACGAGGACATGGAATCGGACTCGCCCCTTCTGGGAGCCGAAATCTATCTCGGTCTGGGGTGGCTGCCCTTTTCGGATCTGTTGTTAAGCGCGGGCGGCGGCGTGTTTCTTCCCCAGGCGGGGAAAGTGTTTAAGGACGGCACGGGCGTTATGTACCGTGTTGATGTAACGGCAAGTATTTCATTGTAGGGACAGGATCATGAAAAAAATATTTGTGGGTATTGTGCTTTTCGCCGCGGCGTGGGCGGTCTTTGGACAGGATGTCGAGGCGCGGTTTTTGGAAATAAACGGCACGGTAGAAGTAAAGGAAGCCGATTCCGCCGAATGGATACGGGCGGAGCCGGGCAGTCCTGTTAACAGCAATACAACCATTTCCACGGGGATAAAAAGCGGCGCGGTAATCTCCCTGGGCAGTTCTACGCTTACCATCACCCAGTTAACCATGCTGACACTGGAACAACTGGTACGGCGGAGCGATTCGGAAGATGTCTCCCTGTACCTGCGAACCGGAAGAGTGCGCGCCGATGTAACTCCTCCCGCCGGACTGGAAATTGATTTCAGCCTGCGCTCGCCCACAACCACCGCCTCGGTGCGGGGAACGTCTTTTGAATTCGACGGCAGGCGCCTGTGGGTAGAAAGCGGGCGTGTTTCGCTGGGCGCCGAAAACGGGCAAAGGGTTTTTGTGCGCGCCGGGCAGCAGAGCTATGTTCATGAAACCCGCCAGCAGCGGATAGTGCCGCCCTTTGAGGCCGAAGACGAACTTTTGCGCCCGGATATTCTGGAACTTACCAGCACAAAAACCGGGGTGGAGTCGCCGGAATACGGCGGAAAACTTACAATAGAATTCATGTCCAGCTGGTGGTACCGGTAGCAAAACACACAAACCGATGACCTCACGAAAAACGTCACTATTCATTGCTCTCGCCTCGGTTCTGTTGTTCTCGCTGTTGTACCTCGCGCCTCTCTTCACGCTGCTTGAAAATAAAATGTACGATGTTTTTCTTCGCCTGTGTCCCCAAACCCGGCGGGCTTCCAATATTGTTTTTCTGGATGTTGACGATGCGGCGATTGCCAGGGTGGGCGTATTTCCCTGGCCGCGCTCGGTCATGGCCGAAGGCCTGCTGCGGCTTAAGGAGTACAATGCCCAGTTGGCTGTTTTTGATATTGAATACATCGACAAAAGCCCCACCCATGTGGACGAGGTGTATCTAAGGAGCGGCCTCGCGCAGAATTACCGGCTGCGTTTTTCCAATATCGGAACTACGATGACCGATATTTTGAACGCGGTAAGCAGCGGACGCATTCCGCGCGAAAGAGTCTCGTCCTATGTTGACGCGGTGCTGGAGCTAATCGGCGAAGAACAGGACGCCCTGCTGTTAGATGTAATGAAGATTACGAGGGATGACGACCTTTTTCTTTCGCAGGCCGCCGCTCTTTTTGGCAAAACCTGGGGAACTTTGAATATACAGGGCAAGCCCCTTTCCGGCGAGCAGGCAGGGCGGCGGGCCGTCGCGGAACGGCGCTTTTCATACCCGGTGGATTATCACGGCGGGTTGTCGAACAAGTCCAACGTTGACATTCTGCCGCCCATCCCCCTGTTTACCGATGCCGTACAGGGCGCGGGGTTTACCAACATAACCGTTGACGGCGACGGCGTGCGGCGCAGGTTATTCCTCGCTCAGGAAGTGCAGGGACATTGGTATCTGCAGCTTGCCTTTGCGCCGGTCATGGATCTGTGGGGGAGGCCCACGATAAGCCTGGAAAAACGCCGCCTGGTCATTGAAAGGCCGGAGGGAAAAACGGTTATTCCCCTTGACGCCGACGGAGCCATGCTGCTGGACTGGCCTCCTGAGTTGTATGTGGACAGCTTTGCCCATGTTTCCTTTGTGAAGCTGGCCGCCCTTGAGGAATATCAGTCGCATATTGAAGAATATCTTTCGGCGCTGTCACTTGCCAACGCGAATATTTTTCCGGCCATTACCGAAAGCGCGCCCCTGCTGCTGCGGCACTTAACAGCCGCGGCCGCGGCGAAGAACAAAGCCCTCGCAGAATGTTCCGGCGCGGCGTTCGCGGAGTATCTTTCCCTTCGCGGCCGTGGCCTTGAACAAACCGGGGAATTTTTGGCTGAAATAACCGCACAGAATTATCTGGACGAAGCGGCGCAGAGAATTATCGCAAATGCCGGAAACAGTGATCCCTTGCTTGCGGCTGCTGTAGCAGAAGAGGCGCGGTACTGCGAGACCCTGCTTGCGTATATTGAAACGGAATTAAACGCCTTTTTTACCGTTCACCGGGAGCTTCAAACCGAACTTGACGGAAAGATCTGCATCATAGGCCGGGTGGATACCGGAACCACGGATATTGGGACTACTCCCTTTCACGGTGAATATGTCAACGTGGGCACTCACGCGGTGGTACTCGATTCCGTTTTGCGCGGTTCTTTCATTGTTCCGCTTCCGGCGGTGTGGAGCGTGTTGTTCGCCCTGCTTCTGGTTCCGGCGGTACTGGCCGGTACCAGCGCTTTTAAGCCCGGCATCCGTTCCGCTCTCGGTATTGCCGGTATCGTTCTCTCAATCGGCATACCATTGAGTCTCTTTTTTATAAAAAGAATTTTCCTTGGCCCCCTGGGACCCTTCCTTTCCATAACCGGCGCGGTAATTGTCCGTGAGGCAATCGCCTTCATCAATTCAGAACGGGAAAAATGGTTTATTCGCCGCGCTTTTTCAACGTACATATCCGCCGATGTGGTTGAGGAAATTATCGCCGATCCCTCCCGTCTTAACCTTGGCGGGGAAAAGAAGGAAATGACCGCCATGTTTACGGACATACAGGGCTTTTCGTCCATTTCCGAAAAACTCGAACCGGTCCAACTGGTTCGGCTTATCAATGACTATCTGACGATAATGAGTAACATCATTATGGAAAATCAGGGAACCATTGACAAATACGAAGGAGACGCGATAATTGCTTTCTTCGGCGCTCCGGTACACCGCCCCGATCACGCTTCTCTTGCCTGCCGCAGCGCTCTGGCGATGAAGCGGGCGGAAGTGGAACTGAATAAAAAAATTGTTGCGGAAGAATTAAGCCCCCATCCGCTTTTTACGCGCATAGGGATCAACTCCGGCGAAATGGTTGTCGGCAATATGGGTTCCGAAAATAAAATGGATTATACGATCATGGGCAACTCGGTGAACCTCGCTTCCCGGCTCGAAGGCGTAAACAAACAGTACGATACCGGCGGCATATTGATCAGCGAGTATACCATGGCGCAGATAGACGGCGGTTTTCTCTGCCGCAGACTTGATCGCGTGCGGGTTGTGGGGATAAACGAGCCGCTGCGCCTGTACGAACTGACGGGATGTATCGATGAAGCGGACGATGCGGAGCGGAAATTTTTCGCCTCATGGGACGAGGCGATCACCCTGCTGGAAGAAGGGCATTTTCCCGATGCGGCGCGCCTGTTCGATACGCTCCTGAAAGAAAAGCCGCAGGACAGAGTGGCCGCCCTGTATGCCAAACGCTGCGCCGAATTCCTGAAAACGCCGCCGGAGCCTGAATGGGACGGCATTTATAATCTCAGCGAGAAATAACGGGTAAAGCAAACTGAACAATCGTTCCATATAATCGGTATGAGTAAAAATCCGCTTGATATGCCCCTTGAGATGCGGCCGCGGGAGCGCCTTGTCAGCAAGGGACCGGTTGCCCTTTCCGATGTCGAACTTTTGGCTGTTCTTTTGAACACCGGTATAAAGGGAAAGAATGTTTTGAAGCTGGCGGCAGACCTCCTGCGCTTCCTTGACCGGAGCAAGGAAATTCCCCCGGTTCCGGAACTTGCGCGGCTTTCCGGCATTGGCGACTCAAAAGCCTGCTCCGTTGCCGCCATGCTGGAGTTTGGCAGGAGACGGTGGGGCGTGTTTGGTTCTACGGTCAGGACTCCCGAGGAGATCTTTTCCATGGTACGGCACAATGCCGACAGAAAACAGGAACGTTTCATCAGCCTGTCGCTGAACGGCGCGCACGAGGTGCTGGCGGTACGGGTGGTGACCATCGGCCTGGTGAACCGGACCATCGTCCACCCCAGAGAGGTTTTTGCCGACCTCATCCAGGACCGTGCCGCCGCCTTTGCCGTCGCCCACAACCACCCGTCCGGCAGGCTCCTGCCATCCCCGGAAGATGATGAGATAACCGAACGGCTTCAGAAAGCGGCGGTTATTCTTGGCATCCATTTTCTGGACCACCTGATCTTTTCAGAGACTGCCTGGTGGAGTTATCGTCAGAACGGAAAACTGGCCGAAAAGGATTTCGCTGTGAACTCTTAACTCTTTTTTCGATTTACATTACAGTTGATGTATTATGGCGGAAATGTTACGAGTGCTTATTCCCAAGGGGAGGATTTTCGACAATGTGGCGCGGCTTTTTGCCGATGCCGGATTTCCCGTCGCCCTGGCAGACAGGACATATAGACCCGCGCTGGGTGCCGGATGGCTCGACGCAAAAATAATGAAGCCGCAGAACGTGGGCGAACTGTTGGAACTGGGCAGCCACGACGCGGGTTTTACCGGCATCGACTGGATCCGGGAAAGCGGCGCCGATGTCGAGGAAATTCTTGACCTTGGTTTTGACCGGGTGAAAATTGTGGCTGCGGTTCCCCAGGGTTTTGACGAGGCCGCCCTTCGTTCAAAAAAACTTGTTGTGGCAACCGAGTATGTGAACATTTCCCGGCGCTGGCTGGAGGAATCTGGTTATCAGTACCGCATTCTCCGTACCTACGGCGCGACCGAAGTGTTTCCGCCCGACGATGCGGACATGATCATCGACAATACCTCGTCGGGGCAGACCCTGAAGGACAACGGCCTGAAAATTATCGGGACACTCCTTGAATCGTCCACCCGCTTTGTCGCTTCCCATGCAGCCCTTGCCGATCCCGAAAAACGAAACCGCATTGAGGAGCTTGCCATGCTGTTCCGCGCCGTTCTTGACGGCCGTGACCGGGTGATGCTGGAGATGAATATCCCCAAAGATTGTTTTGACGCTGTCGTGAACGGTCTGCCGGCGATGCGCAGTCCCACCGTCGCCCCGCTGTTCGGAGACGGCGGCTATGCGGTAAAAATCGCCGTGAAAAAGAATGAAGTTCCCGGTATTATTCCCCGGCTGAAAAAACTCGGTGCGCTGGACATTGTGGAATACGATCTGCGGAAAGTAGTACCGTGAAACAGTTAATAGTGAACAGAGAACATTGAAAGGAAAGGGAAATGAACAGGGTTGTGGAGATTTCCAGAAAAACGAAAGAGACTGATATTACAGTAAAGCTGAACCTTGACGGAAAGGGCGGGGCGAAAATTGATTACCCCATCGGCTTTATGGCGCACATGCTTAATACCTTTGCCCGCCACGGGTTGTTCGATCTGGAAATTACGGCTTCCGGCGATCTGGAAGTTGATCAGCACCATCTGATTGAGGATACGGGGATCGTGCTGGGGCAGTGCTTCGCCAAAGCATTAGGCGACAAGCGCGGAATTTGCCGATGCGGAAGCTGCCTGTTTCCCATGGACGAAACCCTTGCCCGCGCCGCCGTGGATATTTCCGGCCGCCCGTTCCTGTTTTTTGACGCGCAGCTTTCCGGTACGCCGCTGTTTTCACAGCCGCAGGCAGCCGATGCGACAGCCGCTGCCGCCGCGTTATACGAATTTCAGACCGATACTGTCGAAGATTTTTGGCAGGGCTTTACCGGCGCGGCGGGCTGCAACCTCCACCTGGAAATTCTCCGGGGCAGAAGCGATCATCACAAGATCGAAGCCCTGTTCAAGGCCGCAGCCCGTTCCCTGCGCGCCGCCTGCGAAATTGACGAACGCGCGCGGGATATAATCCCCTCGACCAAAGGCAGTCTTGATACTCTCGGTATTAATGACGGGCCGTGGACGATAGTTTAATTATCTGGAGTGAAAAATGCAGACAAAACGGATAATACCCTGTCTTGACGTTGACGAGGGCAGGGTTGTAAAAGGTGTCAAATTTGAAGGAATACGGGATGTCGGTGATCCCGCGGAACTGGCCAGGCGTTACAATGACGACGGTGCGGACGAGCTTTTTTTCATGGATATGGGTGCTACCAATAAAAACCGGGGCACCCTTTTGGATGTGGTGCGAAAAGTGGCAGTGGAAATTTCCATCCCTCTTTGTGTGGGCGGCGGAATCAGAACCATTGACGATGTGCGTGAGACGATGAAAGCAGGGGCTTCAAAAGTTTCGGTATGCAGCGCCGCTCTGGCAAAACCTGATCTTCTTTCCGAAATGGCGGCTGAGTTTGGAAACCAATGCACCGTTATTGCAATTGATGCAAAGCGCGTTGACAATGGCGGCAGCCCGAAATGGAATGCCTTTTCTCACGGCGGCAAAGTCGATACGGGAATTGACGCAGTTGAATGGGCGGTGAAGGCCGTGGCGCTGGGGGCGGGGGAGATCCTTCTGAATTCCATCGATGCGGACGGCACGGGCGAGGGTTACGATCTTGAACTTATCCGCCGGGTAAAAAACGCCGTGTCTGAGCCGGTTATTGCCTCCGGCGGCGCGGGGACTTTGGATCAGATTGCAGGTGTTTTGATTGACCCCGGTGCGGACGCGGCGCTGGTTGCGTCATTATTGCATTTTGGAAAAACGACAATCAAAGAAATAAAAAAATACGCCGAAGCGAAAGGCGTATGCGTAAGGTGGTGAAAAATGGACAAGAAGTACATCTGTTACTGCGGTCTTTACTGCGAACATTGCTCGGTCAAGGCAAAGATAGGACCCGCAGCGAAGCTTCTCCATGAGGAGATGAAAAAAGCCGGTTTTGAGGAAGTAATACACTTCATTCCCGGGGGAGACGGGTTCTGGCCTTTTCTGGAAGGAATGGCCGAACGAGGATTATGCATCTCGTGCAAAGACGGAGGGGGAAATCCCGGATGCGCCGTCAGAATATGCGCGAAAGAAAATGGTGTCGAAATGTGCGCGTTATGCGAAAGCTACCCCTGTGAACAATTCGATGTATTTTTTAAGGGATACCCCTCGGCGAAATCTGACAATGCACTGCTCCGGGAGAAAGGCATGGATGCATGGGCACAACTGCAGGACGAGCGCCGTGCAAAAGGGTTTACCTACGCCGATGAATCTAGCTTGAAGACCTGAGCTAAAGAACACAAGAACACGATCAACGAATGACGCGAATGAACGCGAATAGAACAAGAGGTTTATTTATATTCATTCGTTTGCATTCGCGTAATTTGTTGATTCTTCCTTCAATTTTCTGTACCATAAACCATGGTCATAGCATCCATTGACATACAAAACGGCAAGGTCGTCCAGCTAAAACAGGGTGAGGAACTCGTGCTGCAGCGGGACAATGCCCTGGAACTTGCACAGGAATTCGACCGTTACGGCGAAGTGGCGGTCATCGATCTTGATGCCGCGATGGGGAAAGGCAACAACCTCGAAATGATCAAGGGGCTTCTGCGAAAGGCCGAATGCAGAGTAGGCGGCGGTATCAGAACGACCGAGCAGGCGAAAGAACTGGTCAGCCTT
>Ga0082212_10008812_pt1 | contig 13109 bp, 11 predicted proteins | sample TergutNt197P3_FD_71548 | JGI IMG/M metagenome (GOLD analysis project Ga0082212, IMG submission 71548) | Neocapritermes taracua P3 segment gut microbial communities from Petit-Saut dam, French Guiana - Nt197 P3 | ecosystem: Host-associated > Arthropoda: Insects > Digestive system > Gut ... | reverse complement strand
AACAAAGCACAACTACTTACGTTCCCACTTGGTGGAAAACCTCTTCGTGTGGAAGTTTCTTTAGTAGTCTGAACAATAAGTCACCCAGAGCCAGATCTATACATCATGTTAAATTGTGGGGCTCCAGAAGTCCCACAGAAAATTTTTACTCGTTATATCCAAATAAACCTCAACAGGTTATTCATAAATAGTGCTTCAGCTTCAATTCTTCTAGTTCCTATAGTAATGCAGATATATACAAAATCCTTACAAATATGATCAAAGTTATTGGCAGCATGTGTGTCACATGGCAGTATGATATTTTTAAATAATTACACCAACTCCGAGTATAATCTGTCCTTTGAAGAAGACACGACTGGAAGTGAGTGACGTGCTGCTTCCCACATGAAAGAAATCATTAATGTCATATAATGCCAGTGTCCGGAGTACATACTGTATCTACTTGTCATACGTATATCTTCCCGCCATGGTTCTTGGAATGAAGGGCCCATCCGCATGTATCGTACGTGGTACGAAAAAAAAAAAAGTGTTTCGACAAACGGGCTAATGTAAACGTTTGGGTAAAGTCTTACGGCAAACAAACATAAACACACTTATTTGCAACATACTGAAGAACAACCAGACGAAACAACGTTACACTTTTCGGTTTTATGTCTGCATGTTGGCACTCGTGGAGTAATCGTAATCTGTGGTCGCAATCATGGACAGCGTAAAATCTTAATCTCCATGCACAAGTTTGATCGCAATTCTAGGTAACAGTTAAAGAATCCCTGTACATGCGATGAAGGCGTACAAGGGCACATGTCGTACAATTGCACTCTTTCCTACCCTCATTACTTGAAGGAGGCAAAATTAAAAACTAGAAGTCACGGATCCTATATATTTACAATGACATTTAGGGGCGGCACACAATCGCCCGACTGCTTTTTTCTGCTACACGGGTACTGGTGCGTTTGAATGGTAGTTCGACGTTATGTATGTACATCTCCCACCACTGCCGGCACAAACCAGACACAACGTGCCGTGCACTAATACGCTACTTATACATGTGTGAATTCGCAACACACTACTCAAGCACACGGCTTTTGCGGGCGTTTACACGGTCTTGTGCGCAAAAAAGATGAGTTTTCACCGACGCCGCTAGCCCGACTATATAGCGTCGATAGTACAGCAACGACAGATGGGAATTGATCTCGTGGAGCGAACCTACGCAGTCAAAAAAAATCTGCAATAGTCCCTCTGTCCACCGCCAATCGCATATGCACCAACCTGGAATCGAAAACAAGGCTGGCCGCTAACCGTTCAGGTGATAATACGTATCACATTTAACACCATACTCAGCTCATTATGTCCCTGCAAATTTCACTGCCAAAACCCTGAATGTGATTGTAATGACCCAGGTCTTGGTCTATGGCTTCCAACAGTACAGACCAGGATTTGCTCCCAGCCTAGTCCTTACTTAGTGCCATGAAGTACTGGATTAGGCTTTCTTAATGTATTTCACCCACCATCAGCATCACTCCAGCTGGCCACATAAAAATATCAGAGCAACTACAAAACCTGTACATTCAAAATGTGCTTCCACTTAGGAACTTTCACAACTGCTGCAGTATAGAAAACTACTTATAATCTTACACTAACTTCTTTTCAAATGAATTCCGAACAATATTATATGCATATCGATCCAAATGTAAAAGTATTAGCGACAACCAAGTTCAGCGGAGACCATGATTTTTGGGTCAAGGAGGCTGTGATTCCAGTGGTGTGGAAAAAAACATTCGGAAAAGGCAGGGTTTTTTACTCTTCACTCGGACATGTTGCAAAAGATTTTGAAATTCCGGAAGCATTAGAGATCATGAAACGAGGAATCTGCTGGGCTGCTTTAAGCTTGTATGAAAATACAGAAGAATGGGTAGAACCGGTTTATTAAGAGCTTTAGAATCATCTTCTGAACTTATTTTGAAAGGAACAAATGACGAAGTATTAAAAAATCTTTGTTTTTATTCTTGGTGTTAAATGTTTTCTTTTGCCCGAAAAATTTTATATGGAATATCGCAATTTAGGTAAAACAGGAATAAAAGTGAGTAACCTCAGTTTTGGTGCTTCGTCGCTGGGCGGCGTATTTCACTCGCTAAAGGAAGACGATGGTATAACGGCGGTTCATACTGCTATAGAGAATGGCATTAATTTTATAGATGTTTCACCTTACTACGGACACTACAAGGCTGAGATTGTACTGGGCAAAGCCTTGAAAAACATCGAAAGAAGCCGCTATTATCTCTCCACAAAGGTAGGACGTTACGGCAAAGATGGTGTTAACACTTGGGATTATACCGCCCGCAAGGCTGTCGAGAGTGTTTACGAGAGCATGGAACGCCTCCATATCGACTATATAGATATGATAAATGTACATGACATCGAATTTGCTGACTTTGATATGGTATGCAAAGAAACCTTACCCGCTTTAACGGAACTTCGCGACAAGGGCGTGGTAAAGCATATAGGCATCACCAATCTGACTCTCCGTCATTTCAAGTATGTGATTGAACAAGTTCCGAAAGGAACTGTAGAATCCATCCTTTCATTCTGTCACTATTGTTTAAACGATGATGCCTTAGTAGATTATCTTGATTTTTTTGAAGAACGAGGTATTGGGGTAATAAATGCATCGCCTTTCTCTATGGGGATGCTTACAGATCGTGGTGCTCCTGTATGGCATCCTGCTCCTGGTCCTCTTCAGGATTTGTGCCGGAAAGCTACTAAATATTGTCAATCAAAAGCTAAATCTATAGAACAACTTGCTGTGAAATATGCCGTTAGTAATCCACGCATCGCGACCACATTGTTCAGTACTACACGTCCCGATGCCGTTCTGCAAAACATTCGTTGGGCAGAACAACCTTTAGATGAGGATTTGCTACGTGAAGTACAGTCGATACTCGAACCGAGATTTAGAGATACATGGCTGAATAGTTGAAATTTATATAATGCTTGTATGATGATTATTGATGCTCACGCTCATTTATGGCTTCGTCAAGACACCGAAGTGAATGGAATGAATATTCAAACGCTTGCAGGAGGTCGATCGCTGTTTATGGGAGAAGTACGCCAAATGTTGCCGCCATTTATCTTGGATGGTCGTAATACAGCAGAAATTTTCCTGTCCAATATGGACTATGCGCAAGTTTCAGCGGCTGTCATTACACAGGAGTATATTGATGGACTGCAAAATAATTACCTGTGGGGAGTACAGCAAAGATATCCAAATCGCTTCCTGTGTTGTGGCATGATAGATGCACGCCGTTCCGGATTCCTTCAACATGCCGAAGTTTTGATACAGCAAGGATTCAAAGCAATTAAGATTCCTGCAGAGCGGTTAATAATGCCCGACCGGCGCATTATGCTCAATTGTGACGAGATGATGCAGGTGTTTCGCCTGATGGAACAGAATGATATATTGTTGTCTGTCGATTTGGCGTCGGGAGATGAACAGGTTACAGAAATGAAGGAAATCATTACCGAATGTCCCAATCTGCGTATTGCCATCGGGCATTTTGGAATGGTTACCCGACCGAAATGGCAGGAGCAGATAAAATTAGCGCTGTACCCGAATGTGATGATAGAATCGGGAGGTATCACATGGTTGTTCAATGACGAATTTTATCCGTTTACCGGAGCAATATGGGCTATTAAAGAAGCCGCATCATTAGTGGGTATTGAGAAACTGATGTGGGGATCGGATTATCCACGAACTATCACTGCCATAACATACCGAATGTCATACGATTTTGTACTTAAATCAAAATTGTTAACCGAAGAGGATAAAATGCTATTTTTGTGCGAAAATGCCGGAAAGTTTTATCGGTTTAAAAATCTTCAGGAGTTACCATATTTCAAAAATATGTCAGAATGATGAAAGCCCTTCAAATTATACAATCCGGAAAGATCAAACTGGCAGATATACCCAAACCTGTCATTCAGCCTGATGAAGTGTTAGTAAAAGTTATGTATGCCGGTTTTTGTGGCTCAGACCTGAATACCTATCTGGGGAAAAATGCATTAGCAAAAATGCCTGTCATTCCTGGTCACGAAATTGGTGGAATGATTGAATCCATAGGAGAAAAAGTTCCTGTACACCTGAAAAGAGGGATGTCATGTACTGTTAATCCATATACGGCATGTGGCGTTTGTTCATCGTGTCGCAATGGACGGCCTAATGCCTGCCGGTTTAACCTGACGCTTGGCGTTCAGCGCGATGGAGCCATGTGTCAATACATTGCGGTGCCTTGGAATAAAATCATTACTGACGTAGATATAACACCTAAAACATTTTCATTGGTAGAACCTATGAGTGTTGGTTTTCATGCTGTTAACCGTGGAAGGGTAACCGATCTGGATATAGTAATGGTATTGGGATGCGGAATGATAGGTATTGGGGCTTTGGTGCGGGCGGCATTGCGTGGCGCGAGAGTCATAGCAGTGGATATTGATGCCGGTAAATTGGCGCTTGCAAAATCTTTGGGTGCCTCGTTCACCATCAATTCTCAAACCGAAAACGTGCATGAACGCCTGCAGGAAATCACCGGAAATTCTGGCCCTGATGTGGTGATTGAAGCCGCAGGAACACCTGCCACATACTTGTTGGCAATCAACGAAGTGGCTTTTACTGGAAGAGTCGTTTGTATCGGTTATGCAAAAAATGATATTGCTTTTGAAACCAGGATTTTTGTGCAAAAGGAATTGGATATCAGTGGTTCGCGTAATGCCATGCCCGAAGATTTCAGAGCGGTAATACAGTACATAAAGAAAGATATTTTCCCTGAAGAAGAAATCATCAGCGGGGTATATCCGCCTGAAAAGGCCCAAGAAGCGCTTGAAAAGTGGAAAGAGAACCCAAGCAAGATACTCCGGATATTGATTGAGTTTTGAATTTTGGAAATACTAATATTTTAGATTTTTTTTTAAGTATTATGTTTAAAAAAATAAAATTATTTCTGTTCAGTGCAATACTTATGTCATCCGCAGTTGGCTTTACACAAAATGACAGTATCCTTTGGTATATGCAACCTGCTAAGGAATGGACAGAAGGTTTTGAAATTTTGGTGAATAAAACTTTAATTTTTTTCGCGGATGGTGGTAAACGAGTTTTGTCGAGGGCCTAAATTCAGAGTCAGAGGTCAACATTTGGCTCAATGTGTTTATTCTCTGATGATTTGGATTCTTCCGGCTGTGTCGAGTTTGATGATGGACGAAGGCTTTGCGGGGCTTTTATCGTTTTGCCGGTAGACGACCACATAATCGACGGCATTTTTTATCTCTTCCGATATTTGGGCAAAATGCGTCGGCGGCGTTGTTCCGCTGATGTTGGCCGAGGTTGATACTATTGGCTTTCGGAAACGTTTCAAGAGTTCTTTTGTGAAGGGCTCATTTGTGATTCGGATGCCGATGCTGCCGTCGGAGGCCAGAAGTCCGGGCGCAAGATTCCGGGCATTCGGGTATATGATGGTGAGCGGCGAGTCGGCCACTTCCATCAGTTGCCAAGCGATTTCGGGTACCTCGTCAACGTAACGGTCAAGCAGTGCCTGATTTTCCATTAGCACCAACATGCTTTTCGCATCTTCGCGTTTTTTGACGGCATACACTTTTTTTACCGCTTCGGCACAGGTAGCATCGCAGCCAATTCCCCAAATAGTATCGGTGGGGTAGAGAATAAGCCCGCCATTTTTCAAAACTTCCAGCGACCGCGTAATATCTTCGTTCATAACTATTCCAGCAGTTCTTTATATAAATTCATCAGTGCATCCACCCTTTGTTTCGGATGAAAGGAAGAGGCCCGTGCTTTTCCCATTTTCGAAAGTTGTTGCCGCAATTCGGTATCGTTTATTATTTTCGTCAATTTGTTTGCGAGACACTTTTCATCGTCGGGGTTGCAGTACAGGGCGGCGGTTTTGCCTATTTCGGGCAAGCTGGACGTCAACGAGGTAATAACCGGACATCCCGAAGCCATTGACTCGATGACCGGCAGGCCAAAACCTTCGTAATGCGACAAATAGACCGTGCATAATGCTTTGCGGTAAAGCGCTGGCAAATCCAAATCCGTAACATCGTGCAGCAAATGAACCTGTTCGTTAAGCCTGTTTGTCCTTACGTATTCTTTGATCTCATTGACATAAACAGTTGGTTTACCTACAATTACATAATGCACATCGAGATTGTTCCCGTGAATCGCTTTCAAAACTGTCAACTGGTTTTTGCGTGACTCGATGGTGCCTACCGACAAAATATAGGGCGTACCCGAAAGATTGTAGCGTTCGAGGATTTCATCGGCGTTGTCTTCCACCGAATTAAAGAAAAAATGCTCGGAAACAGGCTGGTAGATAACGCGTATTTTTTCAGGTTCTATGTTGAGGTATTCTATCAAGTCCTTTTTCGTATTCTCACTGATTGCCACAATTTTATCGGCAACTGAACAGGCATATTTAACCTTTTTGAGGTAAATTTTCCTGTCAATGGGTTTATACCACAAAGGAAAATTCAGAAAAATCAAATCGTGAATTGTCACCGCCGATCTGACCTTTTCGTGATGAATGCCTGTGGGTAGTTCGTTGCTGAGGCCGTGAAAAATCTCAATTCTGTTTTCTGTAATCAGTTTGGGCAGCTTATAACTGCGCCAATACGATTTAAAAGAACGGTCGATTATATTTCCGGGCGTCACAATATCGAAAAATCGGTATTCTTTGAACAGATTGGCGCGGACTTCGGGCGTAAAAAGAACATAATCGTTTTGCAGATGGTATTTGTGGAGCGACGCCAGCGTGTTACGGCTGTAATTGCCCAGTCCTGCGGGGTTCATAAAAGCTCTTTTTGCATCGAAGCCTATCCTCATCACTATCTTTCTTTATGGGTTTGTTAAAAAGTGCGCGGTTTTCGCCTGTACCTGATTTCAGAATTCTTCCAATCCGGCGAAATCAAGTGTTGCAAAATAGTCGTCAACTGTTTCGGCGCGTCTGATTTGAACCACTTCGCCATTCTCGCGGAGCAGCAATTCCGCCGATTTCAGTTTTCCGTTGTAATTGAAGCCCATGGCATGTCCATGTGCGCCTGTATCGTGAATCACAACAATATCGCCCGGCTCGACAACCGGCAGTTTCCTGTCGATGGCAAATTTATCGTTGTTTTCACATAATGAGCCTGTTATATCGTATATTTTGGTTTTACATTCATCATTTTTTCCCACAACGGTGATGTGGTGGTAAGCGCCATAAAGCGCAGGGCGCATCAGGTTGACCATGCTGGCGTCGAGGCCCACAAATTCTTTGTAGGTATTTTTCAGGTGCAGAACCGTGGAAACCAAATATCCGAACGGCCCTGTGATGGCTCTCCCCAATTCGAAATAAACACACATTGGGTCAAGTTGTCCGGCTGTGATATATTTTTCGTACATTTTTTTAATGCCTGCACTCATATAATTCAAATCCACCGGTTTTTGGCAAGGCATATAGGGAATACCGACGCCGCCGCCCAGATTGGCAAATTCGAAACGAATGTCCAACTCTCTGGAAATTTGAACCACAAGGTTGAACAATATTTCGGCTGTTTCGATGAAATAATCAAGATTCAGTTCGTTGGAGGCCACCATGGTATGAATCCCGAAACGTTTCACGCCTTTCTCCTTCGCACGGCGGTAAGCTTCAAACATTTGCGGATGCGTAAGTCCGTATTTGGTTTCCTCGGGATGCCCAATGATGAAGTTTCCTTCTTTAAGTTTTCCCGGATTAAAACGGAAGCAGATGAGTTCCGGCAACCCTGCATTGTCCTCAAGGTAATCGAGATGCGAAATATCGTCGAGGTTGATGATGGCGCCCAGCTCCAATGCTTTTTTGTATTCCTGTATCGGCGTGTTGTTCGAAGTGAACATAATCTCTTCCCCTCTCATGCCGATGCGTTCCGCCAGCTCAAGTTCGGCCATGGAACTACAGTCGATTCCGAAACCCTCGCTGCGCAAAATTTTCATCAAATAGGGGTTAGGAGCCGCTTTGATGGCGAAATACTCTTTAAAATAAGGCGTCCAACCGAAAGATTTTGTGAGAGTACGCGCATACGCCAAAATGCCTGCCTCGTCATAAATATGAAAAGGCGTTGGAAACCGGTCGATAATTTCCTTTAACTTATTTTCGCTGAAGGGCAAACTCTTATTTGTCATTGGTCTTTATTTGTGACTGCAAAATTAACAATTAGCCTTTATGCGGGAAGATTTTAATTTATTACCGTCTCCTGCGTATCAATTTCTTAAGAAATCAACATTCAATAATACGATGATCGGAAAATGATTTTTGACGACTTTTTACTTTGAACAATAACAAATATCTGTTTGTTTTAAATTTCAAATTATAGTACAGATGAATCTGAAAGTAAAAATTCAGAAATGTATGAACTGTAAGTACAAAAATAGGTGTAAAAATGAACGAAAAATTTGATGTGATTATTAATTCCGAGAAGCAGGTTTTGGTCGATTTTTATGCGGAGTGGTGCGGCCCATGCAAGACGATGGCTCCCATATTAAAAGAAGTGAAAAACGACTTGAAGGATAATATTCGAATCATTAAAGTGAATGTGGATAAAAATCCGGTTATCGCCGAAACTTATCAAATTCGGAATATTCCAACCCTGATACTATTCCGCAACGGGCAGCAACTGTGGTCTGGAGTGGGGGTGGTTTCGGCAGCCGATATCAAAAAAGTGATTTTGCAAAAAATGTGATCCCCTGCAAGTATCACGCAAAAAACAAAAAAATTATGCCTTATGAATTAATTCTCAGTTTATGGATATTCGAGCCTTTTCTATACATAGGGATTTACTGCTGAGCCAAATGAATGAATATCCGTTTCAATTGTCGTTAGGGCATTAACATTAAATGTCCTAACGGACAAAAGCTTTTTTGAAATCGTATTCTATTGATATGCAAAACTATAACAAATTGTCCCCAATTACCGGTTTATATCTTTCATTATGTTTAGCGCCTCGAAGATACTCAGCACGGAATTGAAGGTAAGCGTCAGTTTGTCGTGTTCTTTCATTTGGCAATTCCGCGGATTTTTTTGCACATAGTCCAAAATTTTTCCGAAAACTGGCGACTGGTAATATCCCGAATTTTCGTTGGAGGGGAAATAACAGATCATGCGCTGTGATTTCAGAACAATTCTTTCAATTCCAATATCGATGGCTAACCAACGAAGCCGGACAACATCGATGAGTTCAGAGCTTTCGGGAGGAATTTTCCCGAAACGGTCGGCAAGTCCGTGTTCAAATTTCCGAAGTTGCACTTCGCTTTCCACGTTGTCCAATTCGCGGTAGAGGAGCATTCTTTCCGTTGAGCCGGGAATATAATCTTCGGGAAACAGAAGCTCGAGGTCGGAATCTATTTGACAATCATTCACATATCGAATATTTAGGAAGGCCTGCGTCGAGTTGTTGTCATTTTCTTCGGGGAACAAATCGCCGAACTCTTCCGCCTTCAGTTCGTGTACGGCTTCGTTCAAAATCCGGTGGTAGGTTTCAAACCCAATGTCGGCGATGAACCCGCTTTGTTCGGCTCCCAGCAGGTTTCCTGCGCCGCGTATGTCGAGATCCTGCATCGATATGCTGAATCCGCTTCCCAAGTCGGAAAATTCCTCAATGGCTTTCAGACGGCGGCGCGCTTCGGGCGACAGGGTTACAGGAGGCGGCGCTATCAAATAGCAAAACGCCTTTTTATTCGAACGTCCTACGCGGCCGCGCAACTGGTGCAGGTCGCTCAATCCGAAATTCTGCGCTTGGTTGATGATGATGGTATTGGCGTTGGGAATGTCGAGTCCCGATTCGATGATTGACGTGGCGACCAAGACTTCAAATTTGCCATTGATAAAATCGAGCATCACTTTTTCCAAAGCGGGTCCTTCCATTTGCCCGTGCCCGATGCCTGTTTTTATTCCAGGGACGATCCGTTTGAGGGTGGCTTCCACTTCGTGGATATTCTGCACCCTGTTATGAATGAAAAAGACCTGCCCGTTACGGCCTGTTTCGTATAAAATGGCGTCGCGGATGAGCTGCTCGTTGAAGCCGTGCAATTCGGTGATGATGGGATAGCGGTTTGGCGGCGGCGTTTGTATGATCGATAAATCGCGGGCACCCATCAGCGAAAACTGCAAAGTGCGCGGAATGGGTGTGGCAGTGAGCGTAAGGGTGTCGACATTCACTTTCAACCGTTTGAGTTTTTCCTTTACTGAAACGCCGAATTTCTGTTCCTCATCGACAATCAATAATCCCAGATTTTTGAATTTCACATCATTGCTGACGAGGCGATGCGTTCCTATGATAATGTCGATTTTGCCTTCTTTCAGTTCATTCAGCGTTTCCTTTATTTCGGCTGTCGTCCGCAGCCGGCTGATATAACCAACTTTTGCCGGAAAATCCTGTAATCGCTCCGAAAAGGTTTTGGCGTGTTGAAGCGCCAGAATGGTTGTGGGCACCAGCACGGCCACCTGCTTGCTGTCGGCAAGGGCTTTAAACGCGGCGCGGATGGCTACTTCGGTTTTTCCAAAACCCACATCGCCGCAAACCAGCCTGTCCATGGGAATATTCTTTTCCATGTCCTGTTTTACGGCCTGCGTCGCTTTTTCCTGATCGGGCGTATCTTCATACATGAAAGAGGCTTCGAGTTCGGTTTGCAGATAGCTGTCGGGCGAGAAGGCGAAACCTCTCTCCTCGCGGCGGCGTGCGTAAAGGGCTATCAGTTCGCGGGCAATATCTTTTACTTTGCTCTTTGTGCGGTTTTTGAGGTTTTGCCAGGCGGCTGTTCCCAGCTTGTTGAGCGACGGCTCGGTTCCATCTTTTCCTTTGTATTTTGAAATGCGGTGAAGTGAGTGAATACTCACCAACAGCGAATCGTTATCGCGGTAAACCAGACGGATTGCCTCCTGCATTTTGCCGTTGACTTCGGTTTTTATAAGTCCGGCAAATTTTCCGATTCCGTGGTCGATATGTACCACATAGTCGCCGGGATGAAGTTTGTTAAGCTCTTGCAGTGTAATGGCTTCGCGCTGCGAGCGGCGCGTATTCAGTTTATAACGATGATAGCGGTCGAATATCTGGTGATCCGTATAGCAGCAGATTTTCAGGTCGTGGTCGATGAAACCTTCGTGCAGCGTGAACTGCAATGTCTCGAACGATATTTTTTGCTTTATCTCTTTGAAGATATTCCGCAGGCGTGCCGCCTGATTTTCCTGATTGGTCAGAAAAAACAAACGGTAGCCTCTTTCCTGAAAATCGAGCAGATTCTGCGCCAGCATACCGAAATTCTTGTTGAACCCCGGCTGTTTCGACAAGCTGAATTTGAAACTTTTTTCGGAATCGAAAAGCGTTTTCCCGCCGTTTTCGATACAGGTTTTTGTGGCGAGCGATTTTTTCAAACCATTGCCGTTAAGCAAATTTTCCTTTACGATTCCCATATCGTCGGAGCCGCTTTCCATCGTATTCTTGACGATGGCATTCATCTGGTCGACGATGAAACGGCTGTTGTTCAGTACAAAAATCGTATCGTCGGGAAGAAACAAGGGAAAGGCGATGAAATGGCCGTCGGCTTTTGCTTCGATGACGTTGGGAACCAATGTTACTTTGGATAGAATGCCTTTCGAAATTTGCGTGTCAATATCGAAAATGCGTATCGACTCAATTTCGTTTCCGAAAAAATCGAGGCGAAACGGATCTTCGCCGGCATAGGAAAAAATATCGACAATGCTGCCGCGGATAGAATATTGGCCGGGTTCGGTAACAAAATCAACGCGCAAGAAACCGTATTCGCAGAGAAACTCGTTGATAAAATCGATGGAGATTTTTTCGGCCTTCGAGATGGTCAGCGTATTCACCGACAGGCTTTCCTTTGAAATCACTTTTTCGACAAGCGCTTCGGGATAAGTAACTATCACATAAGGCTTTTCACCCAACAAAATTTTGTTCATCGCTTCGATGCGCATCACCATGCTTTCCTGCTCAAGCTGCCCAAACTGCACCGAGCGTTTGTATGACGAAGGGAAAAAAAGCGTCTCTTCGGCAAGGCCAAGGTTATTAAGGTCGTCGTAGAAATAGGCGGCTTCCTCTTTTTCTGGAAGAATGGCCAGCATGTTCCGTTTCGATTTTGTAAACAATGCAGCGGTCAGAATAGTTAATTTGGAAGCAAAAAGTCCCGTCGGACGCAATTTTTCGCCGTCCGGAGTGTTTGCCAATTTTAAAATTTCTTCAAATTCCGGCTGCTCTTCAAATATTTTCAAAAATGTGGTTGTATCCAAAAAATATCAAAATCAAGAATAATATAATGTGGCCTGCGAGACGGGACAATATTCGCTTACGCATCGGTCAGGCTTCGTCCTGTTCCCCGGCGCTTTCATCTCGGGCTATTAATATATAATTGTCGGGAATCTTTTGTTGAGGTATGTATGGGAAAACGTCGATTATGTTGCTCACAGCGATGGATGTAACCACATATGGGACAATCAAAAAGGAAAGGTTTTCCTCGGTTAGCCTGACGGCTTCTTTCACATCGTCGGCCTGAACAAGATAAAACGAGCGCAGTTTTTTTTCTTTACCGGCATCCTCGTCTATGGTCGTCAGGTTGATGGCGACACGGAACCACCATTCGCCGCCTTCGTGCGGAAAGACTTCCGAGATTTTAGACTTTCGTATGTCGGTCACGGTAAATTCGCCCCTGACTATGGTCGCCAATTCGTCGATAATGCGCGCTTCTGTATCAGTAAACGAAATGGCGTCAACCAAATAGCTTTCATTCACTGTGTGTTCCTTGCCGTTTTGATCAATTTTCCGGTATTTTACTTTACATTCGAACCAGGTTTGCATAATTATCCTCCGTTTTTATTGCAAAAATAATCCAAATTGTTGAACCGGAGAATTTTCATGGCGTCGACTTCGCTTATCTGTGAATTAATTGATATATGATTTCATTACTGACCGGTTAAAAAAACGATAAAAACGAGCTACTCCTTTACAGTTTCGCCCGATGTTGTATTTTTGTTGTTCTGAGTAAATGTAGTACTTCCCAAAATCAGTTTTTTACATTT
>Ga0082212_10008811_pt1 | contig 13110 bp, 12 predicted proteins | sample TergutNt197P3_FD_71548 | JGI IMG/M metagenome (GOLD analysis project Ga0082212, IMG submission 71548) | Neocapritermes taracua P3 segment gut microbial communities from Petit-Saut dam, French Guiana - Nt197 P3 | ecosystem: Host-associated > Arthropoda: Insects > Digestive system > Gut ... | reverse complement strand
TTTAAATTTTACACGCGTATGTATGATTGCATCAATTAATTCTGCATATGGCGTACAATGGCAAGAGCAGAGCCCTTGCCCTACACCGTTCACACGTATTTCACGGCTGTGCCGTATGCCATCATCTCCGCTGCCCCCTGCATAACCGAGGAGCTCGCGTATGTCACCCTGAGCACCGCGTCCGCGCCAAGGGCCTGCGCCTCGGCCACCATGCGTTCGGTGGCGATCTGGCGCGCCTCGACGAGCATTTCGGTGTACCCCTTGATCTCCCCGCCCACGAGCGTCTTGAATCCCGCCATCATGTCTTTGCCAAAATGCTTGGACTGAACCACGGAGCCTTTCACAAGCCCCAAAACCTCGAATTCTTTACCCGGAATTTTGCCGATGTTTACAAGCAGCATAATTTTTTCCCTTTCGTTTATTTATAAAAATTTTTGTTTATTTTTGCTAAATCCGAAAAGTCTTTTTTCAGCGATTTGTAAAGATTTTTGTAGAGCTCATACATCGCCGCATAGAGTTCCCTGTTCTTTGGATCGCCCGACTGCGAATCTTTGCGCCTGATTATCGATTCGCAGGCCGAGGCAACGTCGCAATACACCCCCGCGCCCACTCCGGCTAATATCGCCACCCCGAGCGCCCCGGTCTCGGTGGAATTGTTGACTGCGATCTCCACGCCCATCACATCGGCCATCATCTGCCGCCAGAGCGAACTGTTGGCGCCGCCGCCCGCAGCGTACACGAAGCTCGGGGAAGCGCCCATTTCGCGGATTATCCCGAGGCAGTCGTTCATCGAGAACACCACCCCTTCCATCACCGCGCGCAGCAGATCCTTTTTTTCGTGCATGGCCGAAAGCCCGAAGAACACCCCGCGGCAGTCCGCGTCTAAGTGCGGGGTCCTCTCGCCCATCAGATAGGGCAGGTACAAAAGCCCGTTTGCCCCCGGGGGGGAGGTCGCCGCGATTTTGTCTATGAGCGCGTTTTGGTCCGAGGCGAGCTGTTCCGCCGTGTATTTTTCGGAACTCATGAAGTTGTCGCGAAACCACTTGTACGAGAGCCCCGCGCTCTGCGTGACCCCCATCACATGCCAGGCGCCCGGCACCGCGTGGCACAATGTGTGCGCCCTTCCCGCTTTGTCCACGGCGAAGCTGTCGAGGTGGGCGAACACCACCCCGGAGGTGCCGATCGTGGCCGATACAACCCCGCTCTTTACTATTCCGTTGCCCACGGCCGAGGCCGCCTGGTCGCCCGCGCCGCCGACCACGGGTATCCCCTCGCACAGATCGCAGGACCGGGCAGCCTCGGCTGTGACCGTGCCCGTTATTTCCGGCGATTCGTAGACCTTGCCGAGCAGATCCATGTCGATGCCGAGCTTGTCGGTTACATAGGCGCTCCAGCGCCTGTTTGGCACGTCTAAAAGCTGCATCCCGGAGCCGTCCGAGACCTCGGTGGCGAATTCCCCGGTCAGCTTGTACCTTATATAGTCCTTTGGCAGCAGTATCTTTTTGCACTTGGCATAGATTTCGGGCTCGTTGTTTTTCACCCACATGATCTTCGATGCGGTGAAGCCCGTGAGGGCGGGGTTCGCGGTTATCTCGATCAGCTTGTCCGCACCGACGAGCGAGGTCATCTGCTCGCATTCGGGAGCGGTCCTCTGGTCGCACCAGATAATTGACCTTCGCAGCGGGCGGCCGTCGCTTCCAAGCATCACCAGCCCGTGCATCTGGCCGGACAATCCTATGCCTTTTATGTCTTTCGGGTTGACTTTCGATTTTGCCATCACTTCCAAAACCGTGGTTTTTGCGGCATTCCACCAGTCGTCGGCATCCTGTTCGGCCCAGCCGTTTTTTGGCTGGTGCATGGGGTAGGACTCTACAGCCGAGGCCACGGCCCCGCCGCCGATGTCAAACAATATTGTTTTCGTGCCCGAAGTGCCTATATCGATCCCAAGCAAGTACACGTTTTCATCCTCCTTTGACGGTTCGTTTTCTATATTTTTGTCATCATCAGAATTTTAACATATATGCAAAAAAAAGTAAAGGGATATTTTTGATTTTCGCCTCTGCGGAAAAAAATATTTTTTGGGGCTTGAATATTGGTTTGGTTGTATGATATAATGCTTTCATAAAGATTGAATAACAGCGAGGGTGGTGTGATTATGACGCAAAATGAACGGGTTTTTGCCGCGCTGGACAAGCGGGTTCCCGACCGGACCCCGATATTCGAATATGTTTTGCTCAATCCGCTCGCTTCCGTGTTCGCGGGGCGCGAATACCTGCATTACGACAACGAGCACGGAGGGTTCTTGGATTTCGCCAAAGAGCAGGGATTGGACAAAGCCGTGAGGCGCTATGCCGGGGACAGGGCCAAAATATCGTATACGCTCGGGCACGACATGATGTATGTGATTCCAAACCCGGTGCCCGAACCGGGGCAAAAGCTGACATATCCGGACTATAACAGGGAATGCGACTGGGGCGACCCCGTGAGCGTCATCGAGACGCGCAACAAATATTTGCGTTTTGGCATAGAATATGCGGTTTACGACGAGCGGGCGATGCTCGTGTACGAATACATACGCGAGGAGCTCGCGGCTTACGGAGCGGATCTGCCTTTTTTCGCTCCGGCGTACAGCCACGGCATAGGCGTCGACGTCGATTTGATGCAGGCCATGGCGCTGGCGCCCGAAGTCACCGCCGAAAATTTCAGGCTCAGGACCGAAACGGCAAAAAAAAGCATCGGGGCGTATATGAGGCACGGCATAAAAATTATTGGGGTGGGCGGCGATTTTGCGGGCAAGCGCCTGCTCATCTCGCCGGAAATGTACCGAAGCCAGATCGTGCCGGAAGTGAAAAAGAGCGCGGAATTCATCCATTCGATGGGGGGATATGCGGTGAATGCCTCGGACGGCGATTTGTGGAGCGTGATCGACGATTTTCTGGTCGGGTGCGGCGTGGACGCATTCATGGAAATAGACCGCCACGCGGGCATGGAAATCGCGAAGCTGATAGCGCGTTTCGGCAAAAAAATCACGTTTTTCGGCGACATAGACTGCGGAAACACGCTCTCGTTTTGCTCCCCCGAAGAGATAAGAAAAGATGCGGCGCGCTGCCTCGAAGAGGGAAGGGCGGGCTCGCACATATTCACTCCGGGCAACGCCATAACAAGCAGCATATCCCTTGAAAATTACCTTGCGATGGTGAACGGCTACAGGGAATATTGGGGCCTTGATGTTATCGATATGGGAGGGAAAGCATATGTCAAAAAAAGGATTTGTTTTTAGCTTGATTTCCGCCGCGTGCATTTTGCTGCTGCTGTTTGCGGCCTGCGGCAAAGATTCGGGGGAGGGCGGCGGCTCCGGCGCAAACGAAAGCGAAAGCGCCGATCCCGGCGGCGCCCCGGACGAAGCCTTGGCGCAAGAAGAGCCAAAGCCGCTTCTGCCCGATAAAACATACGGCGGCTATGAGGTCAAATTTCTGGTTATGGGGGATTCGTACAATCACTACCAGTCGCGCGAGATAGGCGCGGAAAGCGAAACCGGGGACATAATAAACGACGCGGTGTACAAAAGGAATATGTATCTCGAAAAAAGCCTTGACGTGCTCATAAAGGCCATTGCCTCAAACGCCATCATGAACGACGCGAAAAAGTCCATCCTTGCGGGCGGAAACGATTATGACGTGGTGATGCCGGTGGTCGACGACGGGGTGAAAGCCTTACAGCCCGGCTTGTTTTGCGACTTGAACCAAATTCCGTATCTCGACTTGTCGAAACCCTGGTGGGACCCTCGCGCACGGGAGAACCTGACGATAAACGGCAGGTGCTATTTCGCGACCGGCGACATTTCCATTCTCGACAACGAGTGCACGATGGTGATCTTCTTCAACAAGCAGATAATACGCGACAACGCGAGCGAGGACCCGTATAAGCTGGTGCGCGAGGGCAAATGGACGCTTGACAGGCAGTTTGAAATCTCGAGGGGGGTGACCCGCGACGTAGACGGCGACGGGGCGTATACGGTGGGCGAAGACGTGTTCGGAATGCAGATATCATCCAACACGCCAAACGCGATGTTCATCGCCTCGGGCGAGCGGATTGTCGATACGGATCCGGCGGGCAAACTGGAAATCAGGATTTTTAACGAACGCTCCGTGGATGTCGTGAGCAAAATATTTGAAATATGCAACGACCCGCTTGGCCTCACCCCGAGGACAAAAGGCGGCAATGACTATACCGTATATATCCCCAGTTTCGGCAGGGGCAAAATTCTGTTTTCCCATTTGGCCTTAATAGACATAAATTTCTTTCGAAACGACGACATCGATTTCGGCATACTGCCATATCCCAAATACGACGGGAATCAAAAAGAATACAATAATTTCATAAGCACGATATGTGTGCCCGCCGTGGCGATCCCGGGAAACTGCGAGGACACCGAAAAAATCGGGGCGGTTCTCGAAGCGATGGCTTATGAATCCGTCGGGACGCTGACTTATGCGTATTACGACCAGACGCTCAACACGCGCCTGATAAGGGACACCGAATCCTCGGATATGCTCGACATAATATTCAAGACCCGCGTATACGACATAGGCTTCATGTTCAACTGGGGCGGCGTGGGCACGATGCTGAACGATATGTACTCGAGCCGCAACGTCGATTTTGTTTCGGCGTATGAAAAGCTCGCCGAAAAGGCGCAGGCCGCCATGGACAAAGCGAGCGTGATATTCGAGGATTGACGATGCAGAAATTATGTTAAATTTTAGGAGGTTGCCATGTTTGATTTTACAAAATATTCCATCGACTGGTGCCTGAAGCGGCCGGGCTCGGAGGGCATCGAATACAACGAGAGCGTCATGCTCATAGCGGAAAAAAACGGCGCAATAGAGCCGGTCCGCCTGCTCTTCGACGCGGACGAGATAATCAGTTTTCGCGATGCGTCGCTGAATACGGAATATGCCGCCGGAAAAGATTTTGTCTTGGAGGAGGGAAAGCTTTGCTTTCCGTCCGGCACGCGCGTACAACATATCCCGCATGAGCAGTTTTTCCCATCCGAGCCGATCGAGGGCGGCAGCTTCCCGGCGAAGGAGGGCGGCCATCTGCTTTTCGGCGAGGGCGATTTTTTTCACAAACGGCAGCTGGCGGTGAGCTACCGGCACCGCGGCAGCTGGGACGGGCCCGGCTTCGCCTCGAAAAAACGCTTTCTGCCGCTCGTCTCGGCCAAACTCGAAGCGAAAAAAGAGCTCTCCGTGGTATATCTTGGCGACAGCATCACCGTCGGCGCAAATTCGTCCGGGCTTAGCCGGGTTTTTCCGTATGTTCCGATTTGGCCGGACATGGTGAGCGAGGCGCTTGAAAACCATTACGGAGCGCATATCAAAAGCAAAAACATCGCCGTGGGCGGAACGGCGTCCGCATGGGGCATCGCGCAGGCCAAAGATCACGGCGTCGCCGAAAGGCCGGATCTCATGCTGATCGCCTTCGGAATGAACGACGGCGGGTCCGTGCCCGCCGCCGAGTTCGCGCAAAATTTAGGCGCGATCATGTCAAACACCAAAAAGTCCTGCCCGGAATGCGAATTTTTGCTCGTGATTTCCATGCTCCACAATCCTCTTTTGGCCTGGCCCAGCCTGCACGGCAGCTACGAGCCCGTCGTCGCGGGTTTTGAGGGGGAAGGCGTCGCGGTTGCTGATATGGCGTCGGTGCACCGCCGGCTGCTGGAGAGAAAGCGCTATTATGACATGACCGGAAACAACGTCAACCACCCAAACGACTATCTCGCCCGGATGTACGCGATTGCCGTGTCCTCCGCGCTTTTTTAGCGGGGGTTCAGCCAAGCAGCAATTCCATTTTTATGAAAATTTATGCGTTATCCCGCTCTGTTTCATAATGGCATTCGCAACGTGGCGGGATTTTATTTTACCGTCAACAGGGAAAATTTGTTTTGATAGGGGGCTATACCAAATCGAATGATCCCCTTTGCCGCGGCGTATGAAATGGCAACCGTTTTCCTGCAAAATATTGCGCACTAATTTTTCGTATTCGGCCATTAAGCAATGCTTTCCCAATGAGCGGTTTGAAAACACAATTTTACGTTATCTGTAATTTTTTCGTTTAACTCGAGTATTTCGTGCGCCGCAGTCTTGACTTTTTCGATGAGCGCGTCAAAAGAATTGCTTTCCAGCGCAAGGGGAATATCATCGCATACGGCATACCATACGCCTGCGGTTTCATCCCAGTTTACGTCAACGATATAATTCATAAAATAACCTCTGTCATTATTGATTTTTTTGCTCAACCTGTTTTTATTATATCATATGCAAGCCCGCAATACAAGAATTTCACTTATTTTTTTTAGCGGAGTTTTCAGCCAAGCAGCAATTCCATCTCTTGCTTGCCGAGCCGGATCTCCGACGCCGAAACGCTGTCGGTTATCTGCGCGGGGTTTTTGGAGCCGATGATGGGAATCGCGACAAAATCATGGCTCATCAGATAGCCTAAGGAGATTTGCGTGCACGAATAGCCCGTTTGCCTTGACAGTTCTTTCATGTTTTCGTAGATTCGCATATTTTCGTCGTTTTTGTACCTCGCCAAAAGCCCCTCCGAAGCGGAGCCGCTGTTCAGCTTCGCGAAAAAGCCGCCGGCCTGGGAAGAGTAGGGGACTGCCGCCAAGCCTGTGCGCCCGTGCAGCCTGATCCCTTCGGCATCCATCCGGTATGCGGTTTTGTCGTCCGCCGCCGATTTGTTCGGAACCGCGAGGCTCCACTGGGGCTGGCTGGCCACAAAGCCTTTTTTGCCTTTTTTCCCGGCGTATTCGAGCGCCTTCGCGATTCTCTCCGGTTTCCAGTTCGAGCAGCCGAAATATTTAGCTTTGCCGGAATTATGGATTTCAAACAATATTTCCATGATTTCGCCGACGGGGATGTTTTCCGCGTCCCTGTGCAGCCAAAAAACATCCAAATAGTCCGTTTGCAGCGCCGAAAGGCTTTCCTCCAGGTCCGAGGTTATTTCCCTGCGGCTCATCCTGGGCACATCCATCGCGGCGAGCTCCGGATGGGCCGCTTTTGAAGCGAGTACGATATCGCCGCGGTTTTTTTTGCCGTGCATCCATTTGCCGAGCATCATCTCGTTGGAATTCATTTTGTGGGGCAGCCATTTGCCGTAGATGTTCGCGGTGTCGATAAAGTTGCCGCCGTTTTCGGCAAAACAGTCGAGGCATTCGAAATACCTCTGTTCGTCCTCGAGGCCGCAGTAGGCGGCGCCGTAACAAATGTTGGAAACCGCCAAATCGGTTCCCGGTATCAAAACTTTTTTCATAAAATAGCCTCCGTCATTATTGTTTTTTTATTACATCCATTATATCACGTTCAGTTTGCAAATACAATGAAAAAAGTTGTTGACAATGAAAAATATAAATGATATACTTTAAATAAAAAACATACGGAGGGTAATTTGCATGGGCGAGAAAATCATAAAAACGCCGCTGCCCGGAGGCGGGCTGGGCTGGAACGCGGTGGACGAACGCGAAATCGAAGCGGTCACGAGGGTGCTTAAAAATCCCGGGACGCTGTTTCGGTACCCCGGGGAAGGGGAGACGAGGGAATGCCCGCTGTTCGAAAAGGAGCTGCGCGAAAAATTGAACGTGAAAGGCGCGCTGATGGTGGCTTCGGGCACCAGCGCGCTCACGCTGTGCCTGTCGGCCAACGGCATAGGCCCGGGCGACGAGGTGATCGTGCCGGCGTACACGTACATATCGACCGCCTCGGCGGTCACCAACGCGGGGGCCGTCCCCGTGATAGCGGAGATCGACGAATCGCTGGGCCTGGACCCGATCGACGTCGAAAGCAAAATCACGCCGTACACAAAAGCGGTCATACTGGTGCATATGCAGGGCATTCCGGGGAAAATAAACGAAATAAGGGCGATATGCAAAAAACACGGCATCGCGCTGATCGAGGACGCATGCCAGGCGATCGGCTCGAAATACTTCGGCGAATATACCGGGGTGAGCTCGGATGCGTTCGCCTGGAGCCTGAACTTTTTCAAGGTGATCATGTGCGGGGAGGGCGGCGTGTTTTTCGCCGACGACGAGGACATATTTTTGCGCGGCGTATACGCGCACGACCCCGGATCGCCGATGTGGAAAACCGGGCTTTCGCGGGGCGCGAAATTGGCTCCGTACACCCAGCTGGGCATACGCGGGAACGAACTGTGCGCGGCTGTGGCGAGGGTGCAGCTCTCAAAGCTCGACATGATACTCGGCAAGACGCGCCCGCTGAAAAAGAAGCTGCTCTCGTGCCTCGACGCTCCCGTAAATTACATATTGCAGCACGTGGACGACCCCGAGGGCGAGTGCGGATTTTCGCTTTCGATCATCGCCAAGGACAATGATTCCGCCAAAAGAATGGCTGAGCTGATGGGCGATGTGGGGCTGTATATCGGATCGGTATACAACGAAGCGGGCTTCCCGGACAGGCATATATACAAAAACTGGGAGGCGATCATAGAAAAGCATTCGCCGACTGCGGCGGGCTATCCCTGGAATGACCCGAGCTATCGCGGAAACGTCAGCTACAGCCCGGATATGTGCCCGAAGTCGCTCGATATCCTTTCGCGCTGCCTGCGCTTCACGATCAACATAAACATGACCGACACAAACATGGAAGAAGTGGCGCAGGCCATAAATTACGCGGACAAAAAATTATAATGACCGGGGGGATTTTTATGGAACTCGAATTTTATGACTGCAACCTGAACTACGGGCCGCAGACGGCCACGGAAAACCTCAAATGCTGCGCCGACATAGAGGAATTGTCGGCGGAGATGGCCCGCGCCGGGATTGCGGGCGGCCTTGTGGTCAAGACGATAAATGAGGCGCTGCTCGCAAACAGCTCGCTTGCCGGGGATATAAAGGGCAAAGACAACTTAAAGGGAGTGTGGCATATACTGCCCCCGTGCACAGACGAAACCCCCGCCCCGGATGTTTTGCCGGACTTGATGAGGCAAAACAACATAGCCGCGCTCACGATAAATCCAAAGGCGCACAGGTATCTTCCGAGAAAAAACGTCATAGGCGGATATCTCGAAATGGCCAGCGAGAGAAGGATCCCGGTTTTGCTGAACACATCCAGGGGGCTTAGCCTCGAACAGGCGGACGACATCATGCAAAACTTCCCGGATCTGACCGTTGTGCTCACTTTTGACAACTGCTGGCCGAGCGACCGCTTTTTGCGCCCCTTTCTCGAATCCTACCCAAATCTTTGCCTCGATATGACATATATGCAGACGGATGGCGGGCTGTGCGATATGCGAAAAAAATATCCGGCCGAAAGAATTTTGTTTGGCAGCGGGTTCCCCGAATCGTATCTGGGATCTCATATGCTTGTCATAAAGCACGCCGAAATATCCGAGGAGGACAAAATCAAGATAGCCGGGGGAAACCTGAAAAAACTTTTGGAGGAGGCCCGATATGATTGACGGCAAATCAAAACTGGCGCAGGCCTTCTGGGAATCGGGCAGGCTCGAAGACTGCCATATATTGGATTTCCACGCGCATATGCACCATATGGCGGGCTCATATTTCCCGTCGCGCAGCCCCGGGAAAATGATTGAGACGATGCGCCGCTGCAACACAAAGCTCGCGGTGTTCTGCTCGCATTACGCCTTAGACTACGCCGAACTCGAGGAGGAGTATAACCTAAACGAGGCAAAACGCTTTCCCGGCTATTTTTTGGCTTACCATTCGGTGATCCCGAACAAGACCGATTACAAAAAGACCGTGGAACGCTTCGAAACAAACAAAAAATATTATTTCGGGTTCAAGTTTCACTGCGATTTCCATCAGACGCCGCTTACCGACGACGCCTATGTCCCGTTTCTCGAATACATGGAGGCGAACCGCCTGCCCGCGCTGCTGCACACCTGGGGCCACAGCGCAAACGACGGCGCCGACGTGATAAAAAAAGTCGCGGATCGTTACCCGAACGCGACTTTCATATGCGGCCACAGTTTCCACGGCGACTGGAAACACGGCGCCGAAGTGGCAAAAGACTGCCCGAACATGATGCCCGAGCTCACGGCTGTAGCCGACAACTGCGGCGCGATCGAGCTGCTTTGCGATATCGCCGGCTCGGACAGGATACTGTTTGGCACGGATCTGCCGTGGTTTGACACGCACCACGGAATAGGCGCGGTTTTGTCCGCCGACATAACGGACGACGACAGGCGAAATATTTTTTATGGAAACGGCGAGCGACTATTGGACAGATGCAAAGCCCGGCTGTGTTTAATTGAAGGCGAAAAGATGCGGTTAAAATATTGATGCTATGATAAATAGCGGCAAAAAAAATAAAGCCAGAAATTTATGGAATTGAAGTGGAATCAAATAAAGTAGCTTAACCGCTGCTTTATTTTTTATATGGATTTTATGCTTCTGGCATTGATCGTTAGCGGGCAAATATTATTAGTTCAGAGGAGATCAAAGCGATGATAAGCCTAATTGCCATAAATTTTGAAGGGAGTTAAATTATGGCACTATATGGTTATATCAGGGTGTCGGGTGCCGATCAAAACGAGGACAGACAATTGGCGGCGATGAGCGAATTAAACATAACGAGTAAAAATTTTTTCATAGACAAGCAGTCGGGCAAGGATTTTGAGCGTCCGGCATACCAAAAATTGGTCGGGAGCATGAAGAGCGGGGATTTGCTTTACATCAAGAGCATAGACCGTTTAGGGCGCAATTACGAGGAAATCCAGAACCAATGGCGAATACTGACAAAAGAAAAAGGCGTTGACATAGTGGTAATTGATATGCCCCTGCTCGACACGAGGCGAGACAAGGACTTAATGGGGACGTTCATCGCCGATTTGGTTTTGCAGATACTGTCGTTTGTGGCACAGAGCGAGCGGGAAGCGATACATAGGAGGCAGGCGGAAGGCATAGCGGCGGCGAGAGGGCGAGGCGTGAGGTTCGGGCGGCCGGCGAAGGAGCCGCCGGAAAAGTTCGGCGAGTTGGTGCGGCTGTGGGAGCGCGGCAAAATCGGCTTGGAACCGATACTGAAAAAGTGCGGATTCAGGGAAACGACGTTTTACAAAAAATTGGCTGAATACCGTATGATGCAGAGGTTTCAGTCAAAAAAATGACTTCGTAAAAGTACGCCTTTCCGAAGTCGTTTTAATAAGAAAATTTTAATACAAAAGCAAAAAAAAGTCAACGGAAAAGCAATATATTTTTTGTAAACCGCAAAAAATTCACAAAAAATACATTTTTGTCGTTCGCAAACACGTGATGTAGGCCACTTCGGAAAGGCGTACTTTTACGAAGTGGCACATTTGTTCGCAAAACACGTGATAATCGAAAATTAAGGAGAAAAACCAAATGAGAAATTACAAGAGAGTAATAGCGCTTATGCTTGCTGCCGTGATGGCTTTTAGCGGCGTGGCAATGAATGTCGTTTCGGCGGCTAAGCTGACTGATGCCAATAAATACACAATCAAAGGGGCATCTACGAAAATCGAGCTTGCTTATGCGATAGATGTTCTACAGCAAATGGGAATAGTCGCGGGCGTGTCTCAGGTGACAGACAGCAACGGCAATGTCACGGAATACACCTTTGACGGAGACTCTTTTGTGACCCGTCAGCAGTTTGCCCTGTTCACCGCGAGAATTGAGAGCGGGCATCCGGAGCGCTTTGTGGTAGCTTCCAACGACGCAGTCAGAACCAAAACAAATTTCAAAGACCTCGTGGACAAAACTTATACTCTGGCAATTGATTATTGCTACGATAGGGGATATATTCTCGGCAGGGACGAAGAAAACACAATTTTCGACCCCATGGGCAACATCACATTCGCCGAAGCTGTAACGATGCTCACGAGGACGCTTGGCTATACAGGCCTTGCGTACCCTATGGGGTTCATGACCAAAGCATCTGACAGCGACGTGAAGCTAATCGGTCAATATGCTGATTTCCAAATGAACAATGTCGCACAGAACATACGGATTACCAGAGCGGAAATGGCCATGCTACTCTGGAATTATTTGTCCAGCGGGAAGGATGAAATAGAAATGGACGACGATAGCACCGAAGATACATTGGGCGATGATAATTCAAATACCCTGAGTATTGGGTATAATGAACTATGTAGTGACATAGACGAGATAGAAAGCAAATATTATAATAGCAAAGGCTATGTTGATATAGAAGATTTCGACCGCATAGTAGCAGAAGTGGAAGCATATGTAAAAAAACTATATGAACAAGGAAAAATCTTGGAGTATGAACATTATGATGGGACAGATACTATACGTATTATACCAAAGTCTGGGCACTCCTTAGTGTATACGCCCCAAAATGATGAAATATTAAATGGTGGTAGCGGTGACGTTCAGATAGTTACTATATCGCCGGACAAAGGAATTAACGACATTACTAAGGAATATTATCAAACTGTCAATGCTGCTTCAAATTTAGCCATTGCTTTCCGGGATGATTATTTTTGGAACGTTAATCAAAATAATTATTTTGAGAATAAGATGACTATAAACACAATAATAAACTTGTCAGGAAAAGTAATTTTGTGGAACAGCCATGGAATAGACTCTGGTAGTAAAGTAGGTACTATGTTACAAACCGGACTTAAAGCTGCTTCTATTGAATACTATAGTGAATTCTTTAAGAATTATGATTCAGAACAAAAATACTATTTTAAAGAGTCTAAGACTGGATATTGGCATGTTGCTCCTGATGACACATACATCTTGCAGAGTCCAATAGGAAAATACTATTTTGACGTGTCTAAAGAGGGATACTGGTATGTTACCGCAGAATTTATCAACGACATACTAAGGGAGGACTGTTTTAAAGGTGCGATAGTTTATTTGAATACTTGTTACAGTTTGAAAAACAATGTACTTTCTAACGCTTTTCGGAATAAAGGCGCAAGTGTTGTAATAGGAAATACAGATAAAATGGGAACAATATATGGGAATTTCGTTGCGGAAAAATTCATGGCAAAGATGGCGGAAAAAGAGAGTAGAAATAGTTCAAGTTCATATAGTGTGCGTGAAGCTTTGTCTTGGGCGAAAACGCAAATACCACTTGACTTTCA
>Ga0082212_10008810_pt1 | contig 13111 bp, 8 predicted proteins | sample TergutNt197P3_FD_71548 | JGI IMG/M metagenome (GOLD analysis project Ga0082212, IMG submission 71548) | Neocapritermes taracua P3 segment gut microbial communities from Petit-Saut dam, French Guiana - Nt197 P3 | ecosystem: Host-associated > Arthropoda: Insects > Digestive system > Gut ... | reverse complement strand
AGCGAAAGTCGAGAGATATACAAAATATGCTCGCATATTTTTATATCCGAGCGAAGCTATCTTCTGTCTTACAAAAGATAGCGAAAGTCGAGAGATATACAAAATATGCTCGCATATTTTTATATCCGAGCGAAGCTATCTTCTGTCTTACAAAAGATAGCGAAAGTCGAGAGATATACAAAATATGCTCGCATATTTTTATTTGCTTCCCTTCGGAAAGCGACACATTGATCAAATTTTTAAGGAACGTTCCCGCATGTCTCTTTTTAAAATTGATTTTTTTATGTAGCTTTGCAGGTAATTTTACATTGAACAAACTATTAAAGTATTAAAAATCATAGTAATAACGGCGATAGCGCTCTTCCTGACAACATACATAGCGCCGAGATTTATGCTGAATTTACCATCTATCCAGCGTAAGGTGATGAATTTTTCCGAAAAGAAATTGTCCGCTTTTTTTGAAACGGCCATCCAAATTGGGGAGGTCGACATCAAATGGCCTAACCGTGTTGCGTTTAAGGATATTCAATGCTACGACCGGCATGACAGGATCATGCTGGAAGCAGACAATATCACAGCCCATTTCAAACTGTTGCCCTTGTTCAAGCGCGAATGGGTGCTGACAACCATGCGGCTGTTCGGCGTTTCGTGCCATATCAAAAGAGATACGCCTCAAAGCGAGATGAATATACAATTTGTTTTGGATGTGCTGGCCGAAAATGCGACAGGTGGGAGCGATGCGCATCTGCAAATTCAATCCATTCTTGTCAGACGCGGGACGATCACCTACGACGTCATTGATAAAGACGTTAATAGTCAACTGCTTAATCTCAATCATGTCCACTTGAACAACCTGAATTGCAACCTGTCGGTCAGGCATTACTGCAAAGACAGTATTCAGGCACAGGTAAACAAAATGAGCTTTAGCGAGGTTTCGGGATTGAACATGAAAAGATTGTCGGGAAAAATTTCGGGTAACCGAGATTCCGTAAAAATTGAAAATCTTTCAATAGCCCTACCCCACTCTTCCATTGTAATGCCAACGGCTTCCATGCGGTTTGACCGGTCGGATTCGATTCCGCAAATAGCCGATAGGTCATTTTTGACAATGCTGCTGTCGCCTTCGTCCATCACGCCGAAAGACTTGGCTTTTATTTTGCCGCTACTAAAGGATTTCTCGGATGTAATCGACGTCTCGGCTGACATTTCAGGCTTTATAAACTCATTATCACTCAACAAATTAACATTGTCGTACGGTAATCATCTGCTTTTTTCGGGCAATATGGATTTTAAAAATATGGCGCATCAGACCGAAGAGTTATATTTGTTCGGACAAGTACAACGACTGTATCTGACTACCGAAGGTCTGCGAAGAATTTCAAATAATTTCAGCCAACTAAATTTTACAATACCGGAGCCTGTCATGAAGATTGAAGAACTGAATTTTACAGGCGAAATATCGGGATTCAAGGATCATTTGGTTGCCTTTGGCAACCTGTCGTCGCCTGTCGGTTCGATTCAAATGGACATGCTGTTCGGTCAACGGCTAAACCGCGATACATCCCTGTATTTAAAAGGGAACATTGCATCGTCCGACTTGCAAATAAGTGCGCTTTTTGAAGCAGGCAATCCGTTCGGAAAAGCCCGGTTCAATGCGGAACTCGACCTTGTACGCCCCCCCGGTAAAAAAATGGCTGGCATCGTAAATGCACAAATCAACGAACTTGACTATCTCGACTATAACTATGAAAACGTTTATATATCAGGAAAATACCAGGAAAACGAATATGAAGGCTTGGTGCAGGTGAACGATCCGAACGGCCATCTTACCCTACAGGGACTGTTCAAGATTGAAAATGAAAAGTCGGTTTTTGATTTTAATGCCAACCTCGCACACTTTCATCCCGACAAACTTCATCTGACCGACAAATATGAAAAGCCTGATATTTCCCTCGGCATCAGCGCCAACTTTACGGGAAGTACCCCCGATGATTTCAACGGATTCATCGAATTGAAAGACTTCGACTTCGTCACCGCAAAGGACAGTTTTTCGATCAGCAACCTGCGTATCAATACTTTTTCCGACGAACAGTTGTACAAGCAGATAAACATCGCCTCACCCGTACTGAACGGTAGCATGCAAGGCACCTATTCGTTTTCGTCCCTTCTCCCGAACTTGCTTGCTACCGCCGAAAACTACCTTCCGACGCTTGTCAATTCAATTGTCAATTCAATATCAGGAAAAAAACAGGAGGAAGCCATCAACCTGTTTGATTTCAACCTGACCGTCGAGAATACGGAAAGCATTTCAAAGACATTGAATCTTCCGTTCGCTTTTCTTCAAAAAACAGCGATGCGAGGGAGTTACAACAGCACGGAGAACTCGTTTTTCGCTACCGTCGACGCCCCCCTGTTCAGACTGGGCAATATCCGGTTTGAACAGGGCAACCTGCTGATGGAGAATGTCGACGAAGCGATAAACCTCCAAATCAACGCCACACAGTACGGAAACAGGGATATTCGCAACATGCTCTACCTTGCAGCCGAGGCCAAAGACGACCGTATCCACTCGAAAATAAAATGGGCAAGCGATACGGACGAGAAATTTGAAACAACATTGACGGCTTCGGTCGTATTTGTTGACGAGCCCGACAGAAAAGACGCCAATAGACTTCGCGCAGAGATAACGATACCTCCCGCGCAAATGATACTGAATGATACGGTTTGGAATATCGAACCGGCATCGATTACCGTTTCGGACGCAAAGATTGCAATCGATAACTTCTATATCACAAAAGAAAACCAATACCTGCAAATCAACGGCATACTGTCGAACAATCCGAAAGACGAACTTCTCCTCGACTTGAACGACCTGGAGATAAGCTACATTTTCGACATCCTGAACAAACCGCAGCTTCATTTCGGCGGGCACGCTACCGGAAGGATCAAAACGCTCGACCTGCTCGGCAGCATGATGATCGAAGGACGACTTGAAATCACGGATTTCGCTTTTCTCCATGTGACACAGGGAAAGCTGAATATCTCAAGCGAATGGGACAATGACCGAAAAGGTATCTTGCTGTTAGGCACCATCTATAAAGACGATGTCACCTATACCGACGTCAACGGTTATATCTTCCCGATCGGCGACGAACAGGGACTTTCACTGTTTTTTGACGCCAATGAAGTCGATCTTTCGTTCCTGCAATATTACATGCAATCGTTTGCCGACAGTATCAGGGGATTGGGCAATGGCGAAGTACACCTGTCAGGACCTTTCGACAAATTAGACCTGGAAGGTGTATCCTACGTGAAAGATGCGTGCATAAACGTCAATTTCTTAAACACCACCTACTCGTTTTCCGACTCCATTTATCTCGGCAAACAACAGATAAGCACCAGAAACACAACGCTGTACGATAAGGACAAACATGCCGGCCACATGGATTTCACGCTTAATCATACAGGCTTCAGAGACATGTCGTTCAACATGGACATCAATACCGACCACATGCTGGTGTACGACATGCCCGAACGCATCAATCCCGAAATTTACGGAAAAGTGTATGTCAGCGGGACGGCCAAAGTGACCGGAACAGAAGAACATATCCTTGTTGAGGGAAACGTACGCAGCGACGACGGATCATCCATCGGTTTTAATTTCACGAATACCTCAATCGTCGAAAAATATGACTTCATTACATTCGTCGACAAACCTGACAACACGCAGCCAGACGAGAACAACGGGAATGACATCCAAACGAACAGCCCGTCAGTCACTGATTACACGCTCAATTTCCTCGTCAACGTCACCCCCGATGCACAGATAGAACTCATATTAAGTCCTGTGACAGGCGACAAGATCAGCGTCACCGGAAACGGCAACCTGCAAATACAATACGGAAACCAGAGCGGTCTTCAAATGTATAACAACTACTACATTTCGGGTGGAACCTATAATTTCAACCTCGAACAGGTGTTGCGCAAACGATTTAATATTCGCGACGGCAGCGTCGTATCTTTTCGTGGCGACCCCATGGAGGCCATTCTGGATATTAGCGCCATCTATAACCTGACCGCCAACATTCAGGACTTAGATGAATTACTCATCAAGGAAACGGCCAGCCCGACTATCCCCGTGAATTGTGTACTGAACCTCGAAGGTCATCTCCAAAGCCCAAAGATAACTTTCGACCTTGAACTGCCAAATTCAAATAGCGAATTTGAGCGACAGGTGCGAACGTTCATCAATACCGAAGACATGATGACCCGACAAATCATTTACCTCCTGCTGCTCCATAAGTTTTATACGCCCGATTATTCGCGCAACGATTTCAGAACGAACGAATTTAGCGTAGTAGCCTCGTCGGCTTTGTCGGCGCAACTGTCGAACATGTTAAGCAACCTGACCGACAAAGTTCAGATTGGCACCAATATCCGCTCGCGTCAAGACGGCATCAAGGATACCGAAATAGAGATGCTGCTGTCGAGCCAGTTGCTCAATAACCGCCTTTTGTTCAACGGTAATTTCGGATATAAGGACAACTACATTCAATCAAACGCCTTCGTAGGCGAATTTGACCTGGAATACAAACTTTCGCGCACCGGCGAAATAAGCCTGAAAGCCTACAATCATGCAAACGATTTATATCGCTATACCAAATCGCCTACCCGACAAGGCGTTGGCATCATGTTCAGGAAAGACTACAACATACTTTCGGAATTGTTCAGAAGAAGGAAACAAACGAAAGTCGATCAGAAAACACCAAACGAAACAACGGGAGGGAGTTGAAACTTCCATTTATTTTTGTACTTTTGCAGCCTAATTTTAAATGAAACAGACAATGATAAGGGAAAAATTACTCATCGCAGCAATCATTTGCATTTGTCTTGGCGCTTGCAAATCGGAAAAGTTAGCCATTGCCGGTAGCGGATGGGACGACATCGCAATCATCGACAAAAAAACTGGAATTATCGAATGGAGACATGCGCTTGACGCGGGCGACGAATGTAATGCCATTGAAGTGACACCGGATGGAAATGTCCTGTTTGCCTATTCCAAAGGGGCAAAACTGATAAACAGAAACCATGAGACGGTCTGGGACTTTAAGGCCGCAGCAGGTGAGGAGATACATTCAGCCTCCCGCTTGAAAGACGGAAGTTACATGATCGGCGTTTGCGGCGAGCCGGCCCGAATTGTGGAGTTAGACCCAGCTGGAAAGCAGATAAAGGAAATAAAATTTCGAACGCTCATCTTTGACGTCCACAATCAGTTTCGGCAAATTTCCAGGAAAAACGACGGAACATACCTGATACCTCTCTTAGAGAAGCAAAAAATACTGATGCTGACTTCCGAAGGACGCAACAAAGGGACTGCGTACGTAGGCAGCAGCGCGTTCTCGGTTAAGCCACTTGACGACAACTACTTACTCGTCTCGTGCGGCAGCGCCAGCCAGTTTATTAAAATCGATCCGGCCAACCAGCAAAAACAGAACGTCATCGTTACGAACGAAATTCATGGCGGCGTGCTCCGTTATGTAGCCGAAATATTTTTGTATGATAACGGCAACAAACTGATTGCCAATTCAAACATGTTCAGCAACGACAAATCGCAACCCTTACTGATCGAAATCAACCCCGACAATCAAGTCGTCTGGAGCCTTCCTTACAACAAGGAAATAAAGAACATCACAACCGTCTATTCATTTCACGAATAGAATCACATTACGTGCAAAACGGCAAATTGGTAAATACCATGGAAAACAACAAGGTGGCAAGACCAATCAATAATATCAAGATTGTAGATTTTTGAACACCTTTCCACTCTTTTAGCATGATACCCCAGACATTGCTGAAAAATATGTTCAACGACATCAGTATGGCCCATGAGAACAGCATCATGATACTACCCGGTACGAGAAAACTCTTTCCCATGCTGAAACCGAAGAATTGCGAATACCACAATAAACCTGCCAATGAACAGAACAGCAGGTTATTGACTAAGTTGGAAGTCTTGCGGTAATCGCTGAATGTCTTGTTTTTGGCATTTTGAAACAGGCAATAGGATGCGTTGGTAATAAATCCTCCACAAGTAACCATCAACGTTGCCGGCAGTGATTCGAACAAGTCGCTTACACCTTTAACAACCAAAGGTTTGCCTGCTTCAAGACCTAACGCAAAACATGCGCTCATCACGCCGGCAAGCAAGGCCACCAAAAGCCCTTTTGTCATTGCGAAGTCTTTAATCGCCTTTTTCTTATCCTCTTCCGACATGTTCCTGGCGCGCAGACCTCCGGCATAACCGATCACGGTAATACCGTACAAAGTAACACATATCCCAACCAGCAAAATAAGCCCTTCTCCGTGTAACAGGCTTGTACCGGCAATGACAGCCGGTATCAACGTTCCGAACGCGGCGCAAGTGCCAAGTGAAATGGATTGTCCGAGCGCCACGCCCAGATAACGCATGCTCAAACCGAAAGTCAGCCCTCCTACTCCCCACAAAACACCAAAAAACATTGCTTTGAAGGCCGCAGAAATATCGACCGACAAAACTTGACCCAGACTGCTTCCCTCCGGTACGGCGAGCAATGCCCCTATAAAAGGAAAGATTAGCCATGCAAAAACTCCCTGCGTGAGCCAGAAACTCTCCCACGACCAATCTTTCACTTTTTTGATGGGTACATACGAACTGGATTGACCGAAACTGCCTACTGCTATGATTAATAGTCCAATCAGTGTATTCATTGCTTACTTGCGTTTTGACGTGACCGCTTTCTCATACAGTTCGATCTCAGCAATGTAATCATCGCCGGCAGGTACGCCATTTTGAAGGCAGAACATATCCCACACAGCGCTCCAGGGCATGCTCTTCAACTCTTCCTGCCAGGCCAGACGCTGGAACAGTTTGCCCTTGGCTTCATATTGTTGAAGTTTCTTGTGCGGCTCAAGCAACGCCATCATAAACGCTTTCTGTGCTGCGCGTATCCCAATCACATAAGCGCCTATACGGTTGATGGTTGCATCAAAATAGTCAAGTCCGATATGGACGCGATTAAGTGCGTCGCAACGGATGATTTCGCGTGCGAGGTCCTGCAAGTCGTCGTTCAAAATAACGACATGGTCGCTGTCCCAGCGAATCGGACGGCTCACATGCAACATGACCTCCGGTGTGAAAAGCAGCAAGCACGAAATCTTATCCGCCACGCTTTCCGTCAGATGGAAATGACCCGTATCAAGCGTCACGATCTTACCTTTTTTCGCTCCATACCCCAGATAGAAATCGTACGACCCTACCGTATAGCTTTCAAGACCGATACCAAACAACTTGGCTTCGATACAGTCCTTCATGTTACGATACTTCGTCGTAAAAATTTCATCCAACGACTGTTCCAATATCTGACGGTATTTCATGCGATTGGCAGGTACCTCCTTGCTGCCGTCGTGAATCCACAGGTTCATGATGCACGGGTCGCCTTGAAATTTGCCCATTGCTTCGCTGACTTTGCGACAACGTTTGGTATGTTCGATCCAAAAGTCGCGTATACCCTTGTCAGGACTTGCCAACGTTAGGCTCCCGCTTTTGGGATGCGAGAACGAGGTCGAGTTGAAATCGAGTTTCATGTTGTTTTCTTTCGCCCACTCCATCCAGCTTTGGAAATGTTTGGGTTCGACCTCGTCGCGGTCGACAACCAGGCCGCCGAAATCACCGTAAATTTCATGTAAAGCCAAACGATGCGTTCCTGCAATCAGGGATTTCACCTTTACAAGATCCGCGCGTACCTCATCTATATTACGCGCGCACCCGGGATAATTTCCGGTCACCTGAATCCCGCCCGATAGCTCTCCGCCCTGATTTTCAAAACCGGTGACATCGTCTGTCTGCCAGCAATGCAGCGAAAAAGAAATTTTTTTCAAGATGCCCAAAGCCTTGTCGGCATCTACTCCCTGCTCTCCATAACGTTCTTTCGCTGCTTCATACGCAGCAATAATTGCATTTTCTTTCATGTCGTTTCAATTTTATAATTAATAAATACATTTTTTCTACTTTCACCGTAAAACTATATCGCGCGTAAAGCGACCCTTCATCGCGAGCAAAGCGACCCTTCATCGCGAGCAAAGCGACCCTTCATCGCGAGCAAAGCGAGCCTTTATCGCGAGCAAAGCGAGCCTTCATCGCGAGCAAAGCGACCCTTCATCGCGAGCAAAGCGAGCCTTCATCGCGAGCAAAGCGAGCCTTCATCGCGAGCAAAGCGAGCCTTTATCGCGAGCAAAGCGAGCCTCACCCGGGAAGATACGTCTTCACATCAAAAGCCGTCGCTATGATACGCCGTATCTCCCAGCGGTCTTTCACCAATCCCGCCGCTTTGGCCTGCATCAGGCAATTTCCAATGGCTGTAGCCTCCGAAGGCCCGGCAATGACCGGGATGCCAAGCGCATTGGCCGTCATGCTGTTTACCAATTCGTTCTGCGAACCGCCGCCAATAATATGAAGTTTTTCAATCGGAAATGAAACCATTTCCGATAGCATGCCGAGTACTTCTACATAACGACGCACTAAACTTTCAAAAATACAGCGTACGAATTCAGCATCGGAAACTGGCGGCGCCATCCCGTTTTCCTCACAAATGAGTGCAATCATACCTGTCATACTGGCCGGATTGGCCAATCGCGGATCATCCGGATTGACATAAGTCTTCCTATTTTCGGCCTGCACAGCCATCTCCATGATCTCGGCGTAGGAATAGGTGCGTCCCTCGCGTTCCCATTCTTTGCGGCATTGTTCGAGCAACCACATGCCGGTGATATTTTTCAGGAAACGGGTAGTACCTTCCACGCCGCCCTCATTTGTAAAGTTCTTTGCGTATGATTCAGCCGTCAGGACAGGCGTCTCCGTTTCGACGCCCATCAGACTCCAAGTACCGCTACTCAGATATGCAAAATGGGGATTTTCTGCTGGAACGGCAAGTACGGCCGATGCGGTATCGTGTCCGGCAACTGCCACGACGGGAACTTCTCCTACCCCCGTTTCGTCGGCCAGCGCTTTTGTCAGCGTGCCAATCACGGTACCCGAATCCGTCAACGGATGAAGCAAAGACGGAGATAAGCCTATTGCCTCCAGCAAGGATGGTTCAAACTGCCGGGTCGTCGGATTCAGAATCTGCGAAGTCGACGCATCGGTATATTCGCAGACTTGTTTACCTGTAAGCATGTACGACAGCAAGTCGGGCATAAACAACAGCTTGTCAGCTTGCTGCAAAGGCGAAAAGTGCTCCCCTTTGGCACGATACAGCTGAAAAAGACTGTTGAAATTCATGAACTGAATACCGGTCAGTTGATAGACCTTGTCTTTAGGTATTATTTTAAAATAATCTTCGGGTGCGCCATCCGTATACGGATCGCGGTAAGCGCGCGGCAGGCCGAGAATGGTTCCGTCTTTGCCGATATAGCCAAAATCAACTCCCCAGGTATCAATCCCGATGGATGTCAGTTTGAACCCCTTTTTCTTACATTCCTTCAATCCTTCAATCATAGATTTGTACAGACCGAAAATATCCCAATAATATTTTCCGTGAATTTCCAGCAAGGTATTCGGAAATCGCGTCAGTTCCTTCATCTCAAAATGGACGCCATCAAATATCCCCAACATGGAGCGTCCGCTTGTAGCGCCTAAGTCAAAAGCCAAAAAATAATTTTTTTTCATTGTATTCCTGATTTTCTTAATTCATTTTCCGGCAAAAGTATTTTATTTTTCCGGTAAAAACAAGTTTTTTTGATTTTTTTTATCTTCATGTATGAGACAGTCGCACTTTTTTACCTATCTTTGTCACGTGTAGGCTATAAAAAAAACGAATAAATGAACCGTACAATCCTTGCAGAATACTTCTCCGAAATGACAAGCGGGCAGTCGGAACAGTTTGATATGCTGGGCGCTTTATATGCCGACTGGAACGCGAAGATCAACGTTATTTCGCGCAAGGACATTGACAATCTCTACGAACGCCATGTATTACATTCATTGAGTATTGCAAGGTTCATTCGCTTTACGGCCGAAACGCGGGTTTTGGACGCCGGTACCGGGGGCGGCTTCCCGGGTATTCCGCTTGCGATCCTGTTTCCCTCCGTCCAGTTTCACCTCGTCGACAGCACCGGAAAAAAAATCAGGGTGGCCCAGTCGATCGCCGAAACGATAGGGCTATCAAACGTTACTGCGCGACACTGCCGCATCGAAGATGAAAAGGGCGTTTTCGACTTTGTTGTCAGCCGTGCCGTCATGACGGTTGGCGAATTAGTCAAGCTCATCCGGAAAAATATTGACAAGGTTCAACGCAACGCACTCCCGAACGGGCTTATTTGCCTGAAAGGCGGCGATACGGGCAAGGAAACGGCAGTTTATGGAAAAAATGTGCTCGTCACCGCGATACGTGATTATTTCGTTGAACCCTATTTCGAAACAAAAAAAATAATTTATCTACCCTTATGATTACTGTTAAAACATTTGTATTCAATTTCTTTCAAGAGAATACGTACTTGTTGTACGACCAGACGAAACAGGCAGTTTTGATTGACTGCGGATGCATCACACGTTCAGAAGAAGATGCGATTTCCGGTTTTATCGCCGACAATCAACTGACTCTTAAGCGTTTGCTATGTACGCATTACCATTTCGACCATGTGATAGGAAACGCATACATTTATAAAAATTACGGCATACGCCCCGAAATCCACAGGGACGAAATATCGAAGAACGCCCCCACCTTACGGATGCAGGCAGCAAAATACGGTCGAAACATGCATTTCGAAGAAATTGAACCGGCCAGATTTATCGACGACAACACGGAACTATCTTTCGGGAACTCCATTCTGAAAGCGCTTCTCGTACCCGGTCATTCCCCCGCAAGCCTCGCCTATTACAGCGAAGCCGATCAGTTTGTCGTTTCGGGCGACGTACTGTTCCCCGGCACGATCGGACGCACCGACCTCTTTGGCGGCGACTTCAACACCCTAATCGACAGCATCCGAACGCGCCTCATGACGCTGCCCGACAATACCGTCGTCTATTCAGGCCATGGCCAAACCACCACCATTGGAATCGCAAAGGCTTATAACCCGTACTTATAGGGATAGAAAGTCGACATGGTTAATATCGGCATCAATAAAATAAAGATTTCCGTCTCCATCTATCAGAACATTATCTGCAAGCATCGATCCGTCGTTCTTCCATAAATCCGAAATTATATAAACGCCATCCGTAAAACCGTCGATGCCATTGCTTAGTTTTGCCGGTTTGAAACCGTTACCCCTTAAAAACAGCATGACATCATTTAGTGGCGCTGGTTTTGCATCAATCAACGGTTGGCGTAAGTTTTTCATTGGACGCACTTGGAAAATCCAAAATTTTCATGTACGTTTGCATCAAAATCGGCTCCCACCTTATTACGGCTATCGGAGGAATAAGGTGCGTAGCTTTCAGGGTTGTTAGATTCCCTTTCTGCATCCGATTTTATTTTATACCCAGTCAATTCCCTTGTTCCCTTGTTACAAATCTTTGTTTCGAAATAACGGCAATGTAATCTCCGTATTGTAAATTAATCCTACCATCTCCACCCTTGTAATCCCAAATTATCCTACCTTTCTTAGCGCCTCGTCCGGATGCCTGCCATAGTTCAAATTCTGCGCACCATACTCCGCAAACGAAGTAGTAACCAACCGTTCCAACGGCACAATATTAGCCCTTATTGCCGCCTCCAACTCATCATAACTAACCGACTTCTTGTCCTTGTAATACTCCTCGATAACCTTGTTCACAATACTGCGCTCTATCGCCTTCACGCCCTGTCCGTTCATCATCTGACGCACCGTAACCGGATTAACCTTCTTCCCCCGAAGTCCCTTAAATTCCGGACGCTCCAGCGACGACATCGTCAACGGCATCCTTTCCGCCGCACTTTTTGCCTCCTCGCTCCCGGAATCGTTTACAGCCATGAAAGCGACGTCAGCCATTCGCGCAGCATATTTCTCCCCCTGTTCGCCAGGCAACCCATCGTCGGCATCCGAAATATAGGATGAGGCCGATTCGAAGTCAGCGTGATTAATATCGGCATCAATAAAATAAAGATTTCCTTCTCCGTCTATCAAAACATTATCAGCAAGCATCGAACCGTCGTTCTTCCACAAGTCTGAAATTTCATAAACGCCATTCGTAAAACCGTCAACGCCATTGCTTAGTTTCGCCGGTTTAAATCCGTTATCACGTAAAAAAAACATCACGTCACTTAGTGGAGCCGGTTTTGCATCAACAAAAGGCTGCTGTAAAATAACCGACGTCTCTCCGGATGAATTATTTCCTACCCCAATGATTGTATAGGGAACATTCTTTGCGAACCCGTTATGCGAAGTTATCCTGTCTAAAAACCTGTCTAACGTCCTCGATACAGAAAGATTGTTGAATTTTATAACGCTATTCCCGTCGTCCGATGGAAATACCTCGCTTTCAAACCGCCTGGTGATAGGATTTTTTGATGTTAATTTATCCGGACTTCCTATCCAGCATTTGTTTTCTTTTGCCAGCCTTTCCAGGTTTCCCAATAGTTTGGCAATCCCAGCAGTTTGTTGTTTTCCTCTTGCTGTTTGAACATTGCCTCTATTTTCTGTTCCGGCGTCCATCCCTCTCGCTGCTTCCGCAAACGTTCTTGATACGCTTTCCCCCGCAAATTGTTTTCCTCTACCGTCATCTGTTTTTATATTATTATCCGCAAATATACTGCTTTTTTTCCCGTTTTCCAAATTTTTATTATACTCATCCACCTTCCGGGCATAATCAATCACATCACCACCCTCATACACAGGCTTTTCCATCTGCCCCGCATACTGCCCCTCTACAGCATCTATCCATGCAACATCAGTAAGCGCCACATCCCTGGTAACAACTTTTCCGTTACCGGCATAGTTCTTTGCCTCCATCTTCGACGGCGTAACAAACGCGCCCCTCTCTATCGGATTACTCGAATACACCCTTATCCTGCCCGTCTCCAACGCCTTCTCCATGTCTTTCCGCGTGAAGTCAGGCGTAGCGTCTTCGCCCGCCTCTCCAAAAGCCTCACGCGCCGTC
>Ga0082212_10008809_pt1 | contig 13111 bp, 17 predicted proteins | sample TergutNt197P3_FD_71548 | JGI IMG/M metagenome (GOLD analysis project Ga0082212, IMG submission 71548) | Neocapritermes taracua P3 segment gut microbial communities from Petit-Saut dam, French Guiana - Nt197 P3 | ecosystem: Host-associated > Arthropoda: Insects > Digestive system > Gut ... | reverse complement strand
ATTGTCTTTTCCTGCAATTTCTTTTTTGGAAACTTTCGAACATTTGTTCTCAACCCTTTCGGCGTTGTAACAGCCTTTGCTGCCGTTTCCAGAGATCACTCTAATATAGAAAATACTAAAATTTCGCATTTGGGTCAAGAAAAAAAAGCGGCTTTAAATGATTTTTGTTGCGTTATGCTTCCTTTTGTGGTTATTATATTGAGAAAATATCATGAATATCGGGATTTTTAGCGATACATATACCCCTCAGGTGAATGGCGTTGTGACGGTAATACGCGCCCTTAAAGCCGGACTGGAACTGAGGGGGCATAATGTTTATATCTTTACGGTTCAACACCCAAAGGCGGAAGAAGAAAAAAATGTTTTCAGGCTTCTTTCGGTTCAATTCCCAAATGAGCCTCAGCACAGGATAGGCGTGTTTGTTGAAAAGCAGATTTATGACTTTGTCCGCCCTCTCAATCTTGATATTATTCACACGCAGACTGAATTCAGCCTTTATTTGGCTTCGCGCATGGTGAGCAAAAAATTTCATATTCCGTCTATTCACACTCTTCATAGTTTTTATCCTGATTATCTTAATTACGCTCCCCTGTTGTTAAGACCGATGATAGAAAAAAATCTGTCTAAGGGCATTAAACATATACTGCGAAGCCAGCGTTGTGTTATTTCTCCCTCTTATAAAAATGCAGATTATCTTTGTGATATTAAATATAACCGTCCAATGAAGGTTATTCCAAACGGAATAGATCTTTCTCATTTTTATGGACATTTAATAGATGAAAATACCTGCAAAAAAACACGCGGGCAGTTTGGGATTTCTCCCGAAGAGGATATGATTGTTTTTGTCGGCAGGCTTGCGGCGGAAAAGAATGTTTCTGTTTTACTGGAAAATTTCAAAGAAATTACAAAAAAGAAAAAAGTAAAGCTGGTTTTGGTAGGAGACGGTCCTGACAGGCGGCCGCTGGAAACTCATTGTAATGAGCTGGGTATCAGCGGTTCTGTAGTGTTTACCGGGTATCTAAGGTGGCCGGATGAAATCAAGCAGATTTATGCCGCTGCGGATTTATTTGTGAGCGCCAGCCACAGTGAGGTTCATCCAATTACGTTTATTGAGGCAATGGCTTCGGGCCTTCCAATTGTAGCCGCCGCGGATAAAAGCATTGAGGGGATGGTAGTCAACGGCGAGAACGGCTGGGCTTTGAAAGACGACAGCCTTTTATGGGAAAAAGTGCTGGAGATTTTGGAAGACCCCTCTGTTCGTGAAAGAATGGGCAAAAGATCTGCAGAAATCTCACAAAACTACACAATGGAAAGATTTGTTGAATCTATGATTGCCTGTTATGAAGAATTTTGTAAAAAATAAAAAAGATTAATTTTTTTGCAAATATACTTGACAGTCGTAGTAATATGATATACAATATATTATGACAGAGCAAAATGGTAGCAGCTATGGTAGCAGCTATGGTAGCAGGTACCTGCAGGAAGGAGGTTGAAATGGAGGCTGTTTTATCATCGGATTTACTGCGCGGACATACGGATACGATTGTCCTGCGAATTCTTACAAGCAGCGATGCTTATGGCTTTGAGATTTACAACCGCATTCTGGGGCGGACGGGCGAGCAATACGAATTGAAAGAGACGACACTGTACTCAAGTTATAAAAGGCTTGAGGCGGACGGCTGCATAACTTCGTATTGGGGGGATGAGACCTTGGGTGCGCGGCGGAAATACTACCGGATTACCGATAAGGGGCGGGAAGTATTTAAACAAAATCTGCGTGACTGGCAGTTTACGCAAAAAATTATCAACGATTTATTGGAGGAATGATGAACGCGAAAGAATTTGTAGATTCACTTTTTAAGGGTTATGAAGAAACCGCAGCGCTCGCGGATTTTAAAGAAGAGCTTTTGGGAAACCTTAACGCGAAGATTGAAAGTCTTGTAAAAAAGGGCATGGATGAGCAGACGGCTTTTACAAAAGCGAGCGCAGAACTTGGCGATGTGTCAGCGTTAGCTGACGAACTTTCGCTCAGAAAGCGAAAGGAAGTATTTGAAGACGCTTACATGGATATTAGGGCTTATATGACTCCGGGGCGGGTAACAGCTTATGTGGTTTTCGGAGCGCTGACTCTTTTTGGCATTACCATAGCGCTTATCACTTTTTTTGCAACAAGGAAAGTAAGCTCACAAATCGGCTTAATCGATAATATCGATTTTACTTCCTTCTTCTCGGTAATTATGCCCTTCCTTACCGCCGCTGTTGTCGGCTTTACCTGGCTGGGAATGACTCAGGAGACAGCTTCGATGTATCCGGTAAGCAAGAAACGCGGCGGCTGGTATGCGGCGGCGGCGGGCTTGATCGCATTCGGTCTTTTTATGATGCCGGTAGTATTCTTTAGCGGCAGAATTGCAGGTGATATTGTTGACAATATTTCCGGCTCCGCAGTTCCCTACCTTGACGGCATCAAGGTTCCTGATTTACCGGACATCAGGAGTTTGGTAACAATAGTTCCTGTTTTCTCCATGTTGATTCCTTTTGTTCTGCCCGGCATTGGCATATTGGTTTATCTTTGCCTCACCGAAAAAGACCGCCTGAAACCCTGGGCAAAAGATTTTCGCGACAAAGCTGTAAAAAAAGAAATGGAAATGTGGAGCGACCCTGCAACTGCCTCGCGCTTTGGAATGTTTTCCGGAGCGCTCTGGGTTTTCGCCGTTGGGATTTTTATCCTGCTGGGTTTTTTAATAGGGTTTAAATTTTCTTGGCTGGTTTTTATCTTTGCGGTTGCAGTGCAGCTTGTTGTTCAGGGGTTTATGAGCAAAAGGAACAATTAATGATTAGAAAGGCTTCTGAAGGATAATCTTACAGAAGCCTTTTCCATGAAATATCATAACCTGATGATAATTTATAACAGGCAATATACGCAGGAGAATCAAGAAGCCGCAGCTTAATGAGCGCTGACCAGCACATCCTTCTCAAAAACTTTAAAAACTTTTGACGGGCATTTTTCGGCGCATTTTCCGCATGATGTGCATTTGGTAAAATCAACCACGGGGATGAATGTATCAAGATTGATGCACTGTTCGGGGCAGTTTTTGACGCAAAGACCGCATTTGAAGCAGGAAATTTTGCAGGTTTTTGCGACCATTTGTCTTATGGGGTTTTTATTTGAACAAAGCGGCATTGCGCCTTTTTGATTTCTTGCAGTGTTTTTCAAAAGTTCCATCGGGCATTCTGCTGTGCAGACTTTGCATCCTGTACATTTCGAGTAATCGACTTTGGGCAGAAATTTGTCCGTCATTGTTATTGCGCCGAACTTGCACACTTTAACGCAGTCGCCGAAGCCAAGACAACCCCATGTGCAGAGTTTTGTTCCGCCTGCGATTTTCGCTCCTCTGCACGTTTGAATACCTGTGTATGTTCCTTTAAGCGGAGTGTGTATCGAAGAGCCCTGGCAGGCGAGGACTGCGACAGTTTCAATCACTTCGCCTGCATCGGAACCTGTGACGGCGGAGATTTTTTTCGCTGTTTCTGCTCCGCCGACTGTGCAGGCGTTTGCCGGAGCTTCACCGGAAGCAATTGCCGCGGCGTAATTTTCGCAGCCCGGGAATCCGCACGCGCCGCAGTTTGCGCCCGGCAGAACTTCGGCGATTGCTTTCGCTTTTGGATCTTCCGGCACTGCGAAAAATTCCCTGAAAAAGCCGAGCGTTATTCCAAGCACAAGCGCGAGAGCCGCGGCGAATATCGCTGTTATTAAAATTATGCTCATCGTACAAGCCCCTTAAAGCCCATAAACGCGGCTGAAAGCAATGCGGCGGCGACAAAAAGTATTGGAGTGCCTTTAAGAAAAGCGGGAACGGGGCTTGTCTTTAACGCTCTCCTGATGCCTGCAAGCAAAAGCATTGAAAGCAGAAAGCCCGCCGCAACTCCTACAGCGTAAACAACAGCTTCAATAAAATTATAATCTTTTGAAACTGCATCAAAAGTTACGGCGAGGATAGCGCAGTTTGTCGTTATAAGAGCGAGATAAATGCCCATCGATTTATAAAGTGAAGGAACCATCTTTTTCAAGAAAAACTCAACAAGCTGAACAAGCGAAGCTATAACAAGTATAAAAACCAGAATTTGAAGGAACACAATCCCAAGCGGCTCAAGGATGAATTTGTAAATGGGCATGGTAACGCAGGTTGCAAGCACCATAACAAATGTGACAGCAAGCCCCATGCCGACAGATTTGTCTTCATCGGTACTCATCCCGATAAAAGGGCAAAGTGCGAGGAAGCGCATCAGCACAATGTTATCGATAAGGAAGGCTGTTAAAAATATTTTGAATAGTGTCATAATAACCTCAATATTATGCGGTTGAATTCGCCAACTTTGTTGGCGCACCGCATATTTAAATCGAAAATGAAACGCAGTTTCATAACGTACCTTCCTTGTTTTCAGGTATGCCGCAATTGGTTACCGTGCATCCGCTGACGGGACATTCGCTGCAGGCGGCGGAAGACTGCGCATCAATTTTCGGCGCTTTTAGTTTCGATTTAATAAACAGATTTAAAGAGATGAAAAGCGCGAATACAAAAAATCCGCCCGGCTGTATAACAAAAAATAAAACAGGCTGATAATTTAAAGGCATAATTTGAAAGTCAAGAATTGTGCCGCTTCCCAAAAGCTCCCGCACCAAACCGATGCTTGAAAGCACCCATGTAAAGCCAAGCCCCATTCCCAGCGCATCGGGTATTACATCGGCAAGCGGCGATTTATACGCGAAGCCTTCAACGCGCCCCATGATGATACAATTTACAACAATGAGCGGAATGAAAACTCCCATCGCCGCCGACAGATCGGGGAAAAAGGCTTTCAATGTGTAATCAATTACGGTTGTAAACGCCGCGATGATAATAATAAAAACCGGAATGCGGATTGAATTGGGAATTAGTTTTTTAAAAACGCTGATCACAATTTCCGACATAAGCAGCACGAAGGTCATTGAAAGCCCCATGCCTAATCCGTTGGCGACAGAAGTTGTTACTGCAAGCGCCGAGCAAAGACCTATCATCAATATTAAAAGCGGGTTTTCACGGATTAGTCCGTTAGCGAAAATACGGAAAAAGCGTTTCACTGTTCTTCCTCCCCATGAGACCTGACAGATGCGCCGGTAATTACATCCGGTTCTTCTCCTGCAAGCCACGCCTGTACTGCAAGACCTGCCGCTTTAACAGATGACGAAACAGCTTGGCTTGTTACCGTAGAAGCGGTGATTGCTATTACATCTCCCTTTACCGTAAAAGAATCGGTTATTTTTTTGCCGGCAAACTGTCCGTAAAAAGTTATGCCGTTTGCGCGATCTACAAAATATTTTTTTGACGCCGCATTCGCTCCAAGCCCCGGCGTGTCGGAGTGTTCAAGAATTTTTACCCCCGAAATAAAACCTGCGGAGGTTACTCCCACCATTGTTTTAATTTGCCCTGAGTAACTTGCGCGAGAAAGCGTTAAAGCCGCTCCGGTTACTTCATTGTTTTTTACGGCGGCATAAGCGCTTTCGATAGTAACCGCGGAATCGGGGCTTGTGATGTCATCGATTAAATTAAAATTATCCGCATCGGGGAAAAGTTCTTTTAACGCCGCTTCAAGCGCCGCCTGCCGGCGCTCCGCGATAATCGGCGAAGTGGCGTTATAGACAAAAGCAAGCATCACGCATGAAGCCGCAGAAAACATTGCAAGGATAAACCCAAGTTTTAACATTCCGGAAAAACCTTGTTTCATTTTTTCACCGCCTTTGCCTTTTTAACAAAGCCGTATTTTTTCGGCAGAAGCCTGTTAAGGAAAGGAACTGCGGCGTTCATTATCAATATTGAAAAACATACGCCTTCGGGATATATTCCAAATCTTCGGATAAGCATTACAATGATGCCGGCTCCCGCGCCGAAAATTATTTTTCCTGCCGGCGTTACGGGGCTTGTCACATAATCGGTTACCATAAAAACCGCGCCGAAAAGTAAGCCGCCTGTCAGTACGCTGTAAAGAGCGAAAAACGGGTCTTGCCAGAATAAAAGCGCGCAGATGAAAGCGGCGGCGATCATTGAAACAGGCGCGCGCCAGTCAATAACTTTTGTTACAAGCAAAAATAAGAATGAAGCCAAAATTAAAAACACCGATGTCTCTCCGATGCACCCTGCGTTAAAACCAAAAAACAGCGACCTTATTGTATACCAGTACGAGTCTGATGATGCAAGCCCTGCTTCGACTAGCGACTTTCCGACTTCAGAAACAGACGCAGACATTTTTGTGATACCCAGCGGCGTTGCGCTTGTTACGACATCGGCGGAAAAAGCCCGCAGAAACGGCAAAACCGGCTGCCGCCATGTAGTCAGCGCCGCAGGAAAACTCATTACAAGGAAGGCGCGTCCGATTAACGCTGGGTTGAAAATATTTGCACCTAACCCGCCGAAAAATTCTTTTGCGACAACTACGGCGAAAACCGCGCCGAGCGCCGTCATCCAAAGCGGAGTAGTCGGCGGCAGTGTAAGCGCAAGAAGTACGCCTGTAACCCCTGCGGATAAATCTTTTGCGCGGACAGGTTTTTTTATTAACAGCCGGAAAAGGCATTCTGCGGCAATTGCAGTTACCGCCGCGACAATAATATTTAGAAGCGCTTGTAAACCGAAAATAATTACGCCGAAAACTGAAACAGGCGTAAGAGCGAAAAGCATTGTTCCCATCATCATTTTTGTGTTGATGGGGGAACTCATGTGTGGGCTTGATTGTAAAAGGATTGGAGGTATCGATCTATCTGACATTATTTTTTCCTCATTCTAAAACGCTGTTTGCCTACGCGGAAACGCTGAACCAGTTTTATCCGCGCAGGGCAAGTATAAGTGCAGCTTCCGCATTCGATGCAATCCAGCAATCCCGCTTTTACGGCATAGTCCAAATCATCAGCTTCAAGACTTGTATTCATTATCACGGGAGAAAGGCGGCACGGGCATTTTTGAATACAGCGACCGCAGCGTACGCACACATCTTCCTCGTAAGCCGATGTTTCTTCTTTGGTCATTAAAATAATGCCGGAAGTATTTTTTTGCACGGGGATTTCCAGTGAAGGAACGGCGAAACTCATCATCGGACCGCCGAAAATTATTTTGGCAAGTTTTGGCTGATCAATATCGATAAACTCAGGCGGCAGGTCTTTTAAAAAAGTTCCGATGGGAACGGTGATATTTTTCGGTTCTTTGCACGCGCCGCCGCTTACGGTTAAAGTTCTGTCAATCAGCGGCTTACCGAGAATGAACGCTTCGGCGATGGCGATTAACGTACCGACATTTTGAACAATGCAGCCGACATCCATTGGAAGCCCGCCTGAAGGAACTTCGCGCCCTGTAACGGCTGTTATCAGCATTTTTTCGCCGCCCTGCGGATAGCGTGTGCGGCACAGAGCGATGGAAATGTCGCACTCGGTTCCGCTCAGTCTTATTTCACGCTCAAGCATGGGAATCAGTTCTTTTTTGTTATCTTCAATACCGATGATTGCCTGTTTAACGCCCGTAATCTTCATGACGATTGCAAGCCCTTTAACAAGCAAATCGGGTTTCGCCGTCATCGAAGCTTCGTCCGTTGTAAGGTAGGGTTCGCACTCCGCGCCGTTCGCAATGATAAGATCGATTGGCTTATTCGGCGGCGGAGAAAGTTTCACGTGCGAGGGGAAGCCTGCGCCGCCCATGCCTAGGATGCCCGCTTCACGAATACGCGCAAGAGCGTCCTCTTTTGTGCAGGTAAACGGATCCATCGGAGTCATGAACTCTTCGCCGTTTACGCTTTCATCTATTTCAATAATTACGCAAAGACCTTCGCTATTATTTGATTGGGTTCGCGGCTCAATCTTTTTAACAACGCCGCTTATCGAAGCATGAACGGGAACAGTCATCGGTCCCGGAGTTGCAGCATCGGCAATTTTATGTCCGCGGAGAACTTTTTCGCCGACAGCCACAAGCGGCTTATTCGGCGCGCCGAAGTGTTGATTAATCGGGATTGCAACTTGCTTAACAGGAGGGGCAAGTTCTATAGGCGATTCTTCTGTAGCGTGTTTTCGTGTCGGAAGTTTTAGTCCGCGCTTAAATGTAACAGACATTGGTTAATATTATAGATTAATATTGAGAAATGCGCCAGATGGCTAGGCATCAGTAGTTGCATAAATGTCAATTACAATTGTGCGGCTTTTTGTTTATATATTTCCATTGCTTCTGAGCTTATCTTTTCTACGGTCATTCCAATGCAAAGATTGTCCTTCCTCCACTCGGTATAATCAAATGGTTCTCGCAGTAATATAGAAACAAATTTTTCAGCGTTTATATTTCCAAGTTGTTCAATTAATACTTTCATTCCCGTTTTCATTAATACGGTCTCAGTCATTTTTACCTCCATTGTTTTCCCAGTATTTCAAAAATGCTATTGGGTCGAATATTTTTATCTCGTTAGTATTGTATTTCAAAATACCATCATCAACAGTTATAAAAAAATTTGCTTTTAATAAAATGTTATTATTTTCAATTACATTATATTTTGCATTTTGTGAAAACTCATATATTGCTAATTTTTTGTTTTCAAACGGGTTTATATAATTTTCATAAAAACAAACATAAGAATAAACCAAGTCTAATTTGTTATTTTTTATCAAAGTCTGAATGAATAATTTAGCTTGTGTTTCAAGGGAAATTCTTAATTGTGTTTGATCATCAAAAGGTCTATTATAAGTACAAGTATCTAAATAAATAGTTTTGTTTTCCATAACTTTTTTCACTATAAGTCAGTATAGTGCATATTTGAAGAAAGTAAACATCCCTGCTTCTTGGCGATTAATCCAAACCCGTAGAGATAAAAAAACCGTGTGAAGTCGCTTTAAGTTTCGACCTTGGCTAATTATAGCGTATTAAAATACGCACTGTCCGTACTTAATACGAACAGTGCGATTTGCAAAAAACCATGCTTGAAAACTTCTGCTTTAATTAAAAAGCGCGAACGGCGCGAACAGAGTTTGTGTTTGTCTTGCTGACAGAGGATCTGGAATCATTGAAGAAATAGTGAGCCATAGCATTATTACTTAATCCTCCCTGCGAAGAAGACCAATAATAACCATAATCTAGATTTCCAAAAATATTTTTATTTATGCAGAGTTCGTTTAGTTCATCCCCGCTGGGGAGGAACCAGTCGGTTTTACCGTTGTTGTTGTAGTTTTTGCAAGCTAATGCGGCTGGAGCAGCAGGATCAAACGCTAAAATATAAGCGGTGTTGTTCCGTCCTGTACCGATGGCTGTTCCCGTAGACATAGTATTGTTAGACTGTATTTCAGTTGCCCACGCCAGCTTTGTTTCCATATCAGCAGGAGCGGCTTCAAGGTAATAGGCTTCACTGCCGCCCGTCATGGTAAAACCTGCTTCACTGCGATAGAAGATTATACCGCCGCCGGGTCCGGTATCGCCGATGGCATAGGGTTTCCATTTGGCATATAGGGTTATGCTGGCGGTAACTGTGTCGCTTGCAAAGTTCCAAGGGGTGGATAACCACTCTTCTTTATACCAGCCGTCAAATAAGCAGTCATACCCTGACTTGGTAGGATCAGTTGGTTTAGAGATTGTATTTCCGCCGGATAGACCTGTAATTTGTGAAACTGAGCTTCCGCCGTTACTGTTAAATGTTACGGTGCAGGAGACGGGGGTGATCGTGTATGCAGCAGTCAATATTCCGCTGTCGATCATACCGTCTTTAACTGCGATTGCCTTGAGAGTAGTTGCTGCGCTTATATTGATAGCGCCTGAGTACGGCGTACTTGAAGCGGTGGGGTCATCTCCGTTAAGTGTGTAGAAAATACTTGCTCCTGCGGTTGTAGATAGAGTTACGTTTTGCGTTCCGGAATAGTTTCCTGCCGGGGGTGTAGCAGTTGGTGTAGCTACAGTATTTGGTTCTCCTTCGCTTCCGCTTCCACCGCTACCATCGCCGCCATCTCCATTATCGCAAGCGGAATAAGTGAGAGTTAGGGCAAAAATAATGGCAAGAATCAAACTTTGTTTTGCTTTCATTTTACTTTCCTTTGTATTTTGATCAACTAATACTAAGTAAGCATGTACTTAATATCATTAGGTCATCGTAGACCTAATATAATTGGATTGTCAACACCTATTATTGCCGTAATATCGAATTAAGGAGTTTTACCAATAAATACCAATCAATTAAGAAAGGTTTTATCCGCAAATATAAAGGACAGAAGGAAAAAACTGGGTTTTTCTCAGGAAAAACTTGCCGAACTTGCTAATATTTCCGTACAAATGGTAAATAGTATCGAAGGACACAGGGCATGGGTAAGCGATAAAACCCTGGTTGCCCTGTCCAAAGCTCTGGGGATAGAAGTTTTCCGGTTATTTACTCCCGAAACTGATATACAAAAACAGGATCGCAATCAACTGTTGACACACCGCCTAATGCAGGCGCAAAAAGATATAAAAGCGGACATCATCGCCGACGTGGATGCGCATTTTAGGCGGCTTTTGAATTGAAGTTATGATTGATAATGTGTTGAATAGGTAAACCGCAGGCTATCAGTGCAGGAGTAAGGTGACAATAACAGACATCCTGTATTTCATTGATTAGAAAGAGAAAACATCCTATAATAAGAAAAGGTTGTTATATGCAGATTACCATGACAATTCCAGATTCAATTCATGTGTCACAGGCAGATGCCCAAATAATGCTTGCCGTAAAGTTATTTGAAACCAAGCGGCTGCCATTGGGTAAAGCGGCAGCGGTTGCAGGACTTTCATACCGTGTTTTTCATGAACTTCTTGTTAAGTATGGTGTGCCGGTGGTTACCATGACTGAGGATGATGTTCGAATGGAAGCTGACAATGCCCTTAAATTCTGATCTGCAACTCATTATTTCCGATACAAGCTGCTTAATCGCATTAACTAATTTAAACCTTCTTGACATACTCCGTAACTTATACAAAACCGTCCTTGTAACGCCTGAAGTTGTCGGTGAGTATGGAGAAACATTACCCGACTGGATTTCCGTTAAGCCTGTTAATGATACAAAAAAAATTACTGCCTTTAGTAAATATATCGATCTTGGAGAATCGAGCGCTATTGCGCTTGCAACAGAAATGGATGAAGCGTTGTTAATTGTTGATGATTTGGAAGCAAGACAATTTGCTTTAAATCTTGGACTTAAAATAACGGGGACATTGGGTGTTTTGATACGAGCGTATAAACAGGGAATAATCACTGATTTGGCAGCCGTGATTTCCCGATTAAAAGAAAATGGTTTTCATCTTCCGGAAAACACCGAAAAACTTATTTCTTAATCCACGGGGAGACTCTGGAAGTAATTCCGCAAGGGGCGGTTAGAACTCTTTAGCATGAATTTGACCATGCTCAACGTCATCTGTGGTGATGGTCAATCTTCCGTCTTCCTTGCGTGTGGCGATTTTTACAAAGTAGCGGAAGTACTGTTTGTCCATTACGGCGATGTGGGATAAAATCCAGTCTTTAAGGAATTTTGTAAAAGTTGATAATGTAAGTTTTTTCCCTGCCTGATAATCTCTAATATTATCAACAGTGTTAAGAACAAACTTATCATGAGCTTTTTTATGTTCGGTATAACCTTCGAATTTTGTGGCAAGCATTATTTTTTCTTCTGTAGCGAAATGAACTTTTACATAATTAACCATTTCTGAGATGATTTTATTGAAATACGCATGTTCCTCTTCATCGTTGCCTGTTACATGATTAAAAAGATCGTTTACCAGATTTACAAGCCCTTTATGCTGATCATCGACTATTTTTATGCCGCACGATAATGTATTGTTCCATGTTACCAATTCGGAATCTAATTTACCCATAAAATCCTCTCTATATAATATAACTAAATTTAGGTTAAATTTCTACTAAAAATTAGCAGCTAACTAGGGTATTGCGGTACCTGGTACTGTACCTGGTACCTTACCGCTGTTATAATTATGGGAGTAAAATGAAAAGAATTAGTTTAGCGGTATTTTTTTTGCTCGCCTTTTTCGCGCCAAATGCTTTTGCGCAGACTCCAAGAACGGCGGAAGAGTTTTTTAACAGGGGAATCCGCTATTTTCAAAGCAGCGATTTTGATCGCGCTATTTCCGACTTTTCCCAGACAATCAGGCTAAACCCAGGTTTTGCCAATGCGTACAACAACCGCGGCGCTGCATACTTCAGCAAAAATGACAATGACCGAGCAATCGCAGATTATAACCAGGCAATCAGTTTGAACCCCAATTATGCGGACGCTTACTATAACCGCGGCGCCGCTTACGGCAGCAAGAACGATAATGATCGCGCAATCGCAGATTATAATCAGGCAATAAGATTGAATCCGAATTTTATCGATGCATATTTCAACCGTGGGAAAGCGTATTTCAACAAGGGCGATCATAACCGAGCAATCGCAGATTATAGCCAGGTAATAAGATTAGACCCAAATGACATCATGGCATATTACAACCGCGGTATTGCGTACTTTACAAAGGGCGATCATAACCGAGCAATAGCAGATTATGATCAGGTAATAAGAATAAGACCCAATTTTGCCGATGTGTATAACAATCGCGGTAATGCGTATGATGAAAAGCGCGACTATGACCGAGCAATAGCAGATTATGATCAGGCGATCAGATTAAACTCCAATTATGCGGATGCTTATAACAACCGCGGAGTTTCGTACTTAAAAAAAGGCGATCACGAAAAAGCAATGCAGGACTGGAATACTGCTTTAAAAATCAATCCAAGTCATTTTGAGGCTAAGGCTAATATTGAAAGGCTTCAGGCGCATTTAGAAAGAAACCAGACAAATACAAATCGTTAACTTTGCCGCCGCACAGAGCCAGCGCCAACGGCGTTGACTTGCAAATAAAAACCTGTTAGTCTAAACAAAATTGGGGTTTTCATGTCGGTCGATATTAAAAACATCATTAAAAATCTTCACCCGCTGGAAGTAAGAATACTCCTTCAATATAAAAAGGGCGATGAGCGGACTATCGAGAAAGTTGAAAAGGAGCTTGACTTTAAACCCGGGAACGGAAATCAGGCGCTTTCCTGG
>Ga0082212_10008808_pt1 | contig 13113 bp, 11 predicted proteins | sample TergutNt197P3_FD_71548 | JGI IMG/M metagenome (GOLD analysis project Ga0082212, IMG submission 71548) | Neocapritermes taracua P3 segment gut microbial communities from Petit-Saut dam, French Guiana - Nt197 P3 | ecosystem: Host-associated > Arthropoda: Insects > Digestive system > Gut ... | reverse complement strand
GACGCCGTATCCGGCGTTTTTCTTAATGCTTTAGGAACCGATATGGTTACGATGGAGGAATACTTCCCATTTGTGGCCACAGCGTTCAGCGTCATGAAATATACGGCATAGGTATCTTCGATTACGATGACCTTTATCAGATCGGCTGCATCGGCCTGTGTAAAGCAGCGGATTTATACTCGCCGGGGAAAGGTTGCTTTTCGACGCTGGCATATATCCTCATACGTAACGAGATCTTCGACGCGCTGGCATATGCAACAGTGCGAAGAAAGCGCGAAGTATTGGCTGATGTGAGTACCCTGGCGTATGGCGCTACAACTGAAGCGCCCGATCCGCTGCCGTATGACCTGGTGCGCGCTCTTGATGCCGCGCAGTATACCGCCACCGGTGTTACGGCAAAAGGCATTGCTGCGATCCGGCTGCTTGCTGAAGGGTATACCAACAGGGAGATCGGCGAGCAGATGGGCGGTGTCAGCGCGAACAATGTAACGGCATGGGTAGCGCGGGCGCGCAGGTTTCTGCGCGCCCGTCCGGATATCGCGGAACTGGGTGAATTTTATACGAGGGGTAGTCCCGGAGAATCGGCAAGATGTCTTCGTCAGCTATAAACTGTGAGACCTTTCGCAGCTAGAATAGGCAGGATCTCTTCCATAATAATGTCGCTTAGGCTGATGCTGCCATAAGTATCTTTATCAGTTCTCGCAGTGGTCCTGGGAGGATCAGAGCGGTATGCCTGATAAAATAAATATTCTCCTGTAAAGGTATCTCTCAAGGTCAATTGTGTACTCGTGCTGTAACCTTTTGTACCGTTATCGTAGGTGCCGAAGTAAGAGTATGTATCAATAACCGTCAAAACATAGCGAACATCTTCAGGCGAATCAGCCAGACACCATGGTGCTATCTTTTGATGCTCCATGTAAGTTTTTGCGATATGATGCATATTCTGCGGCGAGTTAAAATATGTGTATAGTCCATTTCCCGTGACATTTACAGGACTGACAGAGTTATTGCTGTTGTTATAATACTCCCTAAGCCCTTGTTCATCTATACTTGCTTTCAGTTTTTGTATACGCCGATCACATAGAGTACTTTGAAAAGCAAACTTAGAAGGGTCATATGGATACTCAGACAATTGCGTGATATCGTTTTGAAGCCGCATTTGTTCCTCATAATAAAGTAAAATACATACGTCTTGTAAACCGTAGAATTGAGTAGTTTGGAGCTCGTACTGAATGCCAAATCTGTCTCTTACCTCTTGGGCAAGAGGATTCATCAAGGAATTGTGATTATAAGCAAATTCATCTTTTTGGATATGAAGAAGACCAAATTTTTCCGCTGCCTCAAGCCAGTTTTCGGACACTAAATCATCGATTGCGGATATTGAATCAATATACAGTTTTGTATCCTCGTAGCCGTCCGGTAGTGTCATTAACAAGGCTAAGGCAGATTCAAAATCCATATTGTTGTAAACCAAAAGTGCCTGTTTATAAGTACATACTTCAATTTTTGCTTGCGCATCTTCGTGCTCGCCCAGTTCCGAAAACACAATGATTGCCTGCTCATAGTTTCCCTCACCCATCAGCAAAAGCGCAGTTTCGTAGGCGGAGCGCTCCGGCTCTGCAACTGAGGGGATTTCCGCTTCTCTAGTATCCTCGTTTGCATTAAGTGCGCTTACCGCATCCTCATGTTTATCATTGGCTAACGCTTCCACGGCGGTGTTATTGGATATTTGTTCCGAACCATCGTTACTTGTGCAGCTTGTAATGACACATATCACAAGAATTAGCGCAATAAGTGTGCATACTTTCAAGCGTCGCGTTTTCATTCTAGAGAAAGACAAGCCACTATGTACTGATGTTTTGTCCGAGCTGCTTGTACTGATTTGTTTAGTCAAATCACCAAGTTGCATTCCTACTATGCCTCCCGATTATTATTTTCTCTTCCATATATGACGGAGATGAACCCGCATTCAGGATTTAATAATAGCATAAAAGCTTCTGAGCCCGTTGGCAGAAAATGTATTGACTTCGCCCTGATAGATCCTGACGATGAACGCTTCTCCGACCTGTCCGAAAACGACATGCAAGTTTCCGCTTGAGTACCAATCACAAACCCACGCTTTCGCACCTATGCTTGTGATCCCGCCTGACACGCTTCTGACGAGTTCCGCCTCAAAGTTGATGCTGCCTTCGCTGAAGAAACCGCTCGCGCGTAAAAGCTCTTTGTATTCCGAGGTTTTGTACTCGCTGCCGGAATACGCAAGAAACAGGCGATCGCCGGCTTCTTTTACCGTATTGCGCACGGCTGAGCCGTCGACGCTTTCATATTGAGGCACGTCAAAACTCTCATAATTTGTTCCAGTTACAGGGGGCTTTACCTCCGTTGGCTTTGCCTCCGTTGGCTTTTCTTCGGTTTTGCCAGCCGCCGCTTTATCGGCTGCCGTTGCATAGGGTACATCTCCGACAGGACTTTGGGCGGCGATGTTACCGCCCAACATGCTTCCATCCTTGGATTTTACAGAGAAAAGCGCATTGTATGATATAACGGCTACGTTGTCGCGCAAAAACAGATTTGAGCGCATATACTGCTCGCGGCACGGATCGCCGATAAGCTTGATTTCAAGCGCCTTGTCCGCTGCGCTGCTCCAGATGAAATCACCGTTTTGGTCACTATATCCCATAGCGCGCAGTACAAATGTAATGTATTGATTCGCTGTCATCGGGTCGCCTGCGCCGAATACAGTCGCCGAATAACCGGAAGTGATCCCGTTTTTCGCCGCATATGCCACCTGATATTTCGCCCATTCAGGCACGTCCGCGAAGGCGCACGGAAGCTTAAGGTCCAGCGCCTCTTGTTCTTTGCCAAGCAAACGCAGGGTCATTATTATTCCCTCTACGCGCGTCAGCGGCTTGTCGAGGTTAAAAGTACCGTCGGAGCCGAGAAGCAGACCCTTATTCCATAATTCCTTTGCGAAATAGTAATAGAGCGGTTTGTAGTAACCATTTGCATCCACCATATCATACTCCAGCATATCCGCGATGCCACTGAGCGAGGCCGGTTTTCCGTCCCATGTGAGTTTACTGTCGTCAAATGCGGCAAGTACGGACGCTGCCAGCGCAACAGCCATGCAAAGAACCAGTGTGAAACATATTATTCTCTTTTTGATTTTCATTTTTATCCTCCAAAAACACTTTATTTTACATGAATTTTACAGATTTTTCAAGAATTGAGCGGATTTTGTGTTTACTTGCTGACTTAATGATACCCAATCTACAACCTGATAATGCGAGCAAAATGCACAGTTGAGAAGAATATTTCAAACAAAAAACGAGGTTACTGATACCCTCGTTTTTTGTTAGTGCCAATTCAGCGTCAGCAATCGCCCTCTTTTAGCTCACTATATAGCACTCGCGGATTTGCGTGTTGCCTTTTGTGTCAACGTAGACCTTATGGCCGCCTACTTGATACATCCCAGCGGCGTTATTATTTATTAAGCCGTCCCATTCGACAGTTTCAGTCGTGCCGTCCGAGTATGTTTCGATAACGGTGATATACAGTCTGTTCTGATTTCCGTTGAGCTTGTCAACGTGTGCCGTTGGGGTCGTGCTTACCAGTACCGCTTCCTGCGGGTCCTCGACCCATGCGGCGTACAGCGTGAAGCTGCGGCGTACCGTCGAACTGAACGTATACGTCGCGCCCGACGCGCTGCCCACGCGCCAACCGTCAAAAGTGTAGCCGTCTTTTTCCGGATTTTCAGGGCGTACGGCGGTTTTTCCTCTGTAGACTTCTTGTGAAGTGATAACGCCATCGACATCGAAACTGATGGTGCAGGTCATTATTTGAGCTATCCTTTCCCTGCATTGTGAGGCCGCTTCGGATATCCTGCCCCTGTTGTTGTCGATAAAGCTGAGGATGCTGTTGATGAGCTGCTCAAGCGGCGACGCCTGCTTCAAGTTCTTTATCGCGTCGGTGACAGCCTCTGCCGCCGCGTCTATCTCCACTTGCGATTGTAGGGGCAGGGGTTCGGCGGCATATCCTTCCGCCAATGCAAGCCCTCTTTCTACCGCAGAATTAAGAGTGTTGAAAGTGGCTCGCGTGTATTTTCTGTAGTTCGCCAGATACGGATCGGCGGCTTCCAATGCTGTGATTAAACCGCTGATGTCCGCGTATTCCCCGACAGATTCTTTCTCCATCCATCCGGCTATCAGCGTAATATCCCCGGTTATCGGCGTATCGAAGTCGAACGCTTCGCCACCGAGATACCATCCTGTAAAAATGTAACCGTCCTTGCCAGGTTCTTCTGGCAAGGCTACTTTTTCACCGTCCTTAACGACGGTGTTCGTGATAACGCCGTCCACGTCAAAGCTGACGGTGTATTCCGAAATAACGCCGGTCGCCGGGATGTCTTGCCTATACGTTTCGTCGCAACGGCTGCACTTATAGATATAATACCCATCTATAAGGGCGGTCGGCGCTTTGTGGTCAATCTCCACGGAGAAGTCATGGCCGAGGGCGTTAACGAATGTGTCCTGATAACTATGGTTTTCATCGTTGGCGCAGACGTGCGATGTATAACCATCGTCCGTACAAGTCGGGTATACTACCGCAACTGACCAGCTATGCCCGGTCGCCGGGATTACCACCGTATTGGTTTCATCGCAACGGATGCACTTGTACAGGTCGTAACCGCTTTCTTCGCAAGTCGCATCTTTATGTTCTATGAAAACAGTAAAGTCGTGGCCGAGGGCTGCCGTATGGTCGTCGTCATAGCTGCCTTCGCCGCAGGAGCAAGTATATGTCGTATAACCCTGCTCCGTGCAGGTCGGCTGTATAATATGCGTTGCGATATAGTCATGCGTATGACCGGAAGCCGGTATCGTTTCTGTACGCGTATCAAAGCAGCGCAGGCATGTGAATGTGATTTCGCCGTCCTCGTACTCGGCCGGTTCTTTCGTAATTGTGCCTTCGTTCCAATCATGATTGAGCGGGTCTGTGTATGCGTCGATGTAGTCCTCGCCGCAATCACAGACATATATCGTATACCCCTGCTCCGTACAGGTCGGCGGGACGACGATTTCTGTGAAATTGTGAACATGCGCCAGGGCTGCCACATAAACATTGATATGCGTTGCAGTATCAATATCACCCTCAGTGTAGTAGATATGAATGGTCAGCAGCCCCGCGTCGGTCAACTCCGCGCCGTGCGCCGGATCGGTCGTGTAGCCTGTGACATAATCGTATTCGCCGTTACTGTATAAAGCTAAGACTTCCAGGTCCGTGAGGTCAAGCGTTTCGCCCGCGAAAAACCTTGCGTCCTCGGGCAACGTGGCTGTAATGCTGTGAAGGACGACAGGTTCGTGTTCGCTGAGTGTGCCGACTGTATCAGAAACATAGGCATTGTATTCATTGTTCCATACATAGTAAACAGTAACAATCTGAAGCGCGCCGTCCACATAAGAGTACTCAATGATGCTGTCTACACCTATATTATATTTATAAGTTTCGTAACCTGTCCCCGCCGCAGCACTGGTGTACATATACGCGCCGACGTCTGATATGTCCCTCAAGACGCCGGACGCCTGTTTGCCTGTGACAGTAATTCCAGGGAAAAAATACTCCGCGACTTCATCAGGGTCAGTCCAATCTACATTCTCAACATCTCCGGTTGGCACAAGCGTTAAGCCATCTCCCGCGTCATATGCTGCATATGGCTCGGCTTCGGCATGAGGCATCAGGGAAGCATAGGCGTCTTTAAAGTCGTGCAGGAACGGAGCGTTCCATGACAAACTATGCTCAATGTTCAAAGGCTTCTGGTATATATAGTTTATAGTTTGTCCATCGCAGGAAACGCTTCCTGCATACAGGTCGTATACATTTAGATATTCTACATCTGGCTCGATCCAATATGCTGTGAGCGTCATATCCTGCGTAACGGCAAAGTATGAAAAAATAAACAACATCGGTCTGGGCGACATAGTATACACCCAGCTGGCTGAGCCCCAGTTCGAAGTGTATTTTCCTGCCGGAGGGTATATTTCTCCGACGGGCGCCGGCATTGTCGAGCAGAGCGGTATCTCATAAACCGTCTGCATGGAAGACGTCCCACCGTTAAAGTCCAACGTTACCGTACAGGTCGGAACCTCCATGTCCGGAGGTAAATCCATAACAGGAAAATACACGACGTCATTTATATCTGTCTTTGTGTGCGCTACGACTGTAATGCATATCATATCGTTATTTACTCCCCAGAATGCCCTCGTATCTTCAGCCCCGGAAATCAATTCGAGTCTTTGCGAGGTTCCCAGTTCTATTTCATACGGGTCTGACGGCATTGGCTCCTGATACTCCACTATATACCCGCTCATTGCCCCGTTAAGCGTCGCATCCTCAGATACGATTAATGTCCGGCACGTAAAAGTGTTAACGCTCGTTCTTCCGAGAATATACGCGCCCGCCGATATTTCGCAGGTCTTGGCTGCGCTGTAAAGCGCCGTGCTGCTGCTACGTGAACCGGTGTACTTTATCGTTCCCGATATTCTCGCGCCATCCGCGACGACCCGCACGACGTCCATATCCAGAGTTCCGGACATCTGGTCGCCCGTGACTGCGCCATTAAGTTCCTTGCGTCCCAGGTTTTCCAGACGAATCGCGGAAACAGAATTACCATTCAAATTGTGCCAGTTATTCATTTCAAGTTCCGCGTCTTTATCAAGCACAAAATCTCCCGCACCGGCTACAGTCAGCAGAGCGTAGCGTGAACCTGAGTAGTTATAATTCGTAAGTGTGAACCTGACGCTGGCCTTCCAGTCTACAACGACCCCGGGCGGGATGTCTAAATAAACAGTTCTATCCAATGTCGCCATGCTTCCCGTTGCAGTCGTAATGGTAACAGTATCACCTTCCAAATCGGCGCGCAGTCCCTGTCCGTAATGCTCGCCGCCAGGTTCGAACGGTGCGAGAAACGCTTTCAGAACAGGATCGGGCTGATCGTCCCCTATGTTTAAGTTATTCGTCAAACCTATATATGAGAATTGCATTGTTGCAGATGATGACGTAAGAGCGAACCCCTCTTCAGACGTCCCGCGGCTCATTATTTCAAAACGGAAATACCGGAACGGGCTGTTATCTGTCCAACTGTCGTCAAACTCAAAAACCCGCAGTTGGTAGTTTGTCGTCCACCCGGGGCCTTGCGCGCCCGGCTCGCTGATTTTTGTCCACGGGCCGTCCGGAGAATTGCTTCCCAGTATGACCCAACTATGCAAAAGCCTTGACGGATAATACATATCGTCATTTGCGCCGCGTATTACATAACCTCGCGTGTAAATAGGCGCCCCTGCGTCAAATATAAACCAGGCGTTGTCATCTGTGACTCTTGTTCCGCACCATTTAGTGGTTAGGTTGTCAACAAGCAGTTGCTGGGGCCCTTCGACGACTTTGTCGAAATCGACGCCGGCAGAATGGAGTGCGGTGAAATCAATCATGTCCGCACCAGCCGCGCCGGCAGTAAGCGGGATGGAGGCGAGCAGGCTGACGACCATCGCAGCCGTCAGCAGGATGGACAGCAATTTTTTTGCTTTTCTCATGGGTAGTTGTCTCCTTTTATTTTTTTATTTCTGTAATTAATTTATCTGCTGCTACTCGTTTATCCGGAGTCGTCAAAGCCGGTCATCAGGCTGTCAAACAGGCTGAACTGCATTGAGATGTTGTACGCTTCCCTGCCCGGTTTTGCGCCGCTCACTTCGATGCTTACACGGGAACGGTTTCGCGCTGCCGGTGTTATCGCGAGCCGAAACTCGCGCGATTGACCGTACAACTCGGTCGTATAGCGGAGGACGCCTGTTTTGAAATCATCATGAACGATATTAGCTTTTTGCAGTTCCAACGCGTCGAGGATAATATTCATCATCCATTCTACGGGCCAGACAAACACGCGTTCACTCGACCGCATTGACAGCCCCGCCTTTCCAACAGAGATAGAATCTCAACTGTGCCGAGTCTCTGATTGGATTTTATAGCTGATATCCTCACTTTAGTAGTGTAGGTTTTTACACATAAGGGGTAGGTTTTCCGTTTTTTGAACTAAAATCGTAAACCTGCCCCTTTACATACCGGTTAAGCGACCATATAATATTACACGATAATATCCACCGTCAGAAATCAGGGAGGCCGGCAATGGACGCGATTGAACCCGTTGGCAAAGCAAGAAATATAACGACTAAACGCCGCGAATGGTGGGGCTGGTTCGGCTCCGCCGTTTGGCTGTTCTTTATGATGTACGGGTTTAGCGCCATCCTTTTCCCTGACGACCCCTTTCTCGAGAACATTTCGTATTATCCGTTCTTTTTTATGGTGGTATTCGCGCTCTCAATAATAGCGTTCGGTTTCCGTTTCGGGCGCGACCCAGACAGCCTGTCCCGCATCGCGGTTTACACAACGCCAGTAGCCTTTGTCATTACCGCAGTGTTCGCCTTGCTGCCGCCCGCGATTGGACACGTACTTTATGCCATTTCACCATTGTTCATGGCGCCCGCTGTGACACGGCGTGTTTATGGAGTAATACATACGGCGGAGCCGGGTAAAACACTGACACGGTATATGTCCTGTATAACCGTTTGCGTAATAGCGTTCACCGCATGGCTTATTATCGACTTGCCGAAAGAGGTCGCCTTTCTTGTTCCCGCATTACTTCTTATCCCTGTATGGCTCGGCGTCCGCAAATCTGTGACACTTCCGGTCGTCTCGCTAAAAAACGGCGCGTACAGCATATCAAAACGTCTTGCCGCTTTGCTGGCGGGCGCCATTATACTTCTTCTCTGGCTTGATACGATGAACGCGTGTATTCATTCGCTGATTGTAGCGACAAGCAGCGACAATGCGGAAGCAGTGATTTTTATTCTCGGGCTGGCACTTCCGCCCATCGGGTTCCTTTTATATGGAATGATATCCGACAGGGGGCATGAACGCGCTGGCTTTGTCTGCGGTATTATGCTGTTCCTTGCTGGTCTTGTAATCACTTTACTGCCTGGAGACGCGCAAGGTCCGCTGTTTATTCCGCTCGCGGTAACAGAGGGATTAGGCGGCTCGTATACCGAATTCTTTATTTTGACGATCCCGATTTATTTCTATATCCATTCAAAACGCCCTGTCTTGTTCGCATCGCTTGGGCTGGCAATCAATCTCATGCACGCGGCTCTGCTCTGGGTAGCAGGAATCTGGCTGCCTGAAGTCTTTCGTACGTTTGGCATACCTCTGTTGGCTTCAGCAGCTATTTCAGCGATCGGATTTATCGTGCTGGTATACTTCCTTTTTGAGCGCCACAGGGAAAAGTCGCTTGCCGCCGCGTTATACTCATTGTTGACAGGCGACGCGGTAACTGCCGGTGCGCCGGACGTTGCGGATATTCCCGACACGACTGGGCTTATATCCGAGGAACGGGAGATTGCTGTGCTGCTTATCGAGGGCTACACCAAAGGCGAGATTGCCCGAAAGCTGCATCTCCAACCCGCCGAAGTCAGCGAGCGCATGAGTGATATCCGCGCTAAAATAGCAGGGGCGCCCCGACCCGCCGACGAACTGATAGCAAACGCCGCCGCACGGTACAAGCTGACCAGGCGCGAGGCGCAGATTCTACGCGGCGTTTACGAGGGAAAAACAAACGCAACTATCGCGGAGGAGCACTTCCTGTCGGAAGAGACTGTAAAATTCCATTCCCGCAACCTTATGAAAAAACTCCCCGTCGAAAATCGCGCGCAACTGCGCGACTGGCTTCTGGGCGGGGCGGGTTAGGTAAACGGAATACAGGGGCGGTCAGACTTAGAATCTCATTATGTTATAATCTTCCCGAATAATAAAGAGGGCGGCGGCTATGCAGAAAAACAATGTGCTATCAAAAGTATTGAATAAATACTTAGCCCCGAATCTTGATTTCAGGGTGCGCCTTTTTAATGTCAATTATACATGATACATAAGACAGCAAGCTTAATGCATTAAGCGCAGCTACACCTTGAGTATCTTTTTGAGGTAATTAATATGAGCAACCCAAAAGCGCCGTCAGGGTATACCTGGCGGCTTATTAGCAATTTGGCTGTGCCTGTCGGGTGCGGCTTTCTTTTTTTAATTCTGCTGAGATCTGTATTCTTTATCGGCTATGTTCCGACAGCGTCTATGGAGCCGACGGTCAGAGAGGGCTCCATAGTTATCGGTACTCGAATTTATGGAGACCTTCAGCGCGGCGATGTCGTCGTGTTCAGGCATGATGGGCGGCTGCTGGTCAAGCGCATTGCCGGCGCTGAAGGAGATGTTGTGTACACCGACACCGGCGAACTACTGGCTGTACCAGAACACAGCTATTACATGCTCGGTGACAATCAGGGTACGTCAAACGATTCCCGGTACTGGAAAGAGCCGTTTGTTGAAGACAAAGATATCGTCGCCATCGTGCCTCTTTGTTCTTACTCAAACGTAAACCATCCAAGTATCACCTGGCCGGATGGCCCAAGGACGCCGAGGTCCTGGCTTTCACCTCCGGAGTGGTAATTTTTATACTGGCATATAGAACTCAACTGGACGCAGGTACAAGGGGCGTGGCGCTGAACACCAAGTAAATAAAGCGGCAGCAATAATAGAAATCCGTAATAACGATGATTGGCATGTGTTCAACAATTTAAAACTCTACCAATATGACCTGATACAGAAATGTGCTGAACGCACTTTATAACAGCGAACAAATGGGTTAATCATTTTCTTTTCGGGCAATACAACTCCTAAATGCCAGCCATTTAGCACCATAGTAATCCAGATAGAACCTGTTCCCAAACTCGTTTTCAACCAATCTCCGTTCACGCAGCCGATACCAGCCGCGAAGTTCGGATGCCAAATCCGTATCAAGTGTTATAGGCTCCACCCAAACACGATCCGATAACATTACCTCGTCAATATCAAGCGGCGCGCCGATACCTCTCAAACCGACCGCGAATGCCGGGGGAGTAATGTACAAATCATCCTGCATAGCCTCAAAAGGTCTAACTGAACCGTCAGCAAAAACGAACTGCTGTTTCGCCGCATTCACTAATGCCCAACCAAAACGCTCTGTCCATACCGGCATACGGTGAAGTGTAGACAGAGCGGTTTTCGTTACGGGGGTGTCGTGAGGTATCTGTTCGTCCAGATTCAGCAGATTGGAAACGCTGACATTCAATACCCCGGCTATCTGCAGGAGTTTTTCAAGTGAAACCGGTCGACGCCCGGTTTCCCAACAACTGAGCGTCGCTTTGTCTACGCCTAATTCCTTCGCAAGTTGTACTGCAGTAAACCCGGCGTCAGTACGAGCCTGTGCGATACGGTTTGCGATTACCATAAAATTACGTCCCTCCAAATATCTGCAAACATTTTTCATATTATATGGGTTTTGTTTGCAAATATCAACATTCACAGAACAAAAATATTGCATTGCGTCAGTAAACGATATCTGAGGATAAGCTCAACAACAGGCAAGTATATATAGTCTCTGCTAAGTTACAGAGATTAAATATCAGGAGCGTTTCCCAAATCATTATTACCCTAAGAAAGTCACAAATGCTTGTAAAGGGGGCTGCTCGAACCACCCTTACAAACATCTATACAGTATCTATTCTGTATGGTAACTCAACAGCCTACCCAATATGTTAACCCAAAACAAAACATGAAATCACAGGTTTACCTATGGTTGTTTCCGGCTATAATGCCGGCGTCCTGCTGCCGCACTGTGTGCAAAAGCTCCCATTTGCATTAAGCGAGGCGCCGCAAAATATGCAGAACCGGGCGTGAGACTGCCCTCCAACTCTCTCTTCCACGGCTGTATTGCGGCCTGTTTGCTCCAACACAGTGTTCAGTTCCGCTAAGAGATCCGGCGGCAGATCCTTCTTTCTCACTAATTCCATAGCCCTGTCTCGCAGTTTAGCGTCCCTTTCGGTCGTAGCCAGCCGTATGAGCATCCGACAGGCCCATTCTTCTTTAGACACGTTTAGCTTGCCAAGGACCTTCCAGCGTATCTTCAGGCTCTGGGATAACAGCCGTTTTTCGAGAAACGCGATCCCGCTTTTACCGGGCTTTCTATTCTCTGTAATGTTGATTATTTTGGTCAGCAGGTAGAAGTTCAGAGCGACATACAGTACTGCATATATTATCCCTATGATTACTGCCAGCACTTTTACTATAGCATAGATGTCGCCGGCACAAAAGCAGACGAGCAGTTCCACGCTTCTGGCACTCCACGCGGCGCTGGGTAAGCAGACGATACAAAGTATAACGGTAATGACTTTTCTTGCAGCCCATAAATACCCAAGCTCAAACCGATAGGCTCCTGCATAAATCGCGATAATAGCAACTATAAAAATGTAGAAAGCCCAGGTAAAGACCAGGGCATTTTCTAATTCCCGGAAAAACAGTATTGGGACCAGAGCTAGCATCACGGCTAGAATCGGCGCACCGACAAGCGCCACGCCCCTTGTACCTACGTCCAGTTGAGTTCTATATGCCAGTATAAAAATTACCACTCCGGCCGGGAAAGCCAGGACCTCGGCGATAAAGTAGAAGTTTGACGTGAATTCTTCCATATCTGACGGTACCTCCTGCCTGACAGCATTGATAAGAACCTTTTCATCGGAGCGCACATAGGAACACCGGATGCGCCTATAAAGATATCTTATTAGTTCACAGCAAAAAAACAATAAACCGGTGTTAGGTTTTCGTGGATTATTTTTCCGGTTTATGATACTATTTTCATAATTTCGATAAAAGGGACGTATGATATGGGTAAGGCAGATAACCGTTTAAGCGCCCCGGCATTTTCCGACTCGGTGGTACTGCGGCTGGAGGTAAACAAGGCGATTGACGCCGCTATGATAAAGAGCGTCGTATATATTCACGCGCCTGCGGGGTTTGGAAAAACAATCGCCATGACGCTGTATGCTGTTAAGGGCGTTTTCCAAACGCTACTTAAAAAGTGTACAGCCGCCTCATTTACGGCAAAATGAAACGGCGAACGAAAAGGGGGAGATTTATGAGCAATATCATCTATTCGCGCCACTCTGACTACCTACTGCCGGACATCGTATTGAACGAGCCGCAGATGGA
>Ga0082212_10008807_pt1 | contig 13116 bp, 6 predicted proteins | sample TergutNt197P3_FD_71548 | JGI IMG/M metagenome (GOLD analysis project Ga0082212, IMG submission 71548) | Neocapritermes taracua P3 segment gut microbial communities from Petit-Saut dam, French Guiana - Nt197 P3 | ecosystem: Host-associated > Arthropoda: Insects > Digestive system > Gut ... | reverse complement strand
TCGTCGGTAAATGGCATCTCGAATGCGACGCCAGACCGGGTTATGACTATTCCGAAGTTTTGATCGGTCAAGGGCCGTACTACAATCCCCCGATGATTCGTAACGGCACACGAGTCCAGCACACCGGTCATACAACCGAGATCATCACCGATCTTTCCATACAGTGGCTTGAGAACCGTGACTCTGCGAAACCCTTCATGCTGATGACGCAGCACAAGGCACCGCACCGGGAGTGGGATGCTTACCCGGAATATTATGAACGATACAAGGACAGAGTCTTTCCATACCCGGAAACCTTTGACGACAAGTATGGCGGAAATCGACGGGCGGCTTTGGAGCAGGACATGACCATTGCCGAGACCATGACACCGCGTGACCTCAAATTGACCGAACCACCGGCGATTTTGAACGACGAACAAAAAGCCGCCTGGCACAAAATGTTCGATGGCCGCAAGACGGAATATGAGGCGGTCAAAAATGATCCCGACGCTCTCAAACGCTGGAAATACCAATGTTACATGAAGGATTATCTCAGTTGCGTTGCAGCGGTTGATGACGGGATCGGCAGAATGCTGAAATACTTGGACGATACCGGCCTGGCCGAAAACACGGTCGTCATTTACGCTTCCGACCAGGGATTTTACCTCGGCGAACACGGCTGGTTTGACAAGCGGTTCATGTACGAAGAATCGTTCAAGACGCCGTTGATCGTCCGTTGGCCGGGGCATGTTCAACCGGGAAGCGTCAACACGGACATCGTGTCGAACCTTGATTTCGCCGAAACGTTTCTCGACTTGGCAGGCGTGCCGATTCCCGCCGACATGCAGGGACGCTCTTTGGTGCCGATCCTTGAAGGCCGAACGCCGACGGACTGGCGGACTTCCTTCTACTACCACTATTACGAATATCCCGCCGTTCACATGGTCAAAAAGCACGAAGGCGTTTACGACGGTCGCTTCAAGTTAATTCACTTTTACGACGACATCGACGTATGGGAATTATTTGACCTTGGGGAAGACCCGCTTGAACTGACGAACGTTTTTACGGAGCAGAAATATGCCGACGAAATCAAGCGGTTGAATACGGAGTTGGACCGCCACAAGGAGGATTTGAAAGTTCCCACCGTTGTGGTCAACGACAAGAGTTACATTTTCAATGGCGATACATACCCACGAATGCGCAACATCATTGAAGAGCGGAAGCAGAAACTCGATTCCGAATACTGATTTTTAAGCACGCAGATGACACGGATCATAAAAAACATCTGCGTCATCTGCGGATAAAAATTCCGGCCTGCCTTACTTCCTCAGTTCCATCAGTGCCAGTTTTTCGAAGTCAGCCAGCCAGTTGTCGGCATCATCGTCGAACCAGTTGTCGTTCTTTCGATTCTGACGCATTTGTTCGTCGGCCAGGAAGGCAAAGAGAGTTTCATCCCAACGGGCATCAGGTTCAACCGGCGGCTCAACTTCCGACTTCATCGCAGCTTCCGGTTGCGTTACTTCTACAAACACGGTTGCTACCGGGGCGACCGCCGGCATTTCGACCGGAGCTGCGGCTGCTCTTTGCGGCAAAGCCGAACCGTCCCGCGTTATCACATTGGCATTGCTCAAAACCGTGACGGTAAAACCGTTTTGCGTCCAAACGCCCTGGTCATCTTGCTGCGTCCAACCGTCGGCGGTTGGAAGGCTGATCGTCGGCGATGTCAGCAGCGTTGAAATCGTGATGTTCTTGAAGTCTTGCAACTCATGAGAATACGAACCGAAAGCGTTCGTGACCGCGCATAACCCTTGCGACACGGTGTAGGTATCCTGCCCCAGCGAACCGTTGTGCAAAACCGTGTTGTTCGTGTCGTCCATGTTCTTTGCGGTCACCTGTCCGCTGTACCACACACGGTACGATTGATTTCGCGAGTTTCGTTCGACATACCATTCACTCATCACAATGAGGGAATTGTTTTCGGCGAAGATGTATGTCTGGTCTTTGTTTCCTGCGGCGACGGCGTCAACCGCATTGAAATTGACAAGTTCGATCCGATAGCCGCCGCCAATCATGACGACGCTGTTGTCCGATACGTTGAACATGTTACCGGGTTCCGTACCGATCAGATATGCCTGGCTGCTTCCGGTTCCTGCGTCCAGCAGAAAACTTTCGACATTTTGCGTATTGATGATGAGATCATTGTAATGGAATTCCGTACCGACAAGCCGGACGGAATCGTCGTCCTCCGTACCGATGATGTGCAGCGTGTTGTTTGTTTCCTCATGGCCGTTGAAGCGAATCCCATTGGCCAATAAGAAGTCGCCGTAGGACAAATCAATCGTCAGCGAGTCGTCGGCAAGTCCTCCGGAGTTGACGACAATGCTGTTGCACAGATCAAGCGAGTACGTAAACAGCACGTGATTGTCGTCATTGAAATCGACAATTTCGACGATGCTGTCATCGTCCGCACTCAGACATATCCCCCATTCATGTTCCTCACCGTCGCGCGGCATAGTAACGGTTCCATACGCAGGGGTCGCAACCGACCTTGCGGGCACATAATCGGAGTCGATGTAGTCATCATTGATTCGGATTGCTCTGACACGGACGTAGTAAGTCGTGTTCTCAATAATCCCGGTAAACTCCGCCGACGTGGTCGATGGAGAATCCATCGACACCGTAACGACATTTTCCGTAAACGCCGTATTGGTCGCGTATTGAACCACGTAACCGCTTACGTTGCTGACGGCCTTCCAGGAAACGGCGATGGAATCGTGTGTCAGGGCAATCACTTCGGTGACCGCCGGGGCAGCCAACTCAAACCTGCCCGTCCGCATCGTCTTCGCGGCGGAATATTCGGAATCGAGATACGCTGCCGTATTTGTGCCGTCCGCCTTGATACGGACGTAGTAATTTGTGTTCGGCTCAAGGTCGATAAGATTGACACGCGAGGTCAATCCGAAATTCAGCGGAACCGTGACAGCACCCTGAGTGAATGCCGCATTGGTAGCATACTGAACCACGTAGCCGCCGGCATTTGGCACCGTATTCCATTCGAGGTAAATGGTGTCGCCGAATGTCGATATATTATTGTCGAGTGTCGGTCGTGGCAAAACGGCTTTCTCCGTTGTGGCCGACTTCCAGTCCGAGTAGTCCGAATTGCAGTAGTATTCGCTTCCAACGGCCAGGATGCGGACATAATAGGTGGTATATGGTTCCAGTCCGGCAATAATCATCGAAGTGAGCGTTTGCGATCTGATCGTTTCCATACCGACGATAGAGGTGAACGCCGAGTTGGTCGAATACTGGATGATGTAACCGTCTGCGTTTTCCACCGTTGCCCAAGTCACATTGATGGTACTGCTGCCGGTTGCAACCACACTGACGAGTAACGGCGAGTCCAGTTTGATCGGCACGATAAAGTCAAACTCTCTCTCCGTGGAAGTCGTGCCGGTTCGCTCGCAAAGCGTTCGGAAAGTGATGGAATGATCTCCTTCGATGAGACCGGCAATCGAAACGATTGCACCGACATTGACGTTGAGCATTCCGCCATAAGTCGCGTCCAACGTGATCCAAGTCCCGTCGTTGAGTTTGTACTGCAATTTGTCAACCGTGTTGAGCGTGATGTCGCGTCCCGGCGAATTCGGCCAAGTATTCGGATTTCGATTCGGTAGCGTCGTTACGGAACTAGTGGCACTGAAGAAGAAGGTTTTCGTCAGGATATCGTAATTCCCTGCGATGGTCGCCAGAGTCATCGGCGTATCCAGAACGTCAAGGATGCCGTTGCCGTCGGTATCCCGCCAACCGATGGATTGAAGCGAAGGCACCGACGATGTTCTGCTGTCAAAGCCTCTTGGCATTTCGTACCCATCGCCCATGATTGTCGCGGTAGTGCGGGTCGCAGGGTTCGGATGGTCATCTATGGCATTCGTATTTTGGATATTGTAATAACCGCTTCGGTCGAAGTAGCTTGAAGCACCGGGGTATTCGTCCAAGGCATAAAAAATATGTCCGGTTTCGTGTGCCGTGATCGTCCCCATTCTGTCAATGCCCCAGCCGTCGTTGTCATAAGACATCGCAACATAGGGACCACCCAGATATGCATAACCGCGTTCGTTCCCGTCGAAAAGATATTGATTTGACGCGTCTCTTGTATTGACAACGAATATCGAATACGCCCAATCGGTATTATTCGCGTTTCTCCGTGTATTATTGAAATTATTCATATCGAGGAGAAAAGGAACGATATCGTCATAATCGCCGGAATACCCTTGGGAAGCCAAAAACTCCCCGCCCCAGGTTTCGTCATCATCTTGTCGAATCGCCTCATATGATGTCTCAAAGGGATTGTTCGCCCATGTGAAATCGACGGTAAAACCCAGCTTGATCTGCGAATTGGGATTGTATTTGTCGAACATGGCCTCCCACCAATCCAAGCCTTGTCGAACCTGAGTCTTGACTTGGTTGATTTGCGAGGACGACCAGAGTGTTTCGTCGGGATCAATTGCACCGTTGGATTCAAATAAGACTAACGTGACCCAAACGTCGCCGATCATATATTCTGAAGTATCAGCAGCCCCTGCACCGTAAGGGGTACCTCCCAAACCAGGGGTGCCTGTCGGTATGGAATTGCCTGCATCCCAAACGCCGGATACGGGGCGGTCCCAAGTCAAAGCATCGTTCACCAGAGTCCCAGGCATGTTCATGGGGTCAAACGACGTTGACACAAGATAAACCGATGCCACAGTCTGAACATGGCTGGTGGTCAGTTCGGATTGTCCCCGAACGGCAATGAGACCGTCATAGTCGCTGCCGATGTCAAAGTCCCAAGTTTGCCCGAGGATGTTCATGCCGCCCATGCCCACAATACCGGAATTGATGCGAAACGCGCGGGATATCTCCTGAGTATCCACGGTAAGCGGCGTATTTGTGGACGAGAGCGAAACAATGGCAACGGAACCGAATTGAGCGGCATCAATGTCGATGGTCATTGGATTGCCGTCCAGCAACACGGTGTTGTTTTTGCCGTCGGTACGAACGACAATCAAATCATCCTGCGTTGTCTGGGCGGCGGTGTCAATGGCCGCTTGCAGATTGGCAGAGGAAAGTTCGGCGGCGGAGATTTCGATGACATTGTAATTCACCATGTTGTCCCGGAGGTTCAAATCGGGGTAAGCCGCCCGAAGCATGTTGAACTCCAACGGCGAAACCGAAAGCATCTGACGCTCTTCCAGCGGTTCGTAATGCAAATGCCTGGCTCGATGTTGCGTACCGGGCTTGCTTGAATTCTGCGGGGTCTTGTCTCGTTTGCCAAATATCTGTGGGAAAAGATTTTGCATGGCTTGTACCTTCCGGAGGAGTGTTATGTTTTGCGGGATTCGTGCGGGAATCGTGTGCGATAAAAATGACAAACATGGTGTGTCTCGATAAAAAATACTAATACACGCAGTAACATCATAATTTCATTAAGCCGACTTTTCAATCATTGGGCGATGTTTTTTTGAAAAAAAATGAAAAAGATGTCGCAGACGGCGAGAAAAGGAAAAAAAGGCAAGAAAAGAAAAAAATAGAGTTTCATCGCCGGTAAATTTTTCACCACGATGTCACGAAGAAATGAAAGATTTCACATAGAGGCCGCAAAGGAGCTATAACAAAACAACCTTTGCAATCAATGATTTTCAACACGAAATACGCAAAAAAACAAAATACGCGAAATTCCGTTATTTCCGTCTTTCCGTGTGTTCCGCGTTAAAAAAATCCATATACGCCATTTCGTTTTTTGGATAGGCTATTTTTTTACAACTCCTTTGTGTGAGATAATTTTTGTAGAAAAAAACGATCATTTGCTCCCGTTGACAGAATACCGGTTTTTTGTTTTTTGGACATTCAATCGGACTTTCCGTGGCATTGACGGACAGCGTTTCATGACATTCTTCTTGTGGTGGAAGGTAAAACACTGTAAAATAACACAACTTAACCAAATTTCGACAATACCAATTTCGCTAAATTCACCAAACTTAAAGTTTCCGGACAAGTCTATTTTATGCTTGTTGCTTTACGAATGATGATTCGATAATCGCATGGAAAACAACGAAAGGCAAACACGAAAAATGCTTTGGACAAAGACACTCATTCCGACCATGAAGGAAACGCCCGAGGGGGCGGAAATACCGAGTCACGTTTTGATGCTCCGCGCGGGTCTTATCTCGCAGGTCATGGCCGGGGCGTACAGTTACTTGCCGCTCGGCTGGCGGGCATTGCGCAAGGCGGAGCAAATCGTGCGTGAGGAAATGGACGCCGCCGGAGCGGTCGAGTTACACATGTCGGCTCTGGCACCGATTTCGCTGTACGAACAGACGAACCGCGTCGAAGCCTTCGGCAATGTGCTTATCAAAGCCGACCTGCCGCGCGGCGGAAAAAAGGTGCCGGTCGTCTTGTGCCCGACGCACGAGGAAACGATCACCGACATTGTGTCGCGCTACGTTTCGAGTTACCGTCAATTGCCGATCACGCTGTATCAGATACAGACCAAATTTCGTAATGAGGAGCGGCCTCGTTTCGGCGTGTTGCGGACGAGTGAATTTCTGATGAAAGACGCCTATAGTTTCGACACGAGCATCGAGTCGCTCAACCGGAGTTACGACGCGATGTATGCGGCGTATTGCCGGATTTTCACCCGATGCGGTGTGCCGTATCTGCCGGTTGAAGCGGAATCGGGACCGATCGGCGGCGACGCCAGTCACGAGTTTATGTTCCCGTCGGCAAACGGCGAGGACAAAATCGTGCATTGCGTTTGCGGTTACGCGGCCAACACAGAAAAGGCGGAAATCGGTCCGCAGGATACGCAGAAGTCAACCGCCGAGCAAAAGCCGCTGACCGAAATCGCAACGCCGGGTGCGCACACGGTCGAACAGGTGTGCGCCTTCCTCAAATGCAAGCCACAGAAACTGGTAAAAACGCTGATTTACATGATCGACGGCAAGCCGGTGGCCGTGTTGGTGCGGGGAGATCACGATGCCAACGAAAACAAACTGAGAAAACTGCTCAAGGCCGAAAAGGTCGAGTTAGCCGAGCCGCCGGTCATCGAACGGGTCACCGGTGCGCCGGTCGGTTTTGCCGGCCCGGTCGGTCTCAAAGAACCGATGATGATCGTCGCCGATTATGCCGTTGCGACTTTGGCCAACGCTGTCACCGGCGCGAACAAGGCGGAGACGCATTTGGACAACGTCAATTTGGATCGTGATTTTACGGTCGATCAATTCGCCGACTTGCGTAATGCCGGTGACGGCGACGCCTGTCCGCGATGCAGAAGCTCGCTGAAAATCAGCAATGCCATCGAAGGAGGTCACGTTTTCAAACTCGGCACGAAATACTCCGAAGCCCTCAATGCGAAATTCCTTGACACCGACGAAACACAAAAAACGATCATCATGGGCTGCTACGGCATCGGTGTCAACCGTATTCTCGTCGGGATTTGCGAAACGAGTCACGACGAGTCGGGCATTATCTGGCCGGTCGCACTCGCACCTTACGAAGTGGTCATCGCGCCGCTCAAAACCGACGACACAACGATGAGCGTTGCATACCGGCTTTGCGAACAACTCGAAAAGCTGGGCGTCGATTGTCTGATCGACGACCGCGACCAACGGGCGGGCGTAAAATTTAAGGACGCCGACCTGATCGGTTTTCCCTTGCGGATTGTGCTCGGCCCCAAGGGACTGGAAAACGGTGAAATCGAAGTTAAATGGCGTTGGGATAAAGATGCAACCATGCTTCCGTTGGCCCATGCTGCCGAAACGCTTGCCAACGAACTTGCTGAAGAACGAAAAACCAACCGGCGGTTTAAGGGAGGTAAGAATTAAGTCATGCCACCGGTTTCTCAGAGTCCATTTGGAAATTGGTATTTACGCAAGTCCGTATTTCGGTGCGGCTTGGGAACGCGAATTTGACGGTATTGCACGCGCGACGGCACACGGTGATTATGCCATCAACGCCACGAGTCTGCGCGGCAATTCGGGCTATGGTGAGATTGGCATGACGTGGAAACCGGCGGCGAACCACGGCTTTTACGCCGATTTGAACTTGAAGGGTTACACCGGCAAACGCGAAGGTGCAGCAGCAACCCTGTCGATCGGAAGGAATTTTTAGCGGAAATCAGAGCCCGCCGCGTAAGCAAGAGACAAACGGTATTGCGTCACAGGGCGACGCAGCTAATCTCTCACCGCCGGCATTTCGATGACCATATCATCGCCGCGATGTTCGTCGCCGGTTTCGGGATCGGTTTTGGTGCCTTCGACGCCGTTGTCGTCCTGCATGTTGATGCCGATGCCGTACAGCAGATAACCCGGCCGGCCTTCGACTTCCCGCAAACGGTAGCGGAACGGTTCGCCGTCGGTACAGGGATCGGTCGGCAACACGGCAAGATGCCCGGCGGCAACCAGTGCGTCAAGCGATTCGGGATAGGTGCCGTCGTGGTCAAGGGCGTAATGCTCCAGCGCAAACGCGATTTCGAGCAACCGTGTCATCGTGGCTTGGCGATATGTGCTGTAACTGAAAAGCGTGGCACCGGAATCGGCACCCAGGTTGGTCAATATGTTGCCGATTGTGTCGGGGCCGCCTTGAACTATACCTTTGGCAAACATATATTTCAGGAAGTCGCCAATTCCTTTGCCGACGCCAAGCCAATCCTCCTTGCGTTTGAACGGATTACCCACATCAAGTAACGTCAACTGTTCCGGTGAAAGCGGCATCTCGGCGATTTTCTCCAGTTCGTTGATTCGCGTGTTGAACTTTTGAAACACCGGAGTCCAACCGACGTAACGGAAACTGCCGGCAGCGAGTTGCTGAATCCGGGTTTCCAACGAAGAATTTCCGAGACTTGCAAGTATCTCGCCGGTACCGATATGGTAAAGCAGCCCCATTCCTTGCATACGCATGAGAAAGAGGGCATCGGCCTGCGAAAAGACGTGCTGATGCGGCGTCAGTTCCTCCCAAAGCGTGGCGAGTTGCTCGTGATTCGCATGGCCGTGTTGAAGCATTTCCAGCGTTGCGTTACGGGCGATTCCCTGGAATGTCGCGGCACTAAACAGATTCGTGATCGTGCGCGGGTGCCGCATTCGTTGCCCGGCGAGCCGCGCGACGGTCAGCAGGTCTTGCTTTGCCCGGTCGAAATCCCCCTGCTCCAGCGAGTCCAACACGCGGAGGTGCAACCCGCTTGCCATTTCCCGATGAAAGTCGTCGTATTGGTCAAACTCTTCGAGAAAAACGTAACGATGAATGTCCTGAAAGAACGGCACGAAATATTCCGGTCGCCGCACCGCTTCGCCGAATTGGTCGAGTGCCGCGTTGTTTTCGGCCAGCCACTGCGCAACCAAATCACGATGCTCCTCCGGCAACGGCAGATAATACAGGTTTCTCACCGCTTCCCAAACGGCGTGCCGGCGTTCCTTTTCCGGGTCACCGGCGGTCATTTCATCTGGTGTTTCCTCGGGTGTTTCCTCCGGCAGATGTTTCATGAAAAAGTCGTCAACCGACTCAAAGGCCACACGCGGAGGTGCGTCCCAATCGGCGGCATCGTCGATGTTCAAGGCCGCGAAAAGCCGCCGGGCTATGTCGTCGCGTTGATCTTCGGGCACATTCGCCATGACCTGTCGGAAACCGAAAGCCTGCACAACCTCGCGAAAGCCGTTGTCTTCCGGCGGACAGTCGGGCAAAAACCGCCGGGCAATCGCACCGGGAATGTCGAGCATCTTGCCGTCAGGCGTTCGCGGCTCGGTCAGGTACGTCGTCTTTTCCGAAATAGCCGTCACCGGCAGGAAGTTCATGACGCTAATGAACAGGAAAAACCAGGCAAAGATACATGGCAAGAAAACAAAGAAAATGAAAAGAAGCTGGCGAATTTTGCTCCACCGCTTGATATTCAGCTTTTCAAAGCCGTATTGCACAGGAATCAGGTAAAACCCACCGGCACAAAGCAGGAAGGCCACCAATAAGGGAATGTTTTTCAGGCAGACCGTTTCCCAGCCGCAAATCATGATCAACGCAATGGGAAACGCGATGATGTTGAAGAGTCGCGCCCGTTTCTTGCGTTTGGCTTCCTTCGCGGCGGCTTTTTCTGCGGCGTCGTTTACATCGGCGGGATCGTTTTGCATGATGGGAACCCTGTGAAAAACAACCTGTCCTGAAAGGACAGAATTTCTATAACCCCCAGCGTAAGCTGGGGGTACCGGCCACCCCAAAAAACCTTCGCCCTGAAAGGGCGTAACAAAACCATGATGAGTGTCGCCCTGTTGGGGCTACTATTACTTGCGCACGGTCCCTACCCCCAGCTTGCGCTGGGGGTTATAGAGATTGCGTCCTTTCAGGACGCCGCCCCCTTCATGATGCCATTACCCCTTCAGAACGCCATGATTACCACCACGACGATCATCCGGCATTAATCTTTCCGATGTCGAATTCGCGAACGCATTTTCCGCTTTTTACGTCCCAGCTTGCGACGGCCTTTTCCGGTTTTTTTGACTCCCACGCTTTCACTCCTCATTCACAAGTTTTCAATGATATTTTTCACCACAAATCGCAGAGGCCAAGTCACTCTGCGTTCTGAACTTTACACTCTGCGCTTAAAACAAGCGGAGGGCACGTGAGTCGAACCCGCAACCCCAGTCAAGGGGCACCTCATTTCCAGTGATACATACCATATCTTTAAGTCATTGTTATTACTGAAGTTACAATGTATTCAATTTTTAGGTTAGGGATAAGCTGAGATTTTCGATATGTATAGCTTAACGTCAATCAGATTGGTGACACATTAGTCGAATGAGATACCCCATTTCTTTAATTTACAGTTATTATTGAAGTTGTAAAGTATTTCAATACTTAGTTGTGGTAAAATCTAAGAAATTTTCTTCAATTTTTTAAGAGCTTCAGTAATATCAATCGGTTACTCTTGCCCCTTCTGGTGGACTTTAATGCCAAATCGTTCAAGGTTTTCTAATGCTTTAGCGTGACGTTTTAGTCGGGATTATGACGATTCGACGTGGAGCGTTGCGGGAGTCTGGTGCATACTGTCGCCATTTTCTAAATATTTTCTGACCGTCTCAGCTATTAAATGTCGTAACATGTTTGTTTTCAATGACTTGTGCGTAACTCATGAGTGTGTCGCCGTTTGCAAAAAACGGCAATTCGTAGCAAATCGTGGAATATTTGCGCTCACCAATCCGAACACCACACTTTTTCTTGGAGGAAGCACCACGGGGAGCACCCCAAAATGGCGGTCATTTTCTCAATGCCTGCTCAAACTCGGCAATTGATTGGCAGTCCCAAGCAACCTCTGTCAGTTGACCAAGAACGTCAATGTCATGAATGGCGTTAAGCTTGTCACGGACTGTTGGTGGTACATCGCCAAAGTGCCTGGTTAAAAAACGTAACAAAGTTTCAATCATTTTTTCACGGCCTTTTTCAAAACCAGTGGCCTCGCCTTGCACAAAGCCGGTTTCATATTCTTCTTCGAAAATCGTTTTAATCATCGTTTGCTCCTTGTCCTGAAAAATTGGTTTCAACGCCTGACTTAACATCGCTTTGTCAACTCGACGATTATGAGCCGCAAATGCTTTGACCACAAAATCCAACGCTTCTTTCGTCAATTCGATTTTCTGTTCCTCATCGGAAATTTCAAGAAGCGGCAATAACGCCTCCGCATATTCATCCTCACGACCTTCGAGCATCTTTTTCAAAATACCCAAGACGAGTCGTACCACAGCACCGCCGACAAGTCGGTCAAAATCCCATGCCGGGAGGTCCACCACATCGTACTCGATTTCAACCGTCTTACCCAGAGGCTTGCCTTCGTCGTCTTTGGGCAACAAATCCGACATCTTGGGATATGGCACGCGATACGGTTTCTTTGCCGTTCGCAACACAATAAAATACGGTGCCGACAGAGGTTTTCCCGCCTTTTTTTCTGCATCCCAAATCGAACTGATATATTTGTGTAACTTGAGCGGTATTTTCTTGAGGCTTCCGCTCTGATGTTCAAAAATGATGACCGCCATCAAATCACCTTGGCCGTTTTTCAACGGACATTGGAACACCAAGTCAACAATGCGCTCGCTACCGTCCTTGCCGATATAGTGCGTTGGTGCCGGTTCGATCTTCTCAAGGTCAATTGCGTTGACGAATGTCTGGTCGGCATAAAATAACAAAAAATCGACGAACACCACAAGCCGACTGAACATCCGTTTCACGAAAACGTCAACGTAATTGCCGGGAGAAATTTGTTTGACTTGCTGGTTGTCCGTGCTCATTTTTTCTCCCGGTGATGACATGACCTCAACTCTCTTCCTATTCTACCCTGTACGAGCGGCTTTTGCAAGGGTGAATATTTGAATTTCGCCCGGTTTCTGACGTCGTTTCATGCAAGCCGGGCGAAGAGACTACCAACGGCATGATCAATGAATGCTTTCGAGCAAAATGGTGAAAAGTAGTAACTTCATGATCTTCTGACGGAAAGCCATCCGCCGCTTTTCGACTTTTCCCTTTGTGGCCGCCCGTGTTGGCACGTGTGGGCTTCTTTGGTTTGCGGCAAAGGTTTCGGGCAGGCGAAGCCCAAGTCGGCCTGACTCGCGGTTTTTTTTAGTGTGACCAAACGCGACAAGCCAATACAAATTTTCAGCAATACCTTACACGACTTCCCGCACCCAGCTCTCGCTCACTACACTCCGGCTTATGGTGAATCTTCCGACAATAATCATCTTATGGCACAACACCGACTCTTATACAAGTCCGTTTTCAAAATCTTGCAAAGATTGGCAGTCAATAACGGAATCGGCAAGACGATCAAGTTTATCTATATCGCTTATACTATACAGCTTTTCTTCAACAGAAGAAGGAACTGCGCCAAATCGCTTGGTCAACTGGCGTACTATTGTTCCCGCCTTACCTTCCGCTTTTGCAGCATTTGCGGCCATTTGATCGAAGATCGCCAAGCGACGTTGACGGTCGAGTTCCCGTAATTCGGGGTCGGCATAAAAACGGTCAAGTTGCTCAAACGCTTGTTGAATTGCCGGGTCATTATCTGTAATACTTGCCATTTTTGCCTCCGTTAATTTGTCGCCGTAAGCGAAAAAATATAACCAATGC
>Ga0082212_10008806_pt1 | contig 13117 bp, 5 predicted proteins | sample TergutNt197P3_FD_71548 | JGI IMG/M metagenome (GOLD analysis project Ga0082212, IMG submission 71548) | Neocapritermes taracua P3 segment gut microbial communities from Petit-Saut dam, French Guiana - Nt197 P3 | ecosystem: Host-associated > Arthropoda: Insects > Digestive system > Gut ... | reverse complement strand
GCTGATTAACGGTCACATCGTTGCCGCCGCGCAGGAAGAACGTTTTACCCGGGTGAAGCATGACGCCGGCTATCCGGCGCGCGCCGTCGACTATGTATTGCGCGAAGCCGGCCTGACGGGCGCCGACATCCGTGAAGTGGTGTTCTACGAAAAGCCGTTCATCAAATTTGAACGGCTGCTGGAGACGTATCATGCCTTTGCGCCCGCAGGTTTTGCCAGTTTTGCGAAAGCGATGCCGGTATGGATAAAGGATAAGCTGTTCCTGAAATCAAACCTGAGAAAAGCGCTGTCAAAGCAGGGTGTTCACGCTTCGATTCGCTTTGCAGAACATCACCTGTCGCATGCGGCATCGGCTTTTTTCGCTTCGCCGTTTGACGAAGCGGCCATCGTAACCGTTGACGGCGTTGGCGAATGGGCGACCGCCACCATCGGCGTCGGCAAGGGTAATACAATAACGCGACTCCGTGAACTGCCGTTTCCTCATTCGGCGGGTTTGCTCTATTCGGCGTTCACCTATTATTGCGGCTTCAGGGTGAACAGTGGCGAATATAAACTGATGGGACTGGCGCCTTACGCATCCGCGCGTTCTGAACGGGTATGTATGTATGTTGACTTGATTGAAAGAAATATGGTTCATTTCCATGACGACGGTTCCCTTTGGCTGAATATGGAATATTTTAAATTTGCCACAGGTCTGGAGATGACCCGTAACAAACGGTGGCAGCGATTGCTTGGCATACCGAAGCGGCATCCGGAAAGCGCAATCACGCAGGAATATATCGACCTGGCAATGGCTATTCAACAGATTACGGAAAAGATTGTCGTGCGACTGGCGACCACAGCCCGACAGGTGAGCGGGTCGGGCAATCTGGTCATGGCGGGGGGCGTGGCGCTCAACTGTGTGGCCAACGCCAAAATAAAAGCGTCCGGTTTGTTCGATCATATCTGGATTCAGCCTGCTGCCGGCGATGCGGGAGGCGCTGTCGGAGCGGCTTTGGCGTCATGGCATATCTATCATCAAAAGGAAAGGAAATTGAATGTCCGAAGCGAACCCATTGTCTGTTCGCCCGACGACGCATACCGGTGTTTCCTCAATACCGGTATGGATTGCCTTGTGATGGAAAATTACTTGTTCTTCAAATTTTACACATCGTAGTCTGGAGACTACGATGAGCACAGCAATGACGTGCTACCTTGTGCACAGCAATCCGGGAAAATTTTAACCCTCTGCGTGAAATGTCGAAAATTTCATCTATATTTGTGCCGTAAAATTCATCATTTATGAAAAAACTAAAGTTTTTAACAACACTATTTACCCTGTCCCTGCTATTGGGATGTACGGGGCATTCGCCGGAAAATGTCCGGTTTACGTTCAACAAGGACGGAAAATTCAAAATTGCACAGTTCACCGACATCCACTGGGTGCACGGAGCGCCTACCACCGAAAGAACAATTGAAACCATCAAGGCGGTGCTGGCGAAAGAAAAGCCTGACATCGCCATCCTGACGGGCGACCTGGTATACAAGGTACCCGACAGGGAGCCGTGGACGGAACTCGCGGCTATCTTCGAAGAGACGCAGACGCCTTTTGCCGTCGCGCTCGGCAACCACGACGGCGAGGCTGCCACGCAAATCTCCCGCTCGGAAATCTTCGACATCCTGCTTCGCTCGCCTTATTTCGTGGGCGAAAAGGGGCCGGAGGAGGTTCACGGGGTAGGGAATTACGTGATCCCCGTCTACGGTCGCGACAAAAAGGCGGCGGCCTTGCTCTATTGCTTCGATTCCAATGCTTCTTCCCCCGTTCCGAATGTGGGCGGCTACGATGCGATCCGTCACGACCAAATCGGATGGTACCGCGAACAAAGCAACAAATATACAGCGGCCAACCGCGGAAAACCGTTGCCGGCGCTGGCATTTTTTCATATTCCGCTGCCGGAATATTTCCAGGTTCTCGGTACGCCTAATTTCGTCGGCAATCAGAAGGAAGCGCCCGAACCGGCGAAATACAACACCGGTCTCTTCCATTCGTTTCTCGACCAGCGGGATGTGATGGGCGTATTCGTCGGCCACGAACATAACAACGACTATATCGGCATGATGGAATATATCGCGCTTGCCTACGGACGCGTTTCGGGCTGGCAGGCTTATGGCAACCTCGAACGCGGCGCCCGTATCATCGAACTGCATGAAAACGAATTTGTGTTTGACGCCTGGATCAGCACGCCGACAGGCACGGAACAGCATTTCAATTTCCCGACGGGCATCTCCGACAGGGATGAGGCGACGATGACGTATCTTCCTGCCAGGCAGGCGACCCCGACCCAAAAGGGCGTCTTCTACAAATATTACGAAGGCAAATTCCGCAACTTGAAAAATTTGGACCGTACGAAGCTGGTGAGCGAGGGCGTGATGAAGACGGTCTCCATCGCCGAAGCGCCTGCGGAAGATTATTTCGCGTACGAATTTCGCTGCCTGCTCCGGATACCGGAACGGGGCGTGTACAGTTTTTATACGATTTCCGACGACGACTCGCAAATATACGTGGACGACCAGCTGATCGTCGACAAGTACTGGTCGAACATCTCGCGCCTCGACGGCAAGGTGGCGCTCGAAGCCGGCTTCCACGAGGTGAAGATACTGTTCTATGAAGATACCTGGGGACAATTCCTCGAAGTGGGCTATGCCGGCAAAAACATGCGCGACCGGAAGCTGGCGGACGAGACGCTGTATGTTCCGTGTACGCCCGAACAGCCCCGTCTGACGTTCGACCCGAACGGCAGGTTCAGGATTGTGCAGTTCACCGATATTCACTGGATTTACGGAGCGCCCAATGTCGCCGCGACGGTGGAGATCATGAAGTCAGTACTTGAAGCCGAAAAGCCCGACTTGGTCGTCATTACCGGCGATATCGTCATCCGAACGCCCGACCGGACGTCGTGGACAGCGCTGGCCAGCGTGTTTGAAGAAGCCGGCATCCCTTTTACCGTAACGCTTGGCAATCACGACGCCGAACCGGGGACGGAAATCACCCGCTCGGAAATATTCGACATACTGCTTCGCTCGCCGGCTTTCGTGGGTGAAAAAGGGCCGGAAGACATTCACGGCGTTGGCAATTTCGTGCTGCCGGTGTATGGCAGGAACAACCGGAAAGCGGTGCTGCTCTACTGCTTCGACTCGAACGCGCACACCAACCACCGGAAGATAGGCGGCTTCGACGAACCGGTATACTTCGACCAGGTGGCGTGGTACGGCAAACAGTCAAAACAGCTTACCGCCGACAATAACGGGCAGCCGTTGCCCGCGCTGGCGTTTTTTCACAGACCGTTTCCCGAAATCAACGAGATAGCCGGCAAAGACAATACTTTCGGCAACAACCTGGAGGAACCGAGCAATCCGACCTACAATACGGGACTTTTTGCCTCGTTCCTTGATAACCGCGATGTGATGGGCGTTATCTTCGGCCATGATCACGGATGCGATTATATCGGCGTACTGCATCATGTTGCGCTGGCGTACGGTCGCGTGACAGGCTCGGAAGGCTGGGACGACCTGGAAAGCGGCGCCCGCGTCATCGATCTGCAGGAAGGCGAGTTTGCGTTCGATACCTGGATTCGCACGCCTTCGGGGGTGTGTCTGCCGTATAGTTTTAAGAAATAATTATGAACTATTTATCAACATATATGAATACAGAACATAAACAAAAAGCGGGCAACAGGATTTCCCGCAGGACTTTTATCAATCGCGCGGCGCTGGGCGCCGCCGCGATGGCGCTCACGCCGGCAACCTCGCTGCTGGCTGCCAACCGGCATCAATCCGGTTCGTGGCCGTCGGATGCTTCCGGCTACAAGTTTTACATGATCGGACACGGTCACCTCGATCCGATCTGGTTGTGGACCTGGCCCGAAGGAGTAGCGGTGGTACACAGCACGTTCCGCTCGGCGCTCGACCGGATGAACGAGACGGCCGAAGTGGTCTTCACAAGCAGCTCGGCGCAGTTCTACCAGTGGGTTGCCGACCATGACCCGAAAATGCTGGGCGAGATACGGAAACGGGTGAACGAGGGACGGTGGAACATCGTCGGCGGATGGTGGATCGAGCCCGACATGAACATCCCGTCGGGCGAAGCGATGGTGCGCCAGGGACTGTACGGTCAGCTGACCCTGCAACGCCTGTTCGGACGCAAAGCCACGACGGCGTTCAACCCCGATTCGTTCGGACATACCGGCTCGCTGCCCCAGATCATCAAACAGCAGGGGATGGAGAACTATGTGTTTGAACGCCCCGGCACGCACGAGAAGACGCTGCCTTCCGAACTCTTCTGGTGGGAAGGCATCGACGGTACCCGGGTCATGGCCTACCGGATACAGTATACGTACGAACTCGACCACAACCGCGAAGGAGCGGGCAAGGACCGCATACTGCGGGTATTAAAAGATTTCGGAAACCGACCGGTCAAAAACTTCATGCTCTTCTACGGGATGGGCGACCACGGGGGCGGACCTACGAAGGAAAACATCCGCCTGATCAACGGGATGAAAGCGGAGCAGGGCGCGCCCGTCATTGTGCACAGTACGGTCGACCGGTATTTTGCCGACGCCCGCGCCGACAAAAACCTGCAGATACCTACCGTCAGGGACGACCTGCAGCATCATGCCGTCGGCTGCTATACCGCCGAATGGGAGATCAAAAAAGGCAACTGCCAGTCGGAGGCCGCGCTGGTGACGACCGAAAAAATAACGGCCATCGGCGCCATCGCCTGGGGCGTCAACTATCCCAAAAAAGAACTGACGACGGCCTGGCAAAAGGTGTTGTTCCTGCAGTTCCACGACAGCCTGGCCGGCACGTCCATCTACGAACATTCGCAGGATGCGCGCGAAGGCTTCGGTTTTGCGATGGAAACGGCGCGCAATGCCATGTACCTTGCCATTCAGAAATTGGAATGGCAGATCGCATCCGAAGACCCGGATTCGGATTACATGGTGGTCTTCAACCCGCACGCCTGGGAGGTGAAGGGAAATGTCGCGTATGATTATGGCTGGCAACGCACATGGGACGAAGCGACGTCGCGCGTTGTGGACGAAAACGGCAATCCGTACCCCCACCAGCTGCTGCCCGCTTCGACCGAGGCCGGCCGGATCAAACTTTTAACCCGCGTTGTCATACCGCCGATGGGCTACCGCCAGATACGGCTGATGAAAGGCGAAGGCTACCGATTCGCGAATACGGTCAAAATGGAAAACAACGTCATCGAGAACGAGTTCTACCGGATACGCTTCTCCAAAAACGGTACAGTAGGCATCCTCGACAAGGAAACGGAAAAGGAAGTGTTCACGAAAGGCGATAACGGATGCCGGGCTGTGGTGATCGATGATCCAAGCGATACCTGGAGCCACGGCGTGAAGAGTTATGCGGACGAGATAGGCATGTTCGGCAATGCCGCCGTCAAACCGTTGGAAAAGGGTCCGCTTCGGGCAACCGTCCGCGTGACCTCAAGCTACCACCTCTCCACGTTGACGATCGACTGGTCGCTGACGGCGGGATCGCGGTCGATCGAAGCCAACGTGACGCTCGACTGGCACGAACGGCTCAAGGCGCTTAAGTTTTCATTCCCCGTGGATGTGACGTCGCCGAAAGCTACTTACGAAGTACCCTACGGGAACATCGCGCGTGAGACAAACGGACAGGAAGACCCGGGTCTGCGATGGATCGACCTGACGGGACAGCGTGGCGGGAGCGCCTACGGCCTGACGGTGTTCAACGATGCCAAATACGGCTACAGCGTCGATGGCAGCGACATGCGCGTCACCATCGCCCGCGCACCCGTCTTTGCGCATCACGAACCCACGCCGCTGCTTCCCGAAAGGGAATACCGCTGGATGGAACAGGGTATCCAGTCGTTCCGCATGTTGCTCGTACCCCACAGGGACAGTTGGAAAGAAAGCGGCATCGTACGGATCAAGGAGGAGTTCATGTCGCCCTTAGTTGCTATCTATCAGGGCATACATCCCGGAACGATGGCCAAATCGGGGTCGTTCCTCGCGATGGACAGCGCCAATGTGGTCGTCGCCGCCGTGAAGCAGGCGGAAGATGGCGCCGACCTGATCATCCGGTGCGTGGAAACGTCGGGGGTATCTACGACCGCCGCCACGCTCGATTTGCGCTTCGTCAGTCGCAAGTGGACGGGCGATTTCCGCCCGTACGAGATCAAAAGCCTGCGCGTCAATCCGAAAACCGGCGTTGTCAGGGAAGTGAATCTGCTCGAAGAATCTGTTAAAGCGTAATTATCATTAAAACATAACCAGTTATGAAAAAGTTAATTTTTACCGTATTTTGCGTGCTGCTCCTGGCGGGGTGTACATCGCCGACGCCGACGCCCACGACGGAAAAGTGCCGTTTGCAGTTCAGGGATAACGGGAAGTTTAAGATTGCACAGTTCACCGACCTTCACCTGGCGCAGGGCGAACCGGCACTCGCCAAGACGCTGGAGACGGTGAAGACCGTGCTGGCAGCCGAGAAGCCGGACGCTGTCGTCATCACCGGCGACGTCGTGTGGCGGTATCCCGACAGGACGCCGTGGACGACGCTGATAAAAGTCTTTGAGGAGGCAAAAATGCCGTTTGCCATCGCGTTCGGCAACCACGACGGCGAAAGCAACACGGAGATCACGCGGTCGGAAATCATGGATATCCTGCTTCCCTCACCTTATTTTCTCGGCGCGAAAGGGCCGGAGGATATTCACGGGGTAGGGAACTATGTCGTACCGGTGTACGGTCGCGACAACAGGGTGGCGGCGCTGATCTATTGCTTCGACTCCAATTCGTATGCCACCAATCCGCGACTTAGCGGTTACGATCCGATCCATTTCGACCAGGTAGCCTGGTACCGTCAGCAAAGCGACCGGTATGCAAAAGGCAACGATGGAAAACCGCTGCCTGCGCTGGCCTTTTTTCATATCCCGCTGCAGGAGCATGGCCGGGTGGCCGAGCGGTTGTTTCCTGAGCTGGGCAGTCGGGCGCGAATGACCGGCCCGTCGTACAACACGGGACTCTTCGGTTCGTTTCTCGAAAAGGAAGACGTGATGGGCGTCTTTGTCGGTCATTTGCACGGGAACGACTATGTGGGTATTGAGAAGTACATCGCGCTGGGCTACGGACGGGTCACCGGCTGGGGCGCAGGCGCGACGCTCGAACGCGGCGCCCGCATCATCGAACTGTATGAGGGCGAGTTTGTGTTCGATTCCTGGCTCCGCACGGCGCAGGGCACGGAGCAGGGGTTCAATTTCCCGACGGGCATCACCTCGATAGATGAAGATACGATGACCTACCTGCCGGCCAAAGACGTGAAACCTGTCAAGCAGGGCGTCGCGTATACCTATTATGAAGGCCAGTTCGGCTCGGTGAGAAATATCGACCCGGAGAAAAAGGTGAGCCATGGCGTGATGCAGAATTTCATCATACCCGCAGACCCGGCAAAAGACTATTTTGCGTTCGAGTTTCGTACGCTGGTACGTATTCCGGAACGGGGGATATACAAGTTTTATACCATCTCGGACGATGATTCGCAATTGTACATCGACGGACAGTTAGTGGTGAACAAGCCCGGCTCATCCATCGCGCGATTCGAGGAAAAAGTGGCGCTCGAAGCCGGATTCCACGAGTTGAAGGTACTGTACTACGAAGATACGCAGGGACAGTTCCTGGAAGTCGGCTATTCAAGCAAAAACATCCGCAGCCAAAAACTGCCCGATGAAATGTTGTTTGTACCGTAGGGATGGGGCGACGGGGCGACGGGGCGACGGGGCGACGGGGCGACCTCCGAATTTGCAATTCGGAGGTAGTGAGTATTAGCATTTGCAATGCGAAAAGAAGGAATCGGATTACAAATCCTTATACTCAATACATTTGGATTACAAATCCAAATGGACGAAGACGAATATCGGATTACAAATCCTTATACTCAATACATTTGGATTACAAATCCAAATGGACGGACCAAATGGACGGACATTCCCGCCCGTCCCTCGCAATGACGGAAAAAAAATAGTATTCAAACATAAAAAAACTACAAACAAATGAAAAAAACCATTTTCAACTTTCAACTTTCAATTTTCAATTTAATCCTTTTCATCCTTTGTCTCGCGTGCATCTTGCCGTCATGCACCGAACAGCCGGTTTCGAAGCGTCTTTTCGACCATGTAGTCGTGATCGGCATCGACGGCCTTTGCGTGGAAGGACTGAAACAGGCCGCTACGCCGGTCATGGACAATCTGATAGCCAATGGCGCCGTCACCTATCAGGCGCGTGTCGTACAGCCGTCGTCGAGCGCCGCAAACTGGGGCGCCATGCTGCATGGCGCAGGCACGGAAGTATCGGGGATCACATCCAACAGGTGGCGGCCCGACGGTCAGTTTATGCCGCCGGTCATCCGTAATCAGGCGGGCAGGTTTCCCAATATCTTCAATATCATCCGCGAGCAGCTTCCCGAAGCCGAGCAGGGCGCCATCGTCAACTGGGACGGCATCCGGCACCTTCTGCAGGAAGAGGTGGTGGACCGCTACGAGACGTATGCTTCGGACGGGGAAACGACGCTGCATGTATGCGACTATATCAGGACGAAAAAGCCGAATTTCCTTTTCATTCAGCTGGATGAAGTCGATGGCGCCGGTATCTGGATGTCGCCCAAGTACTTGGATGTGGTGGCCTATAACGACAGTTTGGTTGGTCGTATCATGGAAAGCATTCATGAGGCGGGCATGGACGACAATACGCTGGTAATGGTCGTTTCCGACCATGGCGGCATCAATGGCGGTCACGGCGGCGAAACGCCGGAAGAGGTCATTGTTCCCGTTATTTTTCACGGTAACGGCATCAAAAAGGGATACACCGTCCGGCAGCCGGTTTATGTGTACGACCTGGCCGCCAATGTGGCTTTGGCATTGAACCTGAAAGCGCCCTACGCATGGACGGGACGTCCGACATTTCCGGCTTTTGAGGGATATGACGAGCCGGAGTAAGAGAAAAAAGGGTATGGTAGCAAATATCATTATAAAATATTATGAATAAAAAAATGAAAATTAAAAATTGCAGTTTACTTTTTGGGGCAACATTTATATTTCAGTCTATTTTGTTGTCTATTTTGTTGTCATTCAGCGGAATCACTCCTGCGCTTGCCCGATCCGGCGATGCAATGAACGAAGATGCCTTTGCATGTACCGCGCAAAAAACAGACGCGCCATCGTGGGGCGATCAGCTGACCGCCTACGTGCAGGAGCAGTACATGCCTGCCGACAAATACCACTGGGACTGGGCGCAGGCCACCTACCTGCGCTCGGCGGCCAACCGCTACGAACTTGGCCTTGATCCCGAAAAAATGTTGCAATACATCCGCACGGCCATGGATGTGAACTGGGACAACGCTTCGGGTATCCATCCCAATCATGTCGTGTCGGGCTTCGGCATGGCCTTCTTGGCCAGGATAACGGGCGAGGACAAGTACCGCCAGCAAGCGCTGTGCATCTACGACCAGTACCTCCATATCCTCCGTGCCTCGAACGGCGGCGTCTCGCACCGCGACGATGTGATCGAACTGTGGGACGATACAGTGTATATGATCGGTCTGTTCCTTTTGGAAATGTACCGGCTCACGGGCGAAGACAAGTACCTGTCGGATATCGTTTTCCAGCTGAAAGCCCACGCCGAAAAGCTGCAGGACAAAAAAACGGGTCTGTGGGTTCACGGCTGGGACAACGATGCTATTTCGACCGACGACGGCTGTTGCATGTTAGGATGGGCCGACAACCCCCAGCGGCGGAGCAGCGAGTTTTGGGGACGCGGCAACGGCTGGGTCGCCATGATTCTGGCCAATACGCTGCATCTCATGCCCGCCAACGCTACCGGACGCGCGGAGTTGCAGGACATGTTCGTCAAAATGATGAAAACATTAGTTCCCCTGCAAGACCCCCAAACGGGACACTGGCGACAGTTGCCCGTCCATACGAAGGACAGGGACAACTTCCTCGAAAGCTCGTGTACCGCCATGTTTGCCTATTCCATGCTTCGGGGGATGCTCGACGGCGTCCTGCCCGAAAAAACATTTCGTCCGGTGATTGAAAAAGCATACGCGGGCATCGAAAACAACAGTCTGAAGCCTGTCGGCAGGTACCTGACCGTTTCAAACGTGTGTCACGGGACGTGTATCGGCGACAAGGCCTACTATTACAAACGCAATGTGGTGGAAGGCACGCACTTTGCCCTGGGCGCCGCCATCATGTTTCACGACCTGTATCAACTGTTTACGGGCAAGATCACGCCAACGTCGTCCGTCAGGAAGATAAAAGACGTGGTTATCTACGAAGACCCGCAGTTCTACTGCGCCTTTCCGTCTGTGGTACGGCGTCCCGACGGGGAGTTCTTCGTTGCGTTCAGGCGCGCCCCGAACAGGAAAGATTTTTTCGGCAGGCGCTACAACAGTCATGCCGACCCGAACAGCAACCTCGTGATGGTTCGTTCGGCGGACGGCGAGAACTGGACGAAGGAGCCCGACTTTATTTTTGCGCATCCCTTCGGCGGCTCGCAAGACCCGTGCCTGCTGCAGTTGCGCGACGGCTCCTTGTTGTGTGCAAGCTATGGATGGGCGCTGGTCTATCCGAACGGTATCGACAAAACGAAGAAAATGTTATCCATTTATCAGGAAGAAAACGACAATGTAGCCTTTCTGGGTGGATATTTAGTCCGTTCGGAAGACGGCGGGAAGTCATGGCAAGGACCGATAGTACCTCCGCACATCAGCCCGGAAATCAATTTTTCGCCGCTGGGAGACCCCATCCCCGCGTATAACCGCGGTGCGCTTTATGAAGGGAAAAGCGGACGCATCTTCTGGGCGGTCGCCGCAGCCGACAGCGATTCGCCCGGCAAGTCGTCCGTACACCTGATCACCTCCGACGACAAAGGCCTGACATGGACCTACCGTGCTCCCATCGCAGTCGATGAAAAAGTGACTTTCAACGAGACGTCGGTCTACGAAACGCCCAAGGGCGACATCGTCGCTTTTCTCCGGACAGCTAATTTCGACGACAATGCCTGTATTGCCCGTTCGACGGATGGCGGACAGACCTTTGCCCAGTGGGAATCCATGGGATTTCGGGGACACCCCCTGAACGCCCTGCGACTGCCCGACCAGCGGGTGTTGCTGACCTACGGATACCGCCATCAGCCGCACGGCATCCGCGCGCGGATACTGAACGCCGAATGTACCGATTTTGCCACCGCCGAAGAAATCATCCTAAGGGACGACGCCGGTAATGGCGACATCGGCTACACCTGGCCCGTTCAGTTAGACCATAACCGGTTTATGGTGGTCTACTACTACAATAAAAACGACGGAATCCGGCATATTGCGGGGACGGTTTTAGAAATCAATTATAGCGAAAATTAATCAAATATGAAATTTACAATTAAAAATCTATGGCAAACGGCTGCGCTGGCAGTCGTCGCGCTGGTATGTTTTCAGTGTACCTCGAATGTAAGTGTGTATGAGATCGACGGCGTCCAGTCGGAACGGCTGGGACGCGGTCTGGTAGCTTTCTCAAGGGCGGATACCTCGGTCTATATCAGCTGGCGGCTGCTGGCCGAAGACCCGAAGGACGTCGCGTTCAACCTGTATCGCAGGATGGTCGGCGCCGTGCCCGAAAACGACTGGGTGAAAGTCAACAGCGCGCCCATCGCGGGCAGCACCAATTATGTGGACAAAGGCTCTGACTATCATTTCTTGGACGGCAACACGCCCAAGATACACGAGGGACACCGCTACAGGCTGACGAAAGTCGTCGACGGGCGGGAGGAGGAAACGCTTGGCGGCGAGACGTTTGTGTTCTTCATGCTGGGCGACCACAATTACCGCAGCATCCTGCTGAACGACCCCAACAGCAGCGTCGTCAGGTTTGCCGTCGCCGACTTGGACGGTGACGGGGAATACGATTTTGTGGTGATGTTAAACCCGATAGTCGGCGTCGACCCCGGCACCTGCGAAACGTGCTGGAAGCGCAGCCGCGACACCTACAAATTGGAAGCCTACACGTCGAAAGGCAAGTTCCTCTGGCGTTACGACATGGGATGGTCGATCGAAACGGGCGTCTGGCTTGCCCCCTATATGGTGTACGACTTGGACGGCGACGGCAAGGCCGAGGTGTACGTCAAAGCCGGCGAGGGCGACCCGCGTGAAATCGACGGACATGTCATCAGCGGCCCCGAATACTTGGTCAAATTGGACGGCGAGACGGGCAAAGTATTGCAGAAGCGTCCCTACCTCCCCCGCAACATCGAACGGCAGCGCAGCTACGACTGGACGAGCCGCAACCACATGAGTCTGGCATACCTCGACGGCAAGCGTCCCAGCCTGCTGGTACAGCGGGGCAACTACGGCAATATCAGGATGGAGGCCATGGACAAAAACCTGCAGACGGAGTGGGTGTTTGAAGTCACCGACGAAAACGAACCTGCCTGGGGATGTGGCGGTCACTACATAGCGATTGCCGACATCGACAGCGACGGCAAGGACGAAATCATACCCGGCACTTACGCGCTCGACCACGACGGCACGCTGATGTGGAGCCTCGGCCTGTTTCACAACGACGGCTGCGCCGTGGCCGACATCGACCCCGACCATCCGGGACTGGAAATATTTTATGCGCTGGAGAGCCGTTCAGAGCGCAACGGCGTCTGCATCGTGGACGCGCTGACCGGCAAGTATCTGATGGAATACGATCAGCCGACCGAGCATGTCCACAGCCGGTCGTATGCAGCCGACTGGGACCCTGCGCATCCCGGCATGGAGCTCTGGTGCGAGCCCGACCGGACCGATCCGGAGCAGCGTCCGTTCCTGTTTTCCTCCAAGGGCGAACGGCTGTCGGATTCATTCTGGTTGCCCGGTACGCCAATATGGTGGGACGACGATGAATACAAGGAGTTTGTGACCCACGACGGCAAGGTGTTCAAGCACGGTGGCGACACGCTGCAGTGGGATGCCGGCTATGGCGTGCCCATCGACCTTTTCGGCGACTGGCGCGAGGAGCTGCTCGCCTTCCCCCGCGGTGAGATACGCATCTATTCCACGCTTCTGC
>Ga0082212_10008805_pt1 | contig 13117 bp, 13 predicted proteins | sample TergutNt197P3_FD_71548 | JGI IMG/M metagenome (GOLD analysis project Ga0082212, IMG submission 71548) | Neocapritermes taracua P3 segment gut microbial communities from Petit-Saut dam, French Guiana - Nt197 P3 | ecosystem: Host-associated > Arthropoda: Insects > Digestive system > Gut ... | reverse complement strand
AAACAGGGTGTTCTTCTCTCCGGAGGTAATGGCGTTGGCGCCGGGTACTTTTACGTAAGGTACGGCACTGGCAGTGCGGGCCAAATTGCTTAGATCGGAAATATCAAAACGATAAACTTGATCCTCAGAGGGGGCAGTGGCATACAGGTGATCGCCGTCAATAGCCAAAGAGGTTACCTCTATCCCATCCGGCAGGGCAATCACCTGCGGCGGCGCATTGGGGCGGGTGGGGTCGTTATGCGACCCCGGTTTGGGGGCGTCCATTTTTGGGGTGCAGGCGGTTATCAAAAGCGCAACGGCACACAAAAAGAATAATTTTATTGATAGAGAGTTATAAAACATTTTCATGAGAACATATTGTTAATTATCATATATGGGATCTTGTTGTCTTATGGTTACCGTATATGTCAGGTAGGTATCCGGAATGGTAAAAACAACTGTCCATGTGCAAGGATCATATTTTTTGTCATCATAACCCCTTGCCTGTACCTGAATTGTTGTACCCACAATATTAGAAAGCGGACTATTATTAGTAATTGCAGAGGTTGTTGTAGAACTGGCCGCAAAAGAAAAATTACCCATCCGGTCGTGTTCATTACCATACAAGGTGGCCGTCCACGGGTGGCCGCCTATGTATCCTCCAATCAAAAACCCCTGACATGCAGGCCGTGTAACCACTCCCAAGAAACTAGTCGAATAGTTCCTGAATAGCCACGTTATTACGTCGGGGGCTTGCGGTGGATTCTTGCCCGGTATGCTTAAATACCACTCCTTATCCTGGTCAATATCACCCTCGACGGTCGGCTGATTTCCAAGACCCGTATCTTTGGGAACAATGGTTAGATAGCCGTGGCGCGTATCGCCGGTTGTGTTGGTTATGGCTGCGCCCAACCAAACCGAATAGTAGTACATACCTCCCGAAAGATCATCATAGCTCAGGGGAGTCGTAATGGTAACCCAATCCACAGGCACCACCGCTTCTACTTCAAAGTTTGTAACAAAAGTCAGTTTCTTGGGATGAGGTAACGTTCCGGCAAGAAGAACGGGAGTGGTAACCGTCACTTGAGGAATAAAGGCATCCTGAGTAACGGTAACTGTTTTAGTCAAATCATCCACCCTTGTTCCCAGCAATATATACCAGCCTGTAAAGGTGATGGTGGCGGAACGGGCTGCCCCAAAGTTGGCTTCTGCACTTATATTCACATTTTTTGTGGATTGTAACGTGCCAAGATCCACGTCAAATGACACGGGATCCACGGTTAGCCAGCCGCTGGACGCTCCGTCATACGTGATGGTTGCCTCCCAGTTGCGGTTGCTTGAAGCAGTAACAACGTAGGTAATCGGGCTACCAGGGTTGGCGCTGTTATAAGAGTCATAATGGAGGGCGTTGACAAGCGTGTAGTCCCTGGTGTCCTGAATGATTAAAAAGGCTTCGGCGGTTTGTTGTTTCACAGAAAGTTTGATTGCGTTGCTGTTGTCCGTCGTAATCTCAAAATCGGCCGTGCGGGGATAACGGTCAGAGGCGTTTGGCGCAATGGTAAACCATACAACGGTTTCGCCGGGTTGATCGCAAACCAAAACAATGGTATTGCCGTCTCGTTGGGCCGTAACGAAACTGCCATCCAACCCCGCGCCAATCCAATCGCCCACATATTCGTTAGCGTTGATTTGGGTGGGCACCACCGTCATCTTCCATGGATTTGAACTGTTGACTACAAAATAACACTCCGACCCGTCTCCGTTGCTGCCCGATCCTGTAAAAGGAATGTAGGCCGGCGGATAGGGGTAGGACGCTTCCAAAATCTTGTCTGTTTTAAAATTTTGGATGAAGTTTCCGGTTCCGTAGTCCTCCACCGTAAATTCTGCACCTTTTTCGTTTCGATAGATATGTATCGTTGCCATTACGTTGTGATCTTGAGCATTACGCAACACCAAGTCGAATTGTGTGACGGAGGATTGAAAATGGAGGCCTAAATCGGTAATAAAAAGCGACTTCTCTGTAGAAAGACCTGAGGGAAGAAGCCCTGACGATACATATATTCGACACCAGGCGGGTATGGAGCCGAACGATTTAAAATCAACATACCATTGGTAGTTGGTGTTTACATCAATCAAAACCGGCGATCCGCCCGCAGGATTGAGAAAAATATTGACGTCCGTAGAGTATTTGCTGTCCGGAGCACCATGCTCTTTCACAAGCAAACGAACCTCGGGAGATTCAAACATATCCCGAGAACAAAAGCCAACACCTGATAACACGATGGCTATCAAATAAATGTGTAAAAATGAAACGATTTTCATATACAATTTGTATTTAAATTTATCATTAGACGCATTTTTTGGCAAAAATGTTGCATGATGCAGTGAAAACGACAAACAAAGGTACGACTTTTTTTTATTTTAAAAAATTTCGGCTATCTTTGTGCTAAATTAAATACTATTATTGACAGATGAAAAGTATCAGAATTTCCCTTTTGAGCGCTCTATTTTCGCTCATTTTCGCCGTTGGAGCGCAGGCTCAGGACATCAACCAAGCCATTGAATTCAACAACAAAGGCGCTGAAGCCGCCAAATCCCAAAATTGGGCTACCGCTATTTCTGAGTTTAATCAGGCGCTCACCATCTTAAATCAGCTTGGAGAGGATGGAGACGCCGATATGACTCAACAAATTAAAGATTTAATCCCAAGTTTGCACTACTTTTTGGGTCAGGAACTTGCCAAAAATTCAAAGATTGATGACGCCATTGCGGAGCTCAACAAGGCGATTGAGATGGCAAAAAAGTATGACGACTTTGGAACCACAGCCGTTGACTCCAAAAAATTGATTGATCAACTCAATCTTTCGGCTGCCACCAATTTGCTGAACGACAAAAAGTATGAAGAGGCCATCGCTGCCTTTAAAAAAGTTTTGGAAACCGATCCGGAAAACGGGACATTCTATTTATATATAGGTGTAGCATACGCCTCCCTTGGAACTGAATCGGAAGCAATCACTGCCTATCAAAAGGCAAATGATTTGGGAAATAAAGACGCCGGCACCCGTTTGGCCAATATTTATCTCACACAGGCGCAAAACGCCATGAGGGAGCAAAAGTGGCAGAATATGTATGACCTCTCCCAAAAAGCGGCAGAGGTGACGCCCGACAATGCCAATGTGATCAAGTTTATTGGTATCTCGGCGTTCCAGCTCAAGAAGTATAACGAAGCGGTTCCCGCTTTGGAAAAGACTTTGGCCGCCAACCCCAATGCAGCCGATAAAAACACCACCATCTATCGTTTAGCTCAATCCCTTGAAGCGCAAAACAAGAATGGTCAAGCGTGCGGATACTACAAGCAACTCCTTACTGACGCCAACTTTAAAGAAACGGCAGAGCACAAGATCAAGAATGTGCTCAAGTGTGAGTAAATGCTTTTCTCCTCCATCCCCGGCCATGCACAACTCAAAGAGCGTCTGATTGAGATGGCCAATGTCCACCGCGTGGGGCATGCCCTCCTTTTTTGGGGAGATGAAGGCGTGGGGACGTTGCCTTTGGCCATAGCGCTTGCACAACAGATGACCTGTACATCCAAAACAGAGGGGAAGGTATGCGGTCTCTGTCCCACATGCAACAGGATGCAGAAACTGACTCATCCCGATTTGCACTTTGCGGTGCCTGTAAACAGCGTGAAGCCCTCTGACCGTAATCCCATTACCGACCACTATGGTGCCGTTTGGAGAAAGGCACTATTGGAAAATCCTTATATCTCTGAATATCAATGGTACGACAAACTTGGGATTGACAACAAAAGCGGCAACATCAGCGTCCATGAAGCAGATGCGATCCTAAAAAAACTGAGTTATAAAGCGTATGAGGGGGAGCGAAAGTTCATGATTATATGGCTTCCCGAGCGGATGAACATTCAGGCTGCCAACACCCTGCTCAAGATTTTGGAGGAACCTCCCTCCGAAACGCACTTCTTTTTGGTGAGCGAACATCCCGAACAATTGTTGCCCACCATACGGTCTCGCTGTCAGATGATCAGGGTAAGCCCCATACTCAAAGAGGAACTTGCCCCTGCGCTCTCAAAAGAGTTCTTCATATCTATGGAAGAGGCTGAGACATTGGCGCGCCTTTCGGGCGGGAGTTGGGGCAAAGCGTGCTCCCTCTCCAATCACTCGGAGGAGCAGGACGAAATGATGCAACTTGCCTGCGAATTGATGATCTGTTGTGTAGAAAAAAAGTGGATTCCCACTATCGAATGGTGCGAAGAGGTGGCAGGGTTTGGGCGGGAACGCCAACGGCAAGTGATCCACACCCTTCTTGATTTGTTGCGAAATGTCTATATCGAACACCTTCAGGCGCATCAGGTGTGCTACGCTTCACCTGCCTCTCTATCGCAGATGCGCTTTTGGGTTACACACCTCCCCGGCTCCTTCTTTGGGGAAGCCGCCCAAGCCCTCAACGATTCCCTGTCTGATATTGACCGAAACGTAAATGCAAAAATGACCCTCTTTAGCGCCGCTTTTCGCCTTTTATTAAGTTGTTGACCCTTTTTTCTACATTTTTCGTATCTTTGGCAGGTTATTTCCACTTCACAAAGAGACGCCATGTTACAAGACCCCGATTCAGAGTTCAATCAAGACCTTTCGAACTTCCACCCTATCTATACCCCCACCGATGGCGAGCCTGTACGCGACTGCCTCAGGGGCTGCATTGTGAAGCGCACCCACCAAGGCGAGTTGCTCTGCCGGTTAAAGGAAGGTTGTTGTAAACTCTCCACATATAACTGGTTGGAGGATATTCCCCCATCAGAAACAATGGATATTTTTGAAGTACGCTTCAAAAATACCCATAAGAGCTTTTTTATCAACGCCTCCGGAACCAATCTCCATAAGGGCGACATAGTGGCTGTTGAGGCGGCTAACGGGCACGATGTGGGCATTGTGAGCATTGAGGGTTACATGGCTCGAAACCAACTCAAACGTCACGACATCAATCCCTCCACTTATGAGTTCCGAAAAATTTATCGTAAAGCCAAAACCATCGATCTGGAGAAGTGGCAGGAGGCCATCACGCGCGAGCACCAAACAATGATCCGTGCACGCCAGATTGCCGCTTCGTTGGAGTTGGAGATGAAGATTGGAGATGTGGAGTTTCAGGGAGACGGAACTAAGGCGATTTTTTACTATATTGCCGATGAGCGCGTTGATTTTAGAAAATTGATTAAACTTTTTGCCGAAGAGTTTCGGATTCGCATTGAAATGAGGCAGATTGGCGCCCGTCAGGAGGCGGGGTTGATTGGGGGAATCGGGGTGTGCGGACAGGAACTTTGCTGCTCAAGATGGATGGTCAATTTTTTCTCTATTACCACACAGGCCGCTCGTTGTCAAGAACTTTCGCTAAATCCCCAAAAATTGACCGGACAGTGCAGTAAACTAAAGTGCTGTATCAACTACGAAGCGGCAGCCTATATAGACGCCCAAAAGTGGTTACCACAAGTGAATCAACCCATTGAAACGGAGGATGGTCAACTCTATCTCTTGAAAACCGATATTCTCAGGGGCAGAATGTGGTTTGGTTTTGACCCTCAAGATCAAACCAAAATGTACGAATTTACCGCTCCCGTCGTTCAGGAGATGCTCAACATGAATAAACAGGGGAAAAAGGCGCCTTCGTTACTCTCCGATAGCACGGGATCCGACCACGAATCGGAGTTCAGGAGCGCCGCAGGAGAGGGCAGTATCACGCGATTTGACAAATATTCAAGACGTATGCACAAAAAGCGGAACAAGCATAAGAATCTAAATAAACAGCAGAGCAGTGAAGAAGTCGGTATTTTTGAGTAACTTCCTCATTTTCTTTTTTCCCCTCTATTTTTTTACTACTTGCACCCGCGAACTCACCGTTTATGCATCGTTCCGGCAGATAGAGAGAGGAAGGTGGAAGCAGGATCAGGAATACACTTGCGAAGTGCTTTTGGAGGACTCAATTTTGCTCCATCACATTGATATTACCGGCCGTTTCAAATACACATATCCTTTTGATTCATTATCTCTTGCAGTTACTGTCACCGCTCCTTCTGGAGGATCGTTTTGCGACACGCTCTCTTTTGGCCTCACAAACTCCCGCCACCAGCTTTGGGGGGAGTTTCGCTTTCCCTATTGCAGCGGGGTACGGTTTACGGAGAAAGGGGTATGGCGTTTTTCTTTTTGCCACAATATGGAGGAGGAGACGTTGCACGGGGTCACTGCAATCGGGGTATTTATTGAAGTTCAATAGTTTGATGGTTATTTACTGAATGGGGAAGGATAAGATTAGGCGGTTTCAGGAGAATACGGGATTTGGTTGTCTGTTTCAACCCCGGTTTGAGGAAATTTTTCAAAAAGATTATCTTTTGAAGGGGGCGTGGAATTCGACGGTTTTTGGGCGCGAAGCGCCCATCTGCCTCGAATTAGGGTGCGGAAAGGGGGAATATACGCTTGCATTGGCGCAAAAATATCCCCATAGGCACTTTATTGGAATTGACATTAAAGGGGCGCGTCTGTGGCGCGGCGCCAAGACAGCCACAGAAGAGTCTTTGCCAAATGTCGCTTTTTTGCGTACCCGAATTGAGTTTATTGAATCCTTCTTTGGCAAAAATGAGGTGGACGAAATTTGGATTACCTTCCCTGATCCGCAACTTGGCAGGGAGCGCAAACGCCTCACCCATCCCATGTTTTTGGAGAGATACCGTACCTTCATGCGCTCGGGCGCCGTCATCCACCTCAAAACCGACAGTCGTGAATTGTATGACTATACCCTTACGTTGGCACACCAACTCCGCTATCCCATACTGCAATCTTGTCCGGATATCTATGCAGAGCAATTGGACAGAGAGATCGAGATTTTATCCGTCCGCACTTTTTATGAGCAGCAATTCCTTGCTATGGGCAAACCCATCACCTACCTCTCGTTTACACTACCATAATCATCTTTATTTATTACCTTTGCCTGAAACTAAATCTTACACACGATGAAAATGTATAAAACCATTATTATGAGCATGTTTCTGTTGAGCGTCTCTCTCTCAGCCGTAGCTCAGGGAACAAAACCCGGAAAAACAGTCGATATTATTACAAACAAAGGAACCATTACCGTTCTTCTTTATGATGAAACTCCTTTACACAGGGATAATTTTCTCACATTGGTTAAGGAGAATTTTTACAACAACATGCTCTATCATAGGATCATCAACAATTTTATTATTCAAATTGGCGATCCAAGGTCACGAAGAGAAACAGGCCGTAATGAGGCCTATTACACCCCTGAAAAATCGACTATTCCCGCAGAGATTCTGCCGGGATCTTTTCATCGGCGGGGCGCGTTGAACGCCGCACGAATGGGAGAGTCTCAAAATCCCTTTTTGGAATCGTCGAGTACCCATTTTACCATTATTCAGGGACGTGTACAGACAGATTCCAGTTTGATCAGAGCAGAAGGCCGGATAGAAGGCTTTTACCGATCCCATTTGCAAGCGCTCTATACGGTGGAGTTGAAAGAGGCAAATCCGGAATATGCCAACAATGAGGCAAAGAAAGAGGAGTTAGAGGCAGAGGTTGCAAAGATGGTGGAAACCAAGATGAAAGAGGTTACTCCATCTCTGAAAATTCCCGAAGATCGGCGTGCCATCTATAAGAGCGTTGGCGGATCACCCCACTTAGACAATACCTATACCGTTTTTGGCGAAGTGCTCTCCGGAATGGATGTGGTGGATGCCATTGCAAATGTGCCGGTGGATAGAGAACGTCCAACGGAGGAGGTATATATTATTCGGATGCAGTTGCGGGAGTAGTGAAAGGCACTTCCAAAAACAAAAAAAACCGCGTTATGCTCCATAAATTTCTGAATTTCAAACTTTTCAGTGATTTCTTCCCGACAAGTATTCAGCCACCTCCAAAAGATACCCCCTTGATTCGCTTTGAGGGCACTGATTGATGAGCGTTTTGGCCTCTGCTTCCTTTTGCTCAACCGCTTTTTGCGCCAACTCAATACCGCGATAGTCGGCAACAAAACAAATAATTTTTGCTAAAAGTTCTCTGTCGCTTCCCAAACCGCGCATCCACCTCTCTACCTCTCTTTGCATGGCGGCCGGCGCCTGCTCCAATGCGCAAAGCAGCGGCAACGTCATCTTCCCTTCCAAAATATCTTGTCCACAGGGCTTTCCCGTCTCCATAAGTGGCGAATAATCTAAAATATCGTCCCGAATCTGAAAAGCGATTCCCAAACAAAGCCCTGTTTGCTCCATCAAAGCACACTGCGATTCGCTTGCCCCTGCCGACCGTGCGCCGGCCGCCATTCCGGCCGCCATGAGTATGGCAGTCTTCTTGGTAATGATCTGATAATATTCCGGAATGGTTGTGTTGTATTGACTTGCCTTCTCCATCTGGAACAGTTCTCCTTCGCTCATTTCGCGGATGACGCGTGCAAAGTAGTGCAACAATCCCTCCCCCTTGTGATCCATCAATAGTTGAAAGGCGCGGGCCAACCAAAAATCACCCAACAGTACAGACGCCAACGGGGAGTAAAGTTTTTGCACCGTATGCCTGCCACGACGGATATCGGACTGGTCGGCTACATCATCGTGAAGCAAGGTGGCGGTATGCACCATCTCCACCACCGCGGCAACCACCGCGCTCAGTTGGGTTGGAGCGCCAAATACCTTCGCCGAAAGCAACGAAAGTAGAGGTCGTATCTGCTTGCCACTGTTTGCCGTGATATGATTGTTTATTTGGGACAGCAAAACGTAGGGTGACTCAATGGCCTCCAAAAAAAGTTTTTGGTAACAGGTCCACTCCGAATCAAGAAAAGATGTCACCGTACTATTTTCCATAGTCATTGACATTATGATAGTTGCGAATATCAGGACAATACGGCTGCTCTGCTTCTATTGCGGGCAAGATATCCTCCACCCTCTCTACTACGCTCCATGCCCGCCTCCCCTCCTCCATCATTCGCTCTTCTACCATTTTGTCAAAAAAGAGGAGCAATGGATCGTAAAAATGATTCAGGTTTAAGAGTATAATGGGTTTATTGAACAACCCAAGTCGTTTAAGGCTGATGGCTTCGGTGATCTCTTCCAAAGTGCCTACGGCACCGGGGAACGCCAGAATAGCGTCTGCATCTTTCATCATCAGCGCCTTTCGCTCGCGCATTGTCTCCACCACAGTCACTTGCGACAAGCGCTTATCTGTCCAGCCATACTCGTGCATGAAGCCGGGAACAACGCCCTCTATTCGCCCTCCTGCCTCAACGGTTGCCCCAACCAAGACGCCCATCAGCCCTTTGGAGGTGCCACCGCACACAAGAGTATGCCCCTGAACAACAGCAAGCCGCGCAAAATGCGCGGCAGCTTCAACATAGTGGGAAGCGATCCGGTTGCTCGAAGCGCAAAAGACGCAGATACGTTTTCCCATAAAAATGGCTGCAACTTTAGAAAAGGATGCCCAACGAGAGCTGGAAGGTTTTTTGCTTGGAGTCGTTAATCTTCCAGTCGGATGTTTGGATATTCCCCAACGTTCCAAAACCCCAGTTGTATTTGCCTGTAATCTGAAGTTTCCAAAGGTCAAGCCCAAAGCCTAACCCAAAACCGTAGTCGAAGTTATTCAGTTTTTTATCTTTATTCCACTTGGTGGCCTCTCCGCCGACACCTGCCAAGTAACTGATGTAGGGAGACGCCATTACAAACGGACGGATAATCAAAAGATCAATGCCCCATTGAAGGTTCAACGGCAACTCAACATAGTTGAGATCAAATTTGTATTCTTTTGAACCATAATTCTTTACAGAGTATAGCAACTCGGGTTGAAAAGCAAATCCCAAAGGAAGCTTGGCCTGTAATACCAATCCTGCATGCCAACCGGTTTTGTTCCACGAAACACCACTGCTTGACACAGAAATGTCTTTGATGTCGTTAAAGTTGAGTCCCGCCTTGATTCCGAAATGGGTTTGGGCGGAGAGTCCGGCGCATAGAAAAAGCGCCGTGAGGAGGAGAGAAATCTTCTTCATATTGTTAAAATTTAAGGTTATACCAACGAGTCAATTTTTGCGGCAATCACCGCTTTGGTGGTGGATCCCACAATCTTATCAACGAGTTCGCCATTCTTAAAAAAGAGAAGGGTGGGAATGTTGCGGATGCCAAATTTTACAGGCACATTAGATACAGTATCCACATCGCACTTGGCAATTAACGCTTTGCCTTCGTACTCCTCGGCAAGCTCATCCACAATAGGGGCGATCATTCGACATGGGCCGCACCACGGCGCCCAAAAGTCAATCATTACGGGTTTGTCTGAGTTGAGAACTGCTTCATTAAAGTTTGAATCGGTAATAGATAGAGCCATAATTAAGTGATTGAATGGTTTGAATATTTTTCGCAAAGTTAGGAAAAATTTACCAAACTCGCCAAACCTCCTTCGGCGGTTTCTTTATATATTCTCGGCAAATCGTGTCCGGTGCGCTTCATCGCCTCCACCACAGCATCAAAACTGACCAAGTGGTGCCCGTCTGAGAGGAGTGCATACATGTTGGCATCAATGGCACGACCGGCGGCAAGGGCATTGCGCTCAATGCAGGGGATTTGCACCAATCCATTGATTGGGTCGCAGGTAAGCCCCAAAAAGTGCTCCATGCCCATGGAGGCGGCGTACTCAATTTGAGCGACACTGCCGCCAAAGAGTTGCACAGATGCCGCAGACGCCATGGCACACGCCGACCCAATCTCGCCCTGACAACCCACCTCCGCTCCGGAGATGGAGGCATTGGTCTTGATTAGGTTGCCAATCAGCCCCGCCGTGGCTAAGGCGCGAACAACCTGCCTGTCATTAAAGTCGTAGTGTTTCTGGTTAAGGAACAACACGGCCGGCAGGACGCCGCACGAGCCGCAGGTGGGCGCCGTTACAATCACACCTCCAGAAGCGTTCTCCTCCGCTACGGCCAAAGCGTAGGAGAAGGTAAGAGATCGTCTCTGCATCGATCCTTGATAACCACGAGCCTTAACGTGAAAAGAGGCCGCTTTGCGGGGAAGATTAAGCCCACCCGCTATCACCCCTTCACGATCCAAGCCCCGTTCTACCGCGCCTTTCATCACCTTCCACACCTCTGCCAAGTAGTCAAAAATATCGCTCTCCTCATGCAAGGCAACATATTCCCAGAAAGTAGTCCCGTTTTGACGACACCACTTTAAGATACCCGCCATAGTCGCTGCCTGATACCGTCTTGCCTTTGGCTCGCGTCTGCCGCTGTCGCTAATGTCTCCCCCGCCGATGCTGAAGGTGGTCCACTCTTTCAGAAGGACGCCTTCGGAATCCAACGCCTCAAACTTCATTCCGTTGGGGTGCGGCGGCAGAAAAGTTTGCGGTTCCCAGATGATTTCAAACGATTTTTGACGCGCCGCAAAAACTTGTTCGATTGCCACATCGGTCATGTGTCCTTTGCCTGTGGCAGCCATGCTTCCGTAGAGCGTTACCCTAAACGCCGCAGCCGTTGGATGCTCCTGCACAAACCGCAACGCTGCATTCTTGGGACCCATCGTATGGCTGCTCGATGGTCCGTTTCCCATTTTGTAGATCTCTTTAATTGATTCCATAATACTTGTCCATTATTTTGAAACTGTTTCTAAAAGTTTTTTCCATATCGGAATTGCTTGAATTTCAACTCCATTTTGCTGAAAGGTTGACTCTTCATCAAAAGTAACCACTTCAAGACGCTCCAAAGGGTAGAGGTTGGAGAGTTTTACCAAAGCGGACACCTCACGTTGTCGGGTAATATCGTCCCTCATGCTGTACGACACCTGAATAGCGAGGCGTGCTGCGGGAACAAAAAAATCAACTTCCACCCCTTTCTTGTAGAAAAAGAGATCATCTCCAAATTTTCTCTTTAGGTCAAGTGCAACCAAATTTTCCAACAACTTGGTTTCAGGATCGATTAAAAAATTGTTTAACAATCCATTATCAAAGAAATAACGCTTTTTTATGGTCTCCTTATCGCTCAATTTATCGGAATAGTTGGAGATCCCGAATACCAAATAAGCATCGCTCAGGAAACGGATATAATCGGTAAGGGTGTTGCGCGAAAGGGTAGCGCCTGTTGAATCGACAATATTTTTTATCCGCGATAGGGACGATGGCTGCATTACGCTCTCCGCTAACTTCTTTACAAGTACACGAATCGCATTTTCATTACGAATTTCATTTCTTGAAATGATGTCACCCAACAGTATTTTTTGATACAGGGAGTTAATCCAACTTCGTTTATCATTGATTGCGAATGATTCTGCAAATCCCCCAAAGTAAAAATAGTTTCGGAAAAGTTTGATCACCTGTGTGCGGGTGTCGTTATATTCCCAATGTTTATCTAAAACCACTCCGTGAAATGCGAGATACTCCCTAAACGAAAAGGGAAACACTTCGTGAGCAAGAAATCTCCCTCCAAGTGTGGAATAGATCTCTCTACTCAGCATTTGCGCATTACTTCCGGTAACAAAGACCCTGTATTTAGCGTCCGATAGACGTCTGGCAAACTTTTCCCAACCTGCAATATTTTGGATTTCATCAAGAAATATCCATGGTTTAAAGTCGAATATCTCCTTATACGCATCTATCAACAAACCCAACTCTTCTGCCTTGATGGAGGCAATCCGCTCATCTTCAAAATTAACATAGAGTATCTCCTCCATCACTATTTTTTTCTCCCGAACCAAATCGCGAATATGTTGATACATCAGGTACGACTTTCCCGCACGGCGCAACCCAACAAAGACATAATTGACCGCCCACTCCAAATGAACAGAGCGGTGCATCAATTCAACTAAGTTAATTTCAGCCTGTTTCTCAATAATAATACGTTTGATTACCTCTTTGTCCATCTCAATGACTCTATTGTTTTATACCCTTTCGCCGACAAAGATATAAATTATTTATCAATATACTGAACAATAATTAAGGATTATTTATCAATATACTGAACAATTTCTCCAAAAACCTCCTACTTCTCTACAAAACCCCTTCCGCATCCCAAACAAACGCCCTCAATCCCTGCTGTTCAGCCTGTTCATTCAGGCGTTTTAACGCATCTGTCAGTTTTGTCGCCTTTTGTTCGT
>Ga0082212_10008804_pt1 | contig 13118 bp, 10 predicted proteins | sample TergutNt197P3_FD_71548 | JGI IMG/M metagenome (GOLD analysis project Ga0082212, IMG submission 71548) | Neocapritermes taracua P3 segment gut microbial communities from Petit-Saut dam, French Guiana - Nt197 P3 | ecosystem: Host-associated > Arthropoda: Insects > Digestive system > Gut ... | reverse complement strand
GGGGGAAGCCCGGCGGCAAGGGGGAGGGACAATGTAGGCCGCCACCACACCGACACCGGAGCACGCTATGCTCGAAGGTTGCGCGGCTTTGGGTGGGCGGAGTACGATAATTTCCCACGGCCTTTAACCACGGCGAATAAATGTAACACTGACGAGGGTGGCGGGTCTTTGCGGGAAAATTTCCTGGGATGGGATTTCATGTTTCACTGTTGCAATGGGCTGTTTTTCTGCCGAAAACAGTAATTCATATGCGGTACGCTTTGAAAACGCAAAAACGGCTTTTGAAGGGCTATAAAAGCGTAAAAGGTAAAATGATACGGCAACTGGGATTGAGACGGCTCTACGGCGCGGGATAAGCTACAATCGGGGGTATTCTTTATGGGGTCTGCGGTGTCTAAAAACACCGTTTTGCTATTACGTTATGTGCAATTCAAATAATATGACATCAGATTAGACATCATATTATTTGAAATCGTATGATATTTTATGAGTACTGGTGAATAATTATGAAACAGACCACTTGACTTAATTCCTTACGTAGTATAGATTTATGAGTAATAAAGCATACTACTGGGTAAGTATGAAAAAGTCTAACTAACATTCGCGTAATTCGTTGCTCAAAAACGCTGCATCCTTCCGCCATGAAGGGCGGTGGTTCCAATGCTTTAGGCCGGAGTTTTATCGAAGAGAAAACTCCAGAGTTAAAAATCCGCATGGATGTGGATTTTTAACACGTCTTTGCGTGATAAATTTTAAGAGAATGTTTTCTAATTATTTCGCACAGAGGCACAGTGGCACGGAGGTTAGAAGAAAGAGAAACCCTGTTTTACCTTTGCAGGCTCTGTGCCCCAGTGCCTCCGTGAGAAAATCTTCCTTTGCACTTCCGCGCATCTTCTTTGCGGCTCAGCGTTTTTGCGAGATAAAAATACAAAAAATTAACTGGTTTTTTCCAGTTCCAAAAATGCATCCAGCAAAAATGGATTCAGGTAGTTCATTATTGTTTCCTGTATTGATTCATTTGCGGCTATTTTCTGCCATTTTAAAAGCGTAGTGGGTATTGTTTCTTCAATGGTCTTTCCAAAACGCCGGGCAAACAATACGGGGTCCGGCCCTTCACGGTAACGGTATCCCATAAGCAGGGTTTCTTTTAACAGGGTATTAATGTCTAAATCTTCGGTTAAAAAGCCCGGACGGGTTCTGCTTTGGAAGGCAGAACAAAAATGTTCAACGTCATTTGAATAACTAAAGCGGCGGCCCGTACCATCGCCGTTGATTATAGTCCCCGAAGCTGCGGGGCCTATTCCCAGCCAATTTTCCATACGCCAATAACGGATATTGTGAATTGAACGATAAGCAGGAGAAAGAGCAAAATTTGATATTTCATAATGTTCATAGCCTGCTTTTTTTAAGGTATCTCTTCCTAAAAGCCAGAGCCTGTCCGATTGTTCTTCTGACAGGCTTTTTTTGCTGTAATTTGTGCAGGCTTTGTTGTTTTTACTGCGAAGCGCCAATGGTGTGCCTTCTTCTATTGTCAGCGCATAAAGAGAAATATGCCCCGGTTCACAGGACAGCGCCTTCTCGATATCATTTAACAGCATTTCCTCATTTTGTCCGGGAATCCCGCTCATAAGATCCAGGGACAAACTTTTTCCAAAAATAGTTTTTGCTTCGTAAAGGTTTTTTAGTATTGCTTTATCGTGCAGTTCAGTATTGCAACCTGCCTGATAACCCTGCCTTCCGGCAGCTTTCAGCAAGTTTTCGTTAAAGCTTTGAATTCCCAGAGAAAGCCGTGTTACTCCGTTTTCAGCACACGATCGTAAAAATAAAGGATCTGCTGTTTCGGGATTTGCCTCAACGGTTATTTCCTCCGGTAAACCAATTAATGTTTTAATACCTTTTAGCAGGCGGGCAATTCCCGTATCTCCAAGAAGAGAAGGCGTTCCGCCTCCTATATATACCGAGGGGACATAAACGGATGCAGTGCTTTCCGGCACCATTTCTTTCAGCCGCTGTTCTGTTTCCCAAAGTAGCGCCTCTGTATAACCGGCTAATAAGCGATCCCGTCCGGCATTGTTTACCGGAACAGAATAAAAATCACAATAGTCACATTTTTCGGTACAAAAGGGGATATGAAGGTATAGGGAAAACTCAGGGGTGGCCAAGACGTGTCAGCGGCCAATAGCGAACCAAAGCACGGGCAGTAATGGTACCTGCAGGTACAGGCCCCCAGGTTCTTGAATCGTTGGTAACACTGCGGTCATCGGACAAAACAAAACATTCTTCTTTTCCCAATACAATACTGTCCATTAAACCGGAAAAAGGTATTGATTCATCCCATAATTTAGAAGGCTGCGGAAGTTCCGGTGTATAATCAGATTCAGTTAACTCGAATTCGGTATACTCATAATTTTCACCGGACGGTTTAATCCTTATAATATAATTATTCATGCTGATTGTATCTCCGGGTAATCCGATAACACGTTTTACATAAAGATTGTCTTCTTTGGAAAAAAGACTGTAGCGCTGCAGTGTAAAAAACCGGACAACGAAATCTAAGATCGTCCGGAAAACCGGCTTTTTTTCGGTACTTCGATCTACCAGGACTATTTGTCCGCGCTGAAAAGGAAGATGTCCTTCGTTTCTGTCGCGGAACATATGCTGAACGGTTAACGATAAAAAAACAAAACGTTCCCCTGAAAGGATTCCCGGACGCATGGTATTGTTTTCCACTATCCTGTTGGAAACAACCAAACCCGAAACAAGGGTATGTATAATAAAAAAAACAAATATCCAGATTAAAACAATCCGTATTTTACGCAGATAATTTTGCTGATCCGCATACGAATACTGACGCCAGCGTTTTGCCATCAGTGTATTCCTCCCAGCCGGGAAAGCGGCCAGTACTTGAACGCCCCTCTGCCAAGGATTTTAGAGGCTTTAACGGTACCAAAAAAACGTCCGTCATGTGAAAAATCCCGGTTATCCCCCAGGGGAAGAATACTGTCATCGGGTACATAAATACTCTCCTGTCTGATAAACAAAGAACGGTAACGGGAATCATGGGGATACGCTCCCCGCAAAAAGGCATACCGTGCTTTTTCCATTGCAAGAGAGTCAAAATACGGCGACCGGAAACTATCCGTTTTTTCCGTAAGATCCGGCGGAGGCATGAGTCCCAAATCAAAATAAGCTTTGGATTTCCCGATTGCTTCCAAAGCCGGGTAGTGATGATCTTTTACCAGCCTGGACAGGTTGTGGGTAAACCCCTGCTTTGCCAGGTAGTCGCGCTCGCTAATCCAGCGGTCTTCGCCTTTAAAACGAAAATAAAATTCACCGTTACGGTTTTGTATAGTGTCCCCGCCCATACCTGCAGCGCGCTTAATTAAAAAATGAACCCTTGGTCCGCCGGTTTCGTTTTTATCAATATCGACAAGGGATAATGTCAGCATATAAATAATCCGCTGGGCAATATCAAAAACCGGGCCGTTGGAAAAGTATTCCGGACTTTCAAAAATAACAACATCTTCTCTTTTCGGTTTGATTGGGCTTGGCAGTTTTCCTATACCCGGAAGGATTTCGGGACCGTAGATCAATTTATTGACAAAGATGCGGTCCCTTTCCAAAAGTGTATCGATCATCGAGCCGGAAGGGATCTGATAAGCCTGGAATAAAAACTGGTTGATAAGGAGAACCACCCCTGCAGCCCAGATAAATGCTTCTACCCAGTCTACTATCGGGTTTTTTGATCGTTGCTTTTCTTTTTTTATCCGTAATCGTGCTTTTCGCCTTGTTAATATGGATTCTGTAAATTGCTGAAGTTTTTGCAGAAACGGATAATAAGACTTTGCACTCATTAATTACAAATCTATCAGATAATTGATGGTTGAACAATACCCGTTCTTGTCCTATACTCAGGAATATGGCTGGTTCTCCGCTGCGAAAGATTCGTTTTGGAAAAAAACTGGAAATAAAAGATCAGGACAGAGTTACACTCCCCGTAATTCTGGGAATTAAACCTCCGGTTTATCTTGCAGTACTGTACGGAATGGGTATTCTTGCTGTTCTTTTTTTATTGTTGATTTATCCGGGTATTATAAAACCCGGCGCCGCCGGAATATTTATATCTGAACCACAGGGCGCAGCAGTCAGAATTGACGACATTACACTTGGTTATACCCCTTGCAGAGTTTTTATTCCGCAGGGAAAGCATAGCATTGAATTTGTACTTCCGGGTTTTACAGTTGACAGGCAGGAATTGCAGGTAAAAGGAAGGATCTTTGCTTCCCTTTTTTTTCCTGCAAAGATTAACATTGCAGGGAATCTTGTTTGTCCGGATCCTGCGGGAACTCTGGCCAGTTCCGCACTTGAATATATGTACTGGGCTGCCGCAGGGGAACCAACGGAAAGATTTCAAAACCCCATGTGCTTGTCGGAAGGACTCTACAGGGTCGGACCTACTGCCAAAGATCCGTCAATTCGAAAATCCATGCAGGGAATTCTGGATTATTCACTCCGGTATGCCGTAACAAGAGCCTCTGCCCGGGATCTTCTGCGTGCTCAATTTCTTCTGGATAACAATGGCCTTTCGCCGTCTCAGTTGACGGTTATACATTCGCTTCAGAAAATTGTTTCAAAAATCGGAAGCAACAGCGCTTCTGCACTATGGCTTTCGGAAATACTTCCCGGTGGATTCGAAGGTAAATTTTTACTGTCTGACTGGTTCGCAAACGATAATGGTTTTCAGAGCAATACGGGCAGTTTTGATTTTCCGGTACAAGTACCATCTTTCATTGATCTGGAAGCCTTAAATTTTATTTTAGCAGACACGGGATATTTGGAAAAATTCAACAGAAGGGAAATCCTGCCTCCTATGTTCATTTCCCGTTTTCTTGTTTCGCAGGAAGCATGGGATCTTTTTACGCGGGAAAAAAGCGAATGGGCGGCGGAAAACCGCGGCAAACTGATTGAGCGCGGTCTTGTTGGGGAAGATTATCTTGTCAGGCTTGATAATCCCGGTTATCCGGAACAGGCTGTGTCCGGAATCTCCTGGTATGCAGCCAAAGCGTACTGTGAGTGGCTTAATACAAAATTACCCGCTTCCCTCTCGGGTTGGGAAATAAGGCTTCCTTCGGAAGCGGAATGGGAATATACGGCATACAATACAAACCTTGATATAGGGTTACTTTGGGAATGGTGCGCCGATCCTTTTGCCCCGCTGAACTTTTTTCCGGTAAATGACGAGACTCTTGCCATCTTTGAAAGGACGGCATTACCAGCGGAAAACTACCCGCTTGAACGTGTGCTCCGGGGAGGTTCCTGGATTAATAACCCGGGTACATCAGACATGGAAAGCCGTGGTTCCCTGCCCCCCGGCACATCCTCTCCTTTCGCCGGTTTCAGACCGGTAATTACCCCCAAACGGGGTGATTAAGGTGCCTCCGGGGATAAAAACAATAGCCGTAAACCGTAAAGCGCGGTTTGACTATACGATAGATGACCGTTATGAATGCGGCATTGAACTCCTGGGAACCGAGGTAAAATCCTTTCGGGACGGAAAAATCTCTTTTCCCGATGCCTGGGCGGAAGTAATCAACAAAGAAGTATGGCTCAGGTCCCTGCGCATTGCCGAAAACCCCTTCTCTTCGATCTTTAATCACGATCCGGATCGAAAAAAAAAGCTGCTGCTTCACAGGGAAGAAATTAAACGCATAGCCCGGAAAACCGAAGAAAAAGGATATACACTTATCCCGCTGTCGTTTTACTTTAAAAACGGCAGAGTTAAAGTGGAATTAGGCCTGTGTAAGGGTAAAAAGGTCTATGATAAAAGGGCCGATATACGCGAACGGGATATAAAACGGGAAGTATCCAGGGAATTCAGGGGAAAATTATCCTAATATTTGTGTATTGAATCATCATTTTTAAACAGCATATCTCCGGCCAAAAACAGGGTAAAAAGGATTATCCCCATACAAAAGGAAATGAGCCGGTAGGTTTTACCTGAAGGAACAGGCTGAACAAAGGTTCTAATCATCCCCGGTTTCATTTCGCTGAGGCGGATCCCGGGAAGTCCGACAATCCGGACAAAACGTTCATTTTTTTCTCCATACCCCAGTTCTCTGGCCTTAATGCGTATGGTTTCCTGATCGTAGCGCAGGGCATCCATAGTTCCTTCCAATTCATCGTTAATGGCACGCAGTTTATCCAGATTTTCCAGGATTTTTTGATGTTCATTCTTTAATTCCCGGTAAGGGATTATTCCTGCCGGTCCGTTGTAAATGGAAAGTACAGTATAAACAGCAAGGCTAAACCAGGGGACCAGGAGATATTTACCGAGTTTCATCATTGTAATTAACGGTTTTTTTTATGTTGTACTTAATAAAGAACCTTGACATCTATGTTCAGGCAAGTTACAGTATAAAATTGAAAGAAATTTGTGGAAATTTATGTGTTTTTTACCGATATTTTGTTATATAACTGTATAGCGGGAGCGGCTAATGGCTGGTAAAAAAGATCCATCAATATATGACGACAGAAGTACTATCGGTTCTGAAGATGAATTGGACGAATACGGAGTATGGGTAAAAAGCGAGCCACAGGATCTGTCCAATTCTGTCCCTAATATTGAAGAATTGCCTGACTTTGACGATGTATTGGAAACCGAAATGGAAGTAAAAGATTTTGATTCCCAATCAGAAAACGAAGAAGATCAGGAAGAAGAGGATATTTCATTCGATTCCAAAGAAATTGAATTTGAGGAAATCCCTGAAAATTTGGAGCTTCCTGAAGGATTTGCCCCAACATCTGTTGACGGAGACGGTTTTACGGAAGTATCAATGACCGATTTTCTTGATTCCTCTTCTTCGGACCAAAAACCGCCGGAAAGCATTGATTTTGGCGACCTGGACAGTTCTGTCCCTGAAATTGAACCTGTTGAAAGTTTTGAAAAAACAGCGCCTGCTCCAAGCCGTTCTTCGGGCGAAAAAGACCTTTCCACCCAGCTTCTGCAGCGTATTGCAGATGAGCTTTCTTCGATCAAAAAAGAAATATCCAGTCTTAAATCGGAACTTTCCGTAGTCCGCAGTGAAGTAAAAGGTCAGGAAAGCGCCGATTCCTCGGGCTTTTTTGACGAAGAAGATGATGAAAAAATCGCCCTTACCGGAGATGAACTGGACAACATCCTTAATACGGCAAACTTTACGGAAGAAACCGGTTCCGGAGAATCGGAGACGGTTGATATTAGCTTTGATGATGATCTGTCAGAACTGGATGGAGCCATTAAAGTAGAAAACGAAGTGAAAATTCCGGAGTCCGAGGATTTCGATATTTCTTTGGACTTAACTTCCGAATCAACAGACATCCCGGATGAACTGGATACGCTGAGAGAAGAAGGGGCCATTCCCATTACCGAAGCGCCGGAAGATACCAGTTATCTTGAAGAAGACCCTCTGGCTTCATTTTCTCCATCAATGGGTGAAACAGACTCGGCAATTCCGGAGATTGATGAAACATTTACCGATACGGTTGGCTTTTCCGAAAGTGCTGCTGACGATTTTGGTTTGCCAGCCAATGACGCTGCCATTCCGGTTTTAGACCCGTCAATTAACAATATTTCCATTGATCTTGAAATGGAAGAAACTGAACAGGAAATTCCGGCCGGTCCCGATGACTTTATTTTTGAAACCGAAGAAACTATGGAAATTCCCTCGGTAGATCTTCCGGATATAGAAGAAGATTTTCCGGCTATTGACAGCGCCGAACAGGACTTTGCCGAACAGGATCTTATTCCGGAGACAGACGAAAATTTGGATTTTTCCGAAACGGTGCCCAAGGGACTTTACGATCAGGGTTCTTCCGATGATGGAATTCCCAATAATCTGAAGCAGGAATTAAAAATTGTTCTTTCATATATGGATCAGCTTCTGGAATCCCTGCCTGAAGACAAGATAGAAGAATTTGCAAAATCCGAATACTTTGATACGTATAAAAAACTTTTCGAGGAACTGGGATTAGTATAAATGGGGCTTTTAAGCAAAGCTGCTGCAGGTACGTCAACAAGTGACGATTTTTCGTCACTTGACGAACCGTCTAAGGGCGGTCTTTTAAAGCTAATCCACCAAAAACACCGCAAAAATACAGAAGAAACCATTCCTGTTCATTCTTCCAATCAGGAAAATGCGATAATGGAGAATCTTTCCGAAAGTTATTCAAAATTCGGTGTTTTTAAAGGTGTAATTGTAGAAATGTTAAAGAATTCTGCGGGAGAATCTACGGGCCGGCTTGCTTCTATGATTTCCGGTTTTGGCGCTGTTCAGGGATTGTCTCCGGTACGAGCTCTGGTTCTCTTTGATTCAAAACAGGATTGTGAACTGATTGGAAAGCACCTTGCAAAAACTGTTCCGGGAAAAAACATTTTTAGCTTTCAGGCAAATACACCCCAAGAAGCTCTGTTGCTTATACAACCTTTTCTTTAAATGTGTGCCGGCTGCCCTCAGAACGATGTATATTCTTTTTTAAACAATACCAATTTTTACAATGAAAAGCTAATTTCCGCAAAAAAAGGTTTTACGGTTCAAATTGGAGAAACAACACTTCATTCACGATACGATCCTGATGCGGAAGCCGAAAAATATATCAATTCACTGAAACTGAAACAGTATAAATATTTTATTTTACTTGAACCCGGTCTGAATTACCTTGCCGTTTACCTTGGAAGCAAATTTCCCATGTCACAGGTTATTTCTCTGCATTGTTCTTCTTTTTTCGATAAAAGCAACAAATACCTGCCGGATACAGCAAATATTTTTTTGTTTCACGGGGAATTAAGCTGGAATCCTTCTTCCGCAGAAACACTGGAGGATTTTCTTGAACGTATTCTTTTTGACACCGATGCTTCCGACATCAAATTAATTGATTGGAAACCTTCGGTAAATGCCTACGGTAAAGCCTGCCTTGATTTAACTTCTGTAACGGTGAATTTAATAAAGCGTATCGGGGCGGGAAGGAAAACAGTGCAGAATTTCGGAAAGCGCTGGCTGAAGAATGCCCTTAATAACATAGAGTTGATCAACAAAATTACTCTTGTTAACCGTGGCTCTATGCAAATACTGGTTTGTGCTGCCGGGCCAAGTCTGGAAGATTCCATAAATGATATTATTAAATGGAAAAAAGAATCATCCCGGCTGTTAATTATTGCCGTATCTTCGGCAGCGCCGGCTCTTTTTTACAACGGAATCAGGCCGGATATTATTATAACAACAGACGGCGGATCATGGGCAGGTTTCCATTTAATTGAATGTTTAAGAGAAAACAATAAAACCTCTTCGGAAAAGCCGTTTATTGCCGCAGCATTAACGGCTGAACTGCCATCCCATTTTGAGGATTATCCGGTTATTGTCCTTCGAGACGGAAGTCTTTGGCAGGATATAGTGCTTCAGGCTGCGGGATATTTATCACTTGCATTTCCCCAACGGGGTACTGTAAGCGTATCTGCCTTGGATTTGGCTTTTTATTTAAGCTCCGGCAATGTTTATGTCTGCGGTATGGATTTATCGCATCGTGATCTATTAACCCATGCAAGGCCGTATGCCTTTGAAAAATTTCAGGAACAAAAGCAACATCGTAAAAATCCTCTGTATTCACAGGTGTTTGAAAGGGAAAACATGATACAATGTTCGGGAAGCCACGGTATTTATGCGTCGTGGTTTACCGGCCACATATCATTGTTTTCCGGCCGGCTTTATTCTGTAGGGAATTCCAAATTTGGAATTCCTGCCGGAAAACCTGTTATAAATAATTCCGGAACAAAAGCGAATTTTACTGTGCAAAATGCACAAAACAAAATAAGCAAAAAGAGTCTTATTGATATATTGTGCAATTCCCTTGAAAATCCTCTTATAAATGAACAACTCGGAAAAGAACTGGGTGAATTGCTGCTGCACGATACATCACCTGAAATTATAAATTATACGGGTAAAATTAAAAAAGCACTTTTGGAACTGGCCGATGGATAAACAAACTTTTGAAAGAAACCTTCTTGCACTGTCAAAAAATGATCCCCATCTTTGTGTCCAGCTTTCGTCGGCAATTACTACAGCAGGAATTTACCGTTTTTTACATGCCCGATCCGGCGAAATAATTCCTGCAATCACGGACAGTAACGGCGCAGCCCATCCGCTTCATTCAACGGTAGATCCGCGAAGAGAAGCGCAACGGCTTATTTCTACATTAACCGAAGAAGGGTGCCTGTTGTTCCTTGGTTTAGGCGGCGCTTTTGCTGCGGAAGCGGCTCTTGAACGGGAAGCAAGCAAAAAAATCCTTATAATTGAATATGATATTAATGGAATTGCAGAACTATTAAGCAGTAAAGATTATATAAAACTATTCCGGGACAACCGGGTTCGATTGCTTTGTAATCCTTCGGCGGAACAACTGGAAGCTTTTATTTTAGGAAATTATATACCTGCCATTGACGGCGGTATTCGTGTTATTCCTCTTCGTGTGCGTACCGGCACAGACAGCCGTTTCGATACAGCCGCCGATACGGTAAAAAATACCATAGATACGGTGTCCAGGGATTATTCTGTACAGGCGTATTTCGGAAAAAGGTGGTTTTCCAATATTATCAGAAATCTGCCTTTTGCCGAAAAACAAAACGGAATAATAAAACCAATAAAAAAAGCTCTTATCTGCGCTGCAGGCCCTTCCCTGGAAGAGCAAGTCTCCGTTTTAAAAAAAGAAATTACATCAAATAACAATAACAAAAGCTTTATTATCGCATCTGATACATCCCTTCCCGTTTTGCTTCATGCAGATATAGAACCGGATGCAGTAATTTCCATTGACTGCCAGCATATCAGTTATCAGCATTTTTTCCGAATGATACCGAAGAAAACGTATCTGTTTCTGGATCTTGCCAGCCCGCCTCCTGTTGCATCACGTACAGAAAACCGGATTTTCTTTTCGGGAGGACATCCTCTTTCGTTGTACATAAGCAGATCCTGGAGACCGCTTCCAGTACTGGATACTTCCGGCGCAAATGTTACGTATGCAGCGCTTTCGCTGGCGGAAAATCTCGGAGCAAGGGAAATAACCTTTTACGGGGCGGATTTTTCTTATCCGCTCGGAAAAACCTATGCACGGGGAACTTATATCTACCCTTATTTTGAAAAAAACCAATCACGATATCTGCCGCTTGAAGCCCAGCACTCGGTGTTTCTTTATCGTGATTCATCACTGGAAAAAATTAAAAAAGAAAACGATTTTTGGCATTACGAAACCACCTCTCTGAAATTTTACCGGAAGAAAGTAAAAGAAAAAGAAAAAGCAATTACCGAAAACAAATCGCATGAGCTTTCACTTTTATGTTCAGGTAAATTGTATCAGGGTACCTGCGGGTTTTTAAAGAATTACAGGGAATCAGTTGAAAAGCTAGAGGCTTTTGATATCCTGCAGCAGGATGAAATTTCCGCTACATTGCTGCCCATTGCGGCATATTTCAGAAGACTGAATCCGTCATATAATTCCCCTGAGCTATTTGCGGCGGTAAAATTATACTGTCTTGAAGAATTGAATAAAATAATACGGTAAACAATTACTCAAACCCAAATCCTTCATTACTGTCGTATTTTGTGGTGGTTCTGAATTCTTTAATTGGTTTCCATTGAACGATAAATGATACCTTGCTTAAAAATTTGTATTGATACGGATATGAAGTTTTATCCAATTCAGGCGTTAATGTAACCCCCAGTGTAGCATCCCAGTCTCCCAAATGATGAATCAAATCCAGGCCAAAAGATTTCAGTTTAAAACCTGATTCCTGCCGTTTTTTAATATCATCAAAACGGAAAGAATTAAAAACATCAATAAATATATTTTTTTCTCCCGGTACATCAATTTCCTGATTTCCAAAAACAGGAATATTCTGGAAATAGCGGAATATAACAGCATTTTCAGAATGGGAACTAAGGATTACATCCAAAAAACGGTTTATTCTTAATCCGGCGCTCAGGGTAAAATAAAATTTTGAATATGTATAACGCTGAAGATCGTAATTCACCCCGGTATTAACCGATCCTACAAAACTAACTCTGCCCCCTTCGTTTATGGAATATGCTTTATTGTAATCCAGAGTAAAATACTGAGGGATAAATCTTTCTACATCATCCTGGTACCAGCCAAATGAACGGTTCTGCGAATCGGTAGCCTCACCTGCTTTGGTAACCAGGTCATAACCAAAAGAACGTGCTGCAGTAAACGAAGCGCTTAAGCCTCCGTATACAAGACTTGTTGTCATCATAGTCCAGTCGGATATCTCCGGATCGTAGACCATATAATGCCGCAAGGAAATATTATCGGTAAAACGCAGGGTTTCCGTAAAATATACCGGTTCATAGTAAGGATCTTCAAAAGGACGGAGTATCCTGGTATTGGTATTTGTTTCCGATATCCACACCCTGGCTGTTGCATCGGCTGCTATTGTCGCTTCTTTGGACGGCAGATCCGCAGTAATCGAAAGGCTTTGCATATAGTCCATAATATTGGCGTTAAAATTGCCCTGAAGACTGTGAATTTCAATATCATTGCGATCCCATTTTCCGGCATTCATAGTCCATTCATCGTTTATATAACGGCCGGATCCAAGGAGTCCTTTCAGCGTATAGTTTAAATTACTGGTTTGCCACATTTCACTTTGAAAAAAAGGAAATATCGTAAAACCATAAGACGCGGAACTGGTAAGATATCTCATGTTGCGCATCTGTCTCATAGCTGTATCAAGTTTAGCGCCGGTATACACGGTATCGTCCATGTAGGAATAATCCTGCCATGATGTAGTTCCGTAAAACCGCAAAGAATGTGTATAAATATCATTTCTTTCCGACAGTGTTAAGCCAATGTTTCCGTCAGCCCTGATACTGAACAGCTGATATTCAATATCCGACCAGTCTATATCTTCATTTCTGCGCCATTGGTCGGAATTGAAACGCATTTCCGAAGCGGCTGCAGGAGCAAGCCTGTAATCAATGGTAAAAAGATGTCCTCCCAGGATTTTTGAATTTACTGTCCTGGAAATTGACGGAGGAACAAGTTCCTCTGCATTTTCAGACTGTCCGGTGTTTTCC
>Ga0082212_10008803_pt1 | contig 13120 bp, 8 predicted proteins | sample TergutNt197P3_FD_71548 | JGI IMG/M metagenome (GOLD analysis project Ga0082212, IMG submission 71548) | Neocapritermes taracua P3 segment gut microbial communities from Petit-Saut dam, French Guiana - Nt197 P3 | ecosystem: Host-associated > Arthropoda: Insects > Digestive system > Gut ... | reverse complement strand
GATACAGTTCAACTGATAGATAATCGCTTTGAGCATCTGTTCATAGTTCCCTTCTTCCAATGCCGTCTGATAAATCGCCTCAACTTTCGGCAGTAACGACTGGGGTAACCGTTGCTGACGAAGCATTTCTATTTCCGCCCATTGTAATCTGTAATCATTCATACGCTTATCTGTTAATGGTTTGATTTGTGCTGAAACCGGACATGTGAAAAATAGTATAACAATCGCTGTAAAATAAAAAATCCTTTTCATCGTGTTGTTTTTTATAATTTGTACTGCAAAAGTAATCAATAATTCCATAATTTTTGCGAAAATCTTTACGTTAATAAGTTATTACATTTATAAAACTTTTTTTCGTTGTGACATTTTTTACGTTAATAAATTATAATTTGAAAACTATTCATCGCATCATATTGTTAATATATACCATTTATATGTTAAATATATCTAAATATATCGAAAAAATTTGTGTGATGATTCACTATTTGTCTATATTTGTAGCGAAAAATGCGGTTTAATTTTTGTTATTTACTATGAAAAATTGTACTGATTTTTTGCTTTCATGTAGAATGTTTAGTAAGTGATAGATGAATATATGAAAAAAATTACGTTAATCATTTTGTTGATTTCGTTTTGCGGCCTGCATGCTTTTCCTGCCGACACGGCTAAACCGAAGGACGGGGAGGGGGTATACAAGTTTCTGCTCAATCATGGCAGAAACCCGAAGGATCACTATGATATTTTTGTCGAGATGAATAAAAACAAACTCGGCAAGAATAATTCACTGTTGAAAGGCGTAACATACACGTTACCGCCTTTGACAGCCGGTAAAGCCACCGTTAGGGGCGCTGCCGGAACTTCCGGCGCCTCAAGCAAAGAAGTTACTAAAAAAGGCAGCGTTCATACAGAATCGCTTTTCGGAAAAAGTTACAGTTCATACACAGTCAATTCCAGTCAGTTAAGCGGCGCCACTTTTTACCTGGTAAGCGGTCATGGCGGCCCTGACTGCGGCGCGATCGGATATGCCGATGGCATCGCGATCCATGAAAAAGAATATGCCTATGATATTATGTTACGTTTAGCGCGTAAACTGATGATGGAGGGGGCGACCGTTCACATCATCATTCAGGACAGGAACGACGGCATCCGCGACGCTAAATTTCTGAAAAACACCAGTCGCGGCGAGACATGTCGGGGAAAAGAGATTCCCGGAAGCCAGAAAAAACGCCTTCAGCAGCGATGCGACGAGATCAATGCCTTATCCCGCAAGTCGAACGATAAATACCAGCGAGCTGTTTTTATTCATTTAGACAGTCGCAGCAAAAATCAAAAATTAGACGTGTTCTTCTATTATAACAGGGACAGCGCTTCCGGAAGGAATTTAGCCAGAACCATGCAGTCGACATTCAAAAGCCAATATCAAAAACACCAGCCCGACAGAGGTTTCAGCGGTACGGTAAGTCCGCGCGACCTGTATGTGATAAAGAACACCAATCCTGTCAGCCTGTTTGCCGAACTCGGCAACATACAAAATTCATCCGACCAGAAACGTTTTCTTGCAAGTAGCCAGCGCCAGGTATTAGCCGACTGGATGTGTAGCGGCCTCATCGCCGATTATATGAACGCAAAAAAATAGCTGCGGTTTTGTGTACTTTGTGAAAACCTTTGTGACCATTGTGTTTATTTTTTTTGACTTTTGAGACAGCCTCTTCGTTCGGCGCCCTGTTCAAATGAAATTCGGTTTATATAATAAAAAATGCTTTCTAATGAACAAATTTTCCGATAAAATATGGTCATAAGTATTTGATATTATTATTATTCGTCATTGATAGCGACGAGTGAGAGGTTATATTTTTTGGCGAGATTTAACAATTTTCGTCTTTCCCAATCTTCCTGTTTCTGTTTGTAAAGCAATTCTCCGTGTTCCATGTATGCCTTTCCGTAGGCGAGTGTATTGTAAAAGAGGATAGCGAGTTTTCTGCAGGTGGCTATGATGGCCTGCGCCTTTCCGATTCTGGGTGCAAGCCGTCGATAGAAAGCGCCGAGTGCGGTGTCTGTTTGCGAGATGGAGGGGATAAGCTTTCGGTAAGCCTGAGCGGCGGAACTTTTTATGCGGTCGGTTTTTGCGGAAATAACGTGTCCGCCTGTTATTTTGTTGTGCGGGACAAATCCAAGGTACGAGGCATAGTGATGCGCGTCGGGGAACTTGGACATGTCAATACCGGTTTCCGATATGATTTGCAGAATGGCATTGCTTCTGATTCCAGGCAAGGTGGAGAGGTCGTTGCCGAGAATGTGAAACAATAAGTCTTCTAAATTTTCAGTTGTACGGATGTCGTTTTTTCCTTTTGAACTGCTTTTTCCGTTATCGGGTCTTTTTTCCTTCTTTTCTTTTTTGCGGGGAAAATGTTTTAACAGTTTTGTGATTTGTCTGTCCAGATCGCAGAGTTGTCTGTCAAAGAAACAATAAGACTGGTAGTTAATTTTAAGCAGATAGAGCTGGTCTTCCTTATAATATCCGGTAAGGGCTTCCGTAATTTCCGCTTCCGATTTTTTACAGCGCGGGTCTCGAAGCGCCGCCAGACGCTTCGGGTCTCTCTCGCCATTCAATATGCCTGTAATGATGAGTGTCCCTGTTTTTCCGGTTATGTCGTCTATTACATTATGCAGGAGAAGATTCATTTTCACCATGGCTTTTTGCATCCGCTGAACAAACGTGCAGCGTTCCCTGATAATGCTGTCGCGTTCCCGCATGTAACTGCGAAGCATCGCTATCTGATGGGGCGGATGGAATGAGCCGCGCAGCAGCCCGTACAGGTGCAAGGTCTGAAGCCACTGGCAGTCTGTAATGTCTGTCTTGCGACCCGGTACCATCCTGAATTTCTTCGGATTGACAAGACATACTTCAATACCCGCCTCTTCTAGTATGAAATAAATCGTCGTCCAGTATACGGACGTCGATTCCATGGCTACTGTCTTGACGCCGCAATATACCAGTAAATCCCTGCAGGCAAGCAAGTCATTGGTAAAAGCGGCAAACCGGTGAACTGTCGCCATGTCCATCTCCGCGGCAATCGCCGGATTAATAGCCACATACAACTCCTCGCTACCCAAATCTATCCCTGCCGACGCAGGATGACATTCCGACAACTTGTAAGATTCCAAATCTCTTACATCTCTTACTTTTTGCTTCTGAAGTAATTTTATTACCTCCTCACGCTTGTTACTTGATTTTTTTTCCATACTTTTGTACGTTTTGTTAATGAATAAAACATGAAACAGCGCGGATATGGCTCTGTGGGCGATAGTATAGAATATTTTTCTAATCGGGCATCACCTGCCAAAGGCAGGATAGCTCCATTGTTTCGGTTCGCAATCCACAGAAGTCAGGTTACCTTGCAGGGTATTTCTTCCTCTAATTAAAATTCGACTACGCTGCCGTATCTGCCTGTTTTTTTTCGCAAAGGTATCTGCCGGACGGCAACTGTTCAAATGAAATTCGGTTTTTGTAGAAAATAACCGTTACCTTTGCAACCGAAAATCAAATTATTGCTTATCTTTGCGGCTATTTTTTCCACATGGATACATAATTTTATTAATACAGCGTATATATAAATAATAATAAACATGATGAGATGCAGAAATTGTGGCTGGGATAATCCCGGCGGAAATGTAAAATGCGAGAAGTGTAATGCGCCGTTGAGCGATGCTATGATTGACGACAGAACGCCCCAGTATGGATATGCCCCGGATGACTTTTCACCGCGGGCAACGGTTGCCTCTTTTGAATCGCCTGACGACTTTAACCCGCGCGCAACGGTAACGGGTTGTGTATCATGCGGTTATCCGGTGAGACCCGACGATACGTCATGTCCCGTCTGCGGCAATCCGATTGCGGGAGGCAGGGAAGAGACGGAGGCGGAAAAGACAGCAGACAGAGCGCCGATGTCCATGGGCACGATTATTCAGGGAGCAAACCCGGTTGACGGAAAAGGTAAAGACGGCGCCGACACTGACAGGCGCAAACTGACAGGTTTTTTAGTGACTTACAGCAACCGGACAAACGGACAGTTCTTTCCGCTTTACGAGGGGAAAAATTACATCGGACGCGACGCCGCTTCGCATGTGAATATTCAGGGCGATTCATCGGTTTCCGAAAAACATTTGTCCATTCTTTACAGAACCGTCGACCGGAAATTCAAATTCAGGGACGAACAGTCGAGCAACGGCACATTTGTCAACGGCGAACTGATTGATGAAGGCGAATTGAAACACAACGACATGATACGGATTGGCTCTACACGGTTACTTTTCATGGAAATACCGCTGCCATTGTTTGAAGAAAACAGGTGAACGGTATGAACGAACTGGTGGAGCGGTGCGATATTCGAACAGGGGAATGTATCGGCGATAAATATTTTGTTGAATCGCAACTGGGAGAAGGTACTTTTGGAAAAGTATTCAAAGTGAAAGACAGGATGAGCAATCAGTCCTGCGCTTTGAAATTGTTCAAATTCTGGGAGTTGCCTTCCGACCAGCGCAAAGGGATGGCGTCCCGTTTTCAAATGGAGTATGAAACGGGGCAAATCAGGAGTAACTACCTGATTCATTCCATTGAATATGGATATATCAAGGGCAATCCCTTTATCGTCATGGAGTTTTGTCCCAATGGCGATTTGTTTCAGTTAGTCGCCAAACGCCGGAACATCGATCTGGTAAAAATTGGCAGGGAAGTCCTGTACGGGTTGAATGACCTGCATCGTTGCGGCAAGGTTCACCGCGATTTGAAACCTGAAAATGTACTGATTAAAGCCGACGGGACTGCCGTACTGACCGACTTCGGCATTTGCGGCGACCGCAAAAAACAGATAACCGTCACAGATTTGTTCGGACGGCCTGCCGAGATAACGGGTACCGTCATTTACATGGCGCCGGAGCAGGCAAAACCCAAAAACCGGGAGGTGACGGTGTTGCCTACCATGGATATTTTTGCTTTTGGCGTGATGATGTATCAGCTGATTACCGGAGAATTTCCTTTCGGGCCTTTAAAAGATGACAACGATTTGGTTTCATACATTCGCAATGCGCGTGAAGGCAACTGGAACCGGCACCGGCTCACAAAACTGCCGGAAGGAAAAATTTTTGACGAGGCGATTGCCGGATGTTTGCAGCCCGACTTCAAAAAACGGCTACAGACAGCCGATATGGTACTGTCGCTGTTACCGCACAGTTCAGGCTTTCAGCCGCAAGCCGGTTCGGACAACTTCGTTCAACGCCCAATTGTAAACGGCGTGCTGCTGCGCGTCATGCAGGGCGAAGATCATGGCGCCGTCTATAAGCTGAATGACTTGCTTCAGGGTCAAAGCAGGGTGATCACCGTAGGATGCAATGATCCTTTCGTTAATAACCAGCTGCCTGTTACTGAAAATTTTACGCGCTTTGTCTCGCGCAGGCACTGTACGCTGGAACAGGCAGCCGGTAATCTATGGTACATACGCGACGGACAATGGGATAGAAGCGCTACCGACGGATGGAAACGGTCTATGAACGGCACATTTGTCAATTCGTCGGAAGCGCCCGCTGCCGGACTGCCCCTTCATCCGGGCGATATTATTTCTATCGGCGACGTGAAGTTGCGGGTGGAAGGGTATTAGTTAGTTAAGAGTTAAGAGTTAAGAAATACAAATTAAAAATTATAAATTAAAAAAATTAAACATTATGGCACGAGCAACACAACCTTACAACCGTTCATTTTCCTCTTCGTTAGGTTCCGGATTGGGATCGGTATTCGGAGGGTCGGGAAGACAGTATTATATTCTCGAACACAGGAACAATTCAAAGTATCACAGAAGCGGACAATCGCAGGAGATTATTATCGACCAGATAGAGATCGGACGCGACCCGAAATGCCAGGTACGTTTCGACGATTCATACCCGACTGTGAGCCGGCGACATGCGGCAATTGTCCGTTCCGGCGAGAATTGGAAACTTGTACAGCTGTCCACTACCAATCCCACATTTCTCAATGGAGTCAAGGTCGAGAGGGAATGGTATCTGCAAAATGGCGACGAGATTCAACTTTCTGCCGGCGGCCCCCGACTGGGCTTTATACTTCCTTCAGGAAATAAAGCCGGAGTAGGCAGTCTCCGGCTTACGCGCCGTTTGAGTCTTTTCCGCCAGCAGGCATTACGACCCTACAAGACGGCGATAACCATCTTATGCATCGCTTTGGGAGTAGTCGTGGCAGGCGCTGTCGGCTGGGGTATTTTCTCTTATCAAAAGCAGGAGAAACTGCTGGCGCAGAATGTAGAACTGGCAGCAGCTATGGATGCAAACAATAAGAAGGCCGAATCCTTAGCAGGCGAGTTGGGGCAGAACAGAGAAGAACTGGAAGCCATCCATAAGGAAGCCGAAACATTAGCCGAGGAACTGAATAGAAATAATGCGCAGACCGACGCCTATAAAAGGGAGATGAATTACATGCAGCAAAGGCTTAACAACGTCACTACGCTGGTTACTGCAACAGCCGCCGCCCCTGCCGGTAACAGCAGCGCCGCCGCAGGCAACAGCGCAGGCAACAGCGCAGGCGCCAACAGTCCCGCCACAACCGGTAGTAACGCAAGCACAGCAAGCACAGCAAGTACGGGCAGCGATGTAGGACGTGCGGAAACGGTCGGCGACATCAACAATTTAAGTCATCTCGTCTTTGCCATTGCGCTGGAGAAAACGGTCATTACCTATAATAACGGAGCGTCAAAAATCATTGAAGAAAAAATACCCAAAATTGTGGGTACGGGCTTCCTGCTCGACGACGGACGTTTTATTACGGCAAGGCACGTAATTGAACCCTGGTATTATTACGACATAATAAAAGACGCCAACTATCAGGATTATAATATCATTGCCAACAATGGCGGTTCGGTTGTATCCTATTTTACCGCCATTTCGAGTTCGGGCAAACGGTTCTCCTTTAACGGCAGCGAAGCCAAGATCAACCGTACGACCGACAGGATCGAGAGCATCCGGAGCGGACGTTCAAGAGTAGTCGTACGGAAAGGCGTTGTCGACGATACCGACTGGGCTTCCTATCAGACGCAGGAGAGACAGGGCTTGAAATTCAACAATCAGCTGTCGGGTACGCTTCCGGTACAGACCGACCTGGAGGTATTGGGATTCCCGTACGGGCGAGGCGCCGAAAGCATACAGGTTACGCCCATCTATACGACATGCCAGGTGGCACGACAGGGTTTGGACGTGAACCGCACCATCATGGTTTCTAACGACAATACGGAACGCGGCAATGACGGCGGCCCTGTGTTCATCCGTCAGGATGGCGTATATCAGGTAGTAGGTATTTTATCCGGCAGCACTTTTGCCAAAGGACGCGTTGTTCCCATTTCCGCAGTATTATAATATATGAGTAGCATCAAACTTTTTATGGCAGCCCGTTGCGAAGCGGCAGGCCGCCGTAATAACGAAGACAATTTTCAACTGACCGACAACCTCTCGGAAGACCAGTGGGGTTTTGTCACAGGTCAGGAGGTCATACTGGGTGAAAAAGGCGTCCTGTTAGTCGTATGCGACGGCATGGGAGGCATGACGGCAGGCGCTGTCGCCTCCATGCTGGCCGTCAAGTCAATAAAGGAGAGTTTTGCTGCCGGCAGGCTGACGCCGCAGGCGCTGGATTCTCCCGACACGATCCTGCATTTTATCGAACAGGCGATTATTACTGCCGATAGCCAAATCAAGGAAGACGGCCTTCTTAACAGGGAACATGAAGGGATGGGCAGTACCATTGTGCTTGCATGGATCATCGGCCGGAAGGTTTATGTCGGCTGGTGCGGCGACAGTCGCGCATATCGCTACAACCCCGCTTCAGGACTGGAACGGCTATCGCACGACCATTCGTATGTGCAGGACTTAGTCGATAGCGGCAAACTTCTAAAAGAACTGGCTTTCGACCACCCCGATTCGAACATCATCACACGCAGTCTGGGCGACGTCCGCAAGCAGGCGCAACCCGATACCCGGTGTTTTCCGCTCTACAACGACGATGTCATCCTGTTGTGCAGCGACGGGTTAAGCGGCGTACTGCGCGATGTGGAAATAGAAAAGATTCTTGCCGATAACGCCGGTTCGGTCGAGAACTGCCGCAATGCCTTATGGGCGGAATCCGAAAAAGCCGGATGGACCGATAATGTGACGATTGCCCTGTGCCGGATCGGTTCGGGCGCTGCACAGACAGAAAAACCGGCGATCGAAATTCCACCCGCAGAGACCGCCGTAATAGAAATGAAAAAAACGAAACGGAACCGGATAAAGATTGTTGTCATTACGCTGTTGTTGCTGGCCATAGCCGCCGGTATCGGATATTTTTTACTATTAAAATACAGGTGATATGCTACTTCAACAGGACATATTATTTGACAACCGCTACCGGTTGAAAAATATGCTGGGTTGCGGCGGGTTTTCCGAAGTATGGCTCGTGGAAGATACCAAGGTAGGCAACAAAAAGATGGCGCTAAAAATATATGTGCCCGACAAGGGACTTGACGACGACGGCGTGCAACTGTTCAGCAGCGAGTTTGAGCTGGTGTTCGACCTGAATCATACCCACCTCCTGCGACCGGCGCACTTCGATGTGTACGAACGTTCGCCCTATCTGCTGATGCCTTACTGCGAACAGGGCTCTGCCAATAAGCTGGTCGGACGGTTCGACGAAGAAGACGCCTGGCATTTTCTGCACGACGTGGCGGCCGGACTGGCCTATTTGCATGAACAGAATCCGCCCATTATCCACCAGGACATCAAACCCGACAATATCCTGAAAGACCATCTTGGGCATTATCAGATAACCGACTTCGGCATCAGCACCAAAGCGCGTAGCACGTTGCGAAAAAGCATGAACAGCGCCAAGTCGGGCGGCACAATGGCCTACATGCCCCCCGAACGCTTTGGCAAGGACAATACACCTATCAAGGCAAGCGATGTGTGGGCGGTAGGCGCTACCCTCTACGAACTGCTTGCCGGCGATATGCCTTTCGGCGAACATGGCGGACTGATGCAGAAAAGCGGCGCAGAAATTCCGAATATTCCCGGTAACTGGACGAAAGACCTCCAGAAAATTATTTTCAGCTGCCTGCAAAAAGAGCCGTGGGACCGGCCCATCGCATCAAAACTTGTAGAATGGACCGACAGGCATTTCAGGGGAGAAAAACTTGTCTTCACCTCCAGTAAAAAAAAGAAGAATCCACCCAGCAGAAAACTCGTTTGGGGTATCGCAGGAGGCGCCCTCGCTTTGCTGCTTGCCATAACCTTCTTCGTATTTATCATGCCGACGATGAAAAAAGACAAACCGCCTCAGGAGCAGGCCAACGAGGCTGATGTAAAAGTAGAAATGCCGGAAGAGTCGGCCATAACGGATGTCGGCTCAACGGTTGTAATCGATTCGGCAGCTTTAGAAATACCCGAAACGCCTCCACAGGATACGGCTGCTCCACCGCAAACAACCGCACAGACTACCTCCGCGTCTCCGGCGCCGTCTGCATGGCTATCCGAATACGACCGTATTTTGAACCTTGCACAGGCAGCCTGGAACAGTAAGAATTATGTGAAGGCCAAAGAAGAATATACGCGGGCGCTAACACTGGCCAACAGGAACGGCGACCGTCAGAAAGCCACATTTGTCACCGGACAGATAGCCCAGTGTAACGACGTCATCGAAGCGGCAAACCAGGCGGCGGAAGAGGAAAGGCAGGTAGCGATAAAAGCACGGTTAGAAGCCTATAACTTTGTCGGCGTCTTTCGGTTAGGCCTCAGTCACATGATTGTGCAAAGGAAGGCGGATAATAGTTGGGGGATCATCAAGCAGGACGGCGCTGAAGCCGAGCCATTCGTTTACAGTCAGGTCTCTGCAAAACTGAAAAACGACTGCTATGCGCTGAAAAACGACCAGGGCTGGGTCGTTTTCGACACATCCATGAATAAGGTGGCTACAAACATTGATAATCTGGACGCATATAAATAAATTAAAACTAACAAGCGTATATGAAAGTAACTGTATGAAACATTTACAATTTATCAAAAAAAACATATTAGATGCTGCGAAGGGATTCGTCGCATTGCTGATATTGGTCATGCTGTGTGCCGGATGTGAACCCGAGAGCAGGAAAATAGAAATATACATGAATCTGCAAATAGGCGATTCACTGGATTTTGAAGATTCCGGCGGAGGGGAGAAGAAATTTTCGGTTTCAACCAACACTATCAAATGGTCGGTCAGCAGTAGCGATCCGTCACTGTTCAAAGTTTCGCAAAGCGCCGGATCGTTGAATGGCGACGTCACTGTTACCGCCGAACGTAATACAACCTCAAAGAAAAAGGAAGCAACAATTACCATCAGAGGTACGGGGATAGAAACAAGAACCGTCAGGGTAACCATTGCCGGCGCGCCTCAGACCCTATCCGTTTCAGCACATGAGCTGACTTTTCCGGCGTCCGGCGAAAGCCGTCCGTTTACCGTCACATCCAATACGGAATGGGACGTCAGTTGCGACGCTAACTGGATTACCGTAACGCCTAAGAGCAGCTCTGACAACGGAAGTATCACAGTGGAAGCCGAGGCCAATGCTGCCGTTAAGGAAAGGGAAGCGGAAATAAAAGTGAGTTGCACGGAAGCGCCATCGCAAACCATACGGGTGAAGCAAGAAGGGGCGACTCCGTTGTTAACGGTTTCTACCACATCGCTCACCTTTTCGTCGGTTGCTGAACAAAAAACATTTACGATTGAATCCAATACCGAATGGGAGGTCACGCACGATGCTCTATCCTGGCTAACTGTTACTCCGAACAAAGGTTCAGGCCGGCAACCCATGACTGTTTCAGTTATTGCCAACGGGCTAACGCAGCGAACAGCCAATATTACTGTTCGCTGTACAGGTATTGCAACGGCGCAAACCGTTAAAGTGACGCAAGCGGCGACCACTGCGGTACTAACCGTATCGCCCGGCACATTGACTTTTGCTGCCGATCGCGGTTCGCAAACTTTTCGAATAGAATCGAACACCACCTGGAAAGTAAGTAGCAATCATTCATGGCTTACTGTTTCGCCGTTAGAAGGCTCAATCACCGGCAACGTGACGGCGACAGCTGCAGCAAATACCGCTTTTACGGATCGAACTGCCATTATAACCGTAACAGGCGCCGGAGTATCAGCAAAAACCATCAGCGTAACACAGCGGGGAGCCGTTCAGGAATTTAATGTGTCGCCGACTTCGCTTACTTTCTCTTCCAACCGCGAAACGCAAACGCTTACCATTACTTCCAACACCAGTTGGACAATCAGCAGCAGTAATAATACATGGCTTACCATTGTTCCGATTAACACTTCATCAAGCGGCAGGGCAGAGGTGACAGCCGCAGCCAATACCGGCCTTGCAGAGCGGTCAGCACAGATTACAGTAAGGAGCGGAAGCGCCAACAGACTGATTAACGTAACACAGCGGGGGATCGCTGCGGTATTAAACGTATCTTCAAGTGCTCTGTTTTATGGTTTTCAAGGCAATACACAGACGGTGAACATCACCTCCAATACTAACTGGAACGCCGTAAGCAATCAGCCATGGCTTACGGTTTCGCCAGCGTACGGTTCAAATAGCGATGAGTTGAAGATAACGGCCATAGCCAACCCTACCGGCGGTGCACGAAGTGGTCGAATTACCATTAGCGGTGAAGGCGTACAGTCGCCTGTAACCATTTCAGTAGACCAGAGTTATTCGGCAACGCCTTTTCTTATTGTGACACAGCCGCCTTCACTCATTTATTCAGCCGACGAAGAATCGAAAAGTTTTGTGATTTCCTCCAATACGAGCTGGAAAGTCCAAAGTAACGTTACCTGGCTATCGGTTACACCCGAAGAAGGTTCAAACAATGGTACTGTGACTGTGAGAGCCCGTACCAATGCCAGCGCATTGGAACGTATCGCCAATATTACCTTTTCCGGAACCGGAACCGGCGTATCAATACCGCCTGTTACTATACGTGTAACGCAACAAAAAGCCTCACGATAAACGCAATGATAATACCCTTTCAGTTTATTTATGACATTACCAAATGGTTAATAACATTGCTGATGTTTTGCATGTTGTGTGCAGGATGCGATGATGAGATAAAGCAAATTCCAATAACGATGAAACTCTCAGCCGACATGCTGGATTTTGAATCCGATGGCGGCGAGCGGACAATCACGGTCGAAACCAATACGATCAAATGGAAAGTCGAAAGCGCTGCATCATGGATTCATGTTACGCAAAACGCCGAATCAAAGGATGGCGAAATCATTATCGCCGTCGATCCCAATGCAGCGCTGACGCAAAAGGAAGCGACAATTACCGTCAAAGGTACGGGCATAGAGACAAGAACCGTCAAAATAACCATCAGGGGCGCGCCTGTAAAATTGGAGATATCGACAGCGCCGCTTCATTTTCCGGCTGTCGGCGGTCAGCAATCATTCAGCATAACATCCAATACGGATTGGACAATCGGTATTGATACAATCTATGATCTTTCAGGTCGGGATGATCTCACTTTTGAATGGCTTAAGATTTCGCCGGTTAATGGCGGAGATGACCGTCGTATTTCGGTGACTGCTGCTGCCAATCCGCTCATATTTCAGCGAACGCAAAAAATTAATGTAAGCGGGCCGCCGGGCGTAACAGCAGAACCAATAAATGTGGTGCAGGAAGGACGCAATGAGCCTCCCTACCTGAGTTTGTCGAAAAATAAGCTGGAGTTTTCTGCCATTTATGATTCAAATCAAGCAACAGAACGTGTTAACATCACCTCCAATACAAGATGGACTTTGAAATGGGAAAATGATGGTAGCTGGATTATGTTATCTATAAGTAGTCCGAACACTGACAACAGGTATGAAGGAAGGGGAGATGAAACAATCTCTATATCTCCAACATTATTCAATACAAGCCACATGCCACGGTCAACAAGATTGTCAATAACCGCCGAGGGCGTCCCGACGCAATACATCGACATGACGCAGTCAGCCGCAACAGTTGCAGTTTTCGGAAACAATCTGGTTGCAGCAAGCAGCTACGGAGGAGGAAAC
>Ga0082212_10008802_pt1 | contig 13120 bp, 10 predicted proteins | sample TergutNt197P3_FD_71548 | JGI IMG/M metagenome (GOLD analysis project Ga0082212, IMG submission 71548) | Neocapritermes taracua P3 segment gut microbial communities from Petit-Saut dam, French Guiana - Nt197 P3 | ecosystem: Host-associated > Arthropoda: Insects > Digestive system > Gut ... | reverse complement strand
GAAATGTCGATTTTGCGCGGCTTGCGGCTTCCGCTTCTATCTGACGTTTTGTTATTTCTTCAAGCTGAGTTATATCCTGAACAACCTCGATAAAACCCGCAGTTTCTCCGTTTAAATCCGTAAGCGTTTCAACATCAACTTTGAACGAAAGATCCTTCTGAAAAAAGTAAGTGTTTTTTAATCCTTTTTTTACGCGCGCAATTCCGCAGTTTTCTGTATTGCAGATATCAGCCTTCCAGCTGCTGCAGTGAAGTCCGATTACATCCGCCCTGTTTACATCAAGGAATTTTTCGACAGCCTTGTTTACAAATGTCCAGTTCATGTTTGAATCTGTTACGGAAATCGGAAGAGGAATAGTGTCAAGGATTTCTTCGTACCAGTGCGCCAGTTTTCTTACTTCCCTGTTCTTCTCGTGTATTTCGTTTAGCAGTTTTTTATATTCACGCAGATCTCTTGTGTATCCTACAAGGATATATTTGCCGCGGTGGTAAACGCGCACGAGCGTTACCTCGCAGGGGATTAATTCCCCGTTTGTGTTTTGATGCATCCATTCAAAGTTGCAGTACCCCTCATCAAGCGCGGCGCTTGCATACTCATGTTTCTTTATGCTTGAAACTTCCCCTCCCGGCTGGTGTTCCGGCGAAAGCGAAGGAAAACGCTCAAGATACTCCTGCTTGCTTGAAAGACCAAACATCCTTACAGACTCATTATTGCAGTCTATCGTCTTTCCTTCCTTTGTCCAGTAAGTTGCACCTAACGGCATTGCGTCAAACATAATCTGCGTGCGCTCATCGGAGTGCCGCCTGTCCGAGATTATTTTTACAAGTATTAAACTGAGTACAAATGCCAAAAAAGCGCCGAGCGCTGTAAGAATATACGCTATGTTTCTTGTGTTCTGATAGTAAGTGTTCCTTGGCGTAACAATTCCCATGTACCATCCGTTTTGCATTTTGCGGATTGAAACAATCGATTCAATATCGCGGTAATCTTTTGTGATCACTTCCGAAACAAACCCGTTTCTTATAAGTTCATCGTTGTAATTTGCAATGCTGCTTCTTACTTCATGAAGCTGCATTCCAAGCATTGAAGGTTCTGGGTGGGCGATTATCTGCAGCTGCCCGTTCATAAGAAAGCCGTAACCATGTTCTGCAAACTGAGTGTCGGCGGCGCGCTCCCTTATTTTGTCCAGTTTTATATCAAGGCAGATAATTCCGAGAGGGACGCCTTCGTTATCAAAGATGCGGCGCGCAAATGTAATTGTTACCTGGTTTGTAAGCACATTTGCATAGGGCTGAGTTACCGCTACATCATCGCCTGCACTAACCGCCGCAGAATACCATGGTCGGCTTAATGGATCGTAATTTTCAGGGGTTACCATGTCCTTAGAGCCGATAAGAAACTGTCCGTCAAAAACATCGAAGATGCCGTAAAATCCTATTACGCCGATCTCACGTTTATTATCATTTGACAGTACATAATCGTTTATAAAATAAAGATACTCCTGAGTTTTTTCTATATCGTAATTATTCAGGATAAGGTCGCGGATTGTTTCGGATACTGTTCCAAGTATTGTTTCCGGCTCTAAAAGATAGGATTTTATATTCGCTTCTGTGTAGGAAATTACATCATCTATGCCTTTACGAAGGTGTTTAAACTCGATGTCCCTTAAAAAAAAATAACTTGAGACAATCATCAATGCAAACGCAATGAATACAATTATTACAAGAGAATATGACGAGCCAGACGCCCAGTTTTTTGAAACATTTAAAAAACGTTTAAAAGGCATATTTCTTTGATCATAATGATTGCTTCCCCGTCTGTAAAGATTATAGAAAAATCTTTTAAGGAAAGGGAAGCATTTTTATTATTATTCCACTTTAAAGCGAGAAACTTCCTTAATTAACGCGTCTATGCCCTGACGGTTCTTTCCGCTTATTTCGTTTACATGGTGAACCGCGACATTTATCTGATCTGCGCCGTTTGCCATCTCGTTCATTCCGGAAGTAATTTCCTGCGAAACCTTTTCAAGGTTAGTGCTTTCCTGTATAACTTCCTTCGCCCCTTCAAGCATTTCCTGAGAGCCGGTGCGCACCTGCCTTGTTATTTCGTTAACCTGACCCACTCCGTCAAGGATCTGCTTACTTCCAATTCCCTGCTCTTCCATTGCACGGCGGATATTGTCTTCCTGTTCGGAAACAACTTTTACGCTTGAATCGATCGCTTCAAACTTGTTAAGAACATTATCAGTTGAGCGCGTTATCTTATCTATCGATTCTTTTATTTTTTTAAGTACAACGCCGATTGTCTTGGACTGTTCGCTGGAACTTTCCGCAAGCTTGCGGATTTCGTCTGCGACAACTGCGAAACCTTTTCCCGCTTCTCCTGCATGAGCCGCTTCGATTGCCGCATTCATGGAGAGTAGGTTCGTCTGACTTGCAATGTTTTCCATTACCGAGTTAATTTCCATCAAGCCTTCCGATTCACGGGAAATTTCCTGAATATCTGATGCGACTTCCTGCAAGCCTGTTTTGCCGACTTCTGAAGCGTCCTTTAAAGTTTTTACGTTTGCCGCATTGTTGACAAGGGTATTTGTAACAGAGTTAGTATTTGCAACCATTTCTTCGATTGCAGATGAAGCGCCGGAAACATGAGTGCTCTGTTCCCCGACAAGCCTGTCAAGTTTATTGATGTTTGCTACTACCTGTTCCATTGTCGCGTGTGTTTCACTGACGCTTGCGCTTTGATTTAGTACGCGTCCTTTAATACTTTGAATGTTTGCGGCAATTTCGTTTACGGCGGCGGCTGTTTCGTTCATGTTGCTTGCAAGATCGTTCCCGATGTCGGAGAGAGTTCCCGCTTCACCCTTAATTGCAAAAACAAGTTTTTTTATTTTTTCCAGGGTTAGGTTAAAGAAGCGCGACAGATCTCCTATCTCGTCTTTAGATGTGGCGATTACCTGTTTTGTTAAATCTCCTTCACCCTCGGAAATATCCCTTAATGTATCGGCAACTTTAGCGATTGGTTTTGTGACGGAACTTAAAGCGAAAAACAGAATAACAGCGGTCACAACAATCGCAACTAGAGAAACCCAAATGGTGTTCCATGTTAACTTGTCCACCTCTTCCATGATGAACGCCTCGGTAGTAGTAACCATAAGCGACCATTTATTGTCAGAGTTCCCGATAGGAATTGGAAGAAGAACTATTTCCAAATTTGTTTTAAGCGCATCTGAATACGCCCTGCGTTCAAAAGTACCGCCTGTATTAACAGCGGTGACGGCTTCCTGCGTATATTGACCGTAAACCGTATCGACTTCTACAAGGTTTTTCCCGATGCGTTCCGGGAATGAATGCCCCATGATCATTGCGTTTCCGGAATAGATAACCATTGCCGCAATCGCCGGGTTTTGCTTTAAAACATCTTCAATTCCGCGCTGTATCGCTGCGCTGTTTAAAAGAAGACCGACAGCTCCCACAACTTCGTTATTGCGGCGGTTAACAATCGGAACTTGCATAATGATTGCGAGCTCTTCCTTTCCAAGTATCACCCTGGGTACAGGATGATCGATGCGGTCTATTCTTGCATTGGGACCGTTAAGGCGTTCCATTGTATTGTCAACGTCGGTACTCGCCCTCCCAATCATCGTTCCCGATTCTTTGGAATATGTCATGGCATACTGCCCTGTCGCAGTTGAGCCGGTGCGTCCTATATATTCGCTGTCCATTCCGTCTATCGCATTTGGTTTCCAAATTGTATAGATAACGACGAGGTTTTCTTCTGCTACAAGTACGCCCTCAAGCATTGCGTCAAAACTGTCGCGTCTTGCTTCCGGAGCCATATTTTCAAAATCCGCCATTATATTAGAAAGAGTCCGTAAAACCCTGATATACCCGTCCTCACGGCCCTTCCAGTATTCAGCCTGCTTTTCAGCAAGGTTTTTCATACTCTCCTTGCTTAGTCTGAGCGTGCTGTTTGATGATTCGGTTAATAAAAGTATTGCAATTCCCGCAACAACAACGATCATTATACCTATTACCAGAAAGCTTAACTTGAACCTGAGTTTCATCTCTTTTACTCCCTTCTATCCGTTTATATTTATGATTCCATGAGTTTTTTTCTTACTATATAGTCGGAAGAAAAAGCCGGAATATTCTTTAATTATAACACTATTTTGCATAAAATTAAACTTTTTTAGCTTAAATATTTATACTGATAGTTATGCTCCTGTTGATAGAGATGACCGTATCCGGTAGAATTTACCAGTGAGCCATGGCGTAATGGATAAACGGTTAAAAAACAGTCTTCTTATTTGCTTGATTCTTGCAACAGCGGGTTCATTTGCCCTTTCAACAGGTCATGCTTTTTCCTATAATTTTAAGGAAAGAGATTCCCTTGAATCCCGCGGCATTTCCCAGACGATCCATACAATCGATTGGATCGCTGAAGACGCGCAGATGATCAGCAGAACGCAAAGAAATTCCAATCCCGCCCTGCGCAACAGTCTGCTTCGTGTTTTTATACTTTCAGGAGCAGCCTGCTTAACTGTTTTTCATCTAAAACCGGACTTTAAAATAAATAGAGATACAAATTCTCTCGTTTCAAATTATTTTATTCCCTTAAAACTCCTTATTTGATTCCTTTCACTTCTTTTTAATTCTCTTCCCGCTACAGAACCGCAGTAAAGCTGCGCAAATGAAAGGAGTTTTTATGACTATTATTGAAATGCTTAAGCAGAGCGGAGTTTTAACTGCGCTTGGCATGGGCGTTGTTTTTATTTTTTTATGGCTGATGATAATTTGCGTTCATCTTACCGGAAAATTAATTCACAAACTCGGCTGGGATAAAGACATTGAACAGCAGGGATACAAGCCGCCTCAGAAAACAGGCGCAGTTTCTCCGGAAATTACGGCGGCAATATCCGCAGCGGTTACCGAATACCAAAAAGGAGTCCCTAATGAGTAAGGGACGGATCATATTCTGGATCATTCTGATAGCCGCAACAATAGCAGTATTCGTTTTATATAAGGCAAGGTTTTAAAGGATTATAATCTTAAAGCTGGAAGGCAAAAACTCTCATTTGTTTTCCAGCATTTTTCCGGTTGTTTTAAGAACTTCATCATAATCGCCGTTTAAAAGATTTTCGTCTATTGCAGCTAACGCGTCGCCTGTTGCTTTTGTCCAGGTTTTCTGCCGAAGTTCACCTAACGCATTTTTTATTGCTTTTTTATCGAATGTTCCGCACGCTTCTTTAATTACTAGCAGTTTCTCTTTTAGGAATCCCGTATCTTCTGCAGACGCTTCGCTGTCTTTAGCTTCAGGTTTCGCAATCTGCAGCGCGAACTTGTCAAGCATTTTATGGAGTTCTTTTGTAAATGCAGGAAGTCCGTAAGACATTACCGCAGTATTTTTTTCGCGCGCCGCTTTTTCAAGCTGAAGCGCAATGGCGGAAAGTTCTACTTCGCCGATATTTGCAAGAGCGCTTTTCATTCCATGCGTATTAATCGTGTAAGTTTTTATATCGTCTTCATCGTAGTTTCCCTGTTTTGCTTGAATCGTTTCCAGCGCGTCGATAGCCTTGCGGAAATCGCGCGTCAGTACTTCTGCAAAATGCGGAGTAATTTTAATCACGGGAGGCTTTCCTGACGCCTGCTGCTGTTCCTTATGCTGCTGAAGCTGCACGGCTTCAAGGACTTCCGGCGGCTGTTTATCGCGGACATACTGCTTTAAAACCGCATTTAACTGACGGATATCGATTGGTTTAGAGATGAAGCCGTCAAAGCCGTTTTCCATAAAAACGTCAGACTGTCCGACTACGGCGTTAGCTGTCAATGCGATAACCGGCTCTTTGTATCCAAGTTCACGGATTTTTTTTACAGTTTCGATACCGTCCATTTTAGGCATCATGTGATCCATAAAAACGATGTCGTAGATTTTCCCGGCTTTTATTTTATCGATCGCCTCATAGCCGCTGGAGGCTGTTTCAACAGAAATCTTGTAGGGAGCCATCAGTCCTGTTGCAACATAAAGATTTGACTCAACATCGTCAGTTACAAGAATCTTTCCGTAGGGCATCTGATCAAAAACGATCTGCGCCCTCTTCATCTGCTTGCTGCCGTTTACCTGGAATTTTTCCAAACTGTCGGCAAGTTCCCTTCCCAGAACGCCGGAGCCGTTTTTCTGCTGAGGTATTTTTATTGTAAAAACAGATCCCTTTCCAACTGCGCTCTCCACGAGAATTTCGCCGTTCATAAGGCGCAGCAGGTTTCGCGTAATACTCATGCCCAGCCCTGTTCCCTCTGTAGTACGGTTTGCTTCCATGTTAAAGCGGGAGTATTCATCAAACAGTTTTTCAACCTGCTCCTGCGACATTCCCTGCCCGGTATCCGCAACCCGGAAAACAAGCGTCAGAGAATTTTCTTTTTCGTCTTCTGCGGAGACAAGAAGTTTTACAACGCCCTCCGCTGTGTACTTAATCGCATTGGAGAGCATGTTGTTCATTATCTGTTTGATGCGAAGTCCGTCTCCTATAAGCGTTGTCGGAATATTTTCATCAACGGAGAGGACAAACTCGATCGGCTTGCTTCCGATGCGCATCATGTTAAGCGTTACAGTGTCGTTTATCAAACTTGCGGCTTCGTATTTTAAGGGATCAAGCTCCAGCTTGCCCGCTTCAATTTTTGAAAGATCCAGTATGTCGTTGATGATGCCAAGGAGCAGTTCCCCTGAATGATATATTTTGTCTAACGCTTCCTTCGTCCTGTTTGGGAGAGTCTCGTCATGAAGCTGGATTTCCGTTATTCCCAAAATCGCATTCATCGGCGTGCGGATTTCGTGGCTCATATTTGCAAGGAAAGATGACTTCGCAGTCGATGCCGCCTTCGCCGTAGTGAGCGCTTCTTCAAGCAGTTCTTCCTGGTGCTTCTTCTCCGAAACATCCCTTATAGCCTGAAAGTGAACAGTAGAGCCGTCAGTCCAGCGGATAATGGAGTCAGTTCCGCCAAGCCAGATCTTTGAAACATCGTCCCAAACATATTCAAAATCCGCGGAAGGATACGTATCCTTTTGCGGCAGAATCCTTGTCAGCTGACAGAAGGAACACGGTTCATCAAGACCCCTTGTCGCCTTGTAACACTTCTGCCCGATAACTTTCGCCCTGTCAATGTTGAACATGTCGGCGAGACGTTTGTTAAGGTAAAGAAAATTATATTCAAGATCAGAAACGCAAATCATGGAATCGAGATTGTCCATGATCGTGATCAGCTTGTTGTGTTCGGAGATTTCACCCACCATTTTTCCGATGCAGTTTGAAAGCGAGCCAATTTCGTCTCTGCGATCGCTTCTTAAGGGGTGGGAAAGATTCCCGTTTGCGATTTCAAGCACCGCTTTCTCAAGATTGATAATAGGACGGTTGATGTTGCTGACAATGAAAAACATTGCAAAGGTCGAAAATAAAACGAATATTAAGGTGATGATAACTATTAAATTTTTTATGCGGTTTGTATAATCCATTATTTCCCGCGACTTCATTTTGGAAATTGAAAAAACAAGGTCGCGGAGACTCTGCAGTTTTTCTGTAAGGTCAGCCCCGTAAGGAATTGTCTCTTCATAACTGCGGATTATTTCATTTCTGTCCATCGTTTCAACAGTCGCCTGCAGTTTTTCTATTATTCTTGAATATTCGCCGAATGATTCAATAATTCCGTTAACGATATTAACGCGCTGGGCTTTTTCAATATCTGTAAGCTTTGTATCGAAAAGCGTAAGATCGCGGAACTCGGTCAGGTTTTTTAAAAACGCTGCGGAACTATTTTCGTAATCCAAAAGAATTCTGGAAACCATGGTAACAGAATCTTCCGTTTCCATTAAATATCCGCGTGCAAGATTTGCAAAACGAATGCTGTTAAACTCTGCAATGGCATCCGCTACATTTATCTGCCTTGCCTGATATGTATTGTTTAATTCGTTATTCTCCGTGCTGATTCTAGTTATTTCAATAATTGTAAACACGGCGAAAGAAATCATGCTGAGCACAAGGATTCCAAGAACAAAAAAAAGCTTGTTCCGGATTTTCATGTTGTCAAAAAATTTCATAAAACTCTCTCTTTTTAAATTATATCAGCCTGTGTATTTTTTTGCAGTTTCCAGAAGAGCCGGCTTTGCAAAGGGCTTTATAACAAAATCGACCGCTCCAAGACTGCCACCTTTTTCCCTGATTGCAGGTTCGTCAGCCGCTGTAAGAAAAACAACGGGGACTTTAGAATGCGGGGAATCTTCTTTAAGGCGTTTAATTGTTTCAAACCCGTCCATCTCCGGCATTTCGATATCCAACAGAATTAAATCGGGGGTTATCTTTTCCAAAACCGCAAACATTTTTGCCGCGGACGAAAATGTTATTACGCGGTATTCGTCTTCAAGCGCTTCTTCTGCAAGCGAAAGATTAGAGCCGTTATCGTCAATTACGAAAATGGTTTTTTGCATGTTTTTCTCTACCCGCCTACTATCACCTTGTTGCGCCCTTTTTCCTTTGCCATGGACAGCGCGTTATCCGCCATTGCGACAAAATTGTTTACGGGGCTTCCCTGCGTCGGCATCTGTGTGCATACCCCGATGCTTACAGTTACCTTTACTCCGCCAAGTTCTGCGCTGGGAATCAGCGCTTTTTCGATATCCCGGTGAATTTTTTCTGCGGTGCTGACAGCGTTTTTTGAATCTGTATACGGCATTAAAAGAATTATCTCGTCTCCGTCCCTTCGCGCTATAAAATCGACAGAGGGTCTTACAGAAAAGTTTGCAATTTTTACAACTGTCTGCAGCGCAACGTCGCCCTGCCTGCGTCCGTAGGAATCGTTATATTTTTTAAAGCTGTCAATCCCGATTATTAAGATACTGATAGGCGTTCTTCCGCTTATCGCCCGCTTCCATTCCCAGCTTAAACGGTTGTCAAAGCTGCGCCTGTTTGCAATTCCCGTAAGCTGATCCCTCATTCCAAAGGATGCAAATTTTAAAACGCTTAAAGCGAGCGTCTGATAATCGCCCTGGTAATCGCTTGCCTTTAAAGTATAATCGGTATTTCCGTTTTCATGTTCCGTCACCATTACATTTATGTCGTCTAACAGTTTGTGAATTGTATCCGCCACTTTTTGAAAAGACCCTGCAAGCAGCCCGACTTCATCATCGCCTTTTACGTCTATATTGATATTGAGATTTCCGTTTGCAATATGCTCCATTTCGCCCGACAGCCTGATAAGCGGCTCTGTGATGGAAGAAATTATAAAGTACGCTAAAACTATAGTTATTAAAAGTCCGACAATACCAAGAATAATTCCGTTGCGCATTAATTTATTTGACACTTCCATTAATTCCACTTTTGGAATACCAAGGAAGAACACGGCAAACGCTTCGCCTCTTGCGTTTAGAAGCGGCATATAAAAAGTTATGTACCGTTCGCCCAATATATCCGCATCGCCGGAATACTCCTGTTTGCCGTTTAAAACAATATCCGCTATTACAGGATCAAGTTTTGTACCCGTAATACTCTGCCCGTCCCTAATGATCGTTGTGGCAACTCTTACGTCTCCGATAAAAATAGTCACCTCAGAGTGAAAAAGTTTTTTCAATTCATTAACAGCGGATTCCATGTCAAAGCGTACGCCTGCAGAAACAACGCCGATTAAATTTCCTTCCGCATCATACATGGGAGAACCGGTACGCACAGAAACCTTAACCGCCGTCCCCTCCTCAAAATAAGTTGATACTTTTCCGTCAAGAGCGTCTCTGACATTCTGCTGTCCCAGAACCGAATCGCCGTAGCTTCCCGGCTCGTGCGTCCTTGCAAGCACCACTCCGCTGCCGTCGCAGACTGTAAAATAGTTTATGTGATACAGATCGAGCACAGAATTGAAGATCTGCAGTATATCGGCGGTGTTTCGTTCGCTGACTGCTTTTACCGCATCGGGATTAAACGCCATGGAAACCGCAGCTGCTTTGGAATTGGCTTTGCTTGTTTCAAGGTACAGTCTTAGGCTGTTGGTGTTTGCCGAAAGTTTTTCATCAATGAGGGCGTCTCTCTGCGAGAAAAACCCGATGGACAGCAGAATAATCAAACACACCACAAAGGCGGACACAACAGTAAAAGGGGGGATAATTATTTTTGTTTTAAAACTTTTTTTAACCATATAAGTTTATTTTACAAAAATATTAACATAAAGTACTATATAGTGCAATTTTTAGGGGGGAGAAAAGACATTAAAACTTTATATAAGCCGATTCTTTATTGATTTTTGGCAACCTTGAGGAGTTTACCCCGTCGTGTTAGAGTGTAAAGATGAATAGAATTGAGCGGGATCAAAATCTCATGCTTGTATACGCAGTTGAAGGCTATTCATTGCGGCACAATCTGCCTGAGAATGAAACAATGGTTTTATTTAAAAAATATGGGATAAATGGTTTAATACGAAAAAATTACAATGCTCTGCATACACAAGATCTGGATGAATGTATAACGTTTGCCGAGGATGTTTTGTCATGGAAGCAAAATTGAGATTGTATCATGGTTCAAACATTATCTTTGACACGATTGACCTTTCAAAATCAAAAGATAAGCGTGATTTTGGCAGAGGCTTTTATACTACGACCTTAAAAGAGCAAGCGGAAGATTGGGCGGAAACTCTTTTTGACAGATACAAAGGGGACGGAGTATTTGTTTATGAAATGGACCTTGAAATTTCCGAAGCTCTATCGGTAAAATATTATGACGGGTTTTCTGAAGAATGGCTTATTATGGTTCAAAAAAACCGCGTATTGGGCGGTATTCAGCATAACTTTGATGTTGTGCAGGGACCGGTAGCAAATGACAAGACAGCGCGTTCGATAGCATTGTACATTGCCGGTATTATAGATGCAAACGAAGCGATAAAACGTCTTCAATTTAATAAAATAAATAATCAAGTATCTCTTCATACACCAGCCTCTCTTTCCCGGTTAAAAATAATAAGGAAATATCATAAATGAACGGTAAATATATCTTTAAGGGAGATGATATAACTACGGATGTACTTTTTAAAATTGAACATATTTTAAATATTATTGCGGAAAAAGAAAATATTATTTTTGATAAAGCTTATGAGAACTTTATTTTATCTAACACTTACGGCATATTAAAAAGAACAAATAATCTTTATTGGGCGGAAAGCGCGGAATTTCTTGCAGACGAATACTACCGGGAAAAAGAAGGAAAAAATGAACTCAAACGAAATTAAACAAACACTTTACGACCTTGGCGCAGATTTTTGCGGAATAGCTTCTATAGACAGATTTACAGAAGCGCCTCAGGGTTTTCACCCTTCCGATACATTGCCTTCATGCAAATCGGTGATAGTATTCGGGAAAAAATTCCTTAAAGGTACGTTAGACTGCAGCAACACAATTCCGTATACCATAATAAGAAACATTCTTTCGCAAACCCTTGATGAAATTGCGTTCGGTTTTTGTTACATAATGGAAAGCAAAGATATTATTGCAGTGCCTACAGGAACTATAAGCCCCGTCCTTCAGGATAAAAATACCGGAAGGTTTAGAAGCGCTGTATCTGTAAAACATTCTGCAGTCCTTGCAGGTCTTGGCTACATAGGAAAAAATTCTCTTTTAATTACCCCGGAATACGGAAACATGGTCTGGCTTTCTTCAGTTCTTTTAAACATTGAGCTTGAGCCCGACCAAATTATAAACGACAAATGCCCCGATAACTGCAGTATTTGTATCGACAACTGTCCTGTAAACGCGATAAAAAACGACAGCACGGAAATTGATCAGGGAAAATGTTTCGGTCATGCATTTCATGTAAATGAAGGCGAAGGTTTTTATTTTAAGTGCCATAATTGCAGAACGATGTGCCCAAGATGTTACGGAAATAAAAATAAGAAGTAAACATGAATATAGCCGGTGTAAAAAATTACGAAGGACATGGAAGCTCGGCTCAAAAATCAATATGGCACTCAATGATGATGCTTTCACACTTTAATGAAGTCAGCATAGAAAACAGTGATTTTAAAAAGACCGATATAATTGAAGGAGAAAAGGAATTTTATCAGTTCATAAAAAACATTTACAGGGATATGTATAAAAATCCAGCTAAATACCTTGTGCCTGCCGCAGAATACGATAATTATATAAAAAACAGAAAGGAAGATAAAACTCCAGAAAAAAATCACATAACAGATCAGGTTGAATGTAAATTAAGAAATAGTTTTCAGCAGGCAATAGAATTTTACCCGAAATATTTTTACAAAACCGGGCTTTCAGCGCAGGGAATCTGTAAAAAGACATTTTCTTTAATTGTTTCAAAAGCAAATTATAAAAAAGTTTTAAGTTCTCTTGACAACCAGCACCTTTTTAAAGAGAACGAGCAAAGAATGCAAGTGCTGAAAAATTTGGGCGTAACGGAAAAAGAATCCGACGGAAAAATTTATCTGTCCTGTAAAAATTTTCCAAAGATGTTTCTTGGACTGGATGTTTTATGTTCTGCGCCGGAAAGCAAGTTCAAGTACATGAATTACCTGCGGCTGGATTATAAAGGCTATTACAGAAGCATGCCGGATATGGAAGATGTAAAGTTGACATTGACAAAAGAAAACGCCGCCCTGATAGATTCTGTCGGCGGTGTATTTAAGAATGAAAAATTAAAATACAAAGTCAAACCGCTAAGAAGCATAACATCGAGTCACGGTTGGAAAGCCGAATACTCAATAAAAAGTAAAAATATTTTCGGTTTTTTTGCAGAGCCGGATTATATCGCATTTTACATATATTTTAACGATGCAAAAAATATTTCGCAAATGTGTCAAAAATTGGAAAGCCAGCCGGAACTTTTTAACTGGTACTGTCAAAAATTTCCGGAAAGATTATGTAAATGCCGTTACAACAGAGCCGTGATGTTCGGTAATGTTAAAAGGCGTATCTGCGGAATGTCAAACAGAGCGGAAATTATAAACCCGGACAAGGACGATTTACAAAAAATTAAAGCCGTCATAAAAATATTCCGGTGTATATAATTTATAAAATATCTGTACTAATAATAAACATTACAATATAATTATAATGTATAAGTGTGATATGAAAATTA
>Ga0082212_10008801_pt1 | contig 13120 bp, 10 predicted proteins | sample TergutNt197P3_FD_71548 | JGI IMG/M metagenome (GOLD analysis project Ga0082212, IMG submission 71548) | Neocapritermes taracua P3 segment gut microbial communities from Petit-Saut dam, French Guiana - Nt197 P3 | ecosystem: Host-associated > Arthropoda: Insects > Digestive system > Gut ... | reverse complement strand
ATCAGTGGCAGTCTTTTCCCAAATATTGTTTATATGTACTTGTATAGTATCCCATTCAGACAAAATGTCTTTGACATTACTTTCGATAGCATCAAATTCACCTATAATGTCTTGACAATGTTGCACGATACTGTTAACTCGATTTTGCAGGTCGGAAATAGAAGTTGCCGAGGTGATATTGTTTATTTCATCAATGATTGCGTCAACCTGATTCACAATATTGTTCATTCTATTTTGAATATCATCCCACTCTTCAGAAATACTCCTCATGGCTGCTTCAATAGCATCAAAGTCGCCACGAGTGGCTTTGTCAAGTTCATCCAAATGATATTTGAAACCGCCCCACCATTCAACAAACTTTCCAATATCCCCTTCGATATCCCCATAAGCTTCCAGAATGCCCTGTATATCGTAAGTAATATCCCTAATACCCTCCGAAACCCCTACAACTTGCCCCGCGTAAGGAATCATCCCAATCAATACATCTATAATTTCCGCTATAAGCACTTCCCCGGGAGACAAAGGGTCACCATCATAATATCTGCCTTCCATAATATAATCTGCAATACGTTGCGCACGAGGGTCTACCACACCAGGTTTGCGTACCATTAGTTCTTCATGATATATATATAGACATCCTTTTATATAACCGCCATCGCCCCAGTCAATATCAAACAATATAGCAATTCTGTATTGATCCAAGTCAGAATCGCTGGAATCCCATTTTTCCATTTGCTCTTTTAGAGCATAATCAAGTCTTTCCTCTTCCAAAAGCGGATTGATATCAATGCCCAATGCCATTGAAAGCAGCATTCTACACTTTTGCTCTTCTGTATACTCTCCGCCGGTTATTATAGAATTATACAAATCAAATTGCTCCGGCGTGATGTATTTGATAAATTTATCAGGGCTGTTGCAGTCGCTTAGCTGGCATCCCTCAGGTTCTTTTAGTCCGGCATATGATTCCACTAAAGCCCTATATTCATCGTTCGAAATATTTGGCCTGCCCCCAAAAGCTATCATGCCAGCTATCATAGCCCCTAAACCGATACCATTTAGAACGGCAGTAATAGTATCCTCGACACTGCCGGGCTTTATGGATTCCGGGTCTATCGGTCTTGTAACAATTGTGGGAACAGGACTGAATACTAGCGTATTTTCAAACCATTCACCTGTATCTGCATCCTGCCATATACTTAGGCTGCTAAAAGCTGCTGCGGCTGCGACATGATCATTATAGCCCGCTTTTTCCTGTTCAATTTTTGCGCGAACGGCTGCAGCCATGTTATCAGACAAGGTCGTTATTACATGGTCAACTTTTGTTTTTAATGCTATAAATTCATTTGCCCGGCGCACAAGACCATTACGAGAATCACCGATCCACCACAATGAAGTGACATCGATTGCTTCTTGTAACTTTTTCATAATATCTTTAAGGTTTTCAGACTCAATGCGGATGGCAGACTCGCTATGCTGGGCCTTGTCCACATCAAAAGTAATTTTACCCTGTGCCATATTGTCACCTACCTAAATTTACCAGCACCTTTTATCTCCCATGATTTCTTCGCTTCTGCAGCTTCCATAACAAAAGAACGAATTTTAGCAGTGTCTTCAGCAACTCCAATAATAACAGATTTGGCACAGTTTGGACCCACATAGCTTTCCTTAAAACCATCATAAGCCGGCCCCTGCCACCAACTCCCTGCTTTCTTCACTTCATTTTCAATCCTATTCGCTAGGCTGTTTAGTGAATTTTTGCAATTATTGATTGCCGTAAGCAACTTTTGCGCCTCGGAACAATTAAACTTGATATCGTCAGCCATAAAACCGCCTCCTTGCCTATCTGGTATCGTCGTACATGGAGCCAATGACATCTATTTCCAGCTCATCAAGAGTAAAACCATTATTGCTTTCATTAATATTACTCAGCTGCTCATATGTAGGAGACGATAGCTCAACCTCACCAATATAAGCACGAACATAATACTTTCCGTTTTTCATTTCTGCATGTGTATATACCTTAGGCAAATCTCCAGGGTTCACAGTTATCGTTACCGTAGTTTTTTCCTTTATCTCATAGATTTTCACGCCTTTTTCAACAAATTCCGCATATTTGTAGGCATATCTGCTATCGCTAGTTCCAGATACTGAATAGCCTTCCATATTTCGCCTAAAGCTTTCATCAGCTGCTATCTCCAGTGCTGACGTATTATAGCCGCTACCAGCTTTGAAGCTGGGATACCCGGAATGGGGCATCTCCTTTACTTCTATGGGATCCGATTTAATATTATAGTCAATAAAACCTTCACCCAAGAATCCCGGATCATTTACACTTATATTGTCTGCTCTCTTATCTGTTACTGGACCATAAGTTGTTCCTGTTTTCTTTACTTCTGTTCCATAAATTGATATCGCTTCTCTTCCTTTGGATGATGGATCTATATAAACCATATTAGATTCATAGCGAAAAGCTCCAATCATCGCATACACAAGATCCTCATGTTCTTGGGTAGAACCATTGCTATCTTTGTAAACCGTCGATTCGATGGTAAACGTATATTCCCCTGTTGGATTAAAGTAAAAGCCTGAACGGATAGGATATTTCTTCTCCCTTTCACCTTTGTTATAAATTAAGTCCGAGGCGAAGACCGCTCTTAAGGGATAGTAATTATAATTGCGTTTTCTTGCTTCTTCCCTGTCTTTATCATACAGGGTATAATAAGATTTAGCCACTTCTGCCGTCAGTTTGGCTGTGTTTTGCCACTTAAAGTAACGATCATATTGCCCGCCGACAATCGTTTCCTTTTCAAGGGTATCATCCTCTTTTTGGAAATACATTAAACGGACAACACCAAAAGTTATTGGTTCATCAGGCCCATTCATGCTCACCCATGATAAATTCTTAGGAAAGGCACTACCTCCGGGAAGAATAGTTTTGTTTAGCGGTTTTGCCACCATTGCCTTGTAGTCCAGACCTGATGAGGTCAAGCCATTATATACTCTTGCCACAATATTTTTCCTATCAATAATAGTCGGACTAAAGGGTCCACTTGTACTACCATAATATGTTACTGTATATGAAGAACAACTTTTGGTTCCATCACCATTATCATCACATTCCCTGTATGTCACTTTCCAGGTGTATTCAGCCGATACTGATCCACTTCCTCTTACTTCACCGACTTTTGCAGCAGTCTTTCCATATATTTCTACTCGAGGATCATCACCAAAGTCCTCCCGGCGCAAGGTGGTACGGATAAGTGGGTTTACAGTTACAGGGGGTGTCTTCCCGGATACAGTATTGCCTTCAAAAGAGAAATTCTGGTAGATCTCCGGTGTATTATTTTCAATATTAAGCGTACCATTTGCGCTTCCACTAACCCAACTCCCTTGAGGTGGCCCGCCTGTCAGTGCACTCGTTTCACCAAGTTCAAACTTTATTTTTCTTTCCAATATGTTATAATCAATCTCAACATCACCACTTACATCTGGGATAATCATAACATCCCCTCTCATATTCCAAGGGGGAATACTCGTCCAAGTCCAGTTTCTGCCTGTTGTTCTGGTTTTTTCATCTATATGGCAATATACTGAATATTCTAAATCATAAAAATCCCTACCTTTTGTACATCCACATTTACTTGGATCCATCGCGGCAATAATAGAAGCCTTATTATTAGGTTTACTGTATAGCCCCATAAGAAGCTTTTTTTCGCCTTTATCATTTGTCACTGTTAAATCTGCATAATTCGTATCACTTCCACTTTTATCTATTGTTTCATAGTCAGATTCTGTGAATTCCTCCCATACATTGCATCTTTTATGCTCGCATTCAGAATAACCATCTATACCATTCTTGTCAGGAAACCCTAAAGCTTTGATTTCAATCTCAATTTTGATATCCTTTAGCTTACCAGTTGCTTTATCAGTAAGTATATCCTTTGCATACCACTTAATGACTACATAACCCCCAGCCCTTTCCCACTTAACACCTGCTTCGTTAGAAGGTTTTACAGAATACTTCTTATAGCTTTCTTTATAATCACTTTGGATTTCATCTACTTTCATAGAAGAAAACTTATTGTCTTTATGATTTTTATAAGCGCGGATCATGCCTCCATCCGGGTAACAAGTGTTTTTGTATGGATATTCATTTTTATCACCGGTTACCTTCGTTTCCTTTAGCAGCCGTTTTTCTATGCCCTCATAATAGGCATAGACATTAACATATTGAGTGTACTCCAATTTGAATGCGATATCAATATAACCGCTAGTATTATCATATACAGCATAATCAAATTCTCCTGCCATAGCAGTCTTGGCTGGCAAAAGGGCAACCATAAGAAATGTAACTGTCAGTACAAAAAAGGAAAAGAAATACCTCACTGAAAATCTGCCTATTTTTTCTTTCATTATTCTTACCAGCCTTTCTGCCAAGTCACCAATGAAGTTATATAACTTGGTGCTTTCACCTTATTTTGTGCGCACTACTATTCTTACTGCTGGAGCACTAGCGCTACAGCACCAGCGGATATTTGAAATAGGGTTGAATAACCGTTATCCTACATGCTTTCGCGACTTCCATACGGTTCGGAAAAATCTGGTGGAATGAAACTTTTATCATAAATGATGATCTGAAAAGTTTCATTGGAAGTACGGTAGATTCGTACTACTTGCTCAGATCGCTCGTCCAAAAAAGTTGCTACCACAAAATCATCTGGCATTTCCTCCAGTACACAAGGGCAATTATCTATTGTAAACTGATTAAGCCGATTAATGCTTTTTTGTTCCAATTTTTGAGTTAGGATATGAAAAAGCAAACCAATTCTATTTGTTAAACTCATTGCCCCACGACCACCATCAAAGTCAAGCTCAAAGGCTACTCCCTGATAGTCTTCATCATTATGAGTAATTAAATAAACTTCATCAGTAAAGCTTTGCGGAACTTCAAAACCACGAAAGCCTTTAGTTTTTGAAGTAATGATCACAGTGCTAGTTTTGGGATCCCATTTTATATCCGCACCAAAAGCTTCTGCAATATAGCGTACAGGGATATAGGTACGTCCTTTTTCAATCACAGCCTTAGTGTCCATAGAGAGCTTTTTGCTGCTTCCGACGCCAACTTGGACATAATATTCTGTACTGCCTATTTGTACACCCACAGTTGTTATTTCGCTTTCTTCAAAAATTGGAGATCTGCGAGAGAAACTTGCTTGATTGGTATTACTGTCAAAATCCACCAGGGCGCCCAAGGCCTCACCCACAAAACGTGTGGGTACCTGGGTTCTGCCGTTTTGATCAATATAAGCGGGGGCATCTGTGAATTCAATCGTTCTGCCATCAATAATTACATTGACTGTATCTGCTGCTTGTGCGGGAAGAGAAAAGCCAATAATAATCGCAATAAGCACTAGAACCATAGTTATTTTTCGCATATAAATTTCCACCTTTTTTTAGATTTTTGCCCACATGTTTTTTTAAGAGGATTGGGGCGGGCGGCCATGGGCTGGCCACCCACCTCATGAGTTTCAAAGAAGCATTGTCAGATTTGGTGCAATGACCGTAGCGTCTTACCCAAACTCCAACTCTCTTTGATCTTGATCGCTTAAGACCAGGTAGTATTTTGGTGGGCAGACTTCTGGGCGCTCTCGAAATCTTCATAATTTTTCGTCGTTTGCGCGATTATCTTGTCCAAGTCATCTTGCAGCTTATCCAACACCTTCTCAATTGCCGTATTGGCATTCTTAAGCAGATCCTTAAATCCATCCGCAGCATCGCCAGTCCACCAGTCTTTGTAATCGGTCACTTTCCCCTTTACGGTCAGGGTGTTCTTTGAAGATTCTTTTATTACGTTGATCCCAGCTGGAACTGTACTAGTTCTATATGTTTGTGCTTGGTCCGGATTAAATTTAAATGCTGTTGCCATTGTTTTCACCACCTTTCTCCTTGATTATTTATTTCAACCGCCTTTTTACAAGGCGGGAAGAAACCGTAACATATTATAATGCCACCCGGATGCCCGCAAATCTGGTCTTATTTACTATGTATCCATCGCCAAAGGTAATTTCCTTTTCCGGTGTGCCATAGGGCAAATTGACATTGAAATAGGATTGTTGCTTCAGGCTACCAATCAGCAACCCTGCCTGGGCATTTTTCACTGATCTACTGGCATCCGCATAATCGTTGGCAATTTCTTCCTCACGATCCAAGGCTAATACAGTCACCTTCATGCCTTGCTCCTTCTTGATTATTCGAATCATCAGATTCTGCAAATCCTCAAAGTCACTGTTATCCGCAAATTCCGTAAATTTATCAAAAGCAAAAATTATTTGCTTCCATGCGGCTACAATTGAATTGGCATCTTTGCCGGATCTTCTGGCTTCATTGAGTTTACTCCGGCGCTCATTGAGTTTTTTCTCAAAATCGCTGACAAAGTTGCTCACATCTTCGATACCGGACAAATCTGTCACATTTTTGTTATCCATAATGCTGATAAAACCTGCTCCACTGGAATCAAGGGCATAAATCTCTGTGTCCTTTAGGTAATTAAGCCAGTTTAGAGCCACCGTACTCTTTCCGCAACCAGGCCCACCAATAATAACAAACGCAGTATAATCAGCAAAATTGAGGGCAATCGGACTTATATCACTGTCAGCTAGGGCAATCAATAGTCCATCCTCCTCGGCATTGAGTTTCTTAAAGGCGAGTCTTTCCGGCATAACCGGGATAGGTATGGCCCGCCGGCTTTCTTGGGTCGCAATAGATTCGACAATATCCCTGGTTTGGATTATGTTGCTCTCCATACGATATTCCGGCAATGCCGCCTGAAATTCCAAGGGCTTTTCCAGTTTGACCAAACCGCGGCCGTAAAAGCTTTCCGGCTCCAGGCCTTCTGTCCGGCCAACAACATCAGAATAGGACTTATCAATCAACTCGAAGGTAGCGGCCATTTTAAAGTTGGCTGTTAGTTTATAGCGGATATCGCGGGTAGTGGCTGCCGTTATCACGATGTAGATACCATTGCGGGCAGCGTCCCGCACCAACACCATCAGTTGATCTTCGATATCCGGATAAGTCTCAGCCATCGGCATATAGGCATCTATCATAACCACGATAGCAGGCATGTCAAGTTCATTTCTGCGGTATTCTACAAAGCCTTCCACCTGGGCTTCCTCAAAAATCTTCTTACGCTTTTCAATTATTCTGAATAAAAAGCGGATAAATTGCCGCAGTTCCCGCTCCATATCTACCGTCAAAACACCGCCGCAATGGGGCAGGTTATTAAAAACACGCAGGGCTGCTCCACCCATATCTAATATATAGATATTTACTTCATCAGGATCATAACGGGCTGCTAAGGAAAGACAAAGAGTTTTCAGCAAAGTGGTTTTCCCCGAACCGGAAGAGCCATATACCAAGAGACCTCCTTCATGAGCAAAATCAAATTCCAAAGCAAATTTTTGCTGGCCCCGGGGATTGTCCACTATGCCCCCGATAGCTGAAATCAGGCTATCTGCCGGTTTTTCCAGCCATTTTTCCGGCAATTCATTTAGATAGACAGTTTCTTCCAAGGGCTCCGTCCAAGGGCCATCCATAGGAATTATTCCCGCTGCTTCCGCCTGCTTGGCTATATGTTTGACCATAGTTTCCAGCTGAGAAGGGTTCCTATCATCACTGGTTTTTCGTTCACCACCAGGCAATGGATAAATCTGTGTTGGCCTGCCATCCAGGGAAAGACGATAGATTTTTTTATCCTGACACGCTTTCACTTGCGCATCAGCAGCATCCAAAACATATTCCGCTCCGGAATAAGCAGATTGAAATAATTCATAAATCTCATCATTACCTACTTGAATATAAGCCCGGCCCGGCTCTCTGATATAGGCAGCGTCTGTCTTTTTTAGTACCCCGTTTGAATCGCTTTCTGTTTGCACTTTTAAACACATTTTGAACTTGGAATTACTCCAAATTTGGTCGTCTACTACGCCATCGGGCTTTTGGGTGGCCAGAATCAAGTGTATACCCAAGCTCCTACCCACCCTAGCAGCACTGACCAGCTGCTGCATAAAATCCGGTTGATCCTGTCGTAATTCAGCAAATTCGTCAGCAACCATCACTAAATGGGGGACCGGCAGCATCCCGGCCGGGCGGTCTTGCCTATAGTAAAGCTTTTGATATTTGTCGATATTATTGACGCCAAACTCGGAAAAAACAGCTTGGCGGCGCAGGATCTCGCTTTTGATAGAAAGCAGGGCTCGGGTAGTTTGGCCGCCGCCCAGATTGGTAATAACCCCTGCCAAATGAGGCATACCTTTAAAAACATCAGCCATACCTCCGCCCTTATAGTCGATCAGGACAAAAACCACATCATGAGGGTGGAAATTTATAGCCAGGGAGATGATATGGCTTTGCAATAATTCACTCTTACCGGAACCAGTTGTCCCTGCCACCAAACCATGCGGCCCGTGTCCTGTTTCATGCAAATCCAGGCAAATTAAATCACCGCCGGCTTTTACCCCAATTGGCACATCCATCCCATTATAACAGCGCCGCTTTTGCCAATTAGCTAAAACATCCACCTTATTTATGTCATTTTCAGCCAACATTTGGCAAAGGGTTATGAACTTTGGCAATGAGAAAGACATGGTATTAGATCTGATTTTTAGGGGAGCAATTCTACTGACTGCAATATCCAAGTTATTAATACTTCCGGTATCCGGGATAAAGATATTTTTTTCGTTTTTTATCCGGTCTATCACTTCACCGGTTTTTTCCTTTAATGTGACGATAGTGCCGCAATGGGTGGGTAAATAGGCTGCATGTTCTGCCATAAAGATAGCATTGACTCCAATGCGTCCGTGCGGCTCGTATATATATTTACGAATCGGTGCGTCTTCTAATATTTCCGGCGATTCCACGATAAAGACATAATTCTGAGCAAAAACAGCATCTTCACCCTTTTTATCCCGCTCTTTTAGGTTGGCATATACTTCGTCCAAGGTCAGTTTAGCCATATCTCTGCCACATACAATACGCCGGGCACTGAAAGAATCATTCCATAAATGTGGTAGAAAGCGGGACCAATCCCAATTTTTAAAAATATCATTTTGGGCCAGGATAAAAATACGCACATTATCATAACCATGGTTGGCCGCCAGCTGAATCAATATATTGTTGACCATTGCAGTAGTTCTTTCCTTTGTCCCCACCAAACCACAAATCTGGGAGGCTCGCAAATCCATACAGACAGGTACATCTTGAACTTTTTCATGCTTGAGAGCCAGTTTGCGCGGCTCATCTGCCAAGGGGTCTGTTTCCATAACGCCCGGAGCGCGAACATCGCGAACTGCGAGGGCAGCCTTGGCTGTACCTATTCCCAGCCTGAAAGAGAGAAAGTCATTAAAACCCGGGGTACGTTCCCAAAGCCGGTGGTCAAGGGAATTCATCCGCTCAATACATTCTGCAGGGGAGGGGTTAAGCTGGCGCAAAGCTTTTACTTGCTGTTCCCCAGCCAGCTTCAGTTCAGACTCTTTTTCTGCTATATAACCTAGATACTTTTTATGCCGTTGCTTTTTTTGGTTAGAATGCTGATTCAACTGTTTATTAAGACTGATAATAGAACCAATAAAGGTTACTCCCATCATAGCTATAGAGCTTACCAAAAACATAGGATTGGACATAGCGCCACCGGAGGATTGGGCAAAAAAGATAAACACTGTTATACAAACCATCACCAAAGGAGCGATAAATGTTTGAAACCAGTTTATTTCCGGCTTTTCACCTATGCTAGGCGGACTCTCAATATCTAATTCCCCCATTGGATATTCCGGGGTCAATCTTGGCTGCCGTGAAAATTCCATTGTTCTAGCCATACCTCTCTCATGCGGACTTTGCCCGCAAGTATTCAGGATTCAGGATTCAGGATTCAGGATGGTTGAAGCTTTTGCTATGCGAAAGCGATTGAATTTAAAGAATGTGCTTATAAAGCTACTTCTATCGGTTCACCGAAATCAACTAAAGATAGTTTTTTCCATATTTTTCCAGTCATAAAGTAAAGCCAGTCGTCTATCACATGTAAACACTCTGCGCTTTCGCCGCAAATATACTTTTTCATGTCCAAGCGGTGTATTTTGTTTTCTCGCATTCTATCGGTATAAAATATAATATCGCCATACACATTTATATAAGAAGGTTTGATGCCGGAATAAACTTCCTTTTCTCCGCTTTTTACCTCAATGCAGGTCAAAACAAAGTCATTAGCGGCATCAGCGAAAAAAACTCTCCCCCGGGAAGCACATAAGCGCCGGGCGGTAGGGTTAGTATAAACTTCACCGTCATCCAATACCACAAACTCGGTAGTTTCTTTTTTGGAGTGATGGTTAGTCCCCCTTCCCTCTATAGAACTACGATGGACATTTTTATCATTCTCGTCGATAAAGTAAATACCATCTTCAAACAGCACCAATCCGGAGCAAGAACTTTTCACCAAAACCTTGCCCTCTTCCTTGGGATCACGTTTGCGGTAGATCCGGTTTTCTTCATTCCGGTTGCAATAATAGATGAAGTCGTCATCCGCATTCAAAAACCATTCATGAGGACGGGCAAAAATAACCTCATCCTGCCACTTCACCAGTAACCCGCCATTGGCTATATTCCCATTCATAAGCATACCCCTCTATTCCAATGTCAAAATCGCACCATGCTCCACACCCTGCTCCGCTAGGGTTTTATTCTTATCCAAAATTATCCCCCGGGGCTCGGCATGAAGAACCTTGCCCCTGGCACCGAAGAGCTCCATAAACAGGATAACTAAATCAGCAATGGGCACAAATGTAGGGATTTTCAAATCCTCGGCCCTGTCTTCAAAGCAAAAACTTACTAAAATATAGTCCATAATAACCTCTCAGTTAATAACCCGCACAAAAAATTGCTTATTCTCAGTTAAAACAAATTCATCCGCTGTCAAAGGCGAAGCTTCCATAACCTGCTGTAAAAGCTTTGTCCGGAAAACATAAGGTGTTGTTAAAGTGATCTCCAACGTCGCCTCATTATAGCCTAAATCGTAACCTAAATCGTAAAAATCAGTCAAATCAACATCAACCATATCTTCAAAACTAAGTCTTATCTTTATCTCGTCCCATCGCTCACTTTTTGGAAAAATGATTTCAAGTACATCTCCAATTATTACTGGTGAGCCAATATCAAACGTATTACCAAAAGCTTCAGCAAAATACTCTGCAAATTTTTCCTTATCAATTACAGCATCCAGATTAGGTCTGGATCCTCTATCCCAATCAAGATATACATCATCTACCAAAGCATAGTTACACGCGGCGCGGCAACAATTAAGGATTGCCGCGCCCAGTGCAACCTTTTCCTTAAATACATTGGCAGTTTCTATCATTGGTTGCAAGAAAGCCACTGATAGGAAAACGACTAAAATTCCAATAGCTGTGCTTTTCATTCGTTCAATTCCAAATCCTTATAGTACTTCAAAGCTGTCGTTGTCATGCTGAATGACACAGGAAAATCATATGGCCTAACTTCTCTGCCCCACAATGACATCCTAAGCGGGTACCAAGCTTCAACCTTAATTTTGATCCTATTTCCTCGCTGGCGATAAGGTTTTATATTACCATCAATATCTTTTATCCCTTCTTTTTTGTTGTAGAAAGACTCGCTTTGATCTTTATTGATTTCGAGTTCAATGGCATCCCCAGGTTCATCGTCAATATGTAAAGCGGTAATCTTAGCTGCACAATCATCCTGAGAGTCGTACTCATTAAACATTGGCCGACTAAGCAGATCATCCATTGCATCGCTATAGTAATTCCATTTGATATAGTTGTCATTTGCAGCAATATTGGCCATATCAAAGGCTTCCACAACCATCGTCATATAAAATGGGAAGAAGAAAGCCACTTGCAAAATTATGATAAATGCCACGCTCGCAAGAATTGCGATTATGATCGTTTTTCCTATTGTAGCCATTTTTCTTTAACCTCAAGTCACTTTACACAGTAAACATGCCAATAATCGTCTCCCAAACCCATTCCCAAACTTGTTCAATTCCGTCTACCAGCCGACCAGCCATAAGCCAGTTTACAATAAAAGCGACCAGGACGATAGCTGCTACTGCAAGAGCAAGCGTCTTAATATTGAATTCTCCGCGCGTGTCATTTATAAATGACTTTCCTTTGCTCATCATAAGTTTCTTCACTTTTCTCTTCAGAGTGATAATTGTTGTCATAAAGACACCTCCTTCTTATTATTTTTTTACAATATATTTCAACGAGTTTGATGCTGGGGATAACCACCAAAACTTCGCTAAAACCTTATTTCCTTACATAAATATCTTAAGTGAGCCCATTATCATAAATAAGTAATAAACAATAATATACACAATCAAAATTACAATAAGTACCAACTGAATCATATTATTGGTTCTTACTCGCTTTCGCAGCTCATTTTCCAACTCCCTGATCCGATATCGCTCAACTTCGTTTTTCAGGTAGTGCATTTGGGAAACATTATTATAGCCTCGCAAGCGTGTTTCCATAACGTCGCAAAATTTGATGACATGATGAACGGGAACCCTCCTTTTCAACTGCTTCAGGGCAAATTCCTCATCGGCATAGTCTATGTTTTGGAGCATAACATTCAGTTCAGCCGCCATATCGTCATTGGCATTAGGTAAATAATCATTGATAATATCCGCCAAATAAACGTTGATCGACTTGGAATATTGATAGAAGACCATACTGTAAAATTGAGGAAAATCTAGAGCAATATTTTTATTCCGGCGCCTTACCTCCTTATCCAGTTCATCAGTAGGCAAAAAGAAGAGTAACGGAATCAGCATAGCTGTGATCAATCCCATTAGGGCATTAGCGGAAAATAGAATCATAGCGCCTATAATGCCGCCAAGCAGATATAGATCCTGCTCAAACCAAATCTCTTCCGGCTTTTTATCCGAATCCAGCCGTTCCAAGGTTTTTTTTAAATCTGCTTCGCTTCGCATAAAAGGCAAGCGGATAGCAAAGGTTCTGGCTAAGCGCAGCTTTCGCTCCCTTTTTTTGCGTCTTACTTCCTCCGCCTGCTTTTCTTTAATATATTTGCG
>Ga0082212_10008800_pt1 | contig 13122 bp, 14 predicted proteins | sample TergutNt197P3_FD_71548 | JGI IMG/M metagenome (GOLD analysis project Ga0082212, IMG submission 71548) | Neocapritermes taracua P3 segment gut microbial communities from Petit-Saut dam, French Guiana - Nt197 P3 | ecosystem: Host-associated > Arthropoda: Insects > Digestive system > Gut ... | reverse complement strand
AAGGCCGTCGTCGTCGCCCAGATCGACGATGCAGACCCGGCGCAGCACGCCCACCTGCGGCGCGGCCAAGCCCGCCCCCTGCGCCTCGGCCATCGTGTCGGCCATATCGTCCAGCAGGATGTGCAGGCGTTTATCAAAATTCGTAACCACACGCGACGGCTTATGCAGCGTGGGGTCCTCCTTCATCAATATGTTGCGAATGGCCAACCTTCATTCCCCCGATTTGATTAACTTTCCTCGGCGTCCGGGTCCGCGTATATCCCCACGCCGCGGTTTTGTTTGTCTTTGGGAAAGGCACGCATCACGGACGCGGTCAGGGCGCGCAGGGTTTCGCGGCGTTCAGCGACCAGCGTGATATGGTAGCGGTAGCGCAGATTCACCTTGAGCACGGAGGCGGGCGCGGGACCCAGGGCCATCGCATCGTTCCGGTGTTCGTCGCAAATCCACCGCTCCAGCCAACCGCGCACGCGCAGACAGGCTTTCAGTACCTCGTCCTGCCGCGTGCCGAACAGGCACAGTCTTGTGACGCGCGTAAACGGCGGTAATTTCAGCAGCCGCCTTAGCTCCAGCTCCCGTTCATAGAAGCGGTGATAATCCTGCGCGGCGGCCTCCAGCAGCGTGGGCTGCGCGCCGCTGTAGCTTTGCAGGATGGCCCGGCCGGGCTGTGTACCGCGTCCCCCGCGCCCCACGACCTGCGTGATTAACGCGAAGGTTTTCTCGTGTGCCCGGAAGTCCGAGGCCCACAGCGCGGCGTCCGCATTGATCACGCCCACCAGCGTCACGCCCGGAAAGTCCAGTCCCTTGGCCACCATCTGCGTGCCCACCAGGATCGGCACGCGCCGCCCGGCAAATTCTTTCAAAATTTTCTGCGCGGAGCCTTTGCGCAGGGTCGTGTCCGCGTCCAGCCGCAGAACCGGCGTTTTGGGAAACAGCTCCGCCAGCTCCTCCACGACCTTTTGCGTGCCGGCCCCGACCATTTTCATCTCGCCGCCGCACCCGGCGCAGGTTTCGCCCAGCTTTTCGGAGTGGCCGCACAAATGGCAGTGCAGCCGCCCGCTGGCGGAGTGATATACGAGGCTCCGGCTGCATCGCGGGCACTCCGGGGCCGCGCGGCAGTCCATGCACACCACGTACTTGGACGAGCCCCGGCGGTTGAGAAACAAAATGCTCTGTTCCCCGCGCGTTAGGTTCAGGCGCAGCTCCCGGTACAGGTCGGAGCCGATCGCGCTCATGTTCCCTTCCCGCAGTTCCTCTGCCATGTCGGCCAGCCAAACGGCGGGCAGGGGCCGGTCCTGATAGCGCGAGGCCAGCTCAATGTATGTATATTGCCCGCACCGCGCGGCATACATGCTTTCCATCGACGGCGTCGCGCTGCCCAGCACCAGCAGGGCGTTGTTTTGCACGGCGCGGAATTTGGCCGCCTCTCTGGCGTGATAGCGCGGCGCGGACTGGGATTTGTAGCTGGCTTCGTGCTCCTCGTCCAAAATCAGCAAGCTGAGGTTCGGCAGCGGCGCGAACACCGCGCTCCGCGTGCCTACGACCACATCGCACAGCCCCGCGCGGGCGCGCTTCCATTCGTCCATCCGCTCGCCCAGCGACAGGCCGCTGTGCAATAACGCGACGCGGTCGCCGAAATGCGCGGCGAAGCGTTCCAGCAATTGCGGCGTCAGCGCGATCTCCGGCGCGAGGATCAGGCACGAGCCGCCGCGCTCGATGACCCGGCGCATCAGCGCGATGTAGACGTTCGTCTTGCCGCTTCCGGTCACGCCGTGCAGCAGGGCGCAGGCGGGTTTGCCTTCGTCCAGCAGCGCTCCAAGGCGTTCCACGGCGTCCCGCTGCGGCTCGCTGAGTTCCATGGCCGGCGGCTGTGCGCAAGCCGGGCTTTGGGGGCGGCGGTATACCTCCGTCTCGCGGGTCCCGGCCAGTCCCAATTCCACCAGCTTCCGCAGAGAGACGGCGCTTGCCCCGGTCAGGTAGTTTAGTTCCGACCGGCTCAGCGGCCCGCCTTGGATCAGCGCGTCCAACACGTCCTTCTGCCTTGCGCCGCGCAGAGCGGCTCGGGCACTGGACGCCTCTTCGGGCGAAACGGCCAGTTCATAGACGGTTTCGCTCTTATCCCCCGCGCGCCGACGCGCGTCGACGGTCTGCTCGCACACGCCCAGCTTCACCAACGTTTTGATCGCCGGCAGGGGGTCGCGCCCCTCCAGCGCGTCGGTCAGCGCGGCGCGGGGCAGGCTCCGGTCCGGCGCGTTTTGCAAAGCTTCGTACAGCGTCAGCGCGTCGCCGGGCGGGATGCCGACCTCCGGCGGCACGGCAGTCAGCGTTAAGCGTTCCGTCTGGGTATGGCGAAGCCCCGCGGGCAGCATGGCGCATATCGCCTGCCACACGGAGCAATACACGGTCTTGTGAAGCCACAGCGCGATTTTCAGCATCGCCTCATCCAGCAGCGGCTCGGCGTCCAGCGCCTCGGCGATGGCCTTGAGCTTGACCGGGCGGACGTCCCCGGACGCCGAGGGCGTATCGGACACGGCCAGCACCATGCCGCAGCACTTGCGGTTGCCCCGCCCAAACGGCGCGAGCACACGCATCCCCGGCTCCAAGTGCATCGAGTCCGGCACCAGATACTCATACGGCATGTCAAACTCGTACCCGGCCGCCTCCAACGCCAGCCGCGCGTAGAGGGTCACAGGCTCGCGGCGCTTAGACTGTGCTGTTCTTTCATCACGCCGATCAGCTTCCCGTCGGCGATTTCATTGACGGCGATTTTAACCGGCTTTTGCAGAAGCGGCATCCGTTCCATCTCCGCGCGGTCAGCAATCGAGCGCGCCCGCTGGGCCGCCACATTGACCAGCAGATACCGGCTGGGCATATTGTTCATCAGCGTTTTGATCGAAGGCTCCAGCATACTCATAAAGGCATTCCTCCTATAGTATGGGCGGTCGCGGTGCGCCGCCGCATTCCGCTCTTTAGCAGACAATTTAATAGTATACCATATTTTTCGCAAACATGCAAATTTATCGAACTCCGCTGCCGCTGGAGCTTCGGCCGGACGCGCCGCCTCCGCCGCCGGAATGGCTGGAGCCTCCGCCGCCGGAGCTGCTGCCGGAGCTGCCGCCGCCGCTGTAACGGTGGGCGCGCTGCTCTCCCCTAGCGGCATACGAGCAACCTGCGGAGGCGATGCTCGCACAGAAATCCACCGCAACACCGGCCCCCGTTTTCGTGCCCAGCTTGGCATACAGCTTAGCGTCGGGGTACACCTTGCTGAACTGTTCCCGGACCTTTTTGGCAATGCCCAACAGCTGCGCGAAAATCAGATAGTCCTCCCAAAGCCGGACCTCAAAGGCTTGCTTTTCCCGGATCAGGCTGAATTCCAGCAAAAACCGTTTCAGCCCCTGCAATTTCAGAGCCTCGTTCTTGACCCCGGGGTCTACGTCCCGGATCGTCTTTGTATAGGTGCGGGACGAGTACAAGCCGATCCGTTCCTCCGCCGTGCGCTCCGTCATCCATCCCTGCTCCAGCAGCCACTGATCCGCGCAGGAAAGCGTTTCACTAAAAAATACTCTGACCCTGACGTAATTCTTTTTGCACCACTTCCCGAACTGCTTGGGCTTCAGCTCACCGCGGCTCCCGGCGGCGGACCGCATCATGCCCAGCAGTCTCTGCTCATACTCGTTTTCCGTCGTCATAAATCCGCCGAAATGAACGGCATAGGTATTATCTCTGAACCTGAATATCCCCTTCCGCGCCGGGACCAGCTGTATACTCCCCTGCTTGAGCCACTGGAGCAGGATCGCGCCCATCAATCCCGTTTTCACGGTATCCTCCGGCGAGACGCGGTAATAGTACGCCACCCAGTAGGCCAAAGACAGGTCCTTGTTGCAGGGGATATCCCGCCAATAGTCCGCGCTCCGTTCGGACGGGATTTTTAAGCCGCCCGCGCCGAAATTGATATCGGTAAAGAAGGAGCGGCAGACCGTTCCGTCCCTGTGCCGGTCGCGTTTTTTCCGTCGCGTGACACGGTTGATCAGCATCCCTGATCCAATCAGAAAGACCGCCAGCATCGCAATCACGGTCAACTCTCCGGCTACGGTATCGGATACCCATTCCTCAAAGGAACGCCGGGGCGGCTCCGCGTCCTTCATCGCTTGCTTGTACTCGTCCTGAAAAGACTTGTAGACCCGATTGCCCGTGCGGACATAATCTTCTTCAAATTGGATCAGCGCGACCATATAACTGTCTTTGGGAAAGCCGTACCCGGAATCCATCGCAATCGCGCCGTCCTTAAAGACGACCGTGCCCTCATAGCCAAAGCCCCATATTTTCGCGGTGTCCTGAGAAAACGGGATGTCCGACGTGATTGTCACATGCACCCCGTTGATGGAATGGTTCAGCGGCTGGGGAACCAGCTCGAAATACACGCCCTGCGCGTCGTCGTACTGGTTGACAAAGTTGGTGATCTGGTATGTCAGCCGGTAGTCCATAAACCCGTATTCACTGACGCCCCAGCACAGCTCCGTATCGCCCGCCGCATTGACAAGCATTCCGTTCCGGCGCCGCTTTTCCTCAAAACTTCGGGCCGTGTTCCACACATCCTGAAATTCGTATACGGCGCCGCTCCTGTCGGTCACGGTAAAATTTTTGATCTCGGAGCGTCCCAGATTGCCGTAGGACTTGTAAACCTCCGTCCCCTCGCTGATGTTGACATACCAGTCTTCCGTGATGTTGGCGGTCCCGTCACGGTCTATGCAGACATACATCTTGACCGTCAGGATGGCGTACGACGCCAGCGCGGGCCGCATATTCGCTTGCCCCAGCGCCAATGCGCAGATAAACAGCAGACACAGCGCCCGCCGGAAGGTTTTCATCCGGTCCATCCTCTAAAACTTCACCTGTACGCCCTGACGGCTGCTCTCTTCCGCGGCGAAGAAATCCTCCGCCTGAAAGCCGAACATCCCGGCCACGAGGCTGCGCGGGAATTGCTCGGTTTTGTCCTTGTACAGCAGCGCCGTGTCGTTATAAAACTGGCGCGCGTAGGCGACCTTGTCCTCGGTTTGCGACAGCTCGGTTTGCAACCGCGCAAACATCCCGTCCGCTTTCAGCGCGGGATAGTTTTCCGCCAGCGCGAACAGGCTTGGCAGAGCTAGGGAGAGCTGCGCGTTGGCCGCCATCGCGTCTTGCGGCGTCTTGGCCCCGACCATGGCCGACCGCGCCCGCATCACGCGCTCCAGAGTTTCTTGTTCGTGCGCGGCGTAGCCCTTGACACACTCGACGAGATTGGGGATCAGCTCCGTCCGGCGGGTCAGCTGCACGTCGATCTGCGCCCACTGCGACTTGACCCGGTTGCGGGCTTTGACCAGCGTGTTGTAGGAGGTGACCAGATACAGCAGAAGGAGGACGGCCACAGCCGCGATGATGATCCAGACATACGGTTTCATAACAGACTCCCTTTTTGAATGTTATAAGGTCTGAACGACCCGCTCCACCCGGCACCGCTCCGCCTCGATGATCGACAGCAGGGCTTGAACGGCGTAGTCCAGCGTATCGTTGACAATGTAGTAATCGTATGAGTCAAGGGCGGCCATTTGCTCCTCCAGCGCGGCCATGCGCCGCCGGATCGTCTCCTCGGTCTCCGTGTTGCGCTCCCGCAGGCGGCGTTCCAGCTCCGCGCGGTCCGACGGGCAGACATAGACCAGCACGCTGTCGGGATATTTTTCGCGCACCTGCATCGCGCCCCGCGTTTCGATGTCCAGCACGCAAATTTGCCCGGCCGCGATATTCTGCCGCACCGGCGCGGCGGGGGTCCCGTAGCAGTGGCCCGCAAACTCCGCGCTCTCCAGCAGTTCCCCGGCCTGACGCATTTCCTCAAACCGCTCAGGGCTGACAAAGTAGTAATGTACGCCCTCCTGCTCCCCGGCCCGAGGCTTCCTCGTCGTCGCGGACACGGAGAAGCGCAGGCTGTCACCGCTCTCCATCGCGCGGCGCAGCAGCGTGGATTTCCCCGCCCCCGACGGGCCGGACATGACCAGCAGCAAGCCGGGCCTGACCTTCCGCTCCATCCTTAGCTCTCCCCTTCCGCTTTTCCTTCTAACCGGTGCGCCACGGTGTCCGGCGTGATGGCCGACAGGACAACGTGATCGCTGTCCATAATGATGACCGCACGGGTCCGCCGCCCCAGCGTGGCGTCGATCAGCTTATCCCGTTCCCGCGCCAGCTGAATGATCCGCTTGACCGGCGCCGAATCCGGCGACACAATCGCCACCAACCTCTGCGAGGATACCATATTCCCGAAACCGATGTTGAGCAACCGCATAACAAACCTCCGGGTTCTTCCGTTATTCTATGTTTTGTACTTGTTCGCGTATCTTCTCGATCTCCGTTTTCATGTCCACTACGATGTGGCCCATTTCCGTGTCGTTGCCCTTGGAGCCGATGGTGTTGGCCTCGCGGCCCAGCTCTTGGGCCAGAAAGTCCAGTTTTCGGCCGATGGGGCCGCCGGTTTTCAGCAGGTCGCGCAAGGCGGTCAGGTGACTGCGCAGGCGCACGGTTTCCTCGTTGACGGACACCTTGTCGGAAAACAGCGCGACCTCGGTCAGCAGGCGGGATTCCTCGATCGTTGTGTTTTCCAGGGTTTCGCGCATTTTCTGCTCCAGACGGGCGCGGTAGGCTTCCACCGTGACCGGACTGCGCTGTTCCGCCAGACCCACCAATCGCTCGATTTCATCCGCCTTGGCTAGGATGTCGTCCCTCAGCCGCCCGCCTTCCAAGGTCCGCATGGCGTTGAAATCGTCCAGCGCGCGGGCGGTCAGTTCCAACGCCAGCGCAGACGCCGCGTCTTCATCCAAACCGCTCCGGCGGGCCACGGCGACCTCCGGCATCCGCAATAGCGCGAAGGCGGTCAGGTCGTTGCGCACGCCAAAGCGTTCCTCCAGCTTCCGGGCCGCTTCTAAATACGCCCCGGCTGTTTCCAGGGAAATGTCGATCTCGGCGGAACTTGCACTCTCGCGGTCCAGGGACAGCAGGACCTCAACCTTGCCCCGAGCCGCGCCTCCGGCGGCCGCTTTCTTAACGGCGTCCTCTAAAAAACTCAGCGCGCGCGGACAGCGCACGGTCACGTCCAGATAGCGGTGGTTCACCGCCCGAATTTCCACGGTCAGGCCCGGCAGGGTCCCGTCCTCTCCGTCCCTGTCTTTGGCCGCCGCGCGGCCATATCCGGTCATACTGCGCAACATATCGTTTCCCCTCTCTAATGACGCTTCCGCGCGCCCCCATTCCCACAGCACCGGCACAGGCAATCCGCGCACATCAGCGCGGTGCAGCAGCCGCACAGTTCCTGCTCCGCCGAACGGCTGCCGGGTCCATAGGCCCCCTGCCCCGGGCGGCGGTTCAGCGTGTCGTACGCCTGCCGGTATTCCAAATTGCCCGGTTCCAGGTTCACGGCCTTGCGCCAATTGGCCTCCGCCTCGTCAAACCAGCCGCGCCGGTAGGCGATGGAGCCGGTCAGGAAATGCCATTCCGCGTTGCGCGCCCGTCCGTTCAGCATGGCCTCCGCCTCGTCCAAACGGCCCTGATTGATCCGCTCGCGCACATCGGGATACACGCCGCCCCCGGCCGGGTTCCACGCTCCGCCGGACCAGCTTGGTCCGCCAGACCGGCTCGGTCCGCCAGAACCGCTTGGTCTGCCTTCCCGCTCGCGCACAAGGGTATCATACGCCTCGTTGATCTGCTTCATCTTCTCCTGCGCGAGGTCGGCCAGCTCATGACCGGCGTATTTATCGGGATGGTACTTCGCCGCCAAGGCCCGGTACGCCTTCTTGATCTCGTCCGTCGACGCCGTCCGGGCTACACCCAGCACTGCGTAGGGGTCCATCGTCATCATCCTTGTCTGGCGGCAGACGTCTGCCGCCCAGATTGAACACGCGGCTCTCCGCCGCGCATAAGCCATAGGTCAGAATATTGCCCACGATCCCGGTATACGTCTGCGTATCGTCCAGCTCGAACGCGGCCATCGCCGCCACGCGGGAGTGTCCGATCGTGCGCCGGACCTGATCCCGAATATCCGCGGATTCGCCGCCGTATCGGGCAGCGAGGGGGTTATACAGCCCGCGCTCCACGTCGCCGCTGAAATCGTCCGCCGCGTCGATTAGGTAAATCCAGCGTCCCAGATGCCGCAGGGTTTCGCGGCAAACGCGCCGCCTTGGGCCGCTGTCCACGCGGTCGTCGGCCAGCGCGGCCAGCATCGTGGAAAACGTGTCGGCCGGGCGGTCCAGCGACGGAGTGCGCTCCCTCTCCAGCTCCGCCAGCCGGATCAGCTGTTCGTCCATGGCCCGCGCCGCTTGCGGCAAGCGTCCGGCGGCCTTTCGGTACGCCGTTTTCATCGCGGAAAGCCCGATATGGGACGCCGCGCGGCCCCAGAAGCCGCTGTCCGCCGCGTGGTCGCGCAGCTGCCCGCAGGCCAGCAGCACGGTCGCGTCCGCCGCCGCGTCCAACGCCGGGTTGGGGCTTGCGATCCGCCGTTTGGAGGGGCGCACGGCACAGCGGCCAAAGCGTTCCTCAAAGGGTTCCCGCGCGATCAGCAGCGCGTAGAACACCAGATCATAGCTCAGCAAAAACCGGTACGCCGGGCCGTACCGCCGCCCCAGCGCGCGGCACACGCCGCAGTAGGCCGCCCGGTATGTATCCCATGCGCTCTCGCTCAGCCGGGCCTTGCAGGGGCGCACGTACCCGGTCACGCCTTGGTCTTACCCGCGAAATCCGTAATGATGGCCCGCACGCCGCCTTTGTGCTTCAGCCTGCGGCCCGCTAAGACGATCGCCGCCGCCGACACCGCGACCCCAATCACCCCGGCCGGCCAGCCGAGCCATACCCAGCCGCCCAGAAGCAGCAGAACCGGCAAAAGATACACCAGCGCCGCCAAGCTCAGCACCTGACGCGTACTGGCCGTGACGACCACCTCATCGCCCGGTTCCGCGCCGATGGGATTCTTGGCTAAGACATACACCATTTCCCGCGGGTTTGCGCAGCCGGTCTTGCATTTGCCGCAGTCCCCGCACGCGTTCTCGCGGGCGACCCGCACCGTCGCCCGGCGCGCGCTCTCCAGCCGGACCACGACGGCTGTATTGGTCATAGGGGCCATCTCTCCTGTCTATACAAGACTTCGCTTATTCCCCGTCAAAGGGCGATAACTCGATAATCGCCTTATACTCTCCCACGATCCCGACATCCAGAGTCTCTTCGGACAAGCTGATCGTGACCGGACGCTCAAACGTTCCGGCCGGAAGGACTGTGCCTTCCATGTCCACCACCGCGCTCAGGCTGGTTTCCGACACGCGGGACAACGCCTCCGGCGTGCCGCGCAGCGTGACAAAGATCACCTTCGTATGGATGCTCAGCTCGTGCGTGCCCGCCTGCCCGAAATTCTCCACCACCGGCGTGACCTCCACCACGCGCGTTTCCACGTCGTGAATGTCGATCCATACTTTCGCGCGGGTTTCGCCGCTGACCGACTCCAGCCCGTTGGGCAGGGTAATCTCCAATTCCCTCTCCTCCGGCGCCGTCAGGTTCGCCAGATGAACGGTTTCCAGGATGCAGATGTTAAACGTATCCAGCACCGCCGCGTCACCGGCCACGGTGATCGACGGGGGCTCGAATGTACAGCTGATGTTGTCCTCCGTCAACCCGCCGCCGCTCTTAACGGATAAATCCAGCTTGACTTCCTTGATCCGGAACACGGGGAACGTGGCGTGAACCATGTCCACGTCCGTGCTGATGTGCTCGCTCACAATCTGAACCCCGTCCTCGTCAAACAGCTTAAACGAAAGATCGGCGTCCATCGTGGATGAGAGCGGCCTTGTATGCAAAAGCTCCACTCCGGCATAGCTGATGGCCTCAATCATTTCAGCCGGCCCCGTGACCGACAGCACCGCCGGGGACAGCGCCGGCTCCTTCAGCATGTACTCGTCCTCCGCGGTTATGTCCCCTTTGAGCCTGAACTCCACAGACTTTTTATCCAGCCGGTCCACGACCACCTTCACCCGGTCGGTTTGCTTGGTCACGCCGATGCCCTCGCTGCCCTTGGCCAGCGTGACGTCATAGGTCATCATATATTCCCCGGGGTCCTCGATCTCGGCCAAATCCACGGTCACCGTGACGTTTTCCTTGGTCAGTCCGGCCAGATTGCTCATGCTCCCCCGGAACGACAAATCCACGCCCCGGGCTTGGCCGCCGGTGACAATCAGCTCCCGCATCTCGAACACGCCCTCATTGGCGTATGTGACAGGCACGTTGGACAGGCTGGTCGAAGCGTCCGGGTCGTCGACCATGACCACATAGATCCAAAGCCCTAGCGCGACCACCAGCGCCAGCGCGATCAAGCCGATATGCCGCAGCTTGCTTTGCGGTTTTTCCGCTTCCGGCTTCATAAGCCTATCTCCCCTATCCCAATTTGTCTATGATTTTTCACTTTTCGTCCCGGACGTGAAACGGTCCCATAGGCGCCGGATGGCGCCTTTTTTCTCGTCGCCCTCCGGCAGCAGCGCGCTGCGCAGAATTTTTTCCAGCGTCTCAGGCATCAGATGCCGTTTCAGCATCCCTTCCATCGCCACGGAAATGGCCCCCGTTTCCTCCGAAACGATCACGACAACCGAATCCGACGCCTCGCTCATGCCGATTCCGGCCCGGTGGCGCATCCCCAGCTCCTTGGAGATATTCGGGTTGTTGGTCAGCGGGAGCATACAGCCCGCGCCCGCCACGCGGGCGTCGCGCACGATGACCGCGCCGTCGTGCATCGGGGCCTTCGGGAAGAAAATGTTTTTCAGCAGCTCATTGGTGACCGAGGCGTCCAGCATCGTGCCGGTGTTGACGACGTCCTGCAAGCGCACGCGCCGCTCAAAAACGATCAGCGCGCCTTCCCGCGCCCACGCCAGCGAACGCGCGGCCTCCACGGTTTCCTCGATCACGCGCTCCATATTTTCGGGCGTGCCGTGCGTGCCGATCAAATCCTGAAACGTGGTGCCGCCCATCTGCTCCAGCAGCCGTCTCAGCTCCGGCTGGAACAGGATGATCACGGCAATCAGCCCGACCTGCAATGTGCTCCGCATCAAAAACGACAGCGCCTGCAAGGACAACAGATCGGCCAGACCCAAGATCAGCAGCAGCGCGACCACACCTTTGAGGATGCTCATGGCCGTGGTGTTCCGCAAAAACCGGAACAGCACATACAAAGCGACCGTGACGATCAGGACGTCAATGCCGTCCTTGACCCGGACCATATTCAGGTATTTCAGCGCGATCTGCGCGTACTCCTGCAAGTAGTCGATCATCCCCTGCGCCGCCCCCTAAAATGCGATTGAATAGCTATTTTATCACATCTTCCCGCTCAATTCAATCCGCAATTATCCATTTTGGATTCTTCCCTCCGCGCTCACCGGAACGGACCGTGTCTCATAAACTGAGCGTGAAGGGATGTGTTTCCATGTTTCACGACAATACCCCCCCGTCCAAAACTGTCATATCGTGCATGATCACCTGTCGTTCGGTGACTTATGCTCAAAAATATGTAAAACTGCTTCAGCAAAACGGGTATCCCGCCTATGCGCGGAGATTGCCCGCCCATCTGTCCGATACCGGGTGCGGACACGCGGTGTCCGTGCGGCCAAATCATATCCGGCCGGCCCTGTCACTGCTGGACTTCTACGGCATGGGCCCGCTCCGCGTCTTTTGCGAGACATCCGGGGGCCTGTTGGAGGAAATGATGCTATGATCTATTTAGACAACGCCGCCACCACGCTTCAAAAGCCGAAGAGCGTTAAAAAAGCCATCAACGCCGCCCTGCGCGACTCCGGCGGCGCGGGGCGCGGCGGCCACCGGGCGGCGGTTCGCGCCGCCGAGATTCTCTATGAGGCGCGAGAAACCGCCGCCGAGCTGTTCCATATGCGCGAACCGGAGCGCGTGATCTTTACCTCCAACGGTACGCACGCGCTGAATATCGCCATCAAAAGCCTTGTGCCGCGCGGCGGGCGGGTCGTGATCAGCGGCTTTGAGCACAACGCCGTCGTCCGTCCGCTGTTCCGTCTGGCCCAAGAGCTGGGCGTTAAGACTGACGTCTTACCCACGCCGCTGTTTGAGCCGGAAATGGCGGTCACGCTGTTTGAACTGGCCTTACAGGGCGACGTCTCGCTGGTGATCTGCACTCACGTGTCCAATGCGTTTGGCTATGTGCTGCCGGTCGAACGGATTTGGGAGCTGTGCAAGCGCCAGGGCGTGCCGATGATCGTCGACGCCGCGCAGTCCGCCGGAATACTGCCGGTCCGCGGCGATTCCGGCCCGTATTACTGTATGCCCGGCCACAAGGGCCTATACGGTCCGCAGGGCACCGGGCTTCTGCTCTGTCCGCCGCCCGGCGGCGGCAGCGGTTTGCTGCGCAGTCTGCTCGAGGGCGGCACCGGCACGGCTTCGGCCGACCCCGCCATGCCCAGTTTTTACCCCGAACGTCTGGAGTCCGGCACGCCCAACGCCCATTCCATCGCCGGTCTGAACGCCGGGATGCGGTTTGTGCTGGAGCGCGGACTGGTTGCGTCCTATGCCAAGCCGCCGCAGAAGGACCTGCTTTCGCGTCTGGACCGGTCGCTGTCGGCCATCTGGGGCGTGAAGACCTACACCGCCGAGGGACTGTACGGCCAGCGCGGCGTGATGAGCTTTACGGTGGAAGGTCACGATACGGAAACCGTGGCCGCGCGTCTGGCCGCCCAAGGCGTCGCCGTCCGCGCCGGACTGCACTGCGCGCCGCACGCGCACCGCACCGCCGGGACCTTCCCCGGCGGCACTGTACGCGCAAGCCTTGGGGCGTTCAATACCCCGGGGGATATCGGGAAACTGGCCGCGGCGGTTCGCAGGTTGTAATGCGCCTGCGGGCGAGCGCGTAAATGGGCCATTCACTTGCGCCGACTGCGCTTGACATGGTATAATACCCATACATAGGAGGGATTCAATATGAAAATGGCCTCATTCTTACTCATGGCGATCTTACTCTTGGCAGTTCTGACCGCTTGCTCCACCGCCACGCCCGCGCCTGTTGTCACGTCTTCCCCCACACCCGCCGCCCCCACGCCGGAGCCGACGCCAGAG
>Ga0082212_10008799_pt1 | contig 13122 bp, 8 predicted proteins | sample TergutNt197P3_FD_71548 | JGI IMG/M metagenome (GOLD analysis project Ga0082212, IMG submission 71548) | Neocapritermes taracua P3 segment gut microbial communities from Petit-Saut dam, French Guiana - Nt197 P3 | ecosystem: Host-associated > Arthropoda: Insects > Digestive system > Gut ... | reverse complement strand
CAACACCAAGCCATCAAAATCGTTACGAGAAAGACGGGAGAAACATACTGAATAAGATAGCGAATGAACCAAGGGATCGCAATTTGCGCCCCCTGTTCCAATTCGGACATTGCCTTTTCGATTCCAAGTCCCCAGCCGAACATCAGTACCATAAATGTTGCGGAAACGAGAATGAAAATGTTGGCAATCCAAAAATCAAACGTGTCCATGGCGACGAGTCCTTTCGAGAAGTACAGCACAAACAGCGAGGCGGCAAACATCAATCCGCCGAGCAAGAGAACGCTTCCTTTTCGTTTCAAGCCGAGTCCGTCTTCAAAGAGCGCAATCGCCGGTTGGAGCATCGAAAGGGAACTCGTTGCGGCGGCAAGGAACAACAGGAGGAAAAAGAGGAAGCCAAAAAACTGACCAAACGGCATCTGTTCGAAGACACAAGGCAAGGTCTGAAAGCCCAGTGCGAATGAACTGCCGAGAGTTTCCTTGTTAATGGCGGCATGTCCTAAAAACATCACCGCAGCCGGAACAATCATCATTCCGCCGTACACGATTTCGATGAAACTGTTGCTGCCGACCGCCGCAACACAAGATGCTGCAACATCATCCTTGGCTTTCAAGTAACTCGCATAAGTCAGGATGAGTCCAAAACCTACGGAAAGCGAAAAAAAGACTTGACCGGCTGCCGCAAGCCAACATTCGGGATTCGCAAGATGCTGAAAAATCGTTTTATCGGAACCGGTGGTTGTCCAAACGAATTTGAAACCATCGAAAAAACTCTGACCCTCAATGCCGGTCGGATTGCCGAGCGTTGCCACACGAATCAAGAGAAGCGTCGAGCAAATCAACAGGATTGGCAATGCCCAAACGCAAAACCGCTCAATCCCTTTGCGTATTCCGTGATAAACCAGCCAAAAATTGAGAACAAAGCAAATACAAATGCAAATCAACGTCGGATTCGAAAAGGTCATCTTCAACGAATTTCCATTTTCTGACATTCCGACGAGATGGGCAAAATTGGCACTATAGGCTTGGCTGGAACCGAGGTTCATCGCTCCCCGTGCATACTGGAGGGCATAGAGCAGACACCAACCTTCAATGATAATGTAGTACGAAAAGATAACGATGGGCATCATGACGAAGAGGGAACCGGCATACGTCACTCGTCGCCGTTGGACAACGCTCCGAAAAATACCGGGAGCGGAGTTGTGTCCCCGAACGCCGCCGTAGCGTCCCAGTGCCCATTCAGTCCATGCCAACGGCAAGCCGAGGAGCAACAGAGCAACGACGTAGGGAATCATGAAGGCGATCCCGCCGTAGAGTGCCATCTGACCGGGAAAACGAAGGAAGTTGCCGAGTCCCACTGCACTGCCGATGACGGCAAGAATGATGCCGAATTGCGATGTCCAAGTCTCTTTCTGTTGCATGGGAAGATGTTCTTGATTTGCAAAGGAGGATTGTTCTTCAAAGCATTCGAGTAGGGTGGTGTCAGTGTTCATGAGGGATTCCTTCCATAAAGCGGTGGCGATAAAAGGAAACGTAACAATTTCGCGAAAATTTGGGAAGAGCAGATAAAATACGCAAAGAATCTCATCTTCAAAGCCCTGTCCGTAAGCCCTTTAAGTTAAGACTTGTACCAGAATAAATTATCCATTCGTGCTTGGCTTACGCGGGCTCTTTGCTTTTTGTACGAATCGGATAAAATGTAAACGAGTGGTAACAAGAAAAAGTCTCCATGCAGACTGTTTCTAGATTTTACGGAATTGCTATCAAGATGTTTTTTATTCAGAAGGAACATCAGCCGCCGCATTTTCATGCGGTGTATGGTGAGTATAATGCTCTGTTTGCGATTGATTCTCTCGAAATGATCGAAGGCGATCTGCCGAGTCGTGCCGAGCGGCTTGTCAAGGAATGGGCAGAACGTTACCGCAAGGAGTTGCAAACAATGTGGAACTCACAAGAATTTATCCAACTGCCCGGCTTGGAATAAATTATGTCAAAACCCGTTTTTCATCGAATTCGTACCGTGTCGGTTATCGAGCCTTTTCGATTGCGTGCCGTCTTCGTTGACGGTACGGAGAAGGAATACGATTTGCAACGTTGGAAACACTGTCCTGAATTTTCGTTGCTGTTTCGTCATCCGGCATTGCAAACAGCAGTGCGAGTCGAACCCGGCGGCTATGGAATTTCATGGAACGATAACATTGACCTCAGTGCGGAAGAAATTTTCGGCAACGGAACTAATGCCGATTGTGCAATATCCTAACCCGCACAACTGAAAGCGAGCGCACCCTGCTAAAACTGCCGGGACAGCGAAACGTTATAACCGACGCTGAACGGACGATCATTGCCTGAAATCGGCAAAATAAGCGAGTTCATACACGACAATTTTCCAAACACCATAGGCACGCCAATCGCTGCCGTTAACGTCGATCTGCGGGAGTTAAACGCACTGACATACATTTCCTGTTTCTCATACAGACTGTCATCTTTCGTGTTAAACTGCAAATTTTGTGCCGAAGACCCTGCTGTAATCACTGCGTAGTTGACTTCCGAAAAGAGACCGAAACGGCATGGCCGTTTGTCGTTGTCCGCACGATAAATCCAACGCCCAAACTGAAGTCCCGTTCGGATCGCCCGTTGTCCCGCTACTTTTTTCACAGGCTCTCCAACGACAATTAACTCGTTTTCTTTCGTGGGGATGTCGGCTTGTACAACAAAATGTCCAAACGTTTTAGAATTCGGATGCCACTGCGCTCCAAGAAACATGACCAGCGAACATGCACTATTTTTCAGCCGGGCATTCTCAAAAGGTTCCCAACTCGGAGCCGACGGCAGCGATGCTCCGACACCACCGGCAAACGTCCATCGGGGACCTTGACTCATCGCCTGCTTAAAAAAGAGAGAAATGTTGCCAAGTTCAGCCGTTGCTGATATTTCGTCCATCTGTCTCGACCCAAATTGGTAAATGATAGGTACGTGTAGTTCCACTGAACACCTTCTCGCAAACTGTTTTTCCAAACCAATGGTAAATTGCTCGACTCCCCGAGATTCGGATGATTTACTGAAAGACGCTTGTGATTCTCCTGTAACGGGGTCTGTTTCTATCTCTGCATGCAAGCGGTCAATCGAAACGACGTTATTCCAGTGCCGATAGGCAATCCACATCCGGTTTTGTACATTGGCATTGAAATGTTCCACCACATTGGGGCGGGTGAGCAGCATCGTGGGCAGCATAAATTTAGAGGAAAATGTGTCTTCTGGTGCGTCGTTAGCATCGTACGCAACGCCATTTGTTTCGACGTAATATCCTGTAAGCCAGGCACTGCCGCCGAGCATGTCAGGAGCATGCGCATACAACATGTTTTCACGATTTTGCAAGTATGCTGCGTCAAATTGCTGTAGCCAGTCTTCGTCGCCTAACTGGCTATAATCATCGCCGATGTACACTGTTTTACGGTGATCGCCGCAGGCAAGACATGTGAAACAAACACAGGGAGAGAATTCTATGCTGCCATCGCCGCATGCCCCCGGCTCGCCAAAGGAATCGATAAAGCACCCACTGCCGCCGCCAAAATCAACGATGGTGTCTTTTGAAAAAATCAATGCTGGTTCCGTATTGCCGGATACCGGCAGGCGTTCGGCCACTGGTTCCGTCAACGGAACAGCAAAGTTTATGTCCGGCTCTTTGGGCACTTCGGATGGCGGCGGAAGCCGATCACCTGCCATCTGCGCAATGGGAGTTCTCGAATCCCCGACGGCTGAGGTTATGCTCACAACTCCCTCTTCTTCCTCCTCCGCGAGTCCAGCATTCACTTTGTTTTGAGTGACTTTGGGAGCAGGAGGGATAGGCGGATTTGGTAATCTGATAGGTTTTGGCAATTTGGCTGGCTTGCATGGATCCGCCAGCACACCATTCTGCCCTGGAGCGTAGCCGGCTTGGACGATTCCCGGAACATTCTCCACGGTCGGTATGAGGTCGGGACCGTCACCGAGGAGCCATTCGAGATCGGTCTCGCTTGGTTTTCGGTAAGCATGCACTACTTCGGCGGCGGCAAAATGAATAAAATTGCCGCAAAATAGAGCACAGCACAATGCAATGACGGAAATCTGACAGCGAGGCATCGTTTTTCTTGCAACTACAAAAGCCAAAAGATACCAAAGGGGGGGCATTCGGCTTTCATGAAGGGGTATCGTCTTGCAAAATAGGGAAACTGTAACGATTCTGCGGATTTTATCGAAAATAACGATTTTGCTGGCAATACCGGAGAAAAACGATCAAAGAGTCGGAGTGGAATTTCGGATTTTCAAGCCGGGCTTTTCGATAGTTACCGTTGTGCCAGGCGGTACGGAGGAGGTCAGCCAGACGCTCGAACCAATGACGGAATCCCTGCCGATGACCGTTTTGCCCCCCAAAATCGTTGCGTTGGCGTAGATCACGACGTTATCTTCAATCGTCGGATGCCGCTTCGTGTTCCGAACGAGTTCACCGGCTTCATCTTTCGGAAAACTAACCGCTCCCAGCGTTACCCCTTGATACAGTTTGACCCAGTTACCTAAAACTGCCGTTCCGCCGATCACGATTCCTGTTCCATGATCAATAAAAAAGTATTCGCCGATGGTTGCTCCCGGATGAATGTCAATGCCCGTTTTGCCATGCGCCCACTCGGTCATCATTCGCGGAATCATTGGGATTTTCAATTCGTCGAGCGCGTGGGCAAGCCGATAGACGGTAATGGCTTCCAAGCCGGGATAGCAAAAAATGACCTCGTCCAGCGATGTGCAGGCGGGATCGCCAGCGTATGCCGCTTCGACATCTTTTGCAAGTGCCTGACGAATACCGGGGATCAGTTGTAAAAATTCCAGCGTTTTCTGATGGGCAGTGTGCTCGATAACAGATCGTTTTTCTGGAGTACAGGGATTATTGTCTCCCTGTCCGTGACAGATGGCGCGTTCGCACAGAACCACAAGCCGTTCATAGAGCCGATCTACGATTCCACCGACGTGATAGATGACGTTGGATGACCGAAGGCAATCTCGGTTGCGGTAGCCGGGATATAGAATCTCTTTCAAATCTTCGATGACTTCCACGACACTGGAATACCTCGGTAGCGGACAGTGATCGAGATGATGCGTTGATCCTCCTACTTTGTAGGAGGCGACAATCTGTTCGGTAATGTTCGGTAACTGCGATTTATTTTCAAGAACCGGAAGCATCTGGCAAAGGATGGATACACAAGCGTAGGATTTCCTTCCATTCTACCAGAGACTTGCCGAGCCGCAATCGTCGATTGCAAAAGATCGGCAATCGGCCGCTGTTCGAACTTGCCAGACCGTTAACAAGTTTGCGCAAAAAGCCGTCACTCCCGCGAAGGCGGGATTCTAGACGAGCGATTGGCACACTGTTTCTCTGGACTCCCGCGGGAATGACGGAAAAAACAAACTTGCAGGTTACGTGCTCCCACTGGCGACCGTCTTGACTTTTTGCCTTTTTTGATTTACGATGAGAGGAGAATCGCAGTGGGGGATAGGCAACCATTTATAGGAGGGCAAGTCATGCAAAACATCACTCTTTCCAACGCCTCTATTGGGGAAGCGAGGCATCGTAAATCATTGATGGACAACTGTTGGCGACTCAAGAACGCCTTCACGCTCGTAGAACTTCTCGTCGTCATTGCCATCATCGGCATGCTCATCGCCCTTCTGTTGCCTGCGGTGCAGGCAGCCCGCGAAGCCGCACGAAGGATGCAGTGCTCAAATCACATGAAACAGGTGGCACTGGCTTTGCACACTCACCACGATGTTTACCACGAATTTCCCGCCGGAAACTGGAAACACGATTACGTTACCAATGGATATGCCGGTGAGCAAGGTCCGTTTTATGCTCTGCTCCCATTCGTTGAGCAGAATGCCATGTATGAGACGCTCAGTAGTTATTTCAAGACAGACCCGAAAACAATTGGATTTGACACCTATCTTTCCCCATGGAGTTCGTTCTATTGGACGCACCCTGATTTGCGAAGAGGTGTCTCCATTTATATCTGTCCAACCGAACCCAATAGAACCCCAAACGATGCTTTGGGAGGCGGGGTTTCGGATGTCGCTCCACGAAATCTTGTGATGTGCCGCGGCGATGTGATGTACGGCAACATCGGCACCAACGCCGTTGAAGCCGATAGATGGTGTTACAACTGGTATGCACCGCGCGCACCCTTTGCGGGGGATGTCGGAAAATCAATAGCAGAAATCTACGACGGCGCAAGCAATACACTCGCTCTGTCGGAAACATGCGTTGCAGAATCGTCGACTTCCAAGTTGGTCAAGGGAATGGTTGCCTACGTGGATGCTCCCTTTTATTATCTGAACAATGGTCAAGCGAGTGGTTGCACGACTCTGGGTGTGAGCAGTCTGGACAGAAGCCTTGTCAATGAAACACTCAAAGAAGCCGGATATATTGCTCGCGGAAGAATCTGGATTGATGGTCGTCCGACGAGTTCTGCATTCGTTGCCTCTGTGCCGCCCAACGGTCCCAACTGTCAACAACTCGGAAGCGGTGTCAACGTCGGACTGTGGAGTTGGGGAGCATGGTCTGCCCAAAGTTATCATACCGGCGGGATCAGTGCCGCATTCTGCGACGGTTCCGTTCGATTTATCTCCGACACGATTGATGTCGGATCAGCCACCGCTGCCATGCCGAAGGAATGGTCGGGCGAAAGTCCTTGGGGTGTCTGGGGAGCCTTGGGGTCCGCCTGCGGCGGTGAGGCTGTGGGGACGCCCTAGTCTCCCGTCCAGCCATTGAACCGTGTTGATGCAGCGGTAGGGTGAATCGATGTTCAAACAGTCCCTTTAACCATTGAAACATGAAAAAATTCGGTATTCCTTATTCGTTGTGTTTTCTCTGTCTGGTGCTTTTGGCGGCGGGATGTGGTCCCACATTGCCGAAGGGCTTTCCGAAACTTTATCCAGCAACCCTGACTGTAACGCAAGAAGGTCAGCCGTTGGCAGATGCCGAGGTACTGCTGTACAACGCGACGGACTCCTCGTTCCGTTGGATTGTACGTGGGAGAACCGATCAGTCCGGTCAGGTGTCTCTGAAGACGGTGGCAACGGCACAGGTCGTCCGTAGTGGTGCGCCCCAAGGCACATTTAAGGTAACGGTCATCAAGAATCGAGCCGATGCGATACCGGATCTGTCTCCGGTGGCTTCGCCCAGCGAGGTTGCCGCTTACAAAGCCGAAATGACAAAGTTGAAACCAAAAATTTATTGGTACGTCGAAGAGCAATATATTGATGTTGGCAAAACACCCATTGAGATCGAGATCAAGGCAAAGAAAAATGTCATCACCGTCGATGCCGGAAAGAAAATTGAACGAGCCGTTCCCATTCCCCTCTTCGCAAGATAGGCTGCCGGTCAGCGGACTCCGGGCGGGGTCAGACCGTTAACAAGTTCCAAGGTAGGCACTCGACCGCCGGGCGAGTGCGTCGGCAGTAGCCGACAGGCGGGGAAAATCCTCTAAAACAAACCAGTGCGGAGTACCGCACGATGCCGCCCGGCGGTCGGCATCCTACCTGTCGAAACTTTTTAACAAACTTGTTAACGGGCTCCGAGGTAGAAGGAGAAGACTCTCAACGCCGTTTTTCGATATGTTCCCAGAGAAGTTGATAGGCGGCACTGGCTGCGGAGGGCGACGTGTTGTGCCCCTCTTCCGGCATGTTGAAAATCCTTTTTGGCGCAGAGATATTGTTGAATGCAACATAAACCGAAGTCGGTGAGCAAGTGTAATCGACGAAACCAACCGTCAACACGCTTTCCGCCTTACTTCGTTTGGCATGAATTGCGGTGTCGATGTAAGGCATTGCCGCAACGATTTCAGGATCGGCATTCGCTACCCCTTTGTCCTTCATGAAGCCGGGCCAGCCGCCGAAATCACCATCGAGATAGCCCGCGATGTAGGAGAGTGCCGGAACAAATGCCAGGCAAAACGTGACATCGGGATCGAGTCCGGCTGCAACAATCGCCTGGGCTCCTCCTTTGCTGCTTCCCGTTACGACCAATGTTTTTCCATCCCATTCCGGTTGCGACTTCATCAATTGGAGCGCACGGAATGCTCGTTGGAACAATCCGATGAAATAGCGTCTATTGGGATCGTTTGTGTTCTCGTAGAAATAATTTTTTAGCGGTCCTTTGTACAGTTCGGCGTAGTATTCCGCCGGTTTGCCGTTGTCTAGACCATGCGCATTGACATCAAACGCCAAGGCTCCCTTTGCCGCCGTACTGATCGGCATTCCCGCACTGTACACACCGGCACCGTGAAAACTCACGACAATCGGCAGCGACTTCGGCTTTGCGTCCGCTGGCTTTGCGAAATACCCGGAAAGGGGAGTGCCTCCGATGCAGTTGACTTTCACGTCAAAAACGTCGACACCCTGAACGGCTCGGCTACCGGGATCGACTTTTTCCATGTTGACCTCCAAGGGAAGTTGGAGCACTTCCGCCTTTTTTTTGTCCCAGAACTCATCAAAATCAGTTGGTTCCGGTTGGACGGACTTGATTTCCAGAGGAGCGATTCCCGCTCCGGCAATTCCCGACGCTTTATGGGTGCCGTCAGTCCAATCGACGCTGCATTTTAGGAAACCGGGGCGATCCCGGCTCACTTCGATTGGTGCAAACGAGTCTGTGCTGATAACCGATCCCTTTTTCTCGTAATTTCCGTCTCCGAGAATCACGAATTGGATATGTTGCCCCGCAAGCGGTTGGTCTTTTTCAAGCAGTTGGACGCGGAACTCAATTTTTTCGCCCTTATCGTAAATCGGTTCTGTTCGTTCCGCACGAACGGTCAAGCGATATTCCGGCTTCGTCTCCTGAGCGTATGCCGCCGCAATGAAAAGAAGACACGACTGCAAACTGATCAACAAAATTCGACGATAGTGCATAGCGTTATCAAGCGTTCAACCGAAAAAGGGATTATAACACGATAATGCGTGAGAGTTGGCGGCGGTGGTCCCACATAACCTGCAAGTTCGCAAAATGCACCGTCATTCCTGCGAAGGCTGGAATCCAGAGAGTTGATGTTTTTACCGTATTCTCAATAAGGACCGTGTTTTTGTAATACTGCCTTGATTCGTTCGATTAACGCTTCGGTCGCTTCGATGAGAGCAGTATTGTGCTCGGAAATAAACTTGAAATCGCCTTGCCGTGCCGCATGCTCCAAGGATTCCGCCTGTTTGCCGACCACGTTCGCACAGATGCCGTAACTGGTTCCCTTTATGCCATGTACCAACAAAGTGTAATCTGTTAACTCTTCTTCCGTACATGTCCGAATTTTTTCTAATAAAGCCGGTGTGTTGTCCACATAAGATTGCAAAACAATCCAGAGCGTTTCTTCACTGCCGCCGAACTGTATTAACGCCTTTTCTTTGTCCAATCCTTCGATCTCCCCTGTCTCCGAATCGGTTTGTTGCGTAACATGTTCCGACATGTGATCGGTTTCCCGTGATTTGTCTCGTAACCAGCGGCGAATTTCCAAATCCAGCCGCATAATGTCAATCGGCTTCGAGAGAAATGCCTGAAAACCATTTTTCAGGAACATCTCCTCGTTGCCGACAATCGCATTTGCCGTTAGTGCAATAATCGGCACACTCTTGGCGTACTCTGTTCCGATCTCCCGAATCTTTTGCGTTGCTTCAATGCCGTCCATACCCGGCATCATGTGATCCATAAAAATTGCATTATACCGGACATTGGTATCTCGCATGGCATCAATCGCCTGCTGACCGCCCAAGACGCAATCCACCTGTATTTCGTATGGTTTTAGCATCCCTCTTGCAACGTCCAGATTGGTTTGCACATCGTCCACTACCAACACTCTGACGTAGGGCAGTTTCAACCGCATCAACTTTGAATTCCTTATCAACTTAGTTTGAAAATGGCGCATGTGCGACAAATTGTATGCTACATCTTTTCCAATCGTTTCGTTAGACAGTTGCCTTTGCGGAATCGTAACGGTGAAGGTGCTTCCTTTTCCGTGCTCACTTTCAACGGCAATCGTTCCTCCCATCAAATTCACCATATTTTTTACGATAGCCAGTCCGAGTCCGGTACCTTCGATCTTTCGATTTGCCTTCGCATCAATCTGATGGTATTCCGTAAACAAAGTCGAAAGGTGCTCTTCACGAATTCCAATGCCAGTATCGGAAACCCTGGAAACAAGTGCAAATGCGTCCCCTTTGCCTTCGCCGGTAATCGACCATGTTACTTCCCCTTCCCGCGTATATTTGATGGCATTCGAGAGGAGATTGTTGAGTATCTGTTTGAGGCGAAGTTCGTCTCCGAACAATCGGTTCGGCAAGTTTTCGGCAACGCTTACCGAAAATTTGATCGGTTTAGACCCCACCCGGACGCTATTGAGTGCAGCCGTATCATTGATCAAACTCGGTAATTCGTAAGGAACCGGAATCATTTCAAACTTACCCGCCTCGATTTTGGAAATATCGAGCAGGTCGTTAATTGTGCCGAGCAATGAAATGCTGGAATTATAAATTTTTTCCAGATTGGCAGCGAGTTCTCCTTGCGCTTCGCCCGAACCGACGGCGAGTTCCGAAAATCCGATGATGGCGTTGAGCGGTGTCCGCATTTCGTGACTCACGCGGGCAAGGAAGTTGCTCTTGGCTTGACTCGCTTCCTGGGCTGTTCTCAGAGCGATTTCTAATTGGGAGGCGGTACTTCGGAGGTCCTGCGTCATTGCATACCGTTCCATTGCGCTAATGATCATTAAACTGGCACTTCGCAGAATGTCAATTTCTTCGTCGGAAAAAGTCCGCTCCCGAACGCAATCATCCACGCTGAAAAATCCCCAAAACTGATCGTGCAAAAACAGCGGAATGATCACGATGGACCGTATGTCATAAGGCAGCAAAAACGCCTGTTCATTGGGGGATAAATTGGAGAGCGGTGCGTTAATACACTCGTCGCGTAAAAACATGTTTTCCCATTCTTGGCTATACGGAAATTTTAATCCGAGAGGGACTTCCGCCTTCTGTTGCCCTATTTCGCTGAGCCACTCGATCTTATGAACAAAATTGAGTTTATTGCCGATCATTTCATTTTGCCAAACCTGAACACGGTCAACGTTGAGACAGCGTCCCATCAATTCCATTGTGTCCAAAAGCGGTGTTCCCTGATTGTATTCTTCCGCCGTCGCAAGCAAGACAGTCGCCGCTTTGTTTACCGTACTTAACAGACTGTCTCGCCGTTTGATGCCGGCAACCATTTGGTCACGTTCACGCATATCCTGAACGTAGACAGCGACAATATCGGAATCTCCGTCATTATTGAGTTGGACAATCGTCACTTCCGCCGGAATCGGTGTCCCATCTAACTGTTGATGCGTCCAATCGACGACGCATCTGCCGCATTCACATGCTTTTTCCACAAGAGTTAAAGCCTTCTCGTGGGAAAGTTGACCGTCGGGTTGGTACTTCGGAGAAAGGTCGTAAAACCGTTCGAAAAATTCCTGCTTATTCTGTAATTGGAATATCCTGACAGCGGCTTCGTTACATTCGATAACACCACCAGTTTTGCTCCATAGTTGGGCAGCCATCGGCATTGCATCCAACAATGTCTTGGTTTGTATATGCTCCGCCTGAATTTTAGCCGCTTGGCGTTGGACGGTTTCGTTCAATTGTGCCAAATGGCGGTTTTGTTCTTCAATTTTTGAAAACGGCAAAGCGAGATAGCCGGAAGTGAAAAAGGCGACTACGCCACTGAGCGTCAGGCAGATGATAGAGATCAAGATCAATGCCCGCACGGCTGCCTGATAGGGACCGCTGCTGTAAACCGGGGCGGTAACGGCTAACGCCAAACCGATGGGAGAACCTGTGATGGGACGGACAAAAGCAATTCGCTGCTCGTTATGCATAGTGTGTACATTGCGGCCAGGTTTTCCTTGGGTCATCTGGGTAAAAAAATCGGCGAGGGATTGCGATTCGGCATCGGAATGCGTTTTGGCAAGTTTGATATAATTGACACGTTCAAGGACGGTTTCACGAAAGCAAACACTGGCAACGACAGTTCCCTCGCCGTCACAAAGAACAATGTCGCTCTCCGCACTCCAAATCTGGAAATTCCGCATGAGGTCAGAAAAGTACATGCCGTCCAGTGTCGCGAACAGGATACGTTTGTTGTATCCTTCGTCGTCAACATCTCCGATGGGTGCGCAGACAAGAGAAACCACTTTGGGGTCGTCTGGTAAGACGTTTGTCTTCATTCGGCTTGTGTCAATGGTTGACGAAAGGACTGGTGCCCGCATTGTCCTCAGGGAAGCGAGGATGTACTCACGGGGAGGGGACAGTTGGTTTTCTGTGATTGCAAAATTCCCTTTTGAAGCGACGATGCGAAATTTTTCTTGTCCATTTTCCACGGTCCTTTCCACAACGGCGAGGGCAATAAAGTGAGCCGTTTCGTGAATTCCGATGTTATCATCGACATAACCGCTGATCACTTCGTCGAGTTTGTCATCGCCGAACTTTTCGACATCTTGAGCGATGGTTTGCGCCCTTAATTTCAAAATATCGAGTTTGCTGGAAACGAGGGATTCTGCTTGGTCGGCAACGACACGAAGTGTGCCTTCTTCGAGACGAAGAATACCATCACGCATAAGGTACCAGCCGATTCCTACTCCGGTAACGATGGTCAGTAGGGCAAGAAAAACGATAGTGCAGAAGATTCGGACTCGGAGCGACATAAAACTGAAGTGGGCAACAGACAATCCCCCATGAACAGTGCCCATTTTACCCGAAACTGTGCGGACTGGCAAGTATTGTTCCCACCGGATCACGAGATGTGCAAGTTCTGTTTTTCCGTCACCCCTGCGCAGGCAGGGGTCTAGAGAAACAGGATTAAAATCTCTCGTCTAGATTCCTGCCTACGCGGGAATGACTTCGCTATTTTACCCATCTTAAATCTTGCACACCTCGTGTGAAGGTATGTCCCAATGTTGACAAGCGTCAGCAAAAGTGCTGACGGTTTCTGACATGGGGTGTGCTAGACTGCCCGGTGAAAATTGAAATGTCGGAAAACGGAGTGGCGGCGGCAGTGTTGCCGTAACTTTTGGGATTGCATGGACTAGGGAC
>Ga0082212_10008798_pt1 | contig 13124 bp, 14 predicted proteins | sample TergutNt197P3_FD_71548 | JGI IMG/M metagenome (GOLD analysis project Ga0082212, IMG submission 71548) | Neocapritermes taracua P3 segment gut microbial communities from Petit-Saut dam, French Guiana - Nt197 P3 | ecosystem: Host-associated > Arthropoda: Insects > Digestive system > Gut ... | reverse complement strand
GCTGAAGAATCTTTGCATCTGCTTTTCCTCAAAAATACAGTGCGCTCTTCAGCCTGTTTGGTTTAATCTGAAACTCTACCACCCTGAATTTCTACCTGCGGGGAAGGTTTTGAAATTGGCTCAATTATTAAAGAGATTGCTCTTGTCCTTATTTTTGTAGCCTGGCTAGTAATTGCATGGGCAGTGCGAAAAATAAAAAAGGCATAGCTACCTTTCACGCCATTCTCTGGAAGGAGGCGGCAATGTTGGATATGATATGGAAAATACTGGACATTTTCCCAGACTCGATTCTTTTGGATGGATGTATAACCGCTGTAGTGTGTATTGTGCTTATGATTGTTCTTGGCAGAAATGAAGACAAAAATTAATTTCCTAAAAGGGGAGTTATGAAAACGGTAACCGAACATTGTGTTATATTCAAACCGAGCGATGAAGCAACAGGGCCAATATGCCCGACAGCCACAGAAGTTGTCACTCTGCAGACATGATGCTTGAAGTAGAATTTGGGGGCCTCGTGTGCGTGGTCTATGATGTCAAGCCGCTTATGGACAAACATTCTGCGCCTTTCGGGGTATTGCAAAAGAACTGCTGGCTGTGGTAATTCCTGACGATGTGGTAAATGAAGAAACAGTGAACAGCACCAATGTTACAGCGTCCTTTGATGAGGATGTTGCGTAAATGGGGGCAATGACAGACCCCCTGCTCAGAGATGGGTGGGGGGATGTCACATCAATTGCAAGTTGCGCTATCTGAACCAATGAATAAGGCCGTTAATGTCCTTTGCAATCGGTTCCATTTCTTTATGGTCGGAGGTTACGAGCAGTCCAGAGTGGTGCTGCGCCGTGGCTATTGCTATGGAGTCGGCGAGAGAAAGTCTGTACGCCGCTTTAAGTGTTGACGATTTTTCAAAAATTGATTGTTTCAGGCCGTCAATCACCTTGATGCCCAGATTGCCGTCTTCGCAAGTACCTAGGATTTCTGTGGCTTCGCGGAGTTTGTTTTTCTTTCTGAGAATGTAGTGAACTTCCAAGAGGTTTATTTTATGGATAATAAGTTCAATTTCTCTGTTAAGGGATTTATTGAATAAGCCTTCAATTTCTTCGGCCCCCTGTTCATCGTTGGCCAGTGCCAGCAATGCACAAGCATCCAATACGTAGCATTTCACTGGTCTAGTTCCTTTTCTATGTCATTTTCAATTTCCAGTTCCGTCAATGGCACAGGGTCATCTTTGAGTATTCCTCTTATTGGGCATGAATAGGCTTTTGTATTTGCGGTTCTCGCCAATACTATCTGGCGGGGGTTTATTTCGACCGTGATTTTTGGGCCTGAAAAATATTCTGTCAAAGAGGGCGGGAGTGTTTTTTTGTCTATGGTGATTGTCTGAATCTGCCCCATGGCGGCTCCTGGTATATTCTGCGGGTTGCAATCGGCGGATTGACTACACGGCTTTCTACATTCTATCATGTGGAAAAGCATTTCTGGAACAGCCCACCTTGGCAATGACAATGGATATTTTTCCGGCCACAATCCGGCCACAAAATGGCAGAAATACACCCGTATTTATACGGATTTATAGAACCTATTGCTTTATCGCAAACATTGATATGTATACATATATATACCATTATTGATACACTTCGGCCAATCTCGAAATCAGGTTATGGGGTGACTCATACAGGGGTTCAAATCCCTTTCTCCCGCCACTTTACGAGGAATTTGGCCCCTGAGAATGGGGCCAAATTTTTGCTCCGGCCACAGTTCGGCCACAAGAAAGCAAAAGACAAACAACCCCTTCCGCTCATGGCCGGACAGCACTGGACTACGCTAGACTTTGAGGATATGAAGTTTGTTGTCGGCATGGAAAAATTTGATGACTGGTTTGCCAGGATGGAAGAACACTATAAAGGGCTTGTTGACAAATACAAAATTTTGGAAGAAACAGAGAATAAGGCCGGACGCGACAAATTAAAACAAATTCGCAATGAAATGCCAAAAGCGAATCTTGTTGTCGGCACGTTGCCGCCACATATCCAACAGATATTGGAAACCAGAGCCGATTCTCTGCTGTTTAGCCCTGACAGCTTGGCAAAGCAACTATACGAGTATCCAGAGCTGAGTATGGCGGAATACCGAATCGTGCTTGGAAAGATCTGGGACTGCAAAGAGATATATCAGAGCAAAGACCTCCATGCGGTATTGATACTCCAAGACGGACGCTGGTACCAAGCGGTCGTAAAATCTACCAGCGACCGCAAAGAAGAGTATCTCGTAAGCCTCCACAGGCTGAAAAAAGACAGCCTATCACTCGTAAGAAAATCCAAACGGCTTTATTAAAGAGGTGTGTGTGGGTGGGGACCACCTTATCCCCCACATTGCCCACTTACAGGTTCTCTTGCGAGTCCCAAGGTTACGGCGGGTGGATTTTCCGATGTCGCCACACACACTCCACTATCAAGTATCGGTCATTTTTGCCAGACCGCCACAAAAAAATGCAAATTCAAAGAAAATCACACATCCTACCTGCACCGAGCCGTCTCTGTTACCTGATTGAGCCTCCTTAGCCCTTTCAACTACCCTTTTTATGTGCATAGCTAAATGGTATATTTTTTTGGATACAACCATTTACTATATATGTTATAATCTTGCAGTTTATTAGTAGTCCTTGAGGTCAAATGGCACCAAAGAAATACCACAGCCCGGAAGAAGAGCGGCAGATGCTGATGTATGGTGCCATGCCAGGTTATTCCACATTCTGGGACGAAAATTTCAATAAAGTTGACTGTAACCGGGGGGCTGTTGACTTATTTGGCCTTAAGGATAAGCAGGAGTATCTGGACAGGTGGGGCGAATTTTGGCCCGAATATCAGCCAGATGGAAAACTCTCAAGCGACAAGGCGATAGAGATGCTCAAGGTCGCTTTTGACAAGGGGCGGCACACGTTCGAATGGATGCACCAGGACATGGCAGGCAATCCCCTTCCAGCTGAAGTAACCCTTTTTAGAGTTGGCCTCAAAGATGGCCGAAAGGCTGTGGTTGGATATACAAGGGACTTACGGGAAACCAAGGCAGCTGAAGCTAAAATGAAGGAAGCAGAAGTCCGTGCCAAGGTAATGTTGGACACGACTCCCATCTCATGTAGTCTTTGGAACGATGATTTTGAAGCCATAGATTGTAACCAAAAAGGTGTCGAGTTATTTGGCGTTTCCAGCAAGCAGGAGTTCATAGAACGTTTTCTCAAAGACCTCTCGCCGGAGTACCAGCCGGATGGCAGACACTCTGCCGAAACACTCATTGAATACATGAAGATCGCCGTGGAAAAAGGGAGTGTTGAATTCGATTGGATGCACCAGACATTGGGTGGCCAACCCTTTCCTGTCAAAAAAACTTTAGTAAGGGTCAGTATTGGCCATAAGCGCATGGGCATTGCGTCCTATACCAGGGACTTGAGCCAGGAAAAGGCCGCAGAGGCCAAAATCCTGGCAGCAGAGAGCCGAATACAAATAATGCTGGATGCCACTCCACTTTGCTGCAACATTTGGGACGAAGACCTGAACAATATTGACTGTAACCTTGCGTCAGTAAAGCTATTCGACCTGAAAAACAAGCAGGAGTATCTGGACAGGTTTTTTGACCTCTCCCCCGAATACCAACCTGATGGCAGACTATCTCGTGAAAAAGCACCAGAAATGATTCATTTAGCCTTAGATGACGGGGTCAACGTATTCAGGTGGGTACACCAAAAACTAAATGGAGATCCGATCCCGTCAGAAATCACACTGGTAAGGGTTGACCTGGGGGGAGGGCGCAAGGGCGTAGCGGGTTACACCAGGGACTTGAGGGATGAGATATCCGCCGAAGCCAAAATCAGGCAGGCTGAGCAACGCACCCAGATAATGCTTGATGCGACACCCCTTGGCTGCACACTCTGGGATGAAGATTTAAACGTTATCGACTGCAATACAGAAGCACTCAAGCTGTTCGACATGAGCGACAAGCAGGTTTTGATCAGACACTTCAATGCCGACCTTTCACCCAGGTATCAGCCGGATGGACAACAATCTGCTCTGGCCTGCCAAAAATATACATCCATGGCATTCGAAACAGGCCGTGTCGAATTTGAGTGGTTGCACCAAAAACTGAATGGGGAACCCTTGCCAGTCCATGTCACGCTCTTTAAGGTAGACCTGGGAGGCGGACGAATGGGTCTTGCCGGCTATATGCGCGACCTGAGGGAGGCAAAAGCTGCGGAGGCTAGTCTGAAAAAGGCCAGCGAGCGGTCAAAGCTCATGTTTGACTTCATGCCGCTCGGTTGCACACTCTGGGACAGCCGATTCAATATCATTGACTGCAACGATGAGGCAATCAGGCTACTGGGAGCCTTGAGCAAACAGGAATTAATTGAGCGTTTCTTTGACTTTTCTCCAGAGTATCAGCCAAATGGCAAACCTTCCATGGAGCAGGCATACCACCAGGTTAATTACGCATTTGACCATGGGCTATATGTCTGTGACTGGGTACATTCAAAGCGTGATGGAAGCATAGTCCATGTTGAGCTGACAAAACTGAAGGCATCCCTGGGCGATGAAGAGATAGTTATAGCTTATATGCGCGATATGACAGAAATAAAAAACAAAGCAGCTCAATTGAATGAAGCAGAAAAACTGGCCTATACCGATCCTCTGACTGGCGTGCCCAACAGGCGATTTTTTATGGAATTTGGCGAACAGCTTTTCAGCAAGCAACCAGAACTGCTGCCACCTATCGGCATCATCATGTTTGACATCGACCATTTTAAGAGGGTCAACGATACCTATGGACACGATGTAGGGGACGAGGCACTGAAATTAGTATCCAGTAGTGCCCATAGCGCACTACGGGAAACAGACGTATTGGCACGGTACGGCGGAGAAGAGTTTGTTGTAATAGTCCAGCAAGCGAATCTGTATGCTTTGGCCAACCTGGCAGGGCGCATACTCAAAAAAATTGAGCAGATGGGATTTAGTCATGCTGGGGTAAAAATACCCCTCACGATAAGTGCTGGTGTTGCGATCCGCAATAAAGATGCCCGCGGGTTTGAACAGGTGATAAAGCAAGCAGACACGGCACTGTACAGGGCAAAAGAAAATGGGCGCAACCGCGTGGAAGTGTTCGCAGAGTGACGCGTTAGAGCCAGCGAGCTAAGGAAAAGAGGCCTCATACGCACCACAAAACGCAATGCAGAAGCGTTGTTCAGGACTTCAACCCTCATACCAGGTTGCGACCAAAGGATCGCATCTTGATATCCGGGGACGCAAATCCAGCACCTAATCGAACTCCAATATATGTCCGCTCTTATTTGCCTTTGTCTTCAGGTAAGACAGGTTTTGCGGGGTCTGCCCAACCTGGTGGGCCTCGCGATTGACGCTGATTCCCCTTGCTCTCAGTGCTTCCACCTTCTTTGGGTTATTGGTCATAAGATTCACCTTGGTTATGCCAAAAAAGCGCAGCATCTCTACGGCTGATTCATAGGTGCGCAGGTCATCTTCGAAGCCCAGGTGGTGGTTTGCTTCCACCGTGTCCAGACCGTCTTCCTGCAATCTGTATGCCTTTAGTTTATTCAGAAGGCCGATGCCTCTGCCCTCCTGCCTCAGGTAGAGTACTATCCCGCCAAACTGACTGATATATCTCAATGCTGCTTCCAGCTGAGCGCGGCAGTCGCACTTCTGGCTTCCCAGCACGTCCCCCGTCCAGCATTCACTATGGATGCGAACGTCTATTCTCTTTCGAGCGTCAATCTCCCCCGAAACTACTGCTAAATGTTCTTTTCCAGTCTGCTTTTCCAAAAAACCATAGAGATTGAAAGCTCCAAAAATGGATGGAATGTTTACTCTCGCAATTAGCGGTACGCTCTCTGTCTCCAGCCTTGCGACCAGTTTATTGTCATCCACGGCCCTGCCGCCTCCTGGCTTGCTCACGGTTGGGTACCCATATCGTATTTTTCGATGGCAGCTACAATGGCTGGAATCATTTCTTCAAGCACAGCCTTCATTTCCTTGTCAAACTTTGCCCCTGAGGCAAGGCGGTGACCGCCGCCGCCGAAGGAACGGCAAATTGCATTTACGTCCACCTTCCCTTTAGACCTCAAACTGACCTTAATGCTGCCATCGGGCTTTTCATATACGAGTGCTGCAATTTCTACGGTACGTAGTTCAGTTGGCTTTTGCACCAGACCCTCAAGATCGTCCTGCTCTGCTCCCACCGCCTCCAGGTCTGCAAGAGAGACCGTCATGACCGCCAGCCTTTCTTCCGAATACATGGACATGCGCTCAATGGTTCGGGCAGAAAGGCGCATTCTGGCAAGTGTCCCCTGGCTGTACAGTCCACGGGTAATAACGTCAGGTTCCGCACCCTTTTCCAGCAATGAAGCAGCTAATCTGAGTACTTTTGGAGTAGTACTGGAAAACTTGAAATTGCCAGTGTCGTCCACCATTCCAGCGTAAAGAGCCTGGGCCATCTCCCATGGCATGTCAATGTTGTCTTCCATTGCCTCCGCCACTAGTTCGCAAGTTGAGCTTGCTTCGGAATTGTGCCGAGTGAATTGAAAGGTCTCACTGCAACCCAGCAGGTGGTGGTCAATGTAGGCCTTGGTTGCAGAGGAGGCCAAAAAGCTGTCTTTGAGCCTACCAAGGCGGCCCGCGTCGCTTGCGTCTGTGATCACCCAGCAATCCGGCCAGGTTGCAATATCCTTGTGAATCTTTTGGTCAAATGTCTCTATCCAACCCTTTGTATCCAAAAATTCCAAAAAACCAGGCATTTTTGGGGAGATGACGATCCTGAACTCCACTCCCAACCCATATAGGTGCCATGCCAGGCCCAGGGCAGACCCTATTGCATCTGCGTCCGGGTTTTCGTGGGGGGTCAGGAGTACTCTATTGAATGACTTGAACTTCTCAATAAATTCATCTGGCAAGGCAACGCTCCGTTTCAGAATTTAGGATTTAGGATTTAGAATTCAGAGGTGTTCTTTCTTTGCGTCAAGGCTACCGTGGTCAATGTGCTTCAGCTCTGCAACCACATCAGAGACCATAGTCCGCTTTTGAGCGTAGGGCACAAACGCACTCTTGAAGCCCATTATTATTATTTCTTTAATTTCGTCCAGGCTGAAATTCAGCTCATTGTGCAGCCTCAAATATTCGTTGCTCAATGTTGTATCTGTGACTAGCCTGTTATCAGTATTTACCGTGACTCTGAGGCCTAAATCATGGAAGAGCCGGATGGGATGGTCTTCTATCCGCTTCACGACCTTGGTCTGCAAGTTTGAACTGATGCACATTTCAAGCGGAATCCGGTGGTCGTTGACATAATTGACCATTTCACCATCTTCTATGAGTCTGACACCGTGGCCTATGCGATGCGCTCCGCAGACGTGAATGGCCTGATGGATGCTCTTTGGCCCGTACGCCTCACCAGCGTGGAGCGTGCAGTTGATATTATTGGAAAGCACCCTGTCAAAAGCGTCTTTAAATTTTTTGGCTGGAAAGCTCTCTTCGGCTCCCGCGAGATCGAAGCCCACCACCCCGTGGTTCTTGAAAGCCACGGTCAGATCTGCGAGCCTGTTGGACTCCTCAGGGCTGATATGTCGGATACCGCAGATTATCACCCCTGTTTTGATACCGAACCTGCGCTCCGCCAGTTCCAATCCCTCCATAACTGCTGTAACCACCCATGCAAGGTGCAATCCCTTCCTTAAGTGCAGTATCGGACTGTAGCGTACCTCCATGTACTTAACGTTTTCTTTTGCAGCATCCTCGGCTAGTTCATAGGCGACCCTCACCAGGCTTTCATATGTCTGCATTACAGCAAGAGTTACATCAAAAGCCTTTAGATAATCAACCAGGTTTTTGCAGTCATTGCCCACCTTAACTATGTCGGCCAACTTGTCGAGGTCGTGAGCAGGAAGCCTAACCTTGTCTTTTTCAGCTAAATCCAGTATGGTTTCCATGCGCAGGCTTCCATCCAGATGGACGTGGAGGTCAGTCTTGGGGAGACGCTGAATGTCTTTCAATGAAAGTTTGTGCTTTGACATTGTCATTCCCTCCGTCTACTGATAGACTAGTACCACTGTAAAGTATTTTACGACTGAAAAGTACGATTTCCACAGGAGACTCATCTATGGCTATAGTAACAATTCAAACTCCCCCATTAAACAATATACAAAAGAAGCGCATTGGGGGGAAATTGCTGGATTCTCTCCACGCAGAGGGCGTACCGGCCTCAAGCGTCATAGTCCTCTTCAAACCGGAAGATTCAGATGTCTATCTGGATGGAGGACTGTTGGTAGAGGCCAAGCCACACGTTCCCACACCTGTCTCTTCAAACACTATAACCACGGTGCCAAAGCCAGCTCCCCAGTCCTACGTGAGGGAACACCTCCCAACACCGACTCCCGCTCCTGCCCCACAACAGCCCAAAAAGGCCATTCCAGAGTATTCAGTAGTTAAGGAGCGTGTCAGGAAAATGCTCATGGATAGCGGCGGCATTTCCAGTTTCCAGGCCCAGTCCGGGCTTGCCCTCAAGGGTTTCGATGGTGCTTCTGCGATGCTGCGCAGAGTGTTTGCCGATTTAGAAGCAGAAGGAATCATAGAAAAACAAGGGCAGAAACGCGGCACGAGGTACGTCCTGAAGGGCATCACTTCCGCACCGCCCCAACAGACAGCTCCTGTCATCCTTGTTAAGTCAGATAAGAACAATTTGTAGCTCTTTGCAGCTCTGATAGGCTCTGATTATTAATATCTAACGAAGGGGTTTTTTATGAAATTTCGTAATCTCATCTCATTACTGATTTGCGTTGGCATGGCCGGAATGGCAACTGCTGACGAAGGTATGTGGACTTTCGACAATTTGCCGCTCGCACAGATGAAGGCGAAGTACGGCTGGGCACCTGACCAAGCCTGGCTCGACAACGCCCGCCTGGCTTCCGTCAGGTTTCCCGGTGGATCCGGCGCATTTGTAAGCCCAGACGGTCTGGCATTGACAAACCACCATGTCGCCCGAAGCGCGATAACCAGAGTCAGCACCAGGGAAAATGACTACGTTAATGATGGCTTCGTAGCCGCTTCCAGAGAGCAGGAAATAAAAATACCCAACTACCAGTTAAGGGTACTGATGACAACCCGTGACGTGACAGCCCAGGTAAAGGCTGCTGTCAGGCCAGGTATGACTCCGGCACAAGCTAACCTTGCAAGGAGAGATAAGCTTGCAGAAATTCGCACAGAAATTGCTAAAGATACAAGTCTTTCCTATGACTCAGTCACCCTCTACCAGGGCGGGGAGTACTGGATTTACGGATACAAAAACTTCTCAGATGTAAGACTTGTCGCTGCCCCTGAGATGCAGGTGGCAGACTTTGGCGGTGCTCAGGATAATTACACATTCCCCAGGTGGGGTCTCGACTTTACCCTTGTGCGCGTATATGAAGACGACAAGCCATACAGGCCCGCTAACTATGTCCCCTGGACTAAAGGCAACCTCAAGGCCAATGACCTTGTCATCGTTTCAGGCCACCCAGGTTCCACCTTCCGTCAGCAGACACTCGCCCAGATGGAATTTGCCAGGGACTTATCCATACCAGTCAGGATGCGCTCACAGGAACGGCAAAAAGCCGCAATACTGGAATATGGCAAGACAGGCCCGGATGCAGCCCGGACAGCCAGAGAAACCATCTGGGGTATAGACAACGGCTACAAGCGCATTGCAGGCCAACTCATGGGCCTGAAAGTTCCCGCAAACATTGATAAAGTAGCCCGCGAAGAAAAAGCGTTGAGGGAAAAGGTGGCCGCAGACCCTGAACTTAGGGCCAGGGCGGGAAATAGCTGGGACGAAATTGAAAAGGCAGTCAAACTCAATAGGGAAATACTCGACTATACCCAACTGCTGGACGGAAGAGGCTCCACCACACTGGGAGCAGCAATCAACGTTGCCCGTTGGGGCTATGAAGCCTCGCTGCCGGCCTCTCAGCGCCCGGACATTTCCGATGAATCCCTCAGAACCCGCAGGAATGCCCTGGAACGTACCCAACAGAACCAAAACATAGAACTGGATACAGTGAGACTCCAGGCTGGCTTACAGGAAGCCATAGACGCGCTTGGCCAGCAGCATGACATCGTTAGAGTCCTGACCAATGGAAGGTCAGCAGCAGAGGTTGCAAAGACAGTTTTGACGGCTACCCAGTTCAATAACGCCGAATTTAGAAAACAATTGCTTGATGGTGGACAGAAGGCCATAGAAGCCTCAACAGACCCGCTCATAGTGCTTGCCAGAAACATTGAGTCGAAAGTAAGGCCCTACCGAAAACAATTGGATGAACAAGTGAATGCCGTGATCGCCGAACACGCGCAGCGCATAGCCGAAGCGAGGTTTGCAGTCCACGGCAAGTCAAATTATCCAGATGCCACTGGCACCCTGCGCCTGACTTTTGGGCCTGTTGCCACATATCCCGCCAACGGAACCCTGATGCAGCCCTTCACCACCTTCCACGGACTTCTGGATCGCCATACCGGTTGGGGTGGCAACGAAGCAAATGCCGAAGGCGGCCTCTGGACACTGCCAAAGAGGTGGCTGGACAAACTACCTGAAGTTGAGTTAAAGACCCCTTACAATTTCACTTATGCCTGTGACACAGTGGGCGGCAACTCAGGCAGCCCGGTACTGAACACCAGAGGCGAAGTAGTGGGTCTCAATTTTGACTCCAATATTGAAGGCCAGGCGGGCTACTACGTATATGACGGCAGCACCAAGCGCAGCATCGCAGTTGACGCGAGAGCCATCACCGAGTCCCTCGCCAAAGTCATGGGTGGCGGATGGATAGCAAAAGAGCTGCTGGACGCACCAAACCCGCTGCGGTGATGACAATTTATTCTGAGTTGCGCTCAATTCCCTTTTGAACGCAACTTAGTACCAGTATTAGTCCGAAGAAACCAGGAATGCCACAGCAGTTCCTACCAGGGCAGGGACTACCAGGGATGCTTGGGCTGTTGTCTCAGCCAAAAAGACCACTGGAACCAGTAATGTATGGTGGACGGAGCCTACAAAAGCCGATGCACCAACCAAAATCAGGCAGGCAGGGTTCGGCACACCGAAGGCTCCTGCTACCGCAGAGCCGAGGCTGGCGCCCATGGCCAGACAGGGGAGCCAAAGCCCGCCAACTCCTCCCCCCGCAAAAGTGATGGCTGTCGCAAAGAGTTTCAGGGCCAGAAATGCCAATGCCCAACCTGCTGGAGCGGAATCACTCAGGATATGTATGGTGAATGGAAGCCCTCCCCCCTGGGTTACGGCCAAACCCGGGAAAAAATAATGGGCTGGCAGGCTGAGTAGCACCAACCCCAAACCAGCCGCCAGACCACGCCAAAGGAGCGGAATACGTCCGAGCCGCCTGTCCAGATATTGTTGTAGCAATCGGTACATCTTAGAGCCAAGCCCACATAGCATACCCAGGAGTAATGCCCATCCTATCTCCCGTGGTCCAATGGGTGGTAGCGTTGGTATGGGCAACAATGGGTGAAGACCATAGACCGAAGCAAACATCATATAGCCGGAAGCAGCCGCAATAAGGCATGGAATCAGGGATACAGCATCAACGCGGCCATTGTCCTCTACCGCCATCAACGCGCCGGACAGCGGGGCGCAAAAGATCGAAGCCAGCGCAGCACCGGCCCCTGCTCTGGCAAATACCTGGGGTGGCACCCTGAATAGTCTTACGGGTGACCAGATATGGGACATAAAAGTCAACAGACGGTGCATCTGTACACCGACAGCCGCCCCCAGCCATCGCCCTGGACCCTCCACTCCGACCGCTCCTCCGAATCCGATTGTAAGGCCACAGGCGGCCACTTTGCCAATGGACCTCAGAAAGGGAAAAGCGAGGTATGGGTCAATCTTGGCCAGGCTCAAATCTTTGGACAGAGAAACTTGCCCAATCTTTGACCAGTGCAGCAACAATGTCGTCAAAAACATTCCGATGGCAGGGAGCATGATCTTGAGATGGAGCCTCCCTCCCACATCCCCAACAAATGGTTCAAAGGAACCTAGTGCCTTCAGGACTAAGGCCACCAAAAAACCTATGCCCGCACCAAGCGGCAAAATGACTAACACCGCTTTCCGAGCGTGTGCTATCAGGCGGAGCCTCTCCATACGGTTCGGCAGGATGGAGATAATGTCCTGGGCTATTTGCATGTTCCTGACTTAGAAATTAGAACTTCAAACTTAGAGTTTAGACTGGCTGTCATCGTTTCAGCGATTTTTCCTGGTACTCATATTGAGACGGGTTCCTTTGAGCGCAACTTATAGCAGTTTAAGCTCCAACATGGTCTATCGCTTTATCAAGTTTGCATCAGTCAAGTTTTCCAGGTTCAACACAACACCGTTAAGCCTTCCAGTGATTGACGGAAAGACTATTGTCGTAACTTTCCACTTCATCCTGCTCGCATCAACTTCCTCTTTAATCTGCAATTCGGCTCTCCCAGGCGCGTAAGTATAGGTCCCCCTGAAGAAGGGTACAGTATTGCCATTTCTTTCGTAGAATGACTCCCATTCATTGTCTGTGAACATAAAAACATATGTATCACCTCTGCTGTCTCTGCCCTCCCAGGTGCCAGCCCAGGGACTGACAGGAACCTGGGCTCTTGGAGGGATGGGTGCCATGGGGGCAAGATCAGGCGCGTCTACCAGGCTTGGCTGGGGAGGGGAGAGGCAACCCATTACTGATACCAGTACAACAGGACTAAAGAAAGATGTTGTTTTTGCCAGCTTCTTTATCAAATTTTTCCACGGCATCATGAGACTCTCCTGTAATTCCAATAATCAATTCTACATTTGATACTAAGTTGCGTTCAATCGGGATTGAACGCGAAACGCCAGAACGAACATGACGTTGCAAGTGGACAGAATAGCGTGAGAAATGGTTGATTTGCCACAAAGTTCAGCGTGGAAGCCTCGTGTATCCACTTGCAGGCAAGTGGATACCGAGAGAGTTTTTGAAAACACGAGCAGAGCACGTATTATCAAAAACCTCTCGGTATCCTTCGGATACGCGAGACAGCCACGCCAAACACTTGAGTAAACTTGAGATTTTGGACTCGCTTGCTGGT
>Ga0082212_10008797_pt1 | contig 13124 bp, 12 predicted proteins | sample TergutNt197P3_FD_71548 | JGI IMG/M metagenome (GOLD analysis project Ga0082212, IMG submission 71548) | Neocapritermes taracua P3 segment gut microbial communities from Petit-Saut dam, French Guiana - Nt197 P3 | ecosystem: Host-associated > Arthropoda: Insects > Digestive system > Gut ... | reverse complement strand
ATAAAATCTATTCGCGTTTTTAACGCTAACACATCTATATTTGTCATACTTTTCAGTATAACACAAAATTTTTAATTTGTAAAGTTTATTTAATAACATTTCCTAAGTAAAAAATGCAAGAACAAGAGAAAATCGTATCATACGTTCTGCTTAAAATCGGCGTTTCCGCTCATTTCGTAGGGTTCAGATACTTAAAACAAGCTCTGCTCCACGTTTTAGAGAACGGTAATCTAATGAGTATGGGCGAATTGTATGATATAATCGCTGAGTTTTACCGAAAGTCATGGGGGAAGGTAGAGCGCGGTATGCGTTATGCTATCGAAACCGTTTTCAACAAGGGTAATACAGAATTATTGAGCAATCTGTTCAATGATTTTTTGAGTACCCCGACAAACGCTAACTTCATATACACGGTCGCAGAGTATATTCGTTTGGTATTAACTGAAAATCATCAGTATATCGACGAATTGAAACCGTTATTGTTAGGCGATTCTGTTGTGTATATGCCCCTCCCCGAAAATCGGGAATCATCAGTTAAGCTGTTACCCAAACCCGTTGTAATTAACGAGGAATCTAAAAATATCGAAAAAGATTTATTAAAAATCGTTTCCGGCTATTTATACATGACCCTTGAAGATTTGAAATATTCAGCGGAAGATATGCAAAAGGTTATTCAAATCCTTGAAATCAACGTAAATCACAATCATTATGAATCGGCGATTGCCGAGTATGAGAGAGCCGAATCGGAATATGCGCCTGTAAAGATAGACGATATAGTTATTCCGTCAAAGTATAACGATTTGAGGATTTCGGAATTACCGTTCTCGACTTCACCGATGGGCGTAAGAATTACAAACTCGCTTTTACGTGTGGGAATCACTTTTATTAAGGACTTCCGTAATAAAGAAGTTGGTTTTAGTAAAATCAGATGTTTCGGTGCGGGTTCGCTCGTGGAGCTTAAAGCGGCTCTTAGGAGAGAAATTGGCGGTGACTAAGAAAACTTAGCAAATATCAAAATGCTGAAAAAGCTCAAATGTTCCTTGACATACGCCGATGATTCATGTATAATGATAATGCAGATGGGAAACTTTCTGAAAATAGTGTCTGCCCACCACTGGCGACTAACAAATGACTGGCTCGAAAATAATGTAGCTTTATCAAACTTGATAGAGCTACTTCTTTTTTTCGCTATTCATGCGGCTCTACTCCGACCCCATACCACCCGCCTCCCAATTCAAAATTTGCCCCGAAAATCACATCAAACACCCCTAAAACTTTTTTGAAATCTGTACATTTTTGTTGAAATTGCACAAAGAATCCGTGCTTTTCTCACTGCAAACAAAAACGGAAAAAAGTCAGCCCTCAAAAAGTCCAGTATTCATCGCATTTTAGCTGTTCTTGAACATCAAGAATATTCGCAAAATAACCAAAAACACTCATATTTTTCGATTTGACCTTTGAATTTTTACATGATATAATTTGAAACGAATCAGAAAACGTAAATCTGTTTAATGCGTTTCGCGGGTAGTTCCCGTCCGATAAGAAGCATATAGTATTTTTTTACGAAAAATGCGCTTGCGGTAGATTGATATTAGAATAGGCAAGTGTTGCGCGCTACTTTTTAGTAGGGTAATGCGATTGCTTATTTTAATTCACAAAAATATAATAATTAGATACAGAGCTGACTGTTTGTGAGTTAAACCTCATAAATTGTCGGCTCTTTTATTTTATATATTGGAGGAAAAAATGAAAATTTCAAAACAAAAACTAACTCTCGCAACCGCCAATCGCGGTTGGAACTTCAAAACCCTCGCGGAAAAATCAAATATATCACGCACGACAATCTCTCTTATTCTGTCGGGAAAAGTATGCCGAATCGAAACCGCTCTCAAACTCGCAGAAGCTCTCGCAGTCAAAGTTGCAGAATTATTGGAAGGGGGCAACGGAAAATGAAAACAGAGAAAACTGAAAATCGTTCGCGCAACATTCAACTGAAATTTCATGTGGACGAACATGAGCGGAAAGTCATTTACAGGAGAATGGAACTTGCCAAGACCAATAAAAAAGAAGCCTTCCTGCGAAAGCAGGCGATGGACGGCGCGATTATCAATATTGATTACTCTCATCTAAATGAACTATTCAACGATGTCGGAAAAGCTACTTCTAATATCAACCAAATCGCAAAACGGGTTAATTCCACAGGCAGAATTTATTTAGAGGACTTTGAAGAAATTAAGTTGAATCAGAATCAAATCATCAGCGCACTCCGAGCGATGGACAGCAAATTATTGTAGGGGGTGATTGAATGGCAGTTACACAAATTCACCCAATTGAAACGACTTTGAAAGCCGCGCTTGATTATATTATGAACCCTGAAAAAACAGATGATAAGTTACTCGTTACAGGAGTAGACTGCTCCCCCGAAACAGCAGATTTGCAATTCAACTGGACGAAGAAAGCCGCCGATAAAACGGACGGCAGACTGGCGTATCACATGATTCAATCGTTTAAGCCCGGTGAAGCTTTACCTGAAACCGCTCACGAAATCGGAAAGCGGTTCGCCGAAGCAATCACGGGCGGCGAGTTTCAATGTATCATCAGTACGCATATTGATAAAGGTCATGTTCACAATCATATTATTTTCAATTCTGTATCGCATATCACGCAGAAGAAATTCCACGCCGCCGCCGATATTTACCACCGACTGCAACGTGAAAGCGACAAGCTCTGCATTGAATACGGATTGTCGGTAATCGAAGAAAAGAGCGGGGAAAAAGGTAAATCGCATAAAGAGTATTCCGAAAATAAAAAGGGGACTTCATGGAAATCAAAGCTACGAGAAACGCTTGACAGAAACATCCCAAAATCAGAATCATGGGAAGATTTTCTGTTGCGAATGGAATCCGATAATTATGAAATCAAGCAAGGAAAGTATATCAGCTTTAAGGCAAAAAAACAATCAAGATTTATTCGTACTAAAACGCTTGGTGAATCTTACACCGAAGAAAAAATCAAGAAAAGAATCAAAACAGTAGATAGTTTGTCGGTTGCTGTTCCAACGACTACTGAATCTAAAAAGCCATCGAAAAAAGAGCAGTCAGGTATTACACTTTTAATCGACATCGAGAACAATGTCAAGGCAAAACAGTCAGCGGGATATTCACATTGGGCTACGGTTCAGAATATCAAGATGATTGCGAAAACCACCAACTACATCACCGACCACGGCTTGAAAGATTACGATGTTTTAACTTCAAAGCATGATGAAATTAAAGGCAGACGAGATTCTTCATTGCAGAAGATTAAGGAAACAGAGAGCCGTATTACTTTACTCAAAAAGCAAATCGAAATCATTGACAACTACCGAAAATATAAACCTGTTGTTGACGGACTTGAAAATACGAAAAATGAAAGGAATAAAGAAAAATACCGCAACGAACATGATACGGAATTTATTTTGTTTAATGCCGCGAAACAGAATCTAAAAGTTTATTTCGGGAAAGAGAAATTGCCGAAAATCAAAGATTTACGAGCGGAGTTAAACCAACTCTATCCTGAAAAAGACAGGCAGTATCAAGTTTACTATAAGGCGAAAGATGAATTGAAAGAAATCGACATCATCAAGAAAAATGTTGATTCCATTCTCGGACAAGAGCGTAAACGAAACCCCAAAAATCGAAGCCACTCACATGAGGAAATTAACTAAGAACAGAGGAAAGTATTATGAATTTTTTCAATGAAATCAGTAACAGCGATTTTAGAAGTATATTCCTGTTAATGAAAAAATCGAAAGTATCACAGACCCAACTTGCCGAAATACTTGACATTAATCAATCGTCAATCAGCAAATGGAAATCAGGTGTTGCGAATCCGACTGTTGAGAATTTAATCAAGATTGCTGATTACTTCAATGTATCGCTTGACCATCTTTTCGGAAGAGCAAGCAACAAGATAAACGCCAGCGATTTGCAACAGGAGTGTATTACTTTGAAAGATGAAAATAATCTGCTCAAACAGAGGATTGAAGATTTAACGGGGCGTGATTCACCGCTTGTTCCCCGATGAAGTTGAACACGTTCCGGTAGAGCCGACGCTTCAAGACGGCGAAAACAAAACCGTCCCCGCAGGGACGGAAAGCATTTATGCTGATTAAGCATAAATGGCTGTAGCAAGCAACGCATTTGCGTACCCAAATGCAATTTCAACGTGTTTTCCCTTGCGGTCAAACTCTTGAAATTATTGCTTGTCGGGGAAAATCCCCGAACCCCTTATGGGAATTTCTGATGAAATTCCTGCAATCGGAAGTCTGCGACTTCCTCGTATTGGCTAACGCCAAAACCTTTATAAATATACAGATTGGAGAATAAAACTTATGAAAAATTCAGTTAATGAATCTATGAATGAATCAAAAAAAGATAATAAATATGAAACAAACATCACCGATGAGAATAATATGCGTGATGAAATACTAATTCCCGCCGACTGTCTTGACGATTTTAAAAAGGTAATGAAGGTCGGTTACTACAAAATGATGAAGTCGAAAGGACTTATCACAGAATCGCAATTTGAAATTTTACTGCAAATGCAGACCGAGAAAGTATCGGCGTAATAATTTATCCCTGCGAATTTGTAAAATACTATTGATTTATTTCCGTATAAGTGTTATAATAAATCCGCAGGGAAGTTATTCCTATATTTTTCGGGGAAGGAGGTAAAGTGAATAATTTCACTTCAAATAACAATAATGTTATTAATGTTGCGGCATATTGCCGCGTTAGCACAGATTTAACAGACCAACTGCACTCACTCGCGGCACAAATTAAATACTTCACCGAGTACATCAATCAAAATGGGGAATACCGACTGAAAGAGGTATACTACGATGAGGGCATAACAGGCACATCGGTAAAAAAGCGTGTCAATTTTAACCGCATGATTGTCGATGCCGAAAACGGTGAGATTGATTTAATTCTTACGAAAGAAGTCAGCCGTTTCGCAAGAAATACCGTTGATACATTGACGTATACCCGTAAACTCTCCGCATTAAATGTCGGTGTCATTTTTATGAATGACGGTATTGATACCCGCGACAAGGACGGCGAACTCCGCTTGTCGATTATGGCAAGTATCGCACAAGATGAGAGCCGCAAAACGTCCGAACGAGTAAAGTGGGGTATACGCAGAAAAATGGAAAGCGGCTATGTATTCGGACATACCAAAATGTTCGGATTCAGAATCGAAAAAGGCGTAATGACAATCGTCCCCGAAGAAGCTGAAATCGTCAAGCGAATTTTCCATGAGTACCTTTATGAAAAGAAAGGTTCAACCACAATCGCACACGGATTGAATGACGATGGGATTCTCACAATTGCGGGAAAACTTTGGTACGCTGATTCAATCATGCGGGTGTTGAAAAACGATAAATATGTCGGTGATTTAACGCAATGGAAAGCGTTTACTGTTGATTATTTATCAAAGGAATACCGTATAAACAAGGGCGAAGTCCCGAAAGTTTTCATTCCTAATCATCACGAGGCAATTATCAGTCGTGAAGTTTGGGACGGCGTTCAAAAGGAGATTGAAGAACGCAATGCGATTACTCGCGAGGGACAAAAGCACTCAATCACATATTGGTTCAGTAGTAAGATTCGTTGCGGCAAATGCGGTAGGAGTTACATCGTTTCCGGCGGTAAAACTAAACAAACTCGTACCGTAAGATGTATTAATCGTCAAGTCAACGGTGCGGTGAAACGTGAATTAAACGGTTTTGATGTTGGTTGTAATAACGATTCTATCAATCAAGTTGCGATTAACGGTTGCATGAAACATATTCTCGAGCATATCAAGGTTGCAAGAGAATCAATAGTCAAAGATTTATTGCTTGAAGTTAAAAGTATGCAGAAAATCGAAAAGCCGATTGACACAAAACCTCTTGAAATTGCAATTGAGAATTTCAATCGCAAAAAGCGTGAAGCAATTGACTTAATGCTTGAAAAAATTATCACTAAAGATGATTTAAAAGAGCAGACAGCATTTTACGACAACGAAATCACCCGATTGACCGAAGAAATTCACAACAGTCGAAATTCTAACGCTATTCACCAAAAGCAAATCGCCGATGTCAAGGCGTTCATCGACGAAGTAAATAAGGCGGCTGATACCGATTCGGATAATACCGAGTTGTACGGTGAGTTGGTTCGGGAAATCATCGTTAATTCCGACAGAACGGTTGATTTTTACCTGAACTGTGTTCCGTTTGGATTCAAAATTGCATATTCAACCCGACACGGCGGTTGGGGGAAGATACTTGTTTGTGATGTTCTTTCGCTTTCTGCTATTGCTTAGACGTAAAAAACCATAGTGTGGTTTTATCGTATGGATAACACAGCGTAGGCAAAGCGATTACCTCTCCCGCGTATATTGTTTATCGGCGTGATTTTTCAAAACTTTAGTAGTCTTTCGTGAAATTGCACAAGTTTGTAGGCTTGCACAAAGCGTTTTTTGATTTTTTAGCGTTAATATACCATATGGGGGACGGGTATGGTGTATTAACGCTAAAATTTTGGATTTGGTGAAATTGTGTATTTGCTTGTGTTAATGAGGGTTTAAAGTTGGTTTGTGATTTGGTGTGAATATGAGGTTTGTGGTTCGTCATTTTGTACAATGGTTTTTAATGCTGTACTAATAAGCATTTATAAATAAGAGCAAGTCTTGAAAATTAATCAAGACTTGCTTTTTTCATAAATTAATGATTTAACTACAGCAATAGATTCTTATTGAACCGGTTTTTGTATAAACAATATAATTACAATCAGAGCGTGTGCAGTATGTCACGTCATATGTTGTTTGCAAACATCTCGGTGCGGTTGCGTAGTAACGATGGTTTATTTCATAAGCGGTTGTATGAGCAGTGCTGTGACCGAACAAACAAGCAAGACCAAACGGCGATATAGTTATTTCCCCGTTAATTTTGTTGACAATTTGCTGTGCCTTCTGACCGTCAACATCACCGCTCACAATAATTTCGGTGAAACCCTCATCACCTGCCGAGCCAACTAAGAATCCGCTCCCTGACAGCACAAACATACATACCGCCATAAACCCTGCCAATGTCCTTTGAATCATCTTCCTCTTTTTCATGCCTAATTCACCTTACTTTCTTTTAAATTTTTTATTATTTCAGACAGAGTAGCTTCATCGCTGACAACTATCCAATAATAATTACCATCGCTAACCCAACAGGCTTGATAACCATCGGGAGTATCAAAAAGATTATACTTTATGTTATTTATTTGGTGAGAATAATCATCAATTGTTATATTCGTACCAATTTCCACTCTAAAATAAATATAAGGTTCTGCTTTAAATGCAACTATCTCCAAAAAAATACCGGAATCCGTTATTCTAAAATCAGTAAACTCATATCCGTTGGGTAATTCATCGGGATACAGAATATTTAAACTCTCCGATTCAATCATTTCTTGCATGGAATTGTAAATGCGAGAATCGTCCGACCAAAATATACTGTTGTCGTCATAATTTTCAACCGTCTTTTCGGGGATATTTAAAAGTTTTTTACCTAAATCAATAATACCGTTATACCCCAATGCCACCGCAACGCCCTGTGCTAATAAAGCCGTAATCGTTAGGACGACAGTAAAAATTGCGACACGGCGTGCAGTGTTGTATACAAGACGTTTTCTGTTCTGTGCGTTATACTTTCGCAGAATGGTTTCAAAGGGCGGTTTTTGACTGCCTTCCTTGTATTTATCATACTGCTTTAACCCTTTGTTGCAGTAATTAAGCACAACAACGTCCGGTTCTTCAAGTTCAATTTCATAACCGAACAGCTTTTCATATTCTTCCAAATCCATTAAATCCGTTTCAATCGTATTATTTAACAGCATTTCCCGCAATTCGTATGCTGATTTATTTCTATAATTACTCGGCGTGTTTGAATTTGACATTCACATTCCCCCCTTTCTCACATTATATATATCATTATTTTTTGCCAAAACTCACGTTTTCTTTAAAATATTTTTTATCTTTGCCTTCAGCCTTGTAACCCTTGATTCTACAGAATGTGGCTTTATTCCTATAATAGCGGCGATTTCTGCGGTTGGAATCTTTTCGATAAATTTTAATGTGAACAGTTGGTATTCCGACCTTTTTAACTCTCTTTTCAATAAATCCAATAATTCGTTATACAATCTCTGTTCCTCATCGGAGTTATTGCGGCTTCCTCTATAGTTGTCATATGCGTCAGAGATTAGCATACTTTCAATCATTTTGCTTTTCATGTAGCGTTTGGCAATAATACGAGAGGTAGAAGCCAACCAACCATGAATATTGGGGTGTTTTTCAAGCTCTCGGCGTTTTCTTAAAGCGGTCAAATAAACTTCACTGATACAATCGTCAAGGTCGAATTTATTTATTCCGCTTTTTACCATATGAAGTATTGTGCTTCTTACAACATCATAATACTCCGATTCTGTGTAAAATCTTTCAATAATATCCGGCTTCAAGAAGAACTCCCCCTTTCTTTCAAGATTCGTCCGTATATCAAATATATTTCTACGGAAAACCCGTATATGTTAGTAAATCATTATAATTTGATAAAACTCCGCATAACGTGCCTATAAAGTACAAGCGTTGCTATTTAGATACGTTGTTTTGCTTTTTAATGCGTTCACTGCGTAAAGCGTTTATTACAACACGCACAAAGTCAATATCCTCATTTGTAAGCTCCTTCGGAAAGACTATGTAATTTTGTTTCTTATCCTTCGGCAGGGTTGTATAGTCGTTTCTGCCAAGAAGATAATCCGCCGACACCCCAAAATAATCCGCCAGCTTCAGCAAAACGTCAATACTCGGAATAGAAACGCCCGATTCGTACTTAGAAATCTGTTGTCTGCTTGTATTGATAACCTTTGCTAACGCCGTCCGCGTTATGAACTTGCCTTCCCTTATTTCATAAAGCATATCTTTAAATTTCATTTTCACCGCTCCTTTTATTAATAATATTCTGACATTATACATTATTTTCCGCGTTTATACAAGAACAAAATAACGCACCTAATTAATTACACTCGTACTTTTTAAGCACGTAATGCAGAGTTTTGTTGGATTTTAATGATTATTTAATAATTGAGGTAACGAGAGGAGGTGTTTAACTAAAATTTATTCTTTCGAGGGGAGCTTTATTAATGAGGGTAGGCGAAATGATAAATCAAGTGCTTAAACTGCGGAAAATATCGCAGACCGAGCTTGCTTCAAAGCTGTCAATTCCTTTATCAACTTTAAACGGTTATGTATTAGGCAAGTACGAGCCGGATTACAACAGATTGAGGGAGATTGCCGATATTCTTGATGTCACGGTTAATTATCTTCTTGAAATTGACCCCGTTAATGTTTTGAGCGATGATGAGTTATCTATTATTCTCCGATACAGGTGCCTTAACGAACAGGAAAAGTTTACCATGTTGGAATATGTAAAATTCTTGGAAACGCAGAATATTAAGCGGAAAATAAGTAATACACTCAATTTATCGTGAATATTCACAAATAAATATACAGTATATTGTATATGTTTCACGAAAACAAAAAAGTTTTTGTAGAAAACGTGAGTTTTGGCTCAAATAAATGATATTGTAATAAGGAATAGAAAAAGTAAATATGTTGAGGGGAGGTACGTACCAATGGTTCACACAGCTTAATAAGCGGCATATACTATAATAATACAATAAATAGCAGGGAGGTATGTTTCATCATCTAAAGAAAAAAACGACAGATTTCTACGGCAAAAAGACTTAGTAAAAATGAAGAATTATATTATACAGGAGGGATTTTTCCATGAAAAACACAAACCCATTAAAAAGAATTTTATCCATTCTATTGACATTCTCGCTTATTCTTGGTATTATAAATGTAAGTGCTGAAACAGTAGATAACTCGAAAAAGGAAGTTGAAAATCCAATAGACATTATTGAAGATTCAGAATTGACAGAATCTGATATTACTGAAGATGTTTATGATGAAAACTTAGAATCGTCGGAATCGGGTATCCCTGAAGATATTAATGTTGAAGATTCAAAATTGCCGGAATTAGATGTTCCCGAAACTATTGATATTAACAATTTGAAATTATCTGCAGCGGACATACCCGAAGCGATTAATTATGATATTATCTCTAATAGCAACCATGTTTCACGTCTTCGTGAACAAGAGGATAGCCTTAATACGGTTGTTTTTCAAAATGATGATAATACAAACACGATGTATGTTTTTAGTGAACCGGTAAAATTTGTAGCTGAAGACGGCTCTGTAAAAGATAAAAGTAATGAATTGTATAATGTTTCTAAATCAGACATTTTTTCAAAAAAATATGCTTATGTTAATCTTGATAACGATATTAAAACATATTTTCCTCATAAATTTGATAAAGAAACAGGAATCATGTTAACTGACGGCAGTATAAATATTGAACTTATACCGAATGTTGATGATTTCGCAACGGTTAGAAATCGCTCGACAGAACGTCGTTCAATTGAAAGCTGTTCATCTGACGACAATTGGGTTTGGTATGACGGTGTTTTCGGCGATAATACTACCTTACGATATGCTCCGTTGTTTGAAGGCTTTAAAGAAGAAATCGTTCTTTACAAAAATGTTGGGAATGAATTCTCATTTATTCTTAAGGCAAACGGTTTGGTAGCCGAATTAGACGAATCACAAATAAATTTGATTGACCCCGAAACAAGGGATACAGTTTTTAAAGTAAGTCCAATTTACGTTTATGATAGTGAATTTCGTTTCACCCTTGACAATGAAATGAAATTAACATTACTTGAAGATGGTGATTATGAGATTCAAGTTATTGTAGATGAAGGTTTTTTAAGTAATCCCGATACGATATACCCTGTATATATTGACCCGCCTATCACTAAAGAATTCAGTGTTAGACCCGGAGTGAACGGTGCGGCGAATAATGCGATTCAAGATTTATCTATCACTTCGAGTACTTCAACTGCATTAGATGCTACTTTTACTGTTGCAGGTTATTCATCCTCCAATTCTTGGCGTACTATTATGAGATTTCCCGGGGTTATGAGCGAATTGAGTAACATTCCGGTAAATAATATACAAAAAGCACAATTAAATTTATATACGATTTCTTCTGCGCTTACATCGAGTGCGTCATATATAGATGCATACTATTTTACCGGGAACTCAAATTGGGTTGAATCTGCTATTAATAATAATCTTGCTTCTAATAGTTATTCATTATACAGTGGTTCTGTTGGCTCTGTGTATACCATAGGCGGCGAGGTCGGAATTGATATTACAAGCGCGGTAAAAAAGTGGAAAGGCACAGATACAGCTTCAATTACCTCAAAAAACCAAGGATTATTATTAAAAAACAGCAACGAGGGTAACGGAAACTATGCTAAAATTTTCAATTCAAGAGAATCATCAGAGTATAGACCTATTGTTTATGTAACTTATATACCGCAATACACGGTTAATTTCAACGCTAATGGGGGAAGCGTTTCACCGACAAGCAAAATTGTTGATGGTGGCAGTACAATAGGTACATTACCAACTCCGACAAGGACTTCGCCTACATTAACGTATAATGCAAACGGCGGTAGCGTTTCCCCAACAAGCGCAAATGTATCGTGGGGATTTAAAGGTTGGTATACGGCGGCAAGTGGCGGAACGCAAGTAACCGCCAATACAGCTATCACAGCGAATACAACAATTTACGCACAGTGGAATAATCCTACAGTCGGCACATTACCGACTCCGACAAGAACTTCTACTATAACGTATAACGCAAATGGCGGTAGTGTTTCACCAACAAGCGCAAATGTATCGTGGGGATTCAAAGGTTGGTATACAGCGGCAACGGGTGGAACACAAGTAACATCTAATACAGCTATCTCCGCGAATACAACAATTTACGCACAGTGGAATAATCCTACAGTCGGCACATTGCCGATACCAACACGAACAGGGTTTTCTTTTAATGGTTGGTTTAACACCTCGGCTACAACCGGTGGAACTCAAACAACTGCTAATACAACTGTCACTGCGAATATGACGATTTATGCAAGGTGGAGTTCGTTTGATGTACCCATACCGCTTACTTTAAACACATATGAAAGTGTTAATATAAATTTAGGAAATCAAAAACAATATTTCTCTTTCACTCCGGCAACAACAGGATTCTACACTATTGAGAGTTCTTCTAATACAGGCGACCCGTATGGGAGGTTGTATAACATAAATCAAGCACAATTAACTTACAACGATGACGGTGCAGGAAGTTTAAATTTCCGTATGATTTATCATCTCACTGCCGGGCAGAAATATATTGTTGAAGCAGGATGCTACAGCACAGGCGTTGGTACGTATTCGCTTCGAGTTACATCAACAACAAATCTTGACACCATGACAAGCTTGTCACCTTCAGAGGTATCAACACTTTTAACAACATCGGGCAATAGTGCAAATGTCACTGTTGCAAATCAAAGAAAGGTTTTCAAATTTACCGCTCCGACCGCAGGAATATATGTTTTTGAAAGTTTTACTAACACCGGTGACCCATATGGGTGGTTATATAATGTAAATGGTTCTCAAATAGATTATAATGACGATGGCGGAGGAAATCTGAATTTCCGTATAAGTACAAACTTGACATTAGGTCAGACGGTTTATCTTGTAGCGGGATGCTATGGTTCAGGAACGGGGAGTTATTCGGTTGGAGTAACAGGAGTTTACACTCTTGGCAAAGACACATATTCTTTTGCAAACTTTAGCGATAGCGATTCTTCTGGTGGTCATTGTTTCGGAATGTCTATAACCAGTTCTGCGTATTACCTTAGAATTCTAAATATAGCAAATATTGGAGGAAATTACATCAATGGTCTATATGCTCTTAGTTCCAATTCTACTGTGAAAGCACCAATTTGCGATTATCAAGCAAAACAAGGAAGTTATTCACGCGGTGCTACCGTAGCCGGTTGGAGTAACAACATCAATTCCGACTGGAATGCGGTTGTGAATTACGTTCAAAGTGGAGCTTATGACGACAAAGGCATGCTACAGATAGGGTACGACGG